>Ga0307505_10001168_pt1 | contig 22773 bp, 20 predicted proteins | sample 23_S_MG_FD_202183 | JGI IMG/M metagenome (GOLD analysis project Ga0307505, IMG submission 202183) | Soil microbial communities from Populus trichocarpa stands in riparian zone in the Pacific Northwest, United States - 23_S | ecosystem: Environmental > Terrestrial > Soil > Riparian zone > Trees...
GCTGCGCACGCCGCTCAACTCGCTGCTGATCCTCTCCAAGATGCTGGCCGACAACCAGCAGGGCAACCTCAACGAAAAGCAGACCGAGTTCGCGCGCACCATCCACGGCGCGGGCACCGATCTCCTGAGCCTGATCAACGACATCCTCGACTTGTCGAAGGTGGAATCCGGTACGGTGGCGATCGAGCTCGGCGAAATGTCGATGAGCAGCCTCAGGCAGCACATGGAGCGAACCTTCCGCCAGCTCGCCTCGGAAAAGCACCTGCGGTTCGAGGTCGATTTCGACGAGGATCTGCCTGCCACCATCCGCACCGACGAGAAGCGCCTGCAGCAGATTGTGCTCAACCTGCTGTCCAACGCCTTCAAGTTCACCGCCGAGGGCGGGGTCACGCTCGCCGTGCGTCTGGCGCACGGGGGCTGGAGCGCGTCCCACACAGTGCTGAGCGGCGTCGACTACGCCGTCCAGATCGAGGTGACCGATACCGGCATCGGCATCCCCGAGGACAAGCAGCGACTGATCTTCGAGGCGTTCCAGCAGGCCGACGGCACCACCAGTCGCAAATACGGCGGCACCGGCCTGGGCCTGTCGATCAGCCGCGAGATCGCCAACCTGCTGGGCGGCGAAATCCAGGTCCGCTCGACCGTCGGCAAGGGGTCGACGTTCACGCTCTACGTGCCGCTCAAGGCACCCGGCGTCGCTCCGGCGTTGGCACCGCCATCGGCCGGACCGCACGACGAAGCCGCCGAGACCCCAGCCGAGCGCCGCATCGAGGACGATCGCTACGACCTGGGCGACCAGCCATTCGTGCTGATTGTCGAGGATGACCCGACCTTCGCCGGTGTCCTGCTCGAAGTCGCGCACGATACTTCGCTTAAGGGGGTCATCTCCTCGGCCGGCTCGGGCACGCTGGCGATGGTCCGCAAGATGCGGCCGAGCGCGATCACGCTCGACCTCGGCCTCAGCGACATCGACGGGTTCGTGCTGCTCGACCTACTGCGCCACGATCCCGAAAGCCGCGACATCCCGGTCTATGTCATTTCCGGCGCCGAGCAGGCCGCGCACGCGCTGACTCTGGGCGCGACGCAAGTGCTCGAGAAGCCGGCGAGCCGCGAGGAATTGCGCGAGCTGTTCAGCTCGATCGTTCAGAGCCTACCCGCGTCCGGCAAGCGCAAGCGGCGCAAGCGGACGGAAAGCGACCTGGCCGGCAACCGGGCAGACGACCGCCTGGCCGAGCTGGCCGGGACCGAGTTGCTGATCGTCGACGACGACATCCGCAACATCTATTCGCTGGCGAGCGTGCTCGAGGCGCACGGCGCCAAGGTGCTGCACGCCGAGCGCGGCGCGGAAGGACTCGCGCTGCTCGAGCAGAACCCGTCGATCTCGGTCGCGCTGATCGACATCATGATGCCCGAGATGGACGGCTACGAGACGATGCAGCGCATCCGTGCCAATCCCCGCCTCGCCCAGATCCCGCTGATTGCGGTTACCGCCAAGGCGATGAAGGGCGACCGGCAGAAATGCCTCGACGCCGGCGCTTCGGACTACATCCCCAAGCCCGTCGATATCGACTTGCTGCTTGCCCTGCTGCGGGTGTGGATCGGGCGGGCGAAGGCCGAGGCCGAAAGCACGCTCGCGGCACCGGTGCAGAGCGCGGCGTGAGCAAGGCGCCCGCCAAGCCTCCGGGCCGTTCGGCGATCCGGCCCGAGCCATGGCCGGCGATGGCCGAGCGGGCGCGGATCCTGCTGGTCGACGACGACGAGCGCAACCTGCTGGCGCTCTCGGAGGTGCTTGAGCCGCTCGCCGATATCGTCACCGCGACTTCGGGCCGGATGGCGCTACGCGAGCTGCTCAGGGGCGATTTCGCGGTCATCCTGCTCGACGTGTTCATGCCCGATATGGACGGCTACGAGACTGCCGCGCTGATCAGGCAGCGAACGCAGGCGGCACGCATCCCGATCATCTTCCTGTCCGCCGTGAACAAGGAAATCGAGCACCTAATGCGCGGCTACGCGATGGGCGCGGTCGATTACGTGTTCAAGCCGGTCGATCCGATTGTGCTCAGGTCCAAGGTGGCGGTGTTCGTCGACCTGTTCCTTTTGCGCCAGCAGCTCGCCGGGCAGGCGCGCGCCGAGCAGGAGCTGCGCGAAGAAAAGCTGAGCGCTGAGACCGACCGGCTAGCAGCGGAGCGTGCGCTGCAGGAATCCAGGCTGCGCCAGGCGGCGATCCTCGAAGCCCTGCCGCTGGCGCTCTACGAAGCCTGGCTGGACGAGCACGGCCACCTCCACCGCCGCTTCGTCGGCGGGGACGTGGTCAAGATCGCCGGAGACGACACCGAGGCGCTGGCGTCGGGCCGGCTGCGCTGGTGCGACCGGATCGCCGGACCGGACTGCGCCGAGCTGGAAAGACGTGTCTCGGAATGCGCTAGCGGCGCGATCACGTCCGATTACCGCTGGACCCGGGCCGACGGCAGCACGATCCACGTAATCGACCAGTGCGCCAAGGCGTCCGCGACCGACACCTTCTGGGTCGGAACGCTGATGGACGTGACCGCGCAGCGCGAGCTGGAGCAGCAGCTCGTCCAGGCCCGCAAGTCCGAAGCGCTCGGCCAGCTGACCGGCGGCGTCGCGCATGATTTCAACAATCTGCTGGCCGCCGTGCTGGGCGGACTGCGCCTGCTCGAAGCTCGTGTCACGCTCGGCGACAGGGAGCAGAAGATCTTCGAGCACATGCGCCACGCGGCCGAAAGCGGCGCCGAGCTGGTCCGTCGCCTGATGGCTTTCGCGCGCAAGCAGGAGCTGACACCGACCAGCGTCGATCCGCGTAAGCTGTGCCAGTCGGTCGCCGGCCTGGTCGAGCATACGCTAGGCGGACTGGTGACCGTCGAATGGCAGGTGCCCAAGAGCGGCATGCGACTCTTCGTCGACCAGGCGCAGCTTGAGCTGGCGCTAGTCAACCTGCTGATCAACGCCCGCGACGCGATGCCCGACGGCGGCAAGATCGTGGTTTCGGTCGCCGAGACCGAGCTACCCGGCACGCCAGGCGAGGCCCGCGAAGCCCTGCAAATCCGGGTGCGGGACGAAGGCGGCGGCATTCCGCCCGAGCTGATCGAACGCGTCACTGAGCCGTTCTTCACCACCAAGGCGGCCGGCCAAGGCACCGGCCTCGGCCTGTCGATGGTGGCCGGCTTCGTCGAGCAGTCGGGCGGGACGGTCCGCATCGTCAGCGAGCCCGGTCGCGGCACCGAAATCGAGCTGACATTGCCCGCCAGCAAGGTTGCCAAGGGCGGCAAGTCGTCCGGGAAGACCGAGCCCGCGGCGAGAATCTCGGTAGGCTCGATCCTGGTCGTCGACGACGATGAAAGCGTGCGACTGATCCTGTCGGAGCAATTGCGCGACCTTGGCCTCGAGGTGGCGGTCGCCGAGGATGGCGAGCACGCGCTGGCGATGCTCAGGAACGGCGCCGCGGCAACGCAATTCGTGCTGACCGACTTCTCGATGCCGGGATTGGACGGCATTACCCTGCTTGCGGCGGTCCGTGAGAGTTGGCCTCAGATCAAGGGCGCGATCATGACCGGCAACCCGCAGGACAGCCTGGCGCGCTGCGATCCCGGCGTCCCGGTGATCCACAAGCCGATCAATCCGGCGGAATTGAAGCGACTGCTCGCCGCTGCCTGAACCGCCCAGGCGGCCGCGTCAGTCGTGCCTCTGCGGCGGTCCAGCCACGCCAGGAGAGTTGTTCTCGCGGGCTCAAGGATTTCGAACTGCACGGGCCGGCTGGTCTTTCGCTGCACAACAGGCGTGCGATCCCTGATCTTTGCACCGCTGACGCGGTCGCCGAACCGAACCCGGGCGAAATCGCAGCCGCGCAGCTTGCTGTCGATGGCTAGATCGAAAAGGGCACGATCGCGGACGTGCCCCTCCTGCTCCAGCCAGAAGCGGAACGCCCAGACTTCCTATTGCTTGAGCGCACGCTTTGCACCAACCTTCCGCCCGAGATTCCATGCTGGCCTCACTTGACCATCAAAGGCAGAGTAACCCATTGTCGTTCTAGGTCGGGTCGGGATAACCTAACGGGGAAATTGACGGGTTGGTCGGCAGCGACGGCTGCAGGGCAGCCCTAATGAAAGTCTGCTTTCGGGCACGTCGTTTGGCGACACCGCCAACCTAGATGGGCGCATGGCGGTCGCTAGAATGCCGTGAGCCGAATGTCCGCTTTGGGTCGAAAGCGGACCGCGATCGTCCGCGACCTGATCAACCAGGTGAAGAGCAGCACCAATCCCAATTACTGTGTTCGCGTGACCGCCAATGATGGGGCGATGGGCGAGCAATGGCTTCGGACGTTTCAGGACAACGACAAGACGATCCTGACCATCCTCACTACCTCACAGAAGCTGTCGACCGGGGTGGACGCGCGCAACATTCGCAACATCGTGCTGATGCGGCCGGTCAATTCGATGATCGAGTTCAAGCAGATCATCGGTCGCGGGACGCGGCTGTTCGACGGCAAGGACTATTTCACGATCCTCGATTTCGTGAAGGCCTACGAGCATTTCAACGATCCCGAGTGGGACGGCGAGTCGCTGGAGCCGGACCCGCCCGGCGAGCCGCGGCCGGGGCCGGAAGAACCGACCGGTAATCCGCCGGAGCGGGGGCCAGAGCCCGATCCGCCGATGCAACGGCTGGTGATCAAGCTTGCCGATGGCAAGGAGCGCACGTTCCAGCACATCAGCGCAACGACGTTCTGGAGCGAGGATGGCAAGCCCGTTTCCGCGCAGCAGTTCATCGAGGCGCTGTTCGGCAAATTGCCCGAGCTGTTCAAGGATGAGGACGAGCTGCGGCGAATCTGGAGCCAGCCGGACACCCGCAAGAAGCTTCTCGAAGGCCTGGCCGAGCGGGGCTTCGCGGGCGAACCGCTCGAAGCCATCCGCAACGCGACCGATGCGCAGGAAAGCGACCTGTTCGACGTGCTGGCCTACATCGCGTTCCTGCGACCGCCACTCAAGCGCGTCGATCGGGTTGAGGAGCGACGCGATGTCATCCTCTCGCACTACCAGCCGCGCCAGCGCGAGTTTCTCGATTTCGTCCTGGCCCAATATGTCGCCGTCGGTGAAAGCGAGCTGGACACCGACAAGCTGCCCGAACTGCTCCAGCTCAAGTATGGCTCGCCCGCCGATGGCATCGCTGCCCTGGGAAGCGTCGCCGAAATCCGCTCATCGTTTAAGGGGTTCCAGCGCGGCCTATACGACCGGCTGGAGCCACGATCCGAAGCAGAGAATGGGAAGTGACCCGTTGTTTACGCACCCCGTTTTCCATGACCATTTCATGGAAACGCGCAAAAATCCAGTCAAGTCATTGATTTAATGGTGGGCGCGGTAGGGATTGAACCTACGACCCCACCCGTGTGAAGGGTGTGCTCTACCACTGAGCTACGCGCCCGCGACCAGCTTTTGGCCAGCAGGGGCGCGCCTTTGCCATGCGCGCCCGGCGCTGACAAGCCGTCAGTCGGACAGCCACCGGGCAAGCAGGTTCAGCGGCGAGAAGCCCGATGCCGTGACCGTGGTGCGCGGCAGCGGCGCCGGGCATTCGAGGCAGCGCGCCTGCAGGCCTTTCACCTTCAGCAGGCCGTCGAGATCGGCGAGCACGCGCGCGGTCACGTCGCGCTCGCGGCGCGCAAACAGCGCGAACATGTCGCCGGAGGCCCGGGCGTCGCTGCCGAGGAGGCGGCGGAGCAGCGGTGCATAGGGGTCTTCGCCCGCGCCGAGGAACTCGGGGTGCCAGTCGCCGTCTTCGAGCCCAGCCTTGTCCGCCGCGTAGGCCAGCGCGGCGTCGAGATCGCCGAACTGGTCGACCAGGCCGAGCTGGCGGGCGGTGCCGCCGTCCCACACCCGGCCCTGGCCGATCTCGTCGGCGCGGGCGCGGGTGATCTTGCGCGATTGCGAGACCAGCATCAGGAACCGCTCGTAACCCGATTCCACGCTCGCCTGCAGCACGGCCTCGGTCTCGGGGGTGAACCCGGCCAACAGGTCGGGCTGGCCCGACAGCGGCGTGGTCCGCACGCCGTCGGTGGTCACGCCCCATTCGGCCAGCGTGCCCTCGAAAGTCGGGATGACGCCGAAGATGCCGATCGATCCGGTGATCGTCTCGGGCTCGGCGAAGATGCGCTCGGCCGGGGTCGCGACCCAATAGCCGCCGCTGGCCGCGACATTGCCCATCGAGACCACGATCGGGATGCCGGCGGCCTTGTGGCGCAGGATCGCCCGGCGGATGGCTTCGGAGCCGGTCACGGTGCCGCCGGGCGAGTTGACCCGCACCACCAGCGCCTTCAGGTCGTCGTCGAGCGCCTCGTCGAGCAGCCGCTCGATGCGCATGGCGCCGGCCTCGCCGGGTCCCGCTTCGCCATCGCTGATCTCGCCGGCAATGGTGATCACGCCGATCGCCTCGCCGGGCTCGTCGGGCTTGATCTCGGCCAGCCAGGCTTCGAGCTCGGTATGGGCGAAGGCGCCGGGCAAGTCGTCCCAATCGTCCGCGCCGGAGACGGCGGCCACCCGCTCGCCCCATTCGACGCGCGTGCCGGTGCGGTCGGCGAGGCCGGCCGCGATGGCCGCCTTGGCGAGGTCGCCGTCGCTCGCTTCCAGCCAGGCCGGGATCTCGCCGGTTACCCGGCGAATGTTCGCTTGCGGCCGCGCGCTGCGGACGTTGGCCTGCCATTCCTGCCACAGCGAGCCGTAGAGCTGCGTGTAGTTCTCGCGCGCCTCGGGCGACATTTCGTTGAGCAGGTAAGGCTCGACCGCGCTCTTGTAGGTGCCGACGCGATAGACGTGGGCGTTGATCCCGAGCCGATCGATGAGACCGGCATAATAGATGTTCTCGCCGCCCGGCCCGGTAATCGCCGCGCCGCCCATCGGGTCGACCCACACTTCGCTGGCATGGGCGGCGAGCAGCAGCGAATCGTCGCTGTAGGCAACCGCATAGGCCAGCACCGGCTTCTTGGCGGTGCGGAACCGGTCGAGCGCCTCGCCGATCTCCTGCATGTGGACGTGGCCGCCGCCGAGGAAGGTCGAGAGGTCGAGCGCGAGCGCCTTGATCCTCTCGTCCTTCGCCGCCTCGTCGATCGCGCGGACCACGTCTCGCACCGCATATTCACGGGTCGGCACGGCGGCGGATAGAAGCGCGTTGAGCGGATCGATGGGGGAGACTTCCTCGACCACGGTGCCGTCGAGCGACAGCAGCAGCGCGCCTTCGCGGACCGCGCCGGGGCTCGGCCGCGAGGCCAGCACCATGAACAGCGCCCAGAAGAACAATATCAGGAACACGAGCGCCAGCGCGTCCTTGATCCCGACCAGCAAGCGCCAGAGCTTAGCCGCGAAAACCATCTTCAATGCCTCGAATAGCCCAGTTGCCCGCCTGTCTAGGGGCGAGCACCGGCCGGAGCCAGTCGAAACGGACCGAGGGGCGCTCCGGGGTCGACTAGGGGCTTGGCTTTCTCGGGTTGTATGGGTTACAACACCAGCCATGGCGCCTCACAACAGACTTTCCACCTGGCTGGCGACCGCGAACATCTCGCAGGCGGCAATGGCCCGGCGATGCGAATACGATCGGTCGAACTTTCACCGGCTGCTGTCCGGCAAGCTGATGCCTTCTCTGGCGCTGGCGGCACGGATCGAGCGCGAAACGAACGGCGCCATTCCGGCGGTTGCCTGGGTCGATCCCGCGCCGCGGACACCCCCCGCCGCGGGCCGCTATCCGGCCGGCGCGGCGGCGTTCCCGCATCGCGGCCTGCTCGGGATCGCCGATCTGCAGACGCACGAGATCCTCTACCTGCTCGACGAGGCCGAACAGTGGGTGGAGTTGAACCGCCGGGCCAAGAAGCACACCGACCGGCTCGCCGGGCTCACGATCATCAACGCCTTCTTCGAGAACTCGACCCGCACGCTGTTGAGCTTCGAGATCGCCGGCAAGCGGCTCGGCGCCGACGTGGTCAACATGCACGCCGCTCAATCGAGCGTGAAGAAGGGCGAGACGCTGATCGACACGGCGATGACGCTGAACGCGATGCAGGTCGATGCCATCGTGATCCGCCATGGCAGCTCGGGCGCGGTGCGGCTGATCGCGGATAAAGTGGCCTGCCCGGTGCTCAATGCCGGCGATGGCCAGCACGAACACCCGACCCAGGCGCTGCTCGATGCGCTCGCCTTGCGCCACGCCTTGGCGGCGCGCGAGCAAGCCAGCGCCGATGGAATGCTCAATGGCCTGGCAGTGACGATCTGTGGCGACATCCTCCACAGCCGGGTCGCGCGCTCGAACGTGCTGTGCCTGCAGGCCTTGGGCGCAGTCGTCCGCGTCTGCGCGCCGCCGGCGCTGATGCCGGCGCGGATCGAAATGCTCGGGGTGGCGCCGTTCCACGATTTCGACGCCGCGCTGGCCGGGGCCGAGGTGGTGATGATGCTCAGGTTGCAGAGCGAGCGGATGGAGGGCCAGTTCGTACCATCAGCGCGCGAATATCGCCGGCTCTACGGCCTGACCCCCGAGCGGCTGGCACTGGCCGCGCCCCAGGCCATCGTCATGCACCCGGGGCCGATGAACCGCGGCGTCGAGATCGACAGCAGTGTCGCCGACCTGCCGGGGCGCTCGATCATCACCGGCCAGGTCGAGATGGGCGTCGCCATCCGCATGGCCTGCCTCGACGTCCTCACCCGCCGCGGGCGCGGCATTGAGGGCTGGGCATGAAGCAGGCGCACCCTCTCACCATCACCGGCGGGCGACTGGTGACGCCGGACGGCATCCTGCCCGGCGCAATCCGTTGCGTCGATGGCCGGATCGAGGCGCTCGGCGATGCCGCGCCCATCGACGGCGCCGAGATCGTCGATGCGGCCGGTCGGCTGGTCGCCCCCGGCCTGGTCGACTTCGGCGTTTTCGCGATCGACAAGCCGGCGTTTCATTTCGGCGGCATCACCCGCGCCGCGCTGATGCCCGATCAGTCGCCGCCGCTCGATCACCCGGCGCGGGTGCGGTTCGCCGCGGCCAGCGGCAAGCCCGACCTGTGGGTCCATCCGCTGGCCGCCGCGACCGTCGGGCTGGAGGGGCTGCAACTGGCCGAAATCGCCCTGATGCGTGACGCCGGGGCCAGGGCCGTCGCCACCGGGCGCCAATGGATCGCCGACAGCGGGATGATGCACCGGCTGCTGCAATACGCGGCCATGCTCGAGCTGGTGGTGGTCGCTCATGCCGAGGACGGCGCCCTGACTGGCCACGCCGCGGCGACGGCCAGCGAGATGGCGACGCGGCTCGGCCTGCCGAGTGCCCCGGCCGAGGCCGAGGCGCTGGCGGTGGCGCGCGACCTGGCGCTGGCCGAGATGACCGGGGCGCGGCTGCACTTGCGGCAGGTGACCACCGGCTCGGCGCTGGAACTGGTCCGCGCGGCCAAGCGCCGCGGCGTTGCGGTCACGGCGGGGGTGACGCCGGCGCACTTCATGCTTTCGGACCTCGCGCTCGGCGACTTCCGCACCTTCGCCCGCCTGTCGCCGCCGCTTCGCGAGGAGGCCGACCGCCAGGCGGTGCTCGCCGCGCTAGGCGATGGCACCATCGACGTGGTCGCCTCGGGCCATGACCCGCGCGGCCCCGAGGACAAGCGGCGTCCGTTCGCCGACGCCGCGCCGGGCATGGCCGGAGCCGAGACGCTGCTGGCAATGGTCCTGACGCTGGTCCGCGACGAGGTGATTTCGACCGAGCGCGCCTTCGACCTGGTCGCGCGCAATCCCGCACGGCTACTCGGCGTCGGCGCAGGCGAGTTCGTCGCGGGCGCGGAAGCGGACATCGCGCTGATCGATCCGGACAAGCCCTGGATCGTCGATTCTGCGAAAATGGCCGCCAGCGCCGGCAACACCCCGTTCGACCGCCAACCCGCGCAGGGCCGCGTAGTCGGGCTATGGAAGGGCGGGGTCGCGGTGGGCGACTAGGGCGCGCGCAGCAAGTCAGGATTCTGCAGGATTACTTCGCTCCGCTTGCGCCAGAAGGGCACGAATATGAACCAGGTCCCGCTCACTCGGCGCCATTCCCCGTCTTCGCACGCCTCGAGGATCGCCGCTTGCGGCGAATTGCCGCGCCACACTTCGCGCACGCGCGCGGTTCCCGAATAGCACCACGCGACGAAGTTGGCCGCTTCGTCTGCGGACACGAAATCGTCGTGAAATCCGGCGTTGCCCAACCGGGCCTCCCATCCATGGATGTCGCTTACGAGTTCGATCGCGAACCCGCTCGGGCTGGGCGCCTCGACGCGAACTCCCCCAGGAATCTCGCACCAGACGAGCTCTGGGTGGCGCTTCAGCTTCTCGATCAAATCAGCGCAGGGATCCATCGCGGTCTCCCTACACGAAGCGTCAACGAAAAACCCCTCCCGGTGAGGGGAGGGGTCTTCGATCACGCCAGTCTTGGAGAAACCTCAGCGGCGAGCGAGGCGGACCCCGGTGTCGACAGCGCCGGGCAGCGGACGGCCTTCGGCGTAGGCGATGCAGCCGCCGCCAGAGGCGCGGACCTGGCCGCACATCGAAGACGCGGTCGAGCGGCCGAAGCCGGCGGCCGAGACGCGCCAGTAACGCTTGCCGCGCACCACCGCCTCGCTGATCACCATCTCGTGGCCCGAAAGCTGCGGGTACTTGCTGGCGTAAATGCCCCAGGCGCGGCGCGCGCCGGCCTCGCTGGAAAAGCTGCCGAGCTGGACAAGGTGCGTGCCCTCGGTCTGCTGGACGGGCTGGACGGGCTGGACGGCGCGCGGCGCGGGCGCCGCTGAAGCCGTGGCGGCGCGGGCCGGAACGGCCTGGACCACCGGATTGCGCACGAAATATCCGGCATCCTGCGCCACCGGCGCCGGGGCCGGAGCGGTGAAGGCGGACTGGAAATTGCTGACCGACGCCGGAACCGGGGTCGGAGCGATCCCAGAAGCGATCGGTGCCAGCTCGGCGACCGGCGCGCTGGCGACGGCGAGCGGCGGCAGTGCCACTTCGTCGGCCGCGGCAACGGCGGTGGCTTCGCCCGCCAGCTGGTCGATGCTCGGGTTGTTGGCCAGCGCCAGCTGCACCGGCTGACCGGCGTCGGCGACGCCCGCCGGAACTTGCAGCAGGCCGGCAACGCGCAAGTGCCAGGACTCGGGGCTCGCCAGGCGCGCCCATTCTTCCATCCGGGTGCCGACCTGGTCGGCCGGCACGTCTTGTGCCGCCATCAGCCGCGCCTCGCGCCAGCGGCCCGCCAGCGCATAGGCGAAAGCGAGGTTCTGGCGCATCTTGGCGGTGTTCTCGCCGCCGCGGATGGCGTTGCCCATCACATGGATGCCGCGCTCCGGCTGGCCGGACAGCGCCAGCGCCAGGCCGAGGTCGGCGGTGGCGATGTCGTTTTCCCACTCGTTGAGCAGCGTGGAGGCCGCGCGGAAGTCGCCCTGGCCCGCCAGCGCGAGCGCCAGGCTGAGCGCGGTGCTGGGCGAAGTATCGCCGAGCTTCATGGCATCGTCGAACGAGGTCGCGGCCGAAGCGAAACGGCCGGCATCGAGGTAGGCCGATCCGAGCACCTTGCGATAAGCGGCGTTGTGCGGCTCGGCCAGCACGGCGGCTTCGCCATGGCTGATCGCCTGGCGGACGCGGCCATTGGCCATCGCCTGCTGGGCCTGTCCGGCCGAGAGGCTGGCGGCGGGCGCGGCATTGCTCGCGCAGCCGGTCAGCAAGGCGCCGGCCATGGCGGTGGTGACGGCCCAAGTCAGCCTGGTGCCGAGCATCCTGTTGCTGGTGGCGATGCGATTCATGGCTTCAGACCCCTTTTGCGAAATCAGTCGGTCGAGACTTGCGCGGCGAGCGCTTCGATCTCGGGAATATCGGCGAGGAACGCGTCGAGTGCCTGCGTCACCAATTGCTGCGCACTGCGGTTCTTGACCGTGCTGGCGAGCCGAAGCTTGAGATGGCGGCGGGCATCGAGGCGCAGTGTGAAGGCGGCGCGGCGGCCAAAGTTATTGGCGGCATCGTTGGCGGCGTTGCGGCGAGGCTCGCGTGAATGGGTGCCGATGGCGGTGACGATCTCGCGCTGCTGGCGGCGAACCTCGGGTTCGCTGGCGGCGATGGCGTCTTCTTCGGGTTCGTCGTCCTCGTCGAGGAGGTCCGTTTCGCCCTCGTCATGAGTGGACATCGGCGTCAGCGCGAAGACCTGGGCCTCGTGCGGCTTGTCGTCACCGTGGCCCATGTCGTTCCAGCCGAGATCGTCGAGTTCCTCGTCGCTGTCGGTCGCCAGCGCCTGGGCCGTCTGAGCGCCGCCGCCACCGTTCAGCGGCGCCACTTGCGGGCGCATCGCCGGCTTGGCGCCGCCCTTGCGGGCGAGCAACGTCGGACCGAGCGAAGCGAAGGAGTTGGGTTCGCTCATGGCAATGCCACCCGCTTACTGGGCGATGCGGCGGCCGAAGCCGCCCTGCGGACGATGCTGGCCGGGCATGGGATGCGCACTGGCGCCGGGCGCGGCAAAAATGGTGCGGCGGAAATTCTTCTCGAGCCGGTCGGCGATGTAATGCCACAGGGCGACGACTTCCTGCGCGCTGCGGCCGTCGGGCTCGACTTCCATCACCGTGCGGCCGTCGATCATCGAGGCGGCATAGTCGGTGCGATGGTGGAGCGTGATCGGGGCGACGGTGCCGTGCTGCGACAGCGCGACCGCGGCTTCGGAGGTGATCTTGGCCTTGGGAGTGGCGGCGTTGACCACGAAGATCAGCGGCTTGCCGGCGCGCTCGCACAAATCGACGGTGGCGCCCACGGCGCGCAAATCGTGCGGGCTGGGGCGGGTCGGGACGACGATCAGCTCGGAAACCGAGATTACCGACTGGATCGCCATGGTGATGGCCGGCGGGGTGTCGAGCACCGCCAGCTTGAAGCCCTGCTGGCGCAGTATAGCCAGATCGTTGGACAGACGGGCGACGGTGGTCTGGGCGAAAGCCGGATATTCGGCCTCGCGCTCGTTCCACCAATCGGCCAGCGACCCTTGCGGATCGATGTCGATCAGCACCACCGGGCCGGCGCCGGCGCGTTGCGCCTGGACCGCCAGATGACCCGAAAGCGTGGTCTTTCCAGACCCACCCTTCTGCGAAGCCAATGCCAAGACGCGCAAGGCTATTCCCCCTAATTCCCGACCGGCGACACGTTCTTCCGGCCTTTCCGAGGAGCGGCATCGCAGATCACCCTAAATTTTGAGTTAAAATGGCGGCGCGGCGTGGCGGCCAAAAATCGCGCTTTCATAAAGCTTTTGCTAACGGCCCGTTTACTATGGCAGCTTCCAGACAGTCGCGAGGGTTGAGAACGGGATTGATACAGCCGGATCGGAACAGGCCTGTACTCGGCGCGATCGCGCTGCTGGCGGCGGTGCATGCCGCTCTGGCCGCGGCGCCGGCACTGGCCGACGTCAAGGCCGGGGTCGAAGCCTGGAGCCGCGGCGACTACACCGTCGCCGTGCGCGAGTGGGAAGGCCCGGCCGCGGCCGGCGATCCCGACGCCATGTTCAACCTCGCGCAGGCCTATCGCCTGGGGCGCGGCGTGCCGATCGATCCCGCCCGCGCCGAGCTGTACTATTCGCGCGCCGCCCAGGCCGGGCACCTGCAGGCGGCCGACACTTACGGGCTGATGCTGTTTCAGGACGGCCGCCGCGAAGCCGCGCTGCCCTATGTCAGGGAAGCTGCCCGGCGCGGCGACCCACGCTCGCAATACCTGCTCGGTATCGCCCATTTCAACGGCGACCTGGTCGAGCGCGACTGGGTCCGCGCCTATGCCCTGGTCTCGCTCGCCAGCGCGGCGGGCCTGGCGCAGGCGACGCCCGCCGTCGCCGACATGGACCAGCACATCCCGCTGGCGCAGCGCCAGCAGGCCGCCAGCCTGGCGATACAATTGCGCAACGAGGCCGATGCGGCCCGCGCGGTCGAGCTGGCCGCGGCCGAGCTCGGTGCGCCGTCGCCGGCCGCGGCCACGCCCACTCCCACACCGGCGGCAAGCCGCGTGCCGCGCCCGGTCGCCACCGTCGCCGTATCCCCGTCGATTGCCGCGGCCCGCGCCGCGGTCGCCGAAGCCAGCCGCGCCACCGGCACCGAGAGCCCGGCCGAGGCCGGGGCGAGCTTCGCCCGTCCGGTCGCGCCGCAAGTGTCTGCGGCTCCTCCGCCCCCCCCAGTTCAGGCGCCGGCCCCTCGACCGACCCCGGTCGTGGTCGCTCGCACCGAGCCCCCGGCAGCCTCGACGCCGCCTCCAGCCGCTAGTCCTGCGCCCGCCCGCGCCGGGCCGCCTCAGGCCACCACTACAGGCCCGTGGCGGGTGCAGCTGGGCGCGTTCGCGGTGCGCTCGAATGCCGAGCAATTGTGGAACCGGCTGCGCGACCGGTCCGAGCTCGCCGGTAGGGAGCGGTTGCTGGTCCCGGCGGGCCGGGTGACCAAGCTGCAGGCGGGCGGCTTCGTCACGCGCGCCTCGGCCGATGCGGCCTGCCGCTCGCTCAGGCAATCGGGCCAGGACTGCCTTGTGACCGATCGCTGATCCGGCTTATGATCGCTCCCGGGGGCGGTCATGAATGCAAGCGTAGCACCGGCGGAAGAACCCGACCTGGCCCTGGCAGGTGCCATTCCCGTCGAGCCGACCGGCACCGGTCAACGCATCGTGACGCTCGATTTCATCCGCGGCATCGCCGTGCTCGGCATCCTGTTCCCCAACATCGTCGCCTATGCCCATCCGATCCTTGCCTACTTCTGGCCTGAGGGGTTGCCGGGTGGCGCGACCGAGTTCGACAAGGCCACCTGGCTGTTCCAGCTGGTGCTGATCGACGGCAAGTTCCGCGGCCTGTTCACGCTGCTGTTCGGGGCGGGCATGTACCTGTTCATCGAGCGCGTCTGGGCGCGCGGCGGCACGCGCTGGCTCCAGGCGCGGCGGCTGTTCTGGCTCATGCTGTTCGGCCTCGCGCATTTCTTCCTGCTGTGGATCGGCGACATCCTGTTCATGTACGCGATCGCCGGCATGGTCGCGCTGGCCATGCTCAAGTGGCAGGCGAAGACCCAGCTGCGCATCGGGATCGTGTGGTACCTTGTCGGCGCGTTTATGCTTACCGCCGGGCTCGGCAGCCAGGCGGCGATGGAGAACTTCCCGCGGGTCCAGGCAAATGCGCCCGAACAGTACGAGCAGGTAAGGCAAGCCATCGCCGACCAGCTAACCTCGATGGAACGCGAACGGACGGTGATGGCGACCGGCGATTACGGCGAGGTCCTGGCCTATCGTGCCGGGCACGAAGCCGTGGGTTTGGCCGAAGCGGGCTTCATCGCCGTGCTCGAGACGATCCCGCTGATGCTGATCGGCATGGCGGTGTACCGCCTCGGCTGGTTCGAGCGGCGACCCGATCGCGTCAAGATGCGACGGTGGGGCTGGGTCGGGTTCGTGGGCGGGGCGCTGCTGACGGTGCCGCTGGCTCTGCTCGCGGTCAACGCCGGGTTCCCGCTGATGCTGACGCAGTTCGTGTTCAACGGGCCGACGCAGTTCCTGCACCTGCCGATGGTACTCGGCCTCGTCGCGCTGCTGTCGCTGTGGGCGCCGACGGCCGCGCAGACCTGGCTCGGCAGCCGCTTCGCCGCCGCGGGGCGGATGGCATTCAGCAACTATCTCGGCACCTCGATCGTGATGATGCTGGTATTCCCGGCTTGGGCCGGCGGGCTCTACGGCCAGTTCCACCGCGACGGGCTGCTGCCGTTCGTGCTCGGAATGTGGGTGCTGATGCTCGGCTGGTCGAAATGGTGGCTCGATCGCTTCCACTACGGCCCGCTCGAATGGCTGTGGCGCTGCCTGACCTATTGGCGGCTGTTCCCGCTGCGGCGCTAATTCCCCTTGCTATTGCAACCCATTTGCATTAAGAGACTCGGGCGACCAAGGAGGCCCGATGTACGTCTGTGTCTGCAATGCCGTCCGTGAAAGCGAGCTGCGCCACGCGGCGCGTTGCGTGGAAGGCGATGCCGAGGCGGTGTACGAGGCGCTGGGTTGCCAGATGCAGTGCGGCTCCTGCCTCGACGAGGCCGACGAGATCGTCGCCGAAGAGCGCGCGATGGACCGCCGGCCGCGCCTTGTCGCGGCCTGAACCAGCCCGCGCTCCGCACCTGATTATCATTCGCAAACCCTAGGATTTCCGCCATTTTTTGCCAGATTGGGCCTTGTCAGCCCATGCCCGCTGGCGCATGACGGCCACCTTCGCAGGAGGCCGCAAATGCAGGGCGACAAGAAGGTCATCGACTATCTCAACCAGGCCCTCACCAACGAGCTGACCGCGATCAACCAGTACTGGCTGCACTATCGCGTGCTGAAGAACTGGGGGATCGAAAAGCTCGCCGAATACGAGCGGGGCGAATCGATCGACGAGATGAAGCACGCCGACACGCTGGCGGACCGCGTGCTGTTCCTCGGAGGCCTGCCCAACTTCCAGGCCATCCACAAACTTAAGGTCGGCGAGAACGTAGAGGAAATCCTGAAGGCCGACCTGGCGCTCGAGCTCGAAGCGATCCCGCTGCTCAAGGACGCCATCAAGCACTGCGAAAGCGTGCGCGATTACACCAGCCGCGAACTGTTCGAACGCATCCTCGAAAGCGAGGAGCAGCACGTCGACTTCCTCGAAACCCAGTTCGAGATGATCGAACGCATGGGCCTGGCCAACTACGTCCAGCTGCAGAGCGCGGCTGCCGGGGCGGACTAGGTCAGTGTCGGTAGCAACTCAGATATCGAGATTTGCCTAAACCGGAGTTTCGCGCTTGACCGCACTGCGGCCGAACTCGGGCGCCGGCGTCGGCTCGGTGGCATCCGGCGTTGTCTCGGTGGTGGTCACCACGCTGCTGATTTTATCGTCTTCGTCCGCAACGATGATCGTCTCGTGGCCGTCGGCGTCCTGCAAGCGCACGATGCGGCGGCTCTGGACGCTGCGCCAGCCGATTACGACGATGACTGCGAAGACGGCGATTCCGAAGATGGTGGCCGTCAGGGTTGCTGTTGAGTCGGTCATGCGGTTTGCCTCGATAATCTCTCCGCCCCGCGCCCATAAGCGCTTGAAAAGTTAAGAAACCCGTCTGCAGCGTCACGCTTGGCTCGCTAGGCCAGCGTCCGTCGGAACAGCTCCACCGTCCGGCTCCACGCCAGCGCGGCGGCCTCGGGATTGAAGCGCGGCGTAGTGTCGTTGTTGAAGCCGTGCTCGGCGCCCGGATAGACGTAGCCTTGGTACTTGACCCCCGCGGCCTTGAGCGCAGCCTCGTGGGCGGGCCATGCCTCGACCAGCCGGGTGTCGTTGCCGCCGTGCTGGACCAGCATCTCGGCCCTGGTCTTCGGCACGTCCTCGAGCGCCGGGCCCGAACCGTAGAACGGCACCCCGGCGCGCAGGCTCGGCAACTGGGTCGCCAGCCAGTTGACCATCCCACCGCCGTAGCAGAACCCGACCGCGCCGAGCTTGCCGTTGCCGATCGGCAGGCCTTCGGCGAAGCGCGCCGCGGCGAGCACGTCCTCGCGAATCTTGGCCTGGTCGAGCTCGCGGAACCGCGTGCGGGCGGTGTCCTCGTCGCCCGGATAGCCGCCGAGCGCGGTCAGCGCGTCGGGCGCGACGGCGACGAAACCGTCGACCGCCAGGCGCCGGGCGATGTCCTCGATGTGCGGGTTGAGGCCGCGGTTCTCGTGGATCACCAGCACCACCGGCGCCTGCGCTTCGGGCGAGGCGTCGGGCGGCCCGGCCAGATAGGCGTCGATCGTGCCCGAGCCGGCGGGCGAACCGATCTCGGCCCTGCCGACGGTGATGCGCGCATCGTCCGGCGCGATGACCTGGGCGCGAGCAAAGTCCGGCTTGAGCAAGTCGAGCGTGGCGCTCGCGGCCGCGACCGAGCCGACTACGACGGCGCAGCGGGTGATGAAGCCGCGCCGGTCGATAGCGCCGTGCACGTACTGGTCGAACAGCGAGAGCACCTCGCGGGGAAAGTCGGCGGCGGTCAGGGGCGGCTTGGTCATGTCGTTCTCCCGGCAGGTGAGTCGATCTGTCACGCCATCTTGGCGCTGCGGCCAAGACTTCGCTAGACCATGCGCGGGACGAAGAGGGGATCGGCATGAAGGGACTGTTCGCAAAGGTGGCCGTTGGCGCGGCGCTGGCTTCGCTGGCGCTGACGCAGGCGTTCGCGCAATCGGCGCCGTTCGAGCCGGTCACCGACGCGATGATCCAGAATCCCGACCCGAAGGACTGGCTGAGCTGGCGGCGCACGCTCGATTCGTGGGGTTACAGCCCGCTCGAACAGATCGACCGCGGCAACGTCGACGAACTGCGGCTGGTCTGGGTGCGTCCGCTCGAGGCCGGGCACCAGGAAGGCACGCCGCTGGTCCACAACGGGGTGATGTACTTCCCCGGGCCGAGCGACCGGATCACCGCGATGGACGCGGTCTCGGGCGACGTGCTGTGGATCCACACCCGCACGCTGCCCGAAGACCTGGCGCAGTCGCTGACCTTCCCGGACACCAATCGCAACCTCGCGATCTACGGCGACCTGATCATCGCCCGCGGATCGGACGACTACATCTATGCCGTCAACGCCGAGACCGGGCAGCTCGCCTGGCAAACCCTGATCATGGATTACCATCGCGGCGCCAAGCAGAGCTCGGGCCCGATCATCGCCGATGGCCTGGCCATCACCGGCCGCTCGTGCGAGCCCGAGGGCGGGCCTGATGCCTGCGTGATCACCGCGCACGACGCCCGCACCGGCCGCGAAGTCTGGCGCACCAGCACGATCGCGCGCGGCGACGATCCCAACGACGCCACCTGGGGCGGCACGCCGCTCGAACGGCGCATGCAGGTCGGCGCGTGGATGAACGCCAGCTACGATCCGGAGCTGGGCCTGGTCTACATGGGCACCTCGGTCAGCACGCCTGCGCCCAAGTTCATGCTGGCGGGGAACGACCACACTTACCTCTACCACAACTCGACGCTGGCGCTCGACGTGAAGACCGGCCGGATCGTCTGGCACTACCAGCACATCGTCGACCATTGGGACCTCGACCACCCGTTCCCGCGCATCCTGCTCGACCAGCAGGTCGCGCCCGACCCCGGCGAAGTGACCTGGATCAACCCGAACATCGACCGCACCAAGACCTACAAGGTGCTCTCCGGCGTGCCCGGCAAGACCGGCATCGTCTACACGCTCGACCGCGCGACCGGGGAGTTCCTGTGGGCGCGGCCGACGGTGTTGCAGAACGTGGTGCAGTCGATCGACGGCACGACCGGCCGCGTCACGGTCAATCCCGACACCGTGTTCACCGAGACCGGGGGCACGCCGCGGCTGATTTGCCCGTCCTCTACAGGCGGGGCGAATTACCAGGCGCCGGCCTACAGCCCACTGACCCGGACGATGTACTTCCCGGCGCAGAACCTGTGCGGCATGGTCACCGCGGTGCCGGTGAACTGGGACCGGCCGGGCTACGCGGTCGCCGGCCGCATCTCGCTGGCGCCGGGAGCGGACAACAATCTCGGCGTGATCCATGCGGTCAATGCGGTGACCGGGCGGACCGAATGGGAATACGCCATCCGCGCCGGGATGCAGTCGCTTCTCGCCACCGGCGGCCGCCTGCTGTTCGCGGGCGACGCGGCGGGGCGCTTCCGCGCGCTCGACCAGGACAGCGGCCGGGTGCTGTGGGAAATCAACCTCGGCTCGGCGGTGACCGGCTACCCGGTGACCTTCGAGGCAGGGGGGCATCAATATGTGGCGGTCTCGACCGGGTTCTGGCTCGGCGATGCCTACACGCCCGAGCTGATCCACGGCACCCAGGGCACGCTGTTCGTGTTCGCCCTGCCCCAGGCCGGGATCGGCCGGCAGGGGCCGCCCCGCGCCCCGGTCAACCCGGTGGCGACCGCGCGCACGGCCGACCCGGCGGCCGGCGCCGCGCTGCGGCCGGTGACCGCGGGCGTATTCGCGGCGGCGCAGGCAAGGATGGGGCAGGCGGTCTATGCGCGCAGTTGCGCGGCCTGCCACGGCGCCAATTTCGAGCCCGCGCAAGGCACGCCGCCGGTCAGGGGCGCGGCGTTCCTGGCCAATTGGCGCGGCAAGACGCTGGCCGATCTGGTCACGCTGGTGCGCACGACGATGCCCACCGGTGCCGGCGGCTCGCTGCCCGAAGCGGATTACCTTGCCGCGGTCGCCTACATCCTCGAGGCCAACGGCCTCCCGGCCGGCGAGCCGCTACCGAGCGACGAGCCGGCGCTGCGCCGGATCGGGTTCGGGGAGTGACCTGCGGATGGGCACCACCCTTGAAACCCCGCGCCTGATCCTGCGCCAACCGCGCGAGGAAGACCTCGACGGCTGGGCCACGCTGATGGGCGACGAAGAAACCGCCCGGTTTATCGGCGGCACGATGGGCCGTTCCGCCGCGTGGCGAACGATGGCGACGATGGCCGGCTCGTGGGTGCTCAAGGGCTTCGGAATGTTCAGCGTCGTCGAGAAGGCCACTGGCCAGTGGCTCGGGCGCGTCGGGCCGTGGCAGCCGGAGGGGTGGCCCGGCACCGAGGTGGGATGGGGGCTGGTCAGGAGCGCGTGGGGCAAAGGCTATGCGCGCGAAGGCGCCGAGGCGGCGATCGACTGGGCCTTCGACGCGCTCGGGTGGAGCGAGGTCATCCACATCATCGCGCTCGAAAACCTGCCCTCGCAGGCCTTGGCGAAGCGGCTCGGCGCAACAAACGCGGGACCGACGCGGATGCCGCCTCCGTTCGAGACCATCGAGGTCGACCTGTGGCGTCAATCTCGCGAGCAGTGGGCCGAGCGGAGGGGCGCCTAGTCCTTGTAGAGGTGGTCGAGCAGCGCGGCGGCTTCGCGCATCTGCGCGTCCTGAGCGGTCGACAGGCTCAGCCGCGCGCTCTCGTAAATCGCCACCTGGTCTTCCTTGGTCAGCACGCCCTTGTCGATCAGCTGGGTGAGCAGCGCATCGAGCAGCGTGAAGGTGACCGACGTCATGGCCGCTGGGGTAATCTGCATGGTTCCTCCGTCCGGTGAGCGCGGAGGGATACAGGCGATGGTCGCGGAGTCCAGCTATTCGGGCCGGCTCGAACGGACGCCGTTGTACGGCAGGGTGAAGCCGCCGATGTCCGCTGTGCCGGTGAAGGTGTCGCCGGACACGGTTCCGGAATAGGTGATCACGATTTCGCCGACCTCGGGGATCGAGACCGTCCGTTTGTACGAAAAGCTGTCGCCTTCGAGCCTGATGTCGTGGCCCGGGCCGCCCTCCGGGGAGCCAGGGGGAACATCGCCGATGACCTTCCCGGTGATCGTGTAGCCCTGCTCGCTCCTGGTCGCGACGATCTCCTCGGAAATCTCCCGGTCGGGCGCCTGGGCGGTGGCGGTCCACCGGCCGACGAACGACTGCGCGGACGCCGGCACGGCGAGGAGCGAGACGGCGGCAAGCAGCACGGTTCCAGAGACGATACGCATCGACACCTCCCACATTCGCGGACCCACTGTCTTAGGCATATAATACAGCAAGGCGCGGGTGCAAGGGGGCGGGCTAGCCGGTGCGGCTGATCAGGTAGCTTTCGTCGCTAAACCACAGCTCGCCGTGCTTCTTCAGCACCGCGCGGGTGGCGTCGAGGTAGGCGGAATTGCTCATCGCCTCGGCCAGCCGCTCGTCGTCGATCTGGGCGACGTAAGTGGCCGCATTCCACGCCGCCAGCAGCGTCGAGGTGCCGATGGTCTCGGTCTCGGCGTCGATCTCATCGGGGAGCGTGTGCATGTCATAGCGGAACAGCGCCTGGCCGTTGGGCAGCGGGTCGAAGCGGAACGCGCTCGCCGCCTCGCCGAGCGCGGCGCGAGTGGCGTCGAGCAGCTCGCGGCGCGAGGTGGTAAACGGGTCCTCGCCCGGCCACACCCGCTGGACGATCTCGAGGCCCGGGTCGTTGCCGGCGGAGTGAATCCCGAGCATTCGCCCGCCCGGTCCGAGCGCGCGGGCCAGCGGCGCCAGCACGCGGCGCGCCTTGAAGCCGATATCGGCGCGCAGGCGGAACGGCTGGCTGGCGAGGACCAGGTCGAAATCGGCCTGGGCCTCGCCCTGGCGCGGAATCACCGAATCGAGAATGAAGCGGCAGTCCTCGCGATAGAGCACCACCACGGCGGGCGTTTCGGGCAACAGCCGCCCCGTGGTGGGGCTGACCTTGGTGCGCCAGTTGGCGTCGAGAAACGGTTGCAGCGCCAGGATCTGCCGCTCGAACTCGGCGGTGGTGGAGCCCTTGAGCGCCACTTCGAGCCACACCGGCGGCTCCGCGCCCTCGCGCTGCGGCGCCAGCCACGGGGCATCGGCATAGGGCAGGTTGGTCAGCGCCAGCACCAGCTCGGGATGTTCGAGGAACCGGTCGGGCATCTTGTCGAGCGTCAGGCGGATATCCTCGAGGCTGATTTCCTTGCCCGCGGCGTAGAACGGCACGCGCGCGAAACGCTGGTGCATCGAGCGCAGCACCCGGGCGAGCACCGTGCCGTCACCCATGCCGGCATCGAAGAACCGCAACGCCGGCGGGCGCGGCACCAGCGTCTCCAGCTCCTGCGCCACCCGCTGCGCGACGATCCACTTCTCCGAGCAGGTGTTGACGAACATCAGGTACTTCTGACGGTTGTCGTAGAAGCGGAAGTTCGATCCGTCCTGAGGTTCGGTGGTCATAGGGCCTCTCTCGCGCGGCGGTATGCCTTGCACCCTTGTTATCTCGGCTCCGGCTCGTCCAGTTCCTCGATCTTCTCTATTTTCAGCACGT
>Ga0307505_10001169_pt1 | contig 22762 bp, 23 predicted proteins | sample 23_S_MG_FD_202183 | JGI IMG/M metagenome (GOLD analysis project Ga0307505, IMG submission 202183) | Soil microbial communities from Populus trichocarpa stands in riparian zone in the Pacific Northwest, United States - 23_S | ecosystem: Environmental > Terrestrial > Soil > Riparian zone > Trees...
ACAGGCGCCGATTGTAGCGAACGGCCGACAGCAGGCCTTCGGACTCTGCGGATTGGCCGTCTTTTATGGCCTGGAGTTTCGCGGCGGCGCGCAGCAGGAGTTGGGCCTCCAGCTCACGCGGATTTCCCGTTGCCTGCGCGTTTTTCGCGTAGGCCTGGGTCATGTTCTGCATGTTCCAACAATTCCCTTTCGTAATCGAGGAGACGCTGGGTCTCCTTCAACGCCTTGTAAAGCATACCGGTTAATATGTGATTATTGATGTTGTCGAAGTAGGGGCGCGTGCTGGGCGCGGCGGCCAGCACCTCGCGGATGAGCTTGAAATAAAGCTCGTGATGCGGCGCGGGATCGCGCGCCAGGTACATGAGCTGCACCACCAGGTAGATCTTCTTGCAGGGGGTGTCCGCGGCCTCGACCGTGAGGATGTCCTTTTCGCGCAGGATCGGTGCCTCCCCCTCGATCACGAGACGTGTCCGCTGGTCGTCATTCGTGATGACCGAGTCGCCGATGATAATGCGCTCGCCCGGCTTCAGTTCGACCTTGAGACCCATTGGACCGGTTCTCCCTTCAGGGGCGCGCCCCGCGAATCAGCCGAATCGTAGGCCGCTACGCTTAACAAGCCGCCAAAAGAAAACGGCGGGGCCAAGGCCCCGCCGTTTCCGTGATCGACTTTTTGCCGAGGATCAGAACAGCCGGAGGACGTTCTGGTCGGCCTGCGCCGCGAGCGAGAGGGCGGTGGTCGAAAGCTGCTGGCGGGTGTTGAGGGCCAGCATGTTCGCGCCTTCTTCGTTCGTATCGGCGAGGACGAGGTTGTCCGCGCCGATCTGGAGCACGCTGATCATGTTCTTCGTGAAGTCCTGACGGGTCTGCACGATCGACAGGTTCGAACCGAACTTCGACGCCTGCGAGCGCAGGGTCGCCGTCGCGGCGTCGAGCTGTGCGATCGCCGAGTTGACGTTTGCGTTCTCCTGGAAGCCGGCGCCGTTCACGGACGTCAGGCCAAGGCCCGACGCCGAGAAGGTCACGCCGGCGATGCCCAGCGTGCTGGAGCCGTCTTCGTTGAACGTCACGGTCAGGTTGTCGCCGTCCAGCAGGTTGATGCCGTTGAACGACGCGTCGCCCGCGAGCTGCGTGATCTGCGTGAGCAGGTTGTTGTAGTCCTGCTGCAGCGAGGTACGGGTCGCGTTGGCCGTGAAGGTCTCGGTCGGCGTATAGGTCGCCGCACCGACACCGAACGAAGCCGCAGCGGCGCCGCCGATCGTGATGCTCTCCGAGCTGGTCGAAGAGACGTTCAGGACGTCGGCACCCGTGATCGACAACGTCACACCGGTAAGGCTGGAGTTGATCGACGCCAGGCGGGCCTCGAGGGCGCCGCGGGTTCTGATTTCACCCGCGTTGCCGTTGCCGAACTCGATCGTCTGAGCCGGACCCGAACCAACCTGGATCGTGAACTGACCGGTGAAACCGGCGACCTGCGCGTTGGTCGGACCGAACGCGTTGTTGCCCACGCCGAAGCCGAGAGCCGCCAGTGCGCCTGCGTCGCCGGACACCGAAATATTGTCGGTGTTGTTGGCGGCGGTCAGCACAAGGGCGTTGGCGTCGAGCGAGCCGCGAGCACCGAGCGCCGCAAGGAGCTCGTCACGCGTATCGACCTGGCCGGCGCCGGTACCGAAATCCACTTCGATATCGGTGTTGCCGAACGAGAAGGTCAGGCTCTGACCCGCAAGATTGGCCAGACCGGCGTTCGGGTTGAACGCGTTGTTGCCCACGCCGAAGCCCACGGCCGAGGCCGCACCGCCGGAGACGCTGATCACGTCGTCGTTGTTCGCAGCCGTCAGCACGAGGTTGTTGCCGACGAACGACGCGACACCGCCAATCGTCGCCAGAACCGAGGCACGGGTCGATGCGGCGGTCAGGTTGACCACCGTGTTGGTGCCGCCGACGTTCACGGAGAAGCTCTGACCGTTAAGCGCCGCAAGGTCCGCGTTGTAGGCAGCGTTGGCGACCGTGTACTGACCGGCGTTGAAGCCGAGTGCAGCCTGGCCGTCACCGCCGACCGTGAACACCGAACCGTTCGTCACGCCCGAGATGCGGAGGCCGTCGGCCCCGATCTGCGCGGCAGTGACCGAGCCGTTGAGGCCCGAGTTGGCGTGGTTGATCGCGGCAACGAGCTGGTCGCGGGTTGAGAAGGTTCCCGCGGCCGCGCTGGCGCCGGCACTGACGAACGTGAAGGTCGCCACCGGGTTCACGCCGTCGTCGATCGTGAAGGTCGAAGCGGCCTGGAAAGCCGTGTCGGTCAGCGCGATGTCGGCGTCGTTGACGAGGTTGGCGAAGCTGTCGGTCGAGCCGGTGGCCGCGGTGATTGTGATGCTGTTCGCGGTCGACTGGACGGTACCGGTGAATGCGGTACCAGCCGGGCCGAAGAGGCCGGTGATGACGTTCACGAGGTCGCCGTGAGTGCCGTCGAACTCGATGTTGGCGCCGGCAACGCCGTCGTTGCCTACGTCGTTTTCGAAGGTATAGGTCGTGCCGTCGAAATCGAACGAGAACGTGTCGCCATCGACCATGTTGGCGATGTCGCTCGTATCGATGCTCAACGTAGCCAGCGCGAGGGCATCGAAGTCGCCCGCGTTGAAGGCCGCACCGTTGGCCGCCGAAGCGACGTCAACCGCGAGGTTCACGCTGCCGGTGCCGACCGCGGCGATGTCCGCCGTGATGGTCGCGCCCGTGCCCGTCGCCGCGATGTCGTCGTCGATGGCGACGTTGCCGGTCTGGGTGACTGAGTAGGCCGTCGTGCCTTCGGCTGCCGTCAGAGCCTGACGGGCCGTGGCGCTGGCGGTTTCGATCAGCTTGGTGATCGCCGAGATACCCTTGTCGGCGGCGGCCAGCGTCTGCACCGCGTTGCCGACGGAGTCGAGCAGGCGGGAGAGATCGTTGGCGCGGCTCGAGAGGCCGGACGACGTGAAGAAGTTGATCGGATTGTCGAGAGCGGAGTTGACCTTCTTGCCGGTCGACAGGCGCTCTTGCGTACGGTTCAGGAGTTCCGCCGTGCTCTGCAACGAAAGCAGATTCTGGCGTACGCCTTTTGAGAGTGTGACGTCGGATGCCATTGGGAAATGCCCCTTCCTAGGATTAACGAGGACTCACAGACCAACCCCGTTCTGGGGAAAGCCATGCGCGTTTGTCGCACGCGTGTGCTAACGCTCAGTTACTTAAGCGTGCGCGCTCATGCGGCGGTGCAACCTCTCCGATTTGGAGCGACAAACCGCGTTTCAAAAATTAAGAAGTGGTGGATGCGGACGTTTGCGGGGAATGGCTTGTTAGGAAATTTTACTTATCCATTAATTTCCCGCCTCATGGCCGGGTCAAGCCTGCGCATGAGGGTTGAAAACGAGGACGCCGTGTCAGCCCGTCTTGCTGATCATCACCGGGCGGTCGATCTTCTGGGCGTTCATGCGGCCGCCGGCTCCGTAGCCGCCGGGGGCGTCGCGGCGGATGGCCTGTTCGGCCGCCCCGCGCATGATGCCTTCGGCCACCGACTGGGCGGTGGCGACCACCCGCAGGTTCAGGGCGAGGATGTCGCGGAAGGCGGCGTGTGCCCGGCGCAGGTCGTCCACCAGCGTCGGCAGTTCGCCGCCGATGTACTGGGCGTTCGCCTTCATGGTCTCGATCAGACGGAGATAATCGCTTGCCAACGCGGTCTTTTCCTCGACCAGCATCGTGGCCTCGCGCAGGCGGCCGGCCTTGATGAGCTGGGTCTCGTCCTCGAAGATTTTGACCAGCGCCACCATGCTGTCGCTGATGCGCATGAGGAGCGCCTCGGCGTCGGCGCGGTTATGGATGGCTAGCCGGGCTCGATCGGCGGGGCTCATGACTGGGTCTCCTGTAGCGAGATGAGGTGGCGCTCGACATGGGCTGCGAGGCCGATGCCGCCGGCGCGGGAAATGGCGCGCGCAAATTCTTCCGTCCGCATCGAGCGCCAGGTTTCGGCGCCCTCGGTGTTGGCGAAAGGATCGCCTTCTTCGACACCTGCGAACATTTCCTCGAGCATGTTGCCGAGGAAAACGGATTCGAACTCGGACGCGACCGACTTGATCTTGTCGAGGCTCATGGCTTGATTCATGCCTTGGGCCTTCGCCTGCATGAGCGGTTTGGCGACCGAGGCGCCGGCGACGGCAAGGGTAGAGGTGAGGGGGGCGGGCATCACATCACCTCGATTTCAGCCTGGATCGCGCCCGAGGCCTTGATCGCCTGCAGGATCGAGATGAGGTCGCGCGGCCCGACGCCGAGCGCATTCAGCCCGTCAACGAGTTCTCGCAACGATACGCCTTCATTGACGATTCCGAGCTTGCGGCCTTCCTCGGTCACGGTGACGGTGGAGCGCGGCACCTCGACCGTTTCGCCGCGCGAGAAGGGCGCTGGCTGGCTGACGAGCGGAGCCTCGCTGATCGTGACGGTGAGGTTGCCCTGCGCCACGGCCACGGTCGCCACGCGCACGTCGCGGCCCATGACGATGATGCCGGAGCGCTCGTCGATCACGACCTTGGCGGGATGATCGGGCTCGACCTGGAGCGGTTCGATCTCGGTGAGGAGGGCGACGATATTGCCCTTGAAACGGTCGGGGATCGAAAGGGCGACGGTCGCGCGGTCGATCGGCTCGGCGGCAGGCGCCCCGATGAAATCGTTGATCGCGCCGGCAATGCGCCGGGCGGTAGTGAGGTCGGGATTGCGCAGCGCGAGGCGCAGATTGGTCATGCGGTTCAGCGCGAAATCGATTTCGCGTTCGACCACCGCGCCGTTAGACAGGCGGCCGACGGTCGGCACGCCGCGCACGATCTTGGCGGCGTCACCCTCGGCCTGGAAGCCGGCAACCGCCACGGTGCCTTGCGCGACGGCGTACACCTCGCCGTCGGCGCCGAGCAGCGGTGTCACAAGCAGTGTACCGCCTTGCAGGCTCTTGGCGTCGCCGAGCGCGGAAACCGTGACGTCCACCCGCGTGCCTTGCGTGGCGAAGGCCGGCAGGTTGCCGGTCACCATGACGGCGGCGACATTGCCGGTGCGGAGCTGCGCGCCGCGGATGTTGACGCCCAGGCGCTCGAGCATCGCTTGTAGGCTCTGGCGCGTGAAGGGCGAATTGTTCAGCCCGTCGCCGGTGCCGTTGAGGCCGACTACCAGGCCGTAACCGATCAACTGGTTGTCGCGGATGCCTTCAATGTCGACGAGATCCTTGATGCGTGAGGCGGCTTGCGCCGTCCCGCACAGAATCGCGAACGCCAAGGCGAGCGCCACGGAAATTTGGAAACGAAACCTGATCTGCATCGACGGTGCTCCCCAGCTTGTCGATGGTCGGACTTGACCGACGATTGCCATGCGAGCGCCGTGCCAAGTCGCACGGCGCGATAACGAATTGATAGGGTTACTGTTTTCTGAAACGCGCCGGCGCGCAGCATGGCTGGCGGCCGTGCGATCCTTGCCGATGCGGCAAAATCTGCCGGGCTCTTAACGTTGCATTAACCATAAAGGCCGAGGCTGCATCCGGGATAGTCGCGTTCCACGCTCGGAACCGAGGGCAAGCCAATGCGGGTCGTCACAGCAGCACAAACCGGTGCCGCGGCCGTCAACGGTGCGCGCCGCGCCGCGAGCCCCGGCGGCTTCTCGCTCGAAAGCACGCAAACGGCCAAGTCGCCGGCGTCGGCGGGGGCGGCACTCGGAATCCAGAGCGTCGATGCGCTGATGGCGCTGCAAGGCGTCGAGGACGTCACCGAGCGCCGCAAGCGTTCCGTCAAGCGGGGCAACTCGGCCCTGGAACTGCTCGACGCGCTGAAAATTGAAATTCTCGAGGGCCGTGTCGGCCTGGAAACACTGCGGCGGCTCGAGGTCGTGCTTCAGGGCATGTCCGAGCGCAGCGGCGAGCAAGGGCTCGACGAGGTCATCGACGCGATTAGCGTGCGCGTGGCCGTCGAGCTTGCCAAGCGCCGTCCGGCGGCCGCAACCGCCGCCTGAAATCCGCGCCCGGCGGAACCGCGCCGGTCAAGCCTTATTCCCCCTGATCCGCCAATATATTGTGACGTGCCGGTCACGCTCTTCGGTGTTGTCGGCTGCCACCGACCCCGCTATACACCCGCGCCACGGGGCGTTGCGTGGGTGAGGGGAATGGCAATGATCTTGATGAAGGATCGGGAGTATCGGCCTTCCGAGGACGAGCCCTTCATGAATGAAGAGCAGAAGGCTTACTTCCGCCAGAAGCTCTTACGCTGGAAAGACGACATTCTTCGCGAGAGCCGCGAGACGATCCAGCACCTGCAAACCGAGAACGAAAACCATCCCGACATCGCCGATCGCGCGTCGTCCGAAACCGACCGCTCGATCGAGCTGCGCGCGCGCGACCGCCAGCGCAAGCTGATCTCCAAGATCGATGCCGCGCTCTCGCGCATCGAGGACGGCACTTACGGATACTGTGAAGAAACCGGCGAGCCGATCTCCATTCGCCGCCTCGAGGCCCGCCCGATCGCGACCTTGTCGATCGAGGCGCAGGAGCGGCACGAGCGCCGCGAGCGGGTGTATCGGGATGAGTAGGCGCCGCCGGCTCATCGCGGCGGGGCATTGAGTCAAATCAACGCGTTAACACGCGCGCTTCAGAAAACGATTCACACCGGTCAGAAACCGATTCAACGTCAGCGCTGCCGATAGCGCGGTGCCGGTGCGCGTGCGTGGCGATAGCGGAGTGGCGCGCTCTGCAACAGCAGCCAGCCATAGCTGCCGCCAAGCACCGCACCGAATGTGAGATGCAATGCGAGGGCGGCGAGCGGCAAGGTGATGCCGTGATTGAGGCCGAGGAAACCGAGGCCGCCGAGCGGCATAATGAGAATGACAAGCACCGCCCAGAAGAGGCTCGCGAAGATCATGCCGCGCTGACGAAGACTGTCGCCGGGCAGGTCCGGATCGAGCCAGGCGAAGAATCCGCCCATGATCGCGGCGAGGATAAAGTGCAACGCCCAGCCGCCTGTGGCGCCGATCCCGGTCATGGATCCGACCAGGGCGACGAAGTCGAGTTCCGGCAGAAAACCGGACTGGGCATTGAGCATAAGAAGGGCGGCGATCACGGAAGCCGCGAACAGGCCGGCGGCCATTCCTTTATATATGTAGCGCACTAGAAGACCCTCACGATGAGCACTCGCTAACGCGTTCAACGCGTTGGGGTTCCCGGAAAAAATTCGGCTCAAGATTGAAGAAAGGGCGAGCGACAGCCGCTCAGTTGTTCGGCTCATGAGCCGGACGGACCGCCCGCATGGCGCATTCCAGAAACCGGACTTTCATTGCCGCAAGTTCCGCCCGCGGGAGGGCGAGGCGATTGAGCGCCGTCCAGACGGGAAATCCGGTCAGGGCGATGGCGACCTGGATCTCTTCTTCCTTGGCGCCAGACTTGGCCAGCGCCTCGCGAACGAGGGCCTCCACCCCGCCTTCGACCGCGGTGAGAAAGCCGTGCAGTTCAGGGATCAGTTCGCGGTCGCGGCCCGCGAGGCCGAGGCGCAAGGCACCGCGGCCGTAAAAGTCGTCGAGTTCTTCGATCAGCTTTGCGAGGCGCTCGCGGGTCGACTGAATTCCGGCAAATACGCCCGCGGCGTCCTGTGGCATGGGGGGCCGCATCTCGACCCAGACATGCTGCCCGCAGGCCTGCACCAGATGATTCACGGTCGGGAAGTGACGGAAAACGGTAGCCGGTCCAACCCCGGCGCGGCGCGCGACCTGGGTCAGGGTAGTTGGGGCCACGCCCTGTTCGTCGTGAAGCTGCATCGTCGCCTGGAGGATGCGCTCCCGGGTGTGGTCGCGGGCCTCGGCCCGGCGGCCCATTTTGTATTGCCGGGTCACCCAAGCCCCATTTGACAGAGTTCCATTTTCATGAAAATACTCCTCCTGTAAACTCAGGTCAACTCCTTTCACTCGGGAACCCTTGTTCCCCGTTCGCAAGACTCGGTGCTGACAGCGCAAGCATAGGTTCAGCTCATGCAGCCAAGCGACACTGCTCGGCTCGTCGTTGTGGACGATGAGCCTGATATCCGCACGATGGTGGCGGACTATCTCTGCAAGAACGGCTTCGCGGTGCGTCGCTGCGCGAGCGGCAAGGAGCTCGACAGCACGCTCGCGTCGGGGCCGGCCGATCTCGTCGTCCTTGATGTTTCGATGCCGGGCGAGGACGGCATTTCCATCGCGCGTCGCCTGCGCGCTTCAACCAAAACCTCCATCATCATGCTCACCGGCTCCGACGATGTCGTGGACCGTATCGTCGGCCTTGAAGTCGGCGCCGACGATTACTTGACCAAACCGTTCGACCTGCGCGAGCTGCGCGCACGCATTCGTGCCGTTCTGCGGCGGGGCGGAGTCGTGGTGCCGGACAATGCGAATATCGCGCAAGGCGCCACCACGCCATGCAAGCTCGTGCCGTTCGGCAAGGTCGCGCTGGATCTCGATCGTCATTGTCTCGTTGATTGCGATGGCAATACACATCGGCTGACCGCAAGCGAATTCGACATGCTCTCGGTCTTTGCCGCCAATCCGAACCGCGTGATCTCTCGCGAGCGGCTGCTTGATACGTCAGGCGCAGGGGACGACGAGCCCTTCGACCGCGCCATCGACATTCGCATCGCGCGTATCCGCAAGAAAATCGAAATCGATCCGGCGACGCCGCAGGTTCTCAAGACCATTCGCGGCGCCGGGTACATCTACGTTCCGCCGCGGGGGTAAGCATGGATCGTCAAAACAGGGCGGGGAGCCGCCTGTCGCCGCTTGGAACGGCGGAAGAGCACGCGGCGGTCTATGCGGCGGTTGTGGCGTCGGCGCTGGACCCGGTCGTTGTGGTCGATGAAAGCGGCCGCGTCGTCACGATGAACCCCGCTGCCGAAACGACGTTCGGCTACACTCTCGACGAGGCCCTTGGACAATCCATTGGGGCGCTGATCGTGCCGGAGCACCTGCGTGAGGCGCATGAAGCGGGCTTCGCGCGTTACCGCGCGACGCGCCAGCCGCGCGTGCTCGGCCAACGCGTTGAGCTTGAGGCGCGCAGCAAGGACGGCCGGGTTTTTCCGGTCGAGCTTGCGATCACCGAAGTGAATTTGAGCGACCGGCGGCTGTTCACGGCCAATCTTCGCGACCTGTCGGCGACAAAAGAAAGCGCGGCCGAGATCGAACGGCAGCGCGAGGCGCTCCACCAGAGCGAGAAATTATCCGCACTCGGCTCACTGCTCGCGGGCATCGCGCATGAGCTCAACAATCCGCTTTCCATCGTGCTCGGCCAGGCGGTCATGATGCGCGAGGACGTGGAAGAGCTTTATTGGCACGGGCCGTTTCGCGAACGCGCACAGAAGATCGAGGCGGCAGCGGAGCGTTGCGCACGCGTCATGAAGTCGTTCCTCGCGATTGCGCGCCAGCGCAAGGCGGAACGGAAGATGCTTCAGCTTGCGCCGCTGCTCGACAGCGCCATCGATCTGCTGACGTATGGCATGCGGGCCGGCGGTGTCACGATCACGCGCGACTATGCGGGCACGCTGCCGGATGTCTTCGCCGATTCCGACCAGGTGCAGCAGATCGTGGTCAATCTGCTCGTGAATGCGAGCCAGGCGCTCGACCATATCGAGGGCGACCGCGAAATTCTGGTGCGCGTGACGTCGGGTCCGGACGATACCGTGCGCCTGATGGTGGCGGACAATGGTCCGGGGGTCGCGAAGGAAATCGCGGCGCGCATTTTCGATCCCTTCTTCACGACCAAGCCGGAAGGGGCGGGGACCGGCATCGGCCTTTCGGTATCGCGCGGCCTCGCGCAATCGCAGGGCGGGCGGCTGACGCTTGTGCCGTCGCCGCTCGGTGGCGCGGCGTTTGAGTTGACGCTGTCGACACAAAAGGTCGCGGCCGAAGCGGCGAACGGACGCGGCGATCAACCCATTCGATTCGTAACCAGCCCGGCGGCGGCGGCGGAGAAGCGGCGTGCGCTGATCGTCGATGACGAAGTGGAAATCGGCGTTCTGGTCGCCGAGACGCTGCGCAATGCCAACTATCACTGCGACGTGGCGCGCTCGGGCCGCGAGGCGCAGGCCAAGATCGCGGCACGGGCGGGTGCCTATGACGCGATCGTTTGCGATCTGCGGATGCCCGACATCGACGGGCCGGCGCTGTTCGACTGGATGGGACGGCATCATCCGGCGCTGACGGCGCGAACCCTGTTCGTGACGGGCGACGCGCTGGGTGCGGCGGCCGGGCGATTCCTCGCCCAATGCCACCGGCCGGTGCTGGAAAAGCCATTCGCACCCGCCGACATCGTGCGGCTGGTCGGCGAACTGCCCGTGCGGGACACCGCCGGCTGACTGCGCGCCGCCTGAAACATTTGAAACAATTTTCCGCTTGACGCGACATACGCGCGAAGCGTGCGCGCGCGATCTCCCTCCCATCGCTGCACTCGAAAGGATTCCAGACCGGAATCCGGAGTGCGGCCAAGGGAGAAACGCCATGACCCAGACCACTCGCTCTTTGATCGCCTCCGCCGCGCTCGCGGCGCTCGGCATTGCCGTTCTCACCAACATCAGCCACGCTTCGAAGCTCAGCGACTGCTACGACCGCGTGATCGCTGCCTGCAACAAGAAGCCCGACCACGCGGTGAACGCCTGTGTGAACAGCGGCCTCGATCAATGCGACGGCCAGTTCACCACCGGCGGAGGCTCGTCGGCGGAAATCGCCAGGCTGCGCGCGAGCGCCGCGAAGAAGCTGAAAACCTCCACGACCCGGAAGTAATGCCCGGCCGGCGTGTTGCTTCGCGCAAGCGTCGCGATGCAGCCGGTGTGACCGGCATCACATGTTGAACGGCCGCTAAACGACCCATTCAGGTGCGCTTCAAAACGCAGCGAATAGGTCACCGCGCCATCGCACCGGGAATGAATCCCGATGCACGCAGCCAAAAGCGAATTCAGGAGACGCCAAGATGAAGACCCCTCTGCAAGCAGTTCTGATCGCGGCCGCGGGCGTGACGTTCGCCGCTGCAATCACGAGCGCTCACGCGCTCGAAGTCAGCCATGTCCAGCTTGGTGTCGCCGACATGGGCGGGTCCGCCTGTCCGCGCGACGCGAAGGTCATGGCATGGGCGCACACCGACGGCCCCGGCGTCGTGAAGTTCGTGATCCGCAACGACAGCGGCGGCAAGACCGGCGAGATCGCCATCTACGCGGTGAAGGGACCGACGGGCAACTTCATCGCCACCTACTCGAACACGTTCAAGATCCAGACCGACACCGACATCAAGTACATGGCCGAAGCAGTGGGCCATGGAAAAATTTCGCCGTGGGTGAACTTCACAGCGAAGTGCGGCCCGCAGCCGCGCAAAACCACGACGACGACCTCCGGCCAGACGCCCAAGGGCAAGCACGTTTCGGAAGTCGACGAGCCGTCGCCGAAGAAGACGACGACCTCCGGCAACAAACCGAAAGGCAAACCTGCTTCGGAAGTCGACAAGGACGACGAGCCGAAGGGCAAGCCCGCGCAGAACGCCGGCAAGCCCGCGGGCAAGCCGATCCCGGACAGTAAGCCGATCGCGCAGTGCAAGCCCACGATTTCCGTCATGCGCGGCCTTGCGGCGACGCGCACCGGCGGTCTCGCGACCGCGCAGGCCGCCTGGCAGGCGACCGCGGCCGCGGCCTACGGCGTGAGCTACGGCCGCTGGTCCAACGCGGAAAACCAGCATTCGAGCTGCGTGCGCAAGACGTTGGCCTTCGAGTGCACGGTCTCCGCGCGTCCCTGTCAAAGCTGACGAATGAACGACGGCCGCCGCAATGACGCGGCGGCCGGTATCCCGACTTTGAAAACTCAGATGGAGATTACAATGTCAAAGTACCTGAACCGGATTGCGCTCGCCGCAATCGCATTGTCGCCGCTCGCGCTTGCCGCCGCTTCCGCGCCGGCCGCCGCGTCGCCGACGCTCAACTTCTCGATCGTCACCAACCAGTTCAACAAGCCGACCTTGGAGTTCGAGTACCAGGGCGGCAAGTATGTCTGGAAGCAGCAGGCGATCAACACGCAGTTCTCGGCGAGCGCCGATACCAACGACAAGAATGTCGTCTGGTACGGGACACTGAAGATCCAGTCGAATTCCGTCAGCGGAAGCGCGCAGTTCTTCGGAGTCGTTCCCGTCGATGTGAAGTCGTGGTCGCTGAGCGGTCCCATGACTTTTCCGGTGAACTTCCTCAACGTCTACAAGAACGGCTTCGCGGACTACTGCGAGAAGAACGGCAAGGCCGGCAGCTCGCACGTCAACCACAACCTGTCGATCCTGTTCACCGCGATGCAGGCTTACGGCGTACAGCCGAAAGGAACCGGTACCCCGTCCGAAGTGCCGTCCGGAGCGGGAGTCAGCGGCCCGTTCGCACAGCGGAGCGTCAACATGCCCATGATCGTGTCGTGCGGCGCGAAGCCGGCGGGAGGGCTGGTTCAGGAGCCGGGCGAGGTTCCGTTCCGCGTGAAGAGCATCGCGCTCAATTACGGTGGCGTCGTGCAGAAGACGAAGCCCAACGCGGCGACCGAATGCAAGCAGGCGAAGCTCACCGTCACGATACATACGAGCAAGGCGGGGGTCGTGAACTTCCGGCTCCATAAGAAGATCGGTAACGGAATGTCGGGTTCCAAGCAGGTCCAGGTTTATGCGAAGTCCGTTGGCGGCGGCAATTATGTCGCGAGCCATCAGGAGAACGTCTCGGTCACACAGACGAGCCTCGTGCAGACGATGGCCGAAGATCTCGTCAATCCGGTCAATCTCTCGACCGGCTGGAAGGACGTGACCCTCACCTGCGAAGACATCGGCGGCGGTTTTGCCGGCACGCCGGGCAACGCGAACCCGGACAACGGCAACCTCCCGCGCCAGCCGAAGCGCGTGTTCGACGGCAAGGGCGGGCTGGCCACGACTCCGGGCACGAGCACCAACCCGGACGACGCCAACTTCCCGCGTCAGCCGAAGCGCGTGTTCGACGGTGCGAAGAACCTTGCGCCGCCGACGGGCAACGCCAACCCGGACAACCGCAATGCCCGGCAGCCGTTCAAGCCGGTGATCGCGCCAGCGACGCCGATCAAGACCGCGCCCGTTCCGCGTGCGCAGCGCGACTCGCGGTTCATCGGCACGGCCGCTCCGCGTGTGCAGTAGGCAACACTCGAAGAACCGATGGCGGGGCAAATTGTGCTCCGCCGTCGGGTTCTCAGAACTGGATGGAGAATCCTGTGAGCGTCTCGACAGCCTGTATCTTTGCTTTCTCCATTGCCGCTTTTGGCTTGCTGTTCAGTCAGGCCGGTTTGGAGCTTCAGGCATCTGCCGGTCAGAAAGACCGGTACATGAAAGCAGCGCCTTCCAACCCATCTCGGACGGTGGCCTTGCCGAAGTCGTCGCCCAAGAAGGGCGGGACCCTGCATGGCTCCGGTGTCGAACGCGAGATGAAGGAATCCGGCGAAAAGGGCGGCACGGAGTAGCCGAGCCTTTCCGAAAATAGAGCGCGGCGGCCGGGGGGAGCTTCGGCCGCCGCGCGATGGCCGTCCCGGGGAGCGGGAACGGCAGGAGTCAACAAAGGCCGGTCACGGAGGGCCCGACTCCATTCTGTAGAGCGCGGCCGTGGCCGCGCCCGAACTCACCAGGGCAGGATCACGTCAAGCACCTGCTGCCCGTATCTCGGCTGCTGCACGTCGGTGATCTGGCCGCGGCCGCCATACGCGATGCGGGCTTGTGCGATCTTGGTCGACTCCAGCGTATTGTCGGACTCGATATCTTCCGGCCGCACGATGCCGCCGACGATCAGTTCGCGCAGCTCGTAGTTCACGCGAATTTCCTGGCGGCCTTCGATCACCATGTTGCCGTTCGGCAGTACCTGCGTGACGACCGCGGCGACGTTGGTGCGCAGATCTTCCGAGCGGTTGACCGAGCCCTTGCCTTCGGTGATGGCGGTCGAGTCCGTTCCGATGACCTTGCCGGGGATCGGCACTTTTTTCAGGATCGGCAGCTTGCTCAGGCCGAGGATGTCCGTGACGTTCGCGTCCTCTTCCGACTTGCGGCTGCGCTTGGTCTCGTTGTCGATCTCGGCCTTGTCGGTGATGCGCACCTTGACGGTGAGGATGTCGCCGACCTGATGCGCGCGCTGGTCCTTGAAGAAGGCGCGCGAACCCGAGCGCCAGAGCGAATTCGGATTGTACGCGGCCGGCACCGGGTCCGGCATCGGCATGTGAACCGGGCGATAGCCCTGCGCGGTTGTCGGGTTCTCGATCGCCGAGAGTGCCGGCGTTGCGCCGATATTGGCGAAGCGGTCGGCGGCGCTACAGCCGCCGAGGAGCGAGGCGGCGAGCACGGCGAGCGTGATGTTGCGATAACGCGGACGGACTGACATGGCGATCCCGGTCTCTGGAATGGAGGAATGAGGTTGCTGCGTCATCGGACGACTCCGCCCGCGTTGGCGGCAACGGTGTTGCCGCGGCCGACAACGACGGTGCCGGGGCCGCGCACCGTGCCTTGCAGCACGCGCTTGGAATGCGGGTTCAGCACGTCGACCGTGTCGCCCTCGGCGCCGGCGGTGAGCGCCTTGCCGCGCGCGGTGAGGACAATGCCCGGCACCTCGAACACGATGGTGACGGAGTCGTTCCTGGCCACGAGGTCCGGCTTCATGAGATCGGCGGGACGAAGCGACATGCCCGCACGGAGCGCGCGGCGTGCGGCCTGGCCGACGACAAGGCCGGGGCGGGCGAGGGCGTCGGCAGCGATTTCGCCGCGCGGCAGGCGGTCCACGAGGATGTCGGTGTCGCGCAGCATCTCGCCGCGCGCGACGTTGCGGGCCAGCACCACCACCTCTGCGGTTTCGATCGCCGTGCCCGAGAGGCGGAGCGGCTGCTTGCGCAGGGCGAGGCTGCCCGGCACTTCGACGAACCCTTCGAAGCGGTGCGTGTAGGAATCATAGGCGAACTGCGTGATGCGCGCCGCACCGCGGGCGTCGGGTTCGATCTGGAGCGAGCGGACGTCGCGGTCGAAGCGGATCAAGATGTCTTCGGCGCGCGTGAGGCCGAGGTGACGCCGCGCGGCTTCGGCGACGGCGCGTTCGAGTTCGGCGAGTGTGACAGTGCGCGCGTTGCGGAAGATCGCCACTTCGGTCAGGCCGCGCGTTTCGAAAGACGCGATGCCGTTCTGGCGCGCGGCCTCGATGATGCGGAAGGTCTGGATGGTGCCGCTGGTGCCGAGTTCCGGGGCGTGAAAGACGGGCACGGCGGCGGCGGCCCCGGCGTTTTCCAGGAGGTCGCCGAGCCGCACGGTCTCGCTTTGCACCGTCGTTTCCGATTTGAGGAAGGGCACCGGCGCGGCGGTGCCGGCCGCACCTGCATGGCGCGCGTTGAAGACAAGCAGCGCGAAGAATGCGGCGATGAAGACGATGAGCAGACGGTTCGACATGGTCATCCTCCCTCAGCGCATCATCTGCGTGGTGGATTGCAGCATCTCGTCGGCGGCGCTCACGACACGCGCATTCATCGAGTAGGCGCGTTGCGCGGCGATGAGATCGGAGATTTCGGTGACGGAATTGACGTTCGCCTGTTCGAGATGGCCTTGCAGCAGGTTGCCGAAGCCGTCGGTACCGGGCGTGCCGTCCTGCGGAGCGCCGCTCGCCGCCGTTTCCAGAAACAGATTGTCGCCGATCGGCTGCAGGCCGGACTTGTTGACGAAGCGGGCGAGCTGCAACTGTCCGATGTCGCTCGGCGCCGTCTGTCCGGGCTGCATGACCTGCACGAGGCCGGTCTGGTTGATCGTGATGCCGGAAGCATCCTGCGGCACGGTGATGCCGGGATCGAGCACATAACCTTCCGGCGTGACGACGCGGCCTTCGGCATCGAGTTCGAACGAACCCGCGCGCGTGAAGCCGATGCGGCCATCGGGCAGCTGGACGCGGAAGAAGCCTTCGCCGCGGATCGTGACGTCGAGCTCCTTCTCCGTCGGCAGCACGCTGCCCTGGCTCATGATGCGCGGCGTGCCTACGACCTTGACGCCCGCGCCGATGTCGAGGCCGACCGGCAGGCGCGTGCCCTGGTCCGACGTCGAAGTGCCGACGCGGCGGTAGTTTTGATAGAGCAGGTCCTGGAATTCGACACGCTGGCGCTTGAAGCCGGTTGTGCGCATGTTGGCGATGTTGTTGGAGATGACTTCGACGTTCATCTCCTGGGCCAGCATTCCCGTGGCTGCGGTATAAAGTGCGCGCATGGTGGTTCTCCTGCGCCGTTACATCGGAACGTCGGCGAGCCGCTCGATTGCGCTGCGGCGCAATTCGTCGGCTCGCGACATGAGGGAGGCGAGGCTCGTATAGGCGCGCGTGACTTCGATCATGCGGCCCATCTCGACGACGGCTTGCACGTTCGACTTCTCGATCGATCCCTGTACGACCCGCGTGGTTACCCCGGCGGGCAACGGCGCGGCCTCGGATGAAAACAGGTTGTCGCCCTGCTTGTTGAGTTGCGAGGTGTCTTCGAAGCGCACGATCCGCAGGCGGCCGCGCTCCTCGTTGCGCGTCGACACGGTGCCGTCGAGCGCGATGGTGATTTCGGTGTCGTCGGGGCTGAGCACGATCGGGCCGGCATTGCCGAGCACGCGGTGGCCGGCCGGAGTCACGAGTTCGCCCGCCGTGTTGATCGCGAAGCCGCCGGCGCGCGTGTAGCGTTCGCCCTGCGGGGTCTCGACCGCGAAGAAACCTTCGCCGTCGATCGCGACATCGAGACTGCTGCCGGTCTGGCTGAACGGGCCCTGCGCCAGATTCGTGCGTGTCTCGCGGTCGAGCACGAAGGACACGCGGCGGTCCTGCGGCACCGGAAAGTGGTCGACGCGCGCGCCGCGGGCGAGATGTTCTTCGAACAGCACATTCTCGGCCTTGAAGCCGGTCGTGCCGATATTCGCGATGTTATTCGCGATGACGTCGAGTTCGCGGCGCAAAGCGATTTGCCGCGAAAGTCCGACGAGAAGCGTGTTCTCCATCGTCCTGCTCCCCTTTGGACCGTAAGCTCCCCAGCTCGGTCCAGCCTGTTCATTGCAGCGGGCGTGCCAAGTCGCTTGTGCCAATGATTTCAGTGGGTTGAGCCGGAGCGCAGGCCGGCAGGATCGGGCGGGCGGCATGGATGACCCGGCAAAAATTGCCGCCGATAAACATTCGTTAACCATAAATCCCCTAGCGTTCACGCGGGTTGCACGGGGAGTGCGCGGCGGCTGTGCCGCCGGGGGATGGCTTCATGGCAGGAAAAGCGACAGCGGCACCGATGGACGACGCCGACGCGGATGAAGCGCCGGCGGAGGCAAAGCCGGCGAGCGGGTCGTTCTTCGGACGGCTGATCGGCAAGATCACCGGCATGGGCCGCATGAAGATGATGATCTTCGGCGGCCTCGCGCTCGTCCTGATCGGCGGCGGCACCTACGCGATGTTCTTCATGGGCGGGGAGAAGAAGCCCGCCGAGACCGCGGCGCCGAAGACGTTCCATCACGAGCTGCCGGAGATGATGGTCAACCTTTCGGCAGGCAACGACCGTCCGCAATATCTGCGCGTGAAGATCACGCTCGAACTCGAAAACGAAAAAACAATCGAGTCGTTGAAACCGGTGCTGCCGCGCGTCGTGGATACCTTCCAGGTTCATTTGCGCGAATTGCGTGCGGGCGATCTGCAAGGGTCGGCCGGGCTTTTCCGCCTGCGCGAGGAACTGACGCGCCGCGTCAATCACGCCATCGCGCCTGCCAAGATCCGCGCCGTCCTGTTCCGCGAAGTCGTCGTTCAATAACGAATCGATCTCATGGCCGACAACGAACAAGAGAATCAGACGGGCGAAACCGCCGCTCCGGAATCGGAGTCGACGCTTCAGCCGCAGGCCGACGCCGACGCGTCAGCCGGCGCGGAAGAAGCCGCGGCGTCCGCCGACTGGGCGGCGATGATCGACAACAGCGGCACGGTCGCGCCGTCGGACAAGGCGGGCGCCGAGCGCGTCCTCAACCAGGATGAAATCGACAGCCTGCTCGGCTTCAGCCTCGCGGAACTGACGGTCGCCGATCATTCGGGCGTGCGCGCCATCATCGACTCGGCGATGGTTTCCTACGAACGCCTGCCGATGCTCGAAATCGTGTTCGACCGCCTGGTGCGGTTGATGACGACGAGCCTGCGCAATTTCACTTCGGATAACGTCGAAGTCTCGCTCGACCGCATCACGTCGCTGCGTTTCGGCGAATATCTCAACTCGATTCCGCTTCCGGCGATCCTCACGGTTTTCAAGGCGGAAGAATGGGATAACTTCGGTCTCTTCACGGTCGACTCGAATCTGATCTATGCGATGATCGACGTGCTGCTGGGCGGCAGGCGTGGGCAGGCGCCGACGCGCGTCGACGGCCGTCCCTACACCACGATCGAGACCGGCCTCGTGAAACGCATGGTCGAGGTCGTGCTGAACGACGCCGAGCAGGCGTTCCGGCCGGTGTCGCCGGTCAAGTTCAACATCGAGCGCATGGAAACCAATCCGCGTTTCGCGGCGATCTCGCGCCCGACCAACGCGGCGATCCTCGTGCGGTTGCGGGTCGATATGGAAGATCGCGGCGGCGCGATCGAGATGATGTTGCCCTACGCCACCATCGAGCCGATCCGCGAGACGCTGCTCCAATCGTTCATGGGCGACAAGTTCGGCCGTGACCCGATCTGGGAAGGGCACCTCGCGACCGAAATCTGGCAGGCGGAAATTGAAGTCGATGCAGTGCTTTACGAGGACATGCTGCCGCTGAAGCGGCTGATGGACCTCGAAGTCGGCGACACGCTGATGCTCGACCTGAAGCCGGAGGCGCTCGTGAAAGTGCGCTGCGGCGCTGTCGGGCTCACCGAGGGCCGCATGGGCCGCGTCGGCGAAAACATTTCGGTGCGCGTGCAGAAGCCGCTGCGCCGCCCGCGCACGACGCTCGCCATGTTCGAGAATGCGGGATCGATTATGAAGAGAGTGGAGGCCACATGAGCGACCCTTTCCTGAGTTTGCTGATCGAAAGCCTGGTGGCTGTGCTGCTCGTGCTGACCATCGGCTACTGCCTGATCCTCAACCGGCGTCTGAAGCGGCTGCGCGCCGACGAATCCTCGTTGCGCGCGACGATTGCCGAACTCGTGACGGCAACCACGGTGGCCGAGCGCGCCATCGAGGGCCTCCGAACGACGGTGACGGACTGCGACGCGACGCTCGGCGAGCGGCTGCGCAACGCCGAACGGATCTCGGCGGATCTGTCGCGTGACGTGCGGCGCGGCGACGAGATTATCTCTCGCATCCATCGCATTGCAGTGGCTGCGAAATCTCCAAACGCGGCGGCGCTCGAGCCGGTGGCGCCGACGCCGATCGTGGCCGCCGAGCGGCCCGCGACGAGCCGCGTTTCGGCGGCGGTCGCCGCCGCGCAGGCGATCGCGACCCGCACCCGCGGCCAGGCCGCCTGAGCGCGAAGCAGCAATGCCCAACCTTCGCCTGATCCCGGTCGTCATTTTCGCGACGCTCTCGCTGCTCGCGATCAAGACGATCGGCTTTCTTGGCGAGGGTACGGCGGTGAAGCAGCAGCAAACGCTGCAAACGCAGATCTGGAACAAGCTCTCCGGCCGGATCGAGGCCGATCCGATCGTCACCGGCGCGACGCCCGAGAAGAAAGACCAGGCGCAGCCGATGGCCGCGCTGCCGAAGGACGTTCCGGCGGCAAGCGGAAATGCCGCGAAGGGCGCGGCACTTGCGAAAGGTGGCACCGCTGCGAAGGACGTGCCGGCCGGCTCCGAACGCGCGCTGCTCGAGCGCCTTCAGGAGCGGCGGCAGGAACTGGAGGCGCGGTCACGCGACCTCGAAATGCGCGAGAGCCTGCTGAAGGCGGCGGAGAAACAGCTTGATACCCGCATGGGCGGCATGAAGGACGGCGAGGAGGGCAAGGGCGAAGCCTCCGAGCGCATCAAGGCGCTGGTCGTGATGTACGAGTCGATGGGACCCAAGGAGGCGGCGCGCATCTTCGACCGGCTCGACCCACGCACCCTCGTCGATCTCGTCAATCACATGAATCCGCGCAAGGTCTCCGAGATCATGGCCAAGATGCAGCCCGAGGCGGCCGAGCGCATGACGCTCGAACTGGCGCGAGGCCGGGGCGGGAAGGCGCTGCCGCCGACCGATCTCAAGCGGATCGACTCCGCAGCGGCGGCAAAGGGGTCTGCCCGCTGAGGGTTGGCGGTTCGCTAAACCCCTCTTTAACCGCGTAATCCCCCATTAAGGCGCGCCGATTAGGGTCTTCCGACCTGAATCGGAAGTGCGGTGGTGATTTCAGCAGCAGGCGAGCTCGGCCAGGCGCTGGGGCGGCGGAGCGCGTTAAGTCGCGTCGGCCGCCGCACGTCCGTATTGCTGCTCGGTTGTGCCCTGCTCGCCGCGCAGGCGGTTGCCGCCGCGACCTCCGCTCACAGCCAGGACGTGCGCGTCGAACTCACCGGCATGGTCGAGAACGGCCACGCGCGGATGATTTTCACCTTCGAGCACGAGAACAAAGCCGAAGTCCAGGTTTCCAATAACATCCTGATCGTTTCCTTCGCCAAGCCCGTCACGGTCGAGACGGAGAGCCTGCGCGAACGCCTGCCGGGTTATGTGCAGGCCGTGCGCCGCGATCCCGACGGCACGGCGATCCGCATGTCGCTGTCGCGCAAGGTAACTGCGAATGTGATGGAAGCCGGCGACAAACTTTTTGTCGATCTGCTGCCCGAAGGCTGGCGCGGTTTGCCGCCCGGCCTGCCGCAGTCGGTGATCGACGATCTCGCCAAGCGGGCGCGCGACGCCGAGAAGAAGGCGCGCGTCAAGGTCGCCGAACCCGTCGAGGCGCCGGTGACCGAGGTCGTGCGTTTGCAGGTTTCCACCGCCCCGACGTTCGCGCGCTTTGCATTCGAACTACCGAATCCGATTCCGATTGCCGTCGAGCGCGAAGGGCAGGAGTTGCGGCTTCACTTCAACTCGCCGGTGCGTATCGATCTGGGCGCGGCACGCCTGCAGTTGCCAAAGGGCGTCGTGGGCCTCGACGTGGCCTTCGAGCAGCGCCGCTCGACCGTCAAGCTTGTGCTGGCGCCGAACGCAGAAGCGCGCGATTTCCGCGAGGATCGTTCCGTCCTTATCGATGTGTCACCCGGACCGATCAGCCAAGGCGCGCCCACCGTCCGCGATCTTGCCTCCGAAGCCGATGCGCAGGCGGAGCGCGATCGTGCGCGCGCCGCGGCGGCGGAAGTGGCGGAAGTTGCGAAATCGGAGCGGGCGGAGCAGAGCCAGCAGCCGCCGATGGCGACCGCGACCGGCGCCGACGCGCCGGCGTCGTTCGAAATGACGAAATTCACCGGCGACAGCGGTGCCGTGGTCCCGGTGGTAGGCCGGAACGAAGGCCGGTTCAGCATCGACTTTGCCTTCTCCGACCCGGTGCCGGCGGCCGTCTTCACGCGCGACGAGAATATCTGGATCGTGTTCGACACCATGCGCGCGATCGACGTGTCCGGTCTCACCGACGAGCCGACGCGCACGGTGCATGAGGCGCGATATCTGCGTTCCGATCTCGGCGCCGCGGTCCGCATCAAGCCGTCGATCGCGCGGCTGCCGAGCATCGAACGCGAAGGCAATACATGGCGGCTGACGCTCGCCGAGAGCATCACGACGCCGAGCCGGCCATTGCCGGTGCGCCGTGTACCCAACGCCGATCAACGCGGCGCGGTGCTGGTGCCGCTCGACTCGCCGGGGCAGGTGCACCGGCTGGAAGATCCCGCTATCGGCGACACTTTGTTCATCGTGACCGCGCACCCGCCGGCGCGCGGCATCCTGCGCGAACAGAGCTTCGTGGAGTTCACCGCGCTCGCATCGACGCACGGTCTGGCCTTCGCGCCGCTCGCCGACGATCTGGCCGTGACGGTTACGCCGGACGGCGCGCTGCTGCGGCGTCCGGAAGGTCTTGCCGTCTCGAGTGTCGCGAGCCAGGCGCCGCCGCCGAAGGAGATCGTCGTCGAGGATCGCAAGCGCACGATCCTCGATCCGGACACCTGGAAGGCCGAACAGGCGCTCAACTATGCCGAGCGTGAAGGTGAACTGATGGAGGCCGTGGCCGCGAGCCCGGCGGGCAACCGCATCAATGCGCGGCTGATGCTCGCGCGCTTCTACCTTGCGCACGGCTTTGCCGCGGAGGCGATCGGAACGCTCGAAGCGGGCGTGCGCGAAGACAACCAGCTTCTGACGCGGCCGCTCTATTTCCTGCTGCGCGGTCTTGCCGAACTTAGCATAGGCCGGCCGAGCGAAGCGATGAAGCTTCTGAAGAACAACAAGGTCGTGGACATACCGGAGGCCGCGAATATGCGCGCGGTCGCCTATACCGACATGGGCATGTGGACGCTGGCGCGCGATTCCCTGCGCGCCGGCAGCGACGCATTCGACGACATGCCGGCCGAATTGCAGCGGCGGGTGATATTCTCCGGCGCGCGCGCCTCCATCGAGGTGCGCGATCTCGGCGATGCCACGCGCTATCTGAACGAACTGGAACTCGCGAAGGTGCCGGACGGCGACAAGGCGGAACTGGCGCTGCTCTCGGCGCGGGTGGCCGAAGGCGTCGGCCGTTTCGACCGCGCGAAGACGCTGTATGAGTCCGTCGTGGAAGTGGATGAAGGGCCTGCTTCCGCCGAGGCGCTGCTGCGCCTGATTTCCATGCGCTACGCGCGCGGGGAGCTGGCGCGCACCAAGTCGA
>Ga0307505_10001170_pt1 | contig 22748 bp, 18 predicted proteins | sample 23_S_MG_FD_202183 | JGI IMG/M metagenome (GOLD analysis project Ga0307505, IMG submission 202183) | Soil microbial communities from Populus trichocarpa stands in riparian zone in the Pacific Northwest, United States - 23_S | ecosystem: Environmental > Terrestrial > Soil > Riparian zone > Trees...
ACCACGCCCGAGCGCGTGCGCATCGAGTACCTGGAGCTCTCGGTCGACAGCCTCGCGGCGCGCTCGGACGCGCCGGCCGAGGAAGTGAAGCGCGCGTACGAGGACGGCATGACGCGCAACCAGTGGGGGCAGCCCGAGGAGCGGCGCGCGAGCCACATCCTCATCGCCGCCGGCGCCGACGCCAAGGAGGCCGACAGGAAGGCCGCTCAGGAGAAGGCCCAGGAGATCGCCGAGCGCGTGCGCAAGGCTCCGAAGACCTTCGCCGACGTCGCGAAGAAGGAGTCGCAGGACCCGGGCTCGGCAGTGCAGGGCGGCGACCTCGGCTTCTTCGCGCCCAACGCGATGGTCAAGCCGTTCGCTGACGCGGCGTTCGCCGCGAAGAAGGGCGACATCGTCGGCCCCGTCCAGTCGGAGTTCGGCTACCACGTGATCGCGGTGACCGACGTCAAGCCGGCGAAGATGCGCTCGCTCGCCGAGGCCACGCCCGAGATCGAGGCGCAGATCAAGAAGCAGATCGCCTCGCGCGTGTTCGCCGAATCCGCCGAGCAGTTCTCCAACATGGTCTACGAGCAGTCCTCGAGCCTGAAGCCCGCGGCCGACACGCTCCAGCTCCCCGTGCGGCAGTCGCAGTGGATCACGAAGGGCCAGGCCTCGCCTCCCCCGCTCGGCGAGGCCAAGCTCCAGGCCGAGATCTTCTCCGACAACACCATCAAGGCGAAGCGCAACACCTCCGCCGTCGAGGTGGCGCCGGGAACGCTCGTCGCCGCGCGCGTGATCGAGCACAAGCCCGCGGAGCTGCGCCCGCTCGAGGCGGTGAGCGCGGACATCGAGCGCAGGCTCGCGCGCGAGGAGGCGGCCAGGCTCGCGCGCGCCGAGGGCGAGGCGAAGCTGAAGGAGCTGCAGGCGGGCAAGGATGCCGGCGTGAAATGGCCGGCGCCGCTGGCGGTGAACCGCCAGAGGCCCGGCGGGCTGCCGACGCAGGTGCTCGACCGCGCTTTCCGCGCCGACGCGCGCAAGCTGCCCACGCATCTGGGCGTGGAAACGCCGCAGGGCTATTCGCTGGTGCAGGTGAGCAAGGTGATCGAGCTCGACAAGGTGAGCGACGCGCAGCGCGACCAGCTGGGGCAGCAGCTGCGCCAGACGGTAGCGGTGGAGGAGCTGGAGGCGGCGCTCTCGACGCTGCGCGAAAAGGTGGGGGTCACCGTGCGTCGCGACGCGCTCGAGAAAAAGGCGCAGTAGTCGCGGCTGGGCCCGGCCGGCCGACAGGTCAGTCGGGCTCGAGCCCCGCGGTGGTGGTGTTGAAACCCGCGTCCACGTAGATCACCTCGCCGGTGATGCCGCTCGCGAGATCGGAGAGGAGGAAGGCGGCGGTGTTGCCGACCTCCTCGGTGGTGACCCCGCGGCGCAACGGCGCGTTCTTCTCGACGAAATTCAGGATTTTCGAGAACCCGCCGATGCCGGCCGCGGCGAGGGTCTTGATCGGCCCGGCCGAGATCGCGTTCACGCGCAGCGCCTGGGGACCGAGGCTCGAGGCGAGGTAGCGCACCGCGGCCTCGAGGCTCGCCTTGGCGAGTCCCATGACGTTGTAGTTCGGCATCGAGCGCACCGCGCCCAGGTACGAGAGCGTCACCACCGAGGCGCGTCGCCCCCGCATCATGGGCTCGCCCGCCTTCACCAGGGCCGCGAGGCTGTAGCTGGAGATGTCATGCGCCATCCGGAACGCCTCGCGCGTCACGCTCTCGTGGAAGCCGCCCTTCAGCGCCTCCCGCGGGGCGAATGCGATGGCGTGCACCAGGCCGTCGAGCCCGTCCCAGCGCGCGCCCAGGTCGCGGAAGAGCGCCTCGATCTGGGCGTCGTCGGCGACGTCGCACGCAAACACGAGATCGCTGTCGAACTCACGGGCGAGCTCCGACACGCGCTCGCGCACTCCCTCGCCCTGGTACGTGAAGGCGAGCTCGGCGCCCTCGCGCCGGCATGCCCGCGCGATGCCGTAGGCGATCGAGCGGTTGGAGAGCACGCCGGTCACCAGGATGCGCCGGCCTTGCAGGAAGCCCATGGGTCGTTCCTTGCTCGTAGAATCGGGAGTCATCAACGCTTACGGACGGGCTCGCAGTGTATCGCATAATCCCCGGGCTTCCGCCCCTCGCCACCCTCGCCATGCGCCCCCATGTCGCCGCCTGCGGCGTTGCCGCCGCCCTCGCACTCGCCACCGCGCCGTCGGCGCTCTCGCAGGGCCCCGACAGGGTCTACCGCTACGCCTTCAACGTCGCCGAGACGACCCTCGACCCGGCGGAGGTATCCGACCTCTACTCGTCGACGCTGATGGCGAACATCTTCGATGCGCCGCTCGCCTACGACTATCTCGCGCGCCCGGTGAAGCTGATCCCGAACACGCTGGAAGCCATGCCCGAGGTGACCGAGGAGGGCACGCTCTACCGCCTGCGCGTGAAGCCGGGGATCTTCTTCGCCGACGACCCGGCCTTCAAGGGCGCCAGGCGCGAGCTCACCGCCGAGGACTACGTCTACTCGATCAAGCGCATCTTCGACCCGAGGAAGAAGTCGTCCAACCTGTACCTGATCGAGGGCAACATCGCCGGGATGGACGAGGTGCTCGCCAGGGCGCGGCGCCAGAACCGCATGGACTACGACACGCCGGTCGAGGGGTTGCGCGCGCTCGACCGCTACACGTTCCAGGTGCGCCTCAAGCAGCCGAACTACAACTTCCTCTACTACTTCGCCTACTGCAACCTCACGTGCGCGCTCGCGCGCGAGGTCGACGAGCTCTACGGCGACCGGGTGGGCTCGCATCCGGTCGGCACCGGCCCTTACCGGCTCACGTTCTGGAAACGCTCGTCGCGGATGGTGTTCGAAGCCAACCCCACGTACCGCGAGGAGTACTTCGACGGCTCGCCGCCCGCCGACTTCGCCGCCGGCCAGGAGGCGCTCGCGCGCAACAAGGGCAAGCGCCTGCCGCTCACCCCGCGCGTGGAGATATCGATCCTCGAGGAGCCGCAGCCGCGCTGGCTCGCGTTCCTCAACGCCGAGCACGACATGATCGAAAGGCTGCCGGACCAGTTCGCCAACATCGCGATTCCCAACGGGGCGGTCGCGCCCAACCTCGCGAAGAACGGCATCCGCCTGTCGCGCGTGCCGGGCATGGAGCTCACCTACTCGTACTTCGCGATGAAGGATCCCGTGGTGGGCGGCTACACGCCGGAAAAGATCGCGCTGCGCCGCGCCATCTCGATGGGCAACGACATCCAGGAGGAGATCGCCATTCCCCGCAAGAACCAGGCGATCCCGGCGCAGAGCCCGATCGGTCCGGGGGCGGCGGGGTACGACCCCGCCTTCCGCACGACGGCGATCGAGCACAGCCCTTCGAAGGCGAAGGCGCTGCTCGACATGTACGGCTACGTGGACTGCAACGGCGACGGGTGGCGTGACCTGCCGCGCAAGGAGGGCTCGGCGAGATGCGAGCCGATGACGATCGAGTACGCGGCCGCGCCTGACGGCCAGATGCAGCCGCTGGTGGAGCTGTGGAAGAAGAACATGGACGCCATCGGCATCAACATGCAGTTCCGGCGCGAGAAGTGGCCCGACCTGCTGAAGGCCTCCAAGGCCGGCAAGCTGCAGATGTGGGGCCTGGGCTGGAACGCGGCGCTGCCGGATGCCGACATGTTCTTCGTGATGCTCTACGGCCCCAACGGCGGCCAGGCGAACCACTCGCGCTTCGACCTGCCGCAGTTCAACCAGCTCTACGAGCAGGCCAAGCGCCTGCCCGACGGCCCCGAGCGCAATGCCATCTACCGCGAGATGAACCGCCTGTTCCTCGTCTACATGCCGTGGCGCCTCGGCGTGCACCGCTTCCTCAACGACCTGCTGCACCCGTGGGTGGTCGGCTACGTGCGCCATCCCGTGATGCGCGGCTGGTGGAAGTACATCGACATCGACGAGCAGGCGGCGGCCCGGGGACGGCGTTGATGCGCCTGGCGGCCCTGCTGGCGGCTGCGTCGCTCGCGGCGCTCGCCCCCGCGCAGGCCGCATCGCTCAAGGTGCTGCGGGTGGCGTACCTGAGCGCCGAGACGCACTTCGACCCGGCGGTGGTCTCCGACCTCTACTCGCACAACATCGTCCACGAGATCTTCGAGGCGCCGCTCACCTACGACTTCCTCGCGCGGCCGGCGAAGCTCAAACCCCAGACCGCCGAGGCGATGCCGGAGATCACCGACAACGGCCGCACGTACACGGTGCGCATCCGCAAGGGCATCTACTTCTCCGACGATCCCGCGTTCAACGGCCGCAAGCGCGAGCTGGTCGCGAAGGACTACGAGTACGCCCTGAAGCGCCTGGTCGACGGGAAGAGCGCCTCGCCGAACCTGTGGCTGATCGAGGGGCGCATCGTGGGTGTCGCCGAGGCCGCGGCCAGGTCGAGGAAGGAGAACCGCTTCGACTACGACGCGCCGATTCCCGGCATCGAGGTGCTCGACCGCTACACGCTGCGCATCCGCCTGGAGAAGACCGACTACAACTTCCTCTACATCCTGGCGATGGCCAACATCGGCGCGCAGGCGCGCGAGGTGGTGGAGAAGTACGGTGCCGACATCGGCGCGCATCCGGTGGGCACGGGCGCCTTCCGCCTCGCCGAGTGGCGCCGCTCGTCGAAGATCGTGCTCGAGAGGAACCCCAACTTCCGCGAGGAGCACTACGACGCCGAGCTCCCGCCCGAAAGCGACGTCCTCGGCCGGCAGCTGCATGCGGAGATGAAGGGCAAGCGCCTGCCCCAGCTCGACCGCGTCGAGGTCACCATCGTCGAGGAGTCGCAGCCGCGCTGGCTCGCGTTCCTCAACCGGGAAACCGACTGGGTCTCGGTGCCGCTCGAGTTCACCAACATGGCCGTCCCCGGCGGGCAGCTCGCCCCCTGGCTGGAAAAGCGCGGTGTGCGCTATGTCGCCACCATCGACCCCGACATCACCTACCTCTACTTCAACATGAAGGACGCGACCTTCGGCGGTTACGCGCCGGAGAAGGTCGCGCTGCGGCGCGCGATCTCGCTCGCCTACTCGAACGAGGAAGAGATCTTCCTGGTGCGCAACGGCGCGGCGATCGAGGCGCAGAGCCTGATCCCTCCGGGCGTGCTCGGCTACGACCCCGGCTTCAGCATCGGCCGGACCTACGACCCGGCCAAGGCGAAGGCGCTGCTCGACATGTTCGGCTACGTCGACCGCGACGGCGACGGCTGGCGCGACATGCCCGACGGCAGCCCGCTCACGTTCCACTACGCCACCGAGCCCGACGGCAGCTCGCGCCTTTTCACCCAGCTGTGGAAGAAGAACATGGGCGCGATCGGGGTACGCATGGAGATCAAGGTCGCCAAGTGGCCCGACAACCGCAAGGAGTCGAAGCTCGGGAAGCTGCAGACGTGGCACCTCGCGTGGAACGCCGACTACCCGGACGGCGAGAACTTCTACCAGCTCCTCTACGGCCCGAACTGCGGATCGTCCAACGACGGCTGCTTCGAGCTGAAGGAGTTCGACGTGCTCTACGAGAAGGCTTCGGCCCTGCCGCCCAGCCCAGAGCGCACCGCGATCTACCAGGAGATGGCGCGCCTGGTCGCCGTCTACGCCCCCTTCAAGCTGCATTCCCACCGCAAGCGCCACCAGATGGTCCAGCCGTGGGTGCTGGGGTGGCGGAAGAACCACTTCCAGCACGAGGGCTACCGCTTCGTCGACATCGACCTGGAGCGGCGCGCCCGGGAAGTCAATTAGCAGCGGGGACAGCTCACGGTTCGATGCCGGATGTGCCCTGTCCCCATGGAAAAAACCGTTATAATTCCGCGATTTTGCTCACTTCCAGCCCCTTGAAACCCTTCCGCATCCTCGCCCGTGCCGCGGCCTTCGCCGCCGTGGCCGTGCTCGCCCTCGGGGCGGGAAACGCGGGGGCGCAGAAGAAGGTCCTGCGAATGGCCTTCCGGACCGCCGAAACCGGTTTCGACCCGCAGAAGGTGTACGACCGCTACTCGGTCGGGGTGTGCGAGAACCTCTACGAGGGCCTGCTCACCTACGACTACCTGGCGCGCCCCGTCAAGGTCGTGCCGCTGGTGGCCGAGGCGGTCCCGGAGCCGGAGGAGGGCGGCACGCGCTACACCTTCCGCATCAAGCCGGGCATCTACTTCGCCGACGACGCGGCGTTCAAGGGCCAGAAGCGCGAGCTCGTGGCGCGCGACGTCGAGTACGCCGTCAAGCGCTTCCGCGATCCGGTCAACCGCAGCCCCTACGAGTGGCTGTTCGAGAACAAGATCGTGGGGCTCGACGAGTTCGTCGAGAAGCAGAAGAAGTCCGGCGGGTTCGACTACGACGCGCCGGTGGCCGGCCTCGAAGTGCGCGGCCGCTACACCATCAGCTTCAAGCTGAAGGAGCCGGACTACAACTTCCTCTACGTGCTCGCGATGCCCAACGTGGTGCCGGTCGCGCGCGAGGTGATCGAGACGTACATTGCCGACACGCACGGCCACCCGGTGGGCACCGGGCCCTTCGTCCTCAAGGAATGGGTGCGGCGCTCCAAGATCGTGCTCGAGAGGAACCCCGGGCACCGCGGCTACGAGCTGGACGCGCGCTACGCCGACATGCGCGATCCCTTCGACCGCAACGCCGTGGAGGCGCTGCGCGGCAAGCGCCTGCCGCAGCTCGACCGCATCGAGATCTATCCGATCGAGGACGAGCAGCCGCGCTACCTCGCATTCATGAACATGGAGCACGACCTGCTCGACGAGCTCCACCCCGCCTTCGTCCACCAGGCCCTGCCCAACGGCAAGCCCTCGCCGATCCTCGAGAGGCGCGGGGTCTCCGTCTTCCGCGAGGAGCAACCCGAGTTCACCTACGACTCCTTCAACGTCGAGGACGCGGTGATCGGCGGTTACACGCCCGAGCGAGTGGCGCTGCGCCGGGCGCTGGTGCACGCGCACGACCGCACGCAGGAGATCGACATCATCCGCAAGCACCAGGCGCTGCCCGCCCAGAGCCCCGTGCCGCCGGGCATCGTGGGCTACGACCCCGAGTTCCGCGCGCCCGCCACCGACTTCGACAGCGCCAAGGCCAAGGCGCTGCTGGACATGTTCGGCTACGTGGATCGGGACGGCGATGGCTGGCGCGAGCAGCCCGACGGCAAGCCGCTCGTCCTCAGCTACAAGTACAACGTGAGCCAGGAGACGCGCCAGCTCGCCGAGCTCTGGGTCAAGTCGCTCTCCAACGTCGGCATCCGCATGGACACGCTCGGCATCCAGTTCGCCGACCTGCTGAAAGACAAGCGCGTGGGCAAGTTCCAGATCGCGGGCTCGGCCTGGACCGCGGACTATCCCGATGCGCAGAACTTCCTGCAGCTCTTCTACGGCCCGAACACCGAACAGTCCAACGAGTCGCGCTTCAGGCTGCCCGAATACGACCGCCTCTACACGAAGTCGCTCGCCCTGCCCGACAGCCCGGAGCGCAGCGCCATCTACCGTGAGATGAACCGCCTGCTGCTCGCGTACGCCCCGGCGAGGCTGGGCGTGCATCGCATCTACAACCACCTGCAGTACCCCTGGGTGAAGGGGTACAAGAAGCACCCGATCCTGTATACCAACTTCAAGTACCTGGATCTGGACGTGGCCGCCCAGCAGGTGGCCATGAGATGAACTCCCACGAGGAGAGAGGAGCGCGCGCATGACCGCATACGTAATCCGCAGGCTGTGGCAGATGATCCCCACGATCGCGGGGGTGATCCTGCTCATCTTCTTCCTGTTCAACTGGGTGGGGGGCGACCCCGCGCAGGTGCTCGCGGGCAAGATCTCCAACCCCGAGCAGATCGCCAACATCCGCCGGCAGCTGGGCGTGGACGAGCCCTACTGGTACCAGCTGTGGGTGTTCGTGCAGCAGGTCTTCACCTTCGACTTCGGCCGCAGCTGGTCGACCAACGAGGAGGTCTCGCGCATCCTGCTCACGCGCGTGGGCCCCACCCTCACGATCATGATCCCGGTGCTGGTGATCGAGACGGTGCTCGCGGTGCTGTTCGCGATCATGGTCGCGTACGTGCGCGGCACGGTGACCGACCGCGCGATCATGATCATCTGCACGGTGGCGATGTCGATCAGCTTCCTCGTCTACATCATCGTGTTCCAGTGGCTGTTCGGCTTCATCCTCGGTTGGTTCCCGGTGCAGGGGTGGAGCGAGAGCTTCTGGAAGAACCTCTTCACCTACGCGCCGCTGCCGATCATGCTGGCGGTGTTCGTGGGCCTCGCCCCGCAGCTGCGCCTGTACCGCTCGTTCTTCCTGGACGAGATCAACCAGGACTACGTGCGCACCGCGCGCGCCAAGGGCCTGCCCGAGAAGCGCGTGATGCTGAAGCACGTGCTGAGGAACGCGATGATCCCGATCCTCACCAACATCGGCATCTCGCTGCCGGGCATCTTCGTGGGCTCGTTCCTCCTCGAGGTGTTCTTCTCCATTCCCGGGCTGGGCCGCGAGATCATCACCGCGGTCAACCGCAGCGACTTCCCGGTGATCAAGGCGGTGACCGTGTACCTCGCCATCCTCACGATGCTGATCAACCTCGCCGTCGACGTGATGTACAAGTTCGTCGACCCGCGCGTCTCGTTCAAATAGGCCCGCCCATGAGCGCCGTACTCACCAATCCCCCCGCCGCGCCCCGCCAGGAATCCCCGGGCCTCTGGACCCTCGCCTGGCGGCGCCTGCGCCAGGACGCCGTCGGCATGGTGTCCCTCGTCGTGGTCGCCTTCTTCCTCGCGATGATGGCCGCGTCATTCTTCGGCGTGGTCGCCGAGGACTGGAGCCGCGAGCGCGGCGTGTCCTACGCCAACCCCTCGTTCCTCGCCGGCGCCGAGAACCTCGAGGCCAGGGCGATGGCGCAGAAGGAGGCCGTGACCAAGGCCCCGCCGGTCGACCTTTCCGACATCGATCCGCTGGCACCCCGCTACAAGGAGTGGGAGGAGCGCGCCGCCAAGATCGCGGTGACCGAGGTGAAGCGCGCCGAGTCGCTGCCGCTGGGCGGCGACAAGTGGGGCCGCGACGTGCTGCAGAAAGTGATCAAGGGCTCGGAGGTCTCGATCTTCGTCGGGCTCACCGCCGCGCTCTTCGCGACGCTGATCGGCACGATGCTGGGCGCGGCCGCGGGCTATTTCGGCGGCTGGGTCAACGACTTCCTCGAGTGGATCTACAACATCTTCACCTCGATCCCCTACATCCTTCTGATCCTGGCGTTTGCGGCGGTCGCGGCGGCCACCGGCAAGTTCGGCAAGGGAATCCTGCCGATCGTGCTGATCCTCGGGCTCACCGGCTGGACCGGCATCTACCGCCTCATGCGCGCCGAGTACATCAAGCACGGCAACCGCGAGTACGTGAAGGCGGCGCAGGCGATCGGCGCCACCAACGCGTCGCGCATGTTCGTGCACATCCTGCCCAACGTGAGCCACGTCTCGCTGGTGCAGCTGTCCCAGCACACGGTGCAGTTCATCAAGGCCGAGGTGATCCTGTCGTTCCTGGGCTTCGGCGTCCCGGTCGACATGGTCTCGTGGGGCACGATGCTCGCCGAGGCCCAGAACGAGCTCGTGATCGGCAAGTGGTGGCAGCTCTTCGCCGCCGGCGCCGCGATGGCGATCCTGGTCACCGCCTTTTCCCTGCTGACCGACTCGCTGCGCGACGCGCTCGATCCGAAACTGAAGTGACGACATTCGTCGTCACCCCGGCGTAGGCCGGGGCCCAATTGGATCCCGGGCCATCGGCCTTGCGGCCGCCCGGGATGACGAGAGAACCAGATGACCGAACAGACCCAGAACGTCCTGCTCCAGGTCCGCGACCTGGACGTGCGATTCCGCATCGACCGCAAGCACGAGCCCTTCCGCGCGGTGAAGGGCATCTCCTTCGACATCCCGGCCAACTCCACCGTGGCGCTGGTGGGCGAGTCGGGCAGCGGCAAGAGCGTCTCGGCGATGGCGGTCCTGGGCCTGCTGCCCGAGAACGCGATCGTCGCGCCGTCGAGCCAGGCGCTCTATTACGCCAATCCCGGCTCAGGGGCCGGCCGTGACCTGCTCAAGGCGGACCTCGCCGAGATGCAGGCGTTGCGCGGCAAGGACATCTCGGTGATCTTCCAGGAGCCGATGACGTCGCTGAACCCGGTCTTCACCGTGGGCGAGCAGATCGCCGAGTCGCTGCGCCTGCACATGGGGATGACGGGCAACCAGGCCCGGGCGCGCGTGATCGAGCTGCTGAACGAGGTCGGCATCCCCAACGCGCAGCTGCGGGTGAATTCCTACCCGCACGAGATGTCCGGCGGCCAGCAGCAGCGCGTCATGATCGCGATGGCGATCGCCTGCGAGCCCAAGCTGCTGATCGCCGACGAGCCCACCACCGCGCTCGACGTCACCATCCAGAAGCAGATCCTCGATCTCATCGCGAGCCTGCAGGAGAAGCACCAGATGTCGGTGCTCTTCATCACCCACGACCTGGGTGTCGTGGGCGACATCGCGGACTACGTCGTGGTGATGCAGAACGGCGAGATCCAGGAGCAGGGCGCGGTGCGCCAGATCTTCGAGCGCCCGCAGCACCCGTACACCAAGGCGCTGCTCGCCTGCCGCCCGCGCCTGGATCGGCGCCCGCGGCGCCTGCCGGTGATCGACGACTTCATGAAGGGCGACGGCCGGCCGCACCTCGAGGAGCGAAGCCGCGGCACGCGCCCGGAGGACCCGATCATCCTCGAGGTGAAGGGGCTCAACAAGACGTTCTTCCTGAAGGAGGGCCTCTTCGGCAAGCGCGCCATCCCGGCGGTCAAGGACGTGAACTTCCGCCTGGCGAAAGGCAAGACGCTGGGGCTGGTGGGCGAGTCGGGCTCGGGCAAGACGACGGTCGGGCTCACCCTCATGCGCCTGCACGACGCCACCAGCGGCGAGGTGCTGTTCGAGGGCCGCGACCTGCTCAAGTTGACCGAGCGCGAGATGATGGCCTACCGGCGCCGGATCCAGATCATCTTCCAGAATCCGTACGCATCGCTCAACCCGCGCTTCACCGTGGGCCAGATCCTGGTCGAGCCCATGAAGATCCACGCGATCGGCAAGGACCAGAACGAGCGCGTCGACCTCGCCTTCGCGCTGCTCAAGCGCGTGGGCCTCGCCCCGGAGTCGTTCTACAAGTACCCGCACGAGTTCTCGGGCGGGCAGCGCCAGAGGATCGCCATCGCCCGCTGCCTCACCATGAAGCCCGATGTGCTGATCTGCGACGAGTCGGTATCGGCCCTCGACGTCTCGGTGCAGGCGCAGGTCCTGAACTTGCTGCAGGACCTGCAGGACGAGTACCGCATGTCGTACATCTTCATCTCGCACGACCTCGCGGTGGTGAAGTACATCTCCGACGAGATCATGGTGATGAACGACGGCGCCATCGTGGAGATGGCCGACTCCGACGAGATCTACCGCGCGCCCAGGCAGGAGTACACGAGGAAGCTCCTCTCCTCGATCCCGAAGGGCCTGGAGAGCGCGGCCGACCTCGCCTGATACCGCAACATTTGGTGACATGGCCCCGGGGCCCGGCGTTTAGACTCGCCGGGTCCCGCGAACATTTCCGGAGCCCGAATGCATCGCAAAATCGTTCTTTCCGCCCTCGCGGCGGCGCTGCTGCCGTTGGCCACCCTCGCGCAGGCCAGGACCCCGCAGATCCAGCTCTACGACGCGCCCGGCGTCACGCGCGCCTGCGACGCGACCTTCGAGGCCGCGGGCAAGGCAATGGCGGCCATGGAGGGCCGTCGCGGTGGCAAGGGGATCTTCGTCGAGTGGAATGACCTGCAGATCGGGATCGAGGACGCCATCGGACCGATCTACCTGCTGGGAAGCGTCTCGCCCGACAAGGCGGTGCGCGACGCCGCCGAGCCTTGCCTGGTGAAGTACACGACCTTCACCACCGAGCTGCTGCAGAGCGAGAAGCTCTACGCGCGCGTGCGCGATGCCAAGCCCGCCAACCCGCGCGAGGCCAAGCTGCGCAAGGACCTGATCGAGGGCTTCGAGGACAGCGGCGTGACGCTCCCGCCGGACAAGCGCGCCCGCGCCAAGGCGATCGCCGACCGCGTCGAGCAGGTCCGCCAGGACTTCGACCGCAACGTGCGCGACGACCCCACGCGCGTCACCATGACCCCCGCCGACATGGCCGGGATGCCCGAGGCCTACATGAAGGCGCACGTGGGCTCGAAGGACGCGAGCGGCAACTACGTGCTCACGCTCAAGTCGCCGTCCTACATCCCGTTCATGACCAACGCCAGGAGCGAGGCCGCGCGCGAGCGCTACTACCGGGCGAAGCTCTCCGAGGGGGGTGCCAAGAACCTCGATCGCATGCAGGAGATCTACGCATTGCGCCGCGAGCTTGCCGGCCTGCATGGGCTGCCGACCTTCGCGCATTACTCGCTGCGCCGCAAGATGGCGGGCACGCCCGAGGCGGTGATGAAGTTCCTCGCCGACGTGAAATCCGCGGTGACCGAGCTGGAGAAGAAGGACATCGAGGAGCTGCGCGCCGAGAAGGCGAAAGACACCGGCAAGCCGCTCGCGCAGACGAAGATCAACCGCTGGGACGTGGCCTATTACCAGGAACGGGTGCGCAAGGAGCGCTACGCCGTCGACCAGGAGAAGCTGCGCAGGTACTTTCCCACCGAAAAAACCGTCGAGTTCGCGCTCCTCGTCTCGCAGAAGCTCTACGGGATGAAGTTCACCCCACGCAAGGTCGAGGCGTGGCACCCGGACGTCACTTACTTCGACGTGCACGACGCGAAGACCGGCAAGTACGTCTCGGGCTTCTACCTCGACCTCTACCCGCGCGAGGGCAAGTTCGGGCACGCGGCCGCCTTTCCCGTGCGCGGGGTGAGCACGATCGCCGGCCGCACGCCGCTCTCGGTGATGGTCGCGAACCTGAACCGCGAGGGCCTCGACCAGGACGAGGTGAATACGCTCTTCCACGAGTTCGGGCACGTGCTTCACGGCGTGCTCTCGCGCGCCGCGTACAACCCGCATTCCGGCACCTCCGTGAAGGTCGACTTCGCCGAGGCGCCCTCGCAGATGTTCGAGGAGTGGGGCCGGCGCGAGCAGCCGCTCGCGCTCATGAAGCAGGTGTGCCCGGCCTGCCCGGTGCTCTCGAAGGACGAGCTCGCGCGCCTGGAGAGCGCGCGCAAGTACGGCCAGGGCTCGCGTTACGCTCGCCAGTGGCTCTATGCGGCATTCGACATGTCGCTCGCGCAGGACCCGCAGCCGCCGCTCGCGGTATGGAAGAAGCTGGAGGAGGCGACCCCGCTCGGGCACGTCGAGGGCACGATGCTCCCGGCGTCCTTCAGCCACCTCACCGCGCAGTACGGCGCCGGCTACTACGGCTACATGTGGTCGGAGGTGCTCGCGCTCGACATGCTCGCGCCCTTCAGCAAGGACATGCTCGACCCGAAGGTCGGGATCAAGTACCGCGATACCATCCTCTCGCAGGGCGGACAGCGCGAGGAGATGGACATGGTGCGAGCGTTCCTCGGCCGCGACCCGACGCCCGACGCCTTCTTCGCCGAGATCACCGGGAAGCGATGACCATGCGCAAAGCCCTCTACCTCCTCATCGCCGCTGCGCTGCCGGCGGCGGCCCAGCAACCCGCGGGACCGCTGCTTCCCCAGCTCGATGCGGCGGGCGTCACGAAGACCTGCGATGCCGCGCTCGCCAAGGGCCGCGAGATGGTCGCGAAGATGGAGTCCCGCAGCGGCGGGGCCGGCTTCCTCGCCGAATGGAACGCGCTGCAGATCGCGCTTGAGGACTCGCTATACCCGATCTCCAACCTCGGCAGCCTCCATCCCGACAAGGCCGTGCGGGATGCGGCGGAACCGTGCCTGCAAAAGTCCACGGCCTTCAACACCGACCTCTTCCAGAGCGAGAAGCTCTACGCGCGCGTGCGCGACATCCAGCCGGCCAACGGCCGGGAGACCAAGCTCAAGAAGAACCTCACCGAGGGCTTCGAGGACAGTGGCGTGGCGCTGCCGGCCGACAAGCGCGCCCGGGCCAAGGAGATCTCCACGCGCCTCGAGCAGCTGCGCCAGGCCTTCGAGCGCTCGGTGCGCGACGACGCGACCACGGTGCGCTTCACCGCCGCGGAGCTCGCCGGCGTGTCCGAGTCCTTCCTGAAGTCGCGCAAGCCCGAAGCCGACGGCTCCTACGTGCTCAAGCCCGATCCGCCGACCTACGACGCAGTCATGACCAACGCGAAGATCGAGGACACCCGCAAGCGCATGTTCGTCGCGCGCGTGCGGCGTGGGGGCGAGGGCAACATCCAGGTGCTCGACGAGGCGTACAAGCTGCGCCAGGAGCTCGCCGCCCTCTACGGCCAGCCGACCTATGCGCATCACATCCAGCGCCGCCGCATGGTGGGCTCGCCCGACGTGGTGAACAAGTTCCTCGCCGAGGTGAAGTCCACCGTCACCGACGTTGAGAAGGCAGAGCTCAAGCTCCTCGCCGAGGCCAGGGCCCGGGAGACGGGCAAGCCCGCCGAGGCGGCGGTCCCCCGCTGGGACACGCTCTACTACCAGAACATCGTCCGCCGTGAGAAGTTCTCCGTGGACGAGGAGAAGACCCGCAAGTACTTCCCCACGCCCAAGGCGGTGGAGTTCGCGCTGCTCGTCTCCGAAACGCTTTACGGCATCAAGTTCCGCGAGGGCAAGGCGCCCGCGTGGCACCCGGACGTGCGCTACTTCGACATCCACGACGCGGCGACGGGCAAGTTCATCGCCAACATCTACCTCGACCTCTACCCGCGCGACGGCAAACGCAACGGCGCGTGGGCGGCCGGCGTGCGGCGGGCGAGCGCGCTGGCGGGGCGCACGCCCACGTCGGTGCTCGCGACCAACTTCAACCGCGAGAGGCTGTCGCATCGCGAGATGGAGACGCTGCTGCACGAGTTCGGCCACGTGCTGCACGGGGTGCTCTCGACCGCGCAGTACTCGTCGCAGGCGGGCACGGCCGTGAAGCGCGACTTCGTCGAGGCGCCCTCGCAGATGTTCGAGGAATGGGTGCGACGCGAGGAGTCGCTCGCGCTCTTCCGCAAGGTCTGCGCCGAGTGCCCGGTGCTCACGAAGGACGAGATCGCGCGCCTCAATGCCGCTCGCCGCTTCGGGCAAGGGATCCACTACTCGTTCCAGCACCTCGCGGCGACCTTCGACATGTCCCTGGCGATGAAGCCGGAGGAGCCGCTCGCGCTGTGGAAGCGCCTCGAGGCGGCGCAGCCCCAGGGCACGAACGACTTCACGCTGCGGCCCGCCTCGTTCGCCCACGTCGCCGGCTCGGGCTACGCCGCAGGCTACTACGGCTACATGTGGTCGGAGGTGATCGGCCTCGACCTGCTCTCGGCCTTCGAGAAGAACATGCTCGACCCGAAGGTGGGCGCGCGTTACCGCGAGACCATCCTCGCGCAGGGCGGCCAGGAGGAGGAGATGGAGATGGTGCGCAAGTTCCTCGGCCGCGAGCCGAGCAACAAGGCGTTCCTGGCGGAGATATCCGGGAAGCGCTAGGGCAGCCGGAGCTTGAGGCCCGGCTTGATGAGGCTCCCGGCGAGGCGGTTCAGCGAGACGATCTCCTCGACCTCGGTGTCGAAGCGCTGCGCGATGGCGTAGAGGGTGTCGCCGGCGCGCACGACGTAGGTCGATGCGACGGCAGCGACCGGCGTGATCACGGCAGCCGGCGCCTTCGCGGTTTGCGTCTCGCCGCCCTTTGCGGGCGCGGCCTTGCCCCGCAGCGGCACCAGCACGGGGCCGGCGGAGCGCAGCCGCCCCTTGCGATCGAGCCTCACGCCCTCGTTGGCAAGGCGCAACTGGGCAGCCGTGAGGCCGTGGCGCCGCGCGAGGGCGTCCAGCGACTCGCCGCGCTTGGCGGTGTACGTGGTCCAGCTCACCAGCGGCCGGTCGTAGCTCTCGAGGTTCGCCCGGAAGAGGTCGGCCCGGTCGAGCGGCACCACGAGCGTTCCGCTCGATGCCACCGCGACCAGCTTGTTGTGCGCCGGGTTGAGGGCCCTGAAGTCCTCCTCGCTCATGCCCGCGAGGTGTGCGGCGACCTTCATGTCGATGCGCGCGGGCGCCTGCACGGTCGTGAAGTAGGGCTCGTTCGGGATCGAGTCGATCTCGATGCCGTAGACCAGCGGTGCCAGCACGATGTTCTTCACCGCGATCAGCTTCGGCACGTAGTTGCGCGTCTCGGGCGGCAGGCGGCCGAGGCTCAGGTAGTCGGTGGGTAGCCCCCGCTTCTGGTTCCACGCGATCGCGCGCCCGACGCACCCCTCGCCGCAGTTGTACGCCGCGAGCGCGAGCTCCCAGCTGCCGAACATCTCGTGCAGGCGCTGCAGGTAGTTCAGCGCCGCGTCGGTCGCCGCGACGATGTCGTTGCGGTTGTCGCGCCACCAGTCCTGGGTGAGGCCGTAGTTCTTCCCGGTGGAGGGAATGAACTGCCAGATGCCCGAGGCCTTGGCGCGCGACATCGCGCGCGGCGTGAAGGCGCTCTCGATCACCGGCAGGATGGCGACCTCCATCGGCATGTTGCGCTTCTCGACCTGCTCGACGATGTAGTGCAGGTAGCGGCTGCCGCGGTCGACGAAGCGCTTGATGTACTCCGGCCGGCTGGCGTACCAGGCCTCGTGCTCGGTGACGAGCGGCGAGTCGAGGGGGTCCAGCAGGAAGCCCACGCGGATGCGGTGCCACAGGTCGGGATCCGGCATCGGCACGTCGTCCGGGTCCTCGAAGGGGTCGGGCAGGGCGACTTTGGCGGCCGGCGGGACCACCGCAGTCGCAGTGGCGAACGCAAGCCCGGGGAGCAGGGTCCCGAGCAGCACCGCGGCGGTAAGGCGTCGCATCAAGTTCGCCAAATTAGTCCTTGTTTCGCTTGATCTTTTCGCAGCCTACGCTAACCACGCTCCTGGGGAAAGGCCGGCCACCAAAAAAGGCCGGCCACCAAGGGGCGGCCGGCGTCGATTCTACCGTGGCCGGGAGGCTCAGCGCCGTGCCGCGAGCCGTTCCAGTGCCGGCCCGGTGATGCGGGCGAGCAGCCACTCGCGCATGACCACCGCCCCGAGCGACTCGTAGAAGCGGATCGACGGCTCGTTCCAGTCGAGCACGCGCCACTCGAAGCGCCCGCCGCCGCGCTCGGCCACGAGGGCCGCGAGGCGCGCGAGCAGCGCCTTGCCGATGCCGCTGCCGCGGTGCGCGGGCTCCACGAACACGTCCTCGAGGTACAGCCCCGGCTTGCACAGGAAGGTCGAGAACGTGGTGAAGAAGAGCGCGAAGCCCACCGCGCGCCCCTCGACCTCGGCCACCAGCGCCTCGCACGCGGGACGCGGGCCGAAGAGCGCCGCCTCCAGCGCGGCGGGCGTGCCCTTCGCCTGGTCGGCGAGCTTCTCGTACTCGGCGAGCTCGCCGACCAGGCGCAGCAGCTCGGGCACGTCGGGGCGCGCCGCGGCGCGGATCAGAAAGCGTTCTTCCATTCGCGCAGCTCCGCGAAGACCTCGATGGGGCCGGCGAGCGCGCGGCCCGCGTGGCGCCGGGCCGCGGCCACGACCTCGGGCTCGGCGCAGCGCAGGAAAGGGTTGGTCGCGAGCTCCTCGGCGATGGTCGAGGGCAGCGTCGGCTCGCCGCCGGCGCGCTTGCGCTCCTCGCGCGCCCTGCGCTCGGCGAGCGCGGCGTTGCCGGGCTCGACCGCCTGGGCGAAGAGGATGTTCGCGATCGTGTACTCGTGACCGCAGTACACGCGCGTGGCGCCGGGCAGGCGCGCGAGCTTGCCGAGCGAGTCGGCCATCTGCGCGGGCGTGCCCTCGAAGAGCCGCCCGCAGCCGCACGCGAAGAGCGTATCGCCGCAGAAGAGCAGGCCCGCGCCGGCGAGCGCGATGTGACCGGCGGTATGGCCCGGGATGTCGAGCGCGGCGAGCTCGATGCCGATGCCCGGTACCGTGATGCGGTCGCCCTCCGCGAGACGCTGGTCGAGGGCGGCCGAGACTTCGCGCGCCGGGCCGAAGGTCGGGCACTTCCAGCGCGACGCGAGCGCCGGCAGCCCGCCGACATGGTCGGCATGGTGGTGGGTGGCGAGCACCGCGGCGAGCGCCAGTTTGCGCGCGGCGAGGAATTCCTCGACCGGCGCGTCGTCTCCCGGATCCACGGCCACCGCGTCGCGGCCGTCCACCAGCATCCAGATGTAGTTGTCCTTGAACGCGGGGACTGCGTGGATCGCCAGCATGGGTGCGAGTCTATTAGAATTGAACCGTGGCGACCAACACGCTCCAGGAATGGTTCCAGACGCCGCTCGGGCAGTACCTGCTCGAGAAGGAGCGCGCGTACCTGGACGAGGTGACGCCGGACATCTTCGGCTTCCACGCGATCCAGCTCGGCGTGCCCGGCGTGGACCTGCTGCGCGAGAACCGCATCACGCACAAGCTGCGCGTGGCCAACCTGGGCGAGCCCGACCTGTATGCAAACTGCCACGAGCTGCCCATCGCCACCCAGTCGATCGACCTGGTGCTGCTGCCGCACGTGCTCGAGTTCGCCGAGGAGCCGCACGCGGTGCTGCGCGAGGTCGATCGCGTGATGATGCCCGAGGGGCGCCTGGTGATCGTGGGCTTCAACCCGTGGAGCCTCTGGGGGCTGAGGAGCGCCCTCGGGTTCTCGCGCGACGAGCACCCGTGGAACGGCCGCTTCCTCTCGCTGCTCAGGGTGAAGGACTGGCTGGCACTCCTGGGATTCGACGTTTCCGCCGGGCGGCTCATCGGCTACGCGCCGCCCTTCGACAGCGAGAAGCTGCGCCGGCGATTCGGCTTCATGGAGCCCGCGGGCGACCGCTGGTGGGCCGTGGGCGGCGCGGTCTACATGCTGCAGGCGATCAAGCGGGTGCGCGGCATGCGCCTCATCACGCCCTCCTGGCAGGAGAAGACCGCGCGCGAGAAGGCGCTCATCGCCGCCGCCAAGCGCGAGAGCCACGACGCGGCCAAGACCGCCCACCTGAGGGTCGTCAAGTAAAGACCGTCATCATCCACGCCGACGGCGCCTGCAAGGGCAATCCCGGCCCCGGCGGCTGGGGCGCGGTGCTCGAGTCCGAAGGCGCGGAGCGCGAGCTCTTCGGCGGCGAGGCGCACACGACCAACAACCGCATGGAGCTCACCGCCGTGATCGAGGCGCTTGCGGCGCTCAAGCGCCCCAGCCGCGTGCGGCTCTTCACCGACTCGCAATACGTGCAGAAGGGCATCACCGAGTGGCTGCGCATGTGGAAGGCGCGCGGCTGGAAGACCGCCGCCAGGGAGCCGGTGAAGAACGCCGACCTGTGGCGCAAGCTCGACGAGGTCGCCTCCGCCCACCAGGTGGAGTGGCACTGGGTGCGCGGCCATTCCGGCCACCACGGCAACGAGCGCGCCGACGCGCTCGCCAACCGCGGCGTGGAATCGATCCGATGATCACGCGAAACCGTGTCCCGCGATCGGCCCCTCTCCCTTGGGAGAGGGTTCGGGTGAGGGTCGCCCGATGAGGCGCATCGTCCTCGACACCGAGACCACGGGCCTGGAGCCCTCCGAGGGCCACCGCATCATCGAGCTCGCCTGCCTCGAGCTCTCCGACCGCCGGGCGACCGGGCGCCAGTTCCACCGCTTCCTCAATCCCGAGCGCGCGGTCGACCTCGCCGCGAGCCAGGTGCACGGCATGACCGCGGAGGACCTCATCGACAAGCCGCGCTTCGCCGACATCGCCGACGAGTTCCTCGAGTTCGTCGAGGGCTCGGAGCTGCTGATCCACAACGCCCCCTTCGACGTCGCCTTCCTCGACGCCGAGCTCGAGCGCATCGGCCGCCCCCGTGTGGGCGCCGTCTGCGCCGTGCGCGACACGCTCGAGATGGCGCGCGAGGCGCACCCGGGCCGCAAGAACTCGCTCGACGCGCTCTGCGAGCGCTACGGGATCGACAACTCGCGCCGCACGCTGCATGGGGCGCTGCTCGACGCCCAGCTGCTGGCCGACGTGTGGGTCGCGATGACGCGTGGCCAGGAGACGCTCGACATCGTGCTCGCCGCCGCCGACGCCGTGGCGCACGCCGCCCACGAGCTGGAGGCGCCGCTCGAGCTCGTGGTGGTGCGCGCCACCGAGGCCGAGCGCGAGCGCCATGCGGCGCTGTGCGAGCGCATGCAGCGCGCGAACGGCGGCCGTTGCCTCTGGGTGCAGCTTGCAGGAGCGCACTGAGCCGCGCCCGGAGCCGGTCCCCGACGCGCGCAAGCAGCTCGCGGCGCGGCTGATCAGCCTGGGTGCCATCCCGATCGCGGTGTTCTGCGCGGTCTACGTCGTGGTGTGGAAGGTGATCGGCCCGCAGGCCGTGAACGCGCAGGCGTGGACGCTCAGCATCGCGCTCGCCGGCTCGGTCGCGAGCCTGATCGCGCTCGCCCGGCTCGGGGCGCGCGCCGTGGTGGGCGAGGTCGAGGCGGTGCGCGACGCCGTGCGCCACGTCGCCTCCGGGGGCGAGCGCCCCGAGCTCCCCGAGCTCACCCCGCCGCTGGAGGACCTCAAGCACGACGTGCTCGGGCTCACGCAGCAGTTCCAGTCGCAGCACGGGCAGCTGCAGCAGCGCCTGGACACCGCGCGCCAGCAGATCTTCTTTCTCACCAACCACGACGCGCTCACCGCGCTGCCGAACCGCAAGTCGCTCGAGGAGCGCCTCGAGAGCGTGATCGCGTCGGCCAAGTCGCATGGCAGCACGCACGCGCTGCTCTACGTCGACATCGACTTCTTCCACCGCATCAACGATTCCTTCGGCCACCTCGCGGGCGACGAGCTGCTGCGCCGCCTGGTGCCGGTGCTGCAGTCGAGCCTTCGCCCGGGCGAGGTGCTCGCGCGCATCGGCGGCGACGAGTTCGCCGTGCTGCTGGAGAACTGCAGCGCCGAGTTCGCCCAGTCGGCGGCGACCCAGGTGCGCGACGCCGTGCAGACGTGGCAGTTCGAGTGGGACGGCAAGGCCTTCCAGGTGGGGGTCTCGGTCGGCGTGGTCGCGATCAGCAAGCTCTCGCCGAGCCTCTCGGCGGTGCTCTCCGAGGCCGACACCGCCTGCTTCACCGCCAAGGAGCAGGGCCGCAACCGGGTGTTCGCGTTCCACGACTCCTCGAGCTCGCAGTACATGCGCCAGACGAGCCGCGGCTGGTTGAAGCGCATCAACGACGCCATCGCCGAGGGCGCGTTCACGCTGCTCTACCAGCCGATCATGCCGATCGAGGGCCCGCGCGACGCCGGCACGCCGCGCGTGGAGGCGCTGCTGCGCATGAGCGAGACCGGCGGCGAGCTGATCATGCCGATGTCGTTCATCCCCGTGGCCGAGCGCTACGACCTCATGCGCGCCATCGACCGCTGGGTGGTGGAGCGCGCGTTCTCCGACTACCGGCGCCTCGCCAAGCTGCGCGAGGACCCCGCGCCGGCGGAATTCTCCATCAACCTCTCGGGCCACACGCTTTCGAGCCCCGAGTTCGCCGAGTTCATGCAGGAGAAGTTCGCGCAGTTCGGCGTGCCGCCCAAGTGCCTGTACTTCGAGATCACCGAGACCGCGGCGATCGCCAACGTCGAGCGCGCCCGCTCGCTCATCGAGGCGCTGCGCTCTCTCGGCGTGCGCTTCATGCTCGACGACTTCGGCTCGGGGCTCTCGTCCTTCAACTACCTCAAGCATTTCCCCGTCGACGGCATCAAGGTGGACGGCCTCTTCGTGAAGGGCGTGGCGAAGAACTACCTCGACTACGCGCTGGTGGAGTCGATCCACAAGATAGGGCAGAGCCTGGGCCTGCAGACCGTGGCCGAGTACGTGGAGAGCGAGGAGATCGCCCGCAAGCTCACCCAGATCGGCATCGCCTACGGGCAGGGCTACTGGCTTTCCCCGCCGCGTCCCTGGGAGGCTCTCTTCGGCGAGCGTTGAGTTATAATTCCGCGGTTCGGCAAACCAACGACAACACGCTTCCCGCCATGCACCCGCTCCGATTCCTCGTCGCCCTCGCGCTCGCCGCGGCGGGCGCCAGCGCCCACGCCGCGGGCGACGCCGCGGCCGGCAAGAACAAGGTCTACCAATGCCAGGGCTGCCACGGCATCGTCGACTGGAAGACCGCCTTCCCCGAGGTCTACCGCGTGCCCAAGCTCGGCGGCCAGAAGGCCGAGTACATCGTGGCCGCGCTCAAGGCCTACAAGAAGGGCGAGCGTGACTTCGCCACCATGCGCGCCATCACCGAAGACCTCACCGACCAGGACATGGCCGACATCGCCGCCTACTACGCGACGCACGGCACGACGACCACCGCGGAGAAGAAGAGGTGATGACGACCACGCGCCTGGCCGCCTGCCTGCTCGCGGCCTTCGCCCCGGCCGCCTTCGCCGCCTCCGGCGACGCCTCCGTCGGCAAGAAGAAGTCGACCCCCTGCGTCGCCTGCCACGGCGCCGACGGTGTCAGCCCCAGCCCCGAGTTTCCCAACCTCGCCGGCCAGTACGCCGACTATCTCGAGACGGCGATGCGGCACTACAAGAACGGCAAGCGCAAGAACCCGATCATGGCCGACCAGGTGAAGAACCTCTCGAACAAGGACATCATGGACCTGGCGGCGTACTACGCCGCGCAGCGCGGGTTGCGCACCTGGTACTAGGCACCACGCCCCATCGAAAAGCCCGGCCGCGCCAGACTGTGTGAGAAGTCTGCGGCCCGGCAGGAAGGCAAACACCCCGAGGCGACT
>Ga0307505_10001171_pt1 | contig 22696 bp, 22 predicted proteins | sample 23_S_MG_FD_202183 | JGI IMG/M metagenome (GOLD analysis project Ga0307505, IMG submission 202183) | Soil microbial communities from Populus trichocarpa stands in riparian zone in the Pacific Northwest, United States - 23_S | ecosystem: Environmental > Terrestrial > Soil > Riparian zone > Trees...
TGTGCGTCCAGGAAACGGTTGGTCCGGCCGCTGGCGTGACTCTCGCTTTCGGAACGGAACGTGCGCAGCGCCTCGCCGCAGATGCGCGCCGCGAGCTCACAGGTGTCCGGGTCGCCCAGCGTCAGGAAGGTCTTGGTTTCGCAGGAACCGATGATGCGTGCGCAGAAGTCCTCGCCGCGCACCGTCAGCCCAGCGGACGTCTGCATCAGCAGCTGCATGCCGATGTTGGCGCCGCGCGCTTTCTCGATCAGTTCCTCGGAACCGTCGATCGCCCACGACGCGAACTCATCGCCGAAGAACATGCCGGGCACGGGCGGCCGACTGTGCTCGCCGCGCACATACAGGTCCGCCAGCGCGGCCTTGAAGTCGGCGAGCAGCATGCGCGCGGCTGCATAGGCGGTCTCGCTGCGTTCCAGCGTCGGCAGTGGCACATAGACGATCTGCGCGATGTCGATCGCGCGCAGCAGGTCCACCTCGGGCGCATAGGTGCGCATCACGCGTCCCAGGTTGCCGGTGCCGTAGGGCATCAGCCGCTGCGCGGTGTTGATGAACTGCGAACCCATGCGCCGCAGGTCGAGCTGCCATTCGGTGCGCCCTGACGCGCCGCGCACCGGCACGCGGTACGACGCGAGCTGCATCGCGTAATTGCGGCGCGCGGGCCCGTCGGGCGTGCTGCGCAGCAGCCATTCCATCGCCGGCGCGTGTGTCAGCGCGATGTACAGGTCATAGATCGTGTATGCGCAGCCGATGGCGCGCAGGCAGTCGACGGTGAGCTGCAGCGGATTCAGGAACATCTGCTTGAAGTGCTCGCCGTCACCGCGCACGTCGGTACCGAAGATCTGCGCGATGCGTGCAGCGACCGCTTCGCCGTCGCCGCGCGCGACGGGGTTCCACGTGTGGCTGCGTTCCGGGTACTGCAGGTCGATGACGCGCATCTGGCTCGCGCGGCCGTAGGCATAGGCGACCGACGACAGCCAGTCGCGGAATTCCTGCGAGGGCTTGGCGTCGACGATCAGCATGAAACCGCCCGCCGCCATCTGCTGCGCGATGCGCAGTTTCATGTACTCGGTCTTGCCCGAGCCCGGCTTGCCCAGCACGATCTCGTGCCGCACGCGGCCCTGGCCGGTCAGATACAGATTGCGCGCCACGACGCCTTCCAGCGTTGCCCCGGTTCCACCGGCTGCCGGAATCGCCCGCGGTACAGCGGGCGCGATGCGTCGTGGGAAAGTCTCGGGTGCAGCCTGCGTCACACCGTAAGCGGCTGCCGCGGCGCCGGCAAGCCGCTCGCGCAGCGTGCTGGGCCTTTACAGGGGTGACGTTCTGCGCTTGACGACGTGCGCTGCGCGCAGCGCGAGGGTCAGCGTCCCATGCGAGCGTTGTACGAATCCGAGATGCGGTTGATCAGTCCCGGATCCTCGGCGATGTTGCCCTTGGTGCGGAACTCGATCTGTGCCGATCCGTCGGCGCGCGGGCTGACGTTGGCGGTGACGGTGATGTTGCCGCGCGTGCCGCTGACGACGCCGGTGGCGGCGTTCGACTCGGTGACGCGCACGCCCTGTTCGGTCATCGCGGCGGCGACCGCGTTGAACGAGCGATCGTAGGTGCTGGGCGGCGCCGGCGGTGGTGCGTAGGCCACGCAGGCCGACAGCAGCAGCGCCACGGAGAGGGTGAGCACGCGCGCGGCGCGCGGGAGAATCGAAGTCGTTGCGGTCATGCTTGCTCCATCGATGCGCTAGCTTAGCGCAGGGCCGCCCCAAGCAAGCTGCGCCGCAGGGCGAAGCCCGGAGGCTCACCTAGCGGAAGAAGTGCGCGGGAAACTGTCCCTGGGGGCCGTTGCACAGGCCCGTAAAGGAACGGTTGTCGGGCGCGCCCGTCATGTTGCAGCTCACCGAGAAGTTGACGCCGTTCGCCGTCACCATCAGGCCTAGCTGCAGGTTGGAACCGTTGAGCGTACCCTGACCGGCACCGACGACCAAGCCGTTCATGCCCGCGGTGATCGCGATGTGCTGGCCGCGCTGCTCGAACAGATAGGCCTCGCCGGTGTTGGTGCGCCATTGCCCGGAGACGTCGCGCAGCGTGGCGGCCGGTGCTGGAGCCGGAACCGGAGCTGGAACAGGCTTGGGCGCGGGGGCCGGTGCTGGAGCGGGAGCGGGCAACGGCACGGGGTCGGGCATCGGCGGTACGAACGGCGGTTCACCGCCGATGCCGCCCATTTCTTCGTTGATCAGTCCCAGCGCCAGCAGCCCGCCGACCACGCCGGCGCCGATCATCGCCCACTTGCGCGCCGGCGACTTCGCGGGCGGCGCTGGCGGTGCGGGCGTCGGTACAGGCGCAGGCGTCGGCGTGATGGTCTTCTTGCGGCGGATGCCCGGGATCTGCGTCAGCCGCTCCATCAGCTGTTCGACGTCGTAGCGCCAGCGGTTGTTGTCGATTTCGAAGGCCTGGCGGCGCGCCAGCAGCGCGATGTCTTCCGGCAACACAGCGGCACCCGGCAGCTCCGCGCCTCGGCAGGTGATGGGAATCACGCGCACATCGCGGTGCAGGCCGGCGGCGATTTCCAGCCGCGTCCAGTCGGTGGGGTCGTCGAGGCGGCGCGTGCCGTCGGCCGCGCGCGTTTCCAGCCACGTGGGGCCGATCATCACCAGCATCACCGCGCAGTCGGTGAGCGCGCGCTCCAGCGCGATGACGAAGTCCTCGCCGGGAGCGATGTTCTCCACGTCGCGGAAGATCTGCACGTCCAGCCCGTCGCGCAGATCCTCGGTGAGGCGGCTCGCCTCGCCTTCGGTGTCCTTGCGGCGATAGCTGATGAAGATGCCGTTGCGCATGGGTCCCCTCCGTGCGCCGCAGACGCGCTGCGGAAGCAGCCAAGTATGGCAGCGCCGGCGCGCGACAACCAGAACGGTCGAGCTATGACAGCCGGACTACAGCGGCCGTACGCCGATCAGCAGCGCATGCAGCCAGAACGCGAACGCCGCCCACGCGATCAGTCCGACGACGACCGCGACGACGTCGCGCGATACCGGGCCGATCAGATACACCTCACCCGTCGCACGATCACGCCGCCGCGCGGCGGTGTAGCTGGCGACTGACCACGCGAGGAACGCGCCGAACAGCAGCACGTCGGCCAGCGTGCCGTTCGCCAGCAGGTGCGCCAGCGCCCACAGCTTGACGCCCAGCACCATCGGATGCCCGACCGCGCGCTTGATGCGCGTGCCCGGCACGTAGGCGGCCACCAGCAGCACGAACGCAGGGATCGTCAGCAGCGCGGCCACGTGGCGCAGCCACGTCGGTGGCACATACAGCACTGGCGTGGCGCCGCGCGCCGCGCCGTAGCCCCAGACGATCAGCACGAAGCCGATCAGCGACACGATCGAATAGGCCGCCTTCCACGTCAGCGGTCCCATGCGGGCTATGCGGGCAGTGCGCCAGCCGTCGGCGACGATGCGCACCGAGTGCGCACCCAGGAAGATCGCCAGGCCCAGAACCAGCAGCAGCATTGGCCGCCGCCGTCAGCCGCGCGCCTTGGCGTTGCGCGCGTCGGACGTCGCGTTGGACGCGTGGCGCGACGCTTCGTACAGCGCAGGTGTCGCACCGCCGCGCGCCAGCAGCTCGCGCAGGTGCTGCACGGAATTGCGGTCCAGCGTGTTGCCGCCGTGGTGCGGCCGGTGCAGGATGCCTTCGGCAGCGCCCAGCTTCACGCGGATGCGCGCGCCGGACAGCGATTCCACGTCGGCGCCCAGATGCTTCAGCAGCGATTCGATCTCGCGCCAGTGGATGTTGGTGTTGACCGGATCGTGGAAGATCTCGCGCAGCAGGTGTACGTGCTTCTGGCTCATGGCGCGACGTAGAAGGGTGGAATCGGCCGAACGATAACCCTTTCAGCGTGGCAGCCGGTATGCCCCGGTGTCACCTGCGCCCGGCAAGCGGTCAGGCGGCGGCGTGCCGGGTGGAGGAATGGCGGCGTTCGGCGGCGGTCCGGTCATCGGCGTGATACGCGCCGGCGGCGGCGCGTCTGGTGGCGGAATCGCGGCGTTGGGTGGTGGTGTGCTGCGAGTCGTCGCGACGGTCGTGCGCGGTGCGGCCTGCGCGAAACCGGCGGGTGCCGGCACGCGATGACCCTGCGCGTACATGCACTGGAAGTAGAACTGGTCGTAGCGTCGCTGCGTCTCGCTGGCGGCCACCTGCGCGTTGCCGGCGCCGACGATGCCGCCGGTGAAAAGCCCCATGCCCGCGCCCACCGCGGCGCCATCGCTGCCGCCCAGCAGCCCACCGACCGCGGCACCGAGGATCGTGCCCACGGCTGCGCTGCCGAAGCCTGCCGCGGCCGCCGATTCGCCGGGAACACCCGCGCGGTTCGCGGCGAACCCGCGGCACGTGCTGTCATCGGCCTGGAACTGGTCCCAGGCCTTGCGCGTGCCGGGCATCGCCGATGTCGATGGGCCGGTCGGCACCGACGCGCAGGCCGTCACCAGCAGTGCTGCGGCGGCGAGCAGGCCGCGGGTCAGCAAGCGCGCTATCACCGGGGTACCTTCGCGCTGCGCGCTGCGGTGCGAGCTTGCTTGGGAGCGGCCCGACGCTGCGCTCATCGCTGGACTCCCGCCGGTACCTGCGGCGCCACGCGCTGCCAGCCTTCGGCACAGTTCTGCACGTACGGGTAATAGGCCTGGTTGCTGGCGCACCAGTACCACCACTGCTCGGCGGCCGCGGGTGCCAGCGCCACTTCCTCTGCCGGGCGCTCGATCCACGTTTGCGCCTGCGCGCTGGGTGGCAGGATCCACGCGCTGCTGGCCGGTGCAGCCACGACGACTGGCACGCCGACGCTCCATCCCCAGAAGCCGGGACTCCAAGCCCACGGGTTCCAGCCCACCCCCCATCCCCAGCCGCCCCATCCAGGTCCCCATGCCGGCCCCCAGCCGTGACGCCAGCCCGGCCCCCAGCCCCACGGCCGGCCGGCGCTGACCCATGCACCGCCGCTCCAGCCGCGGCCCGGATGACCACGGAAGCCGCCGCCCGGATGACCACGGAAACCGCCACCGGACACCGCTACCCCGCCGCCACCGCCGCTCCCGCCGCGCGAACGCTGTGCATCGGCTGCGTTCATCGCCACCAGACCCAGCAGCGCTATTGCGGCGACGATCGACTTCCTGAAGGTGTTGGTCATAGGACGCTCCTTACCTGCTGCTAACGGCGCGAGCGGCAGGTCGGATGACTGCGCCGGACTCCAGGCGCATCCGTTGCCTGATGCTACGCCGCCGTGACAGAAGGGGCGATGCTGCGCTGCAGCCGGCGTGCCTGCTTGGCGCGATGCCGTCGAATGATTCGCACCGTGAAAAGGGCCTCCGGCAGTGGCCACGCTCGGGTACATTTCGCCCCCCGCTGTTGAAGCGGCGCATGAAGCGCGCTCATGGAAGCGCGCCACACCCACCCCTCCTGGGAGACGAGCATGTCGATGAAGTTCCTGTTTCGCGCGGCGCTGGTTTCAGCCGCGCTCGGCACACTGGCTGCGTGCGGCAGCGATGACGATGCGCCGGCGCCACCGCCGACCACGCCGGTGCCGCCGCCGGCAGTCAACACCAAGCCTGCGTACGTGGGCACGGTAACAAGCGCCACCTATAACGGCACCAGCGATGACCTGCTGACGGCGGGGCTGGGATGGAAAGGGCTGCAGGCCGCAGCAGGGCCTGCGCTGTCGAATCCGCCGACCGCTGCCGAGATCCGCCGGCTGGTCATCCACACCAACTATCGCGCGCTGGTGGACATGACCACCAACGGCGGCTACGGCGTGCTGTACGGTCCGAACGTGTCGCTGCAGGGTGTTGCAAGTGCCGACGACAACGCCGGCAAGTTTGCCGGCACCGAGTACCTCGCCTACAGCCTCGACGCCGGCGGCAAGGCCGCGGCCACGCTGATGGTGCAGGTGCCTTCCACGTTCAGCACGGCGGCGCCGTGCATCGTCACCGCGACTTCGTCCGGGTCGCGTGGCGTCTACGGTGCGGTGTCGGCGGCCGGCGAGTGGGGCCTGAAGCGCGGCTGCGCAATCGCCTATACCGACAAGGGCACTGGCAGCGGCGCGCACGAGCTGATGACCAATACGGTGCAGCTGATCAACGGCGTGACCGCGAACGCGGCCACGGCGGGCAACGACAGCCTGTTCACCGCGAACATCGGTGCCGCGGATCTCGTCACCTTCAACGCGAACTTCCCGAACCGCTACGCGTACAAGCATGCGCACTCGCAGGCGAACTCCGAGAAGGACTGGGGCAAGTTCACGCTGCAGGCCGTGGAGTTCGCGCTGTACGTGCTGAACGAGCAGTTCGCGCCGGCCGTTCCGGGTGGCAAGGGCGTCGTGTTCCAGCCGGCGAACACGGTCGTCATCGCCAGCTCGGTTTCCAACGGCGGCGGCGCCTCGTTGATCGCGGCCGAACAGGACACCGGCGGGCTGATCGACGGCGTCGTCGTCGGCGAGCCGCAGATCAACGTGCGCGTCAGCGGCAACGTCGCGATCGCGCGCGGCGGCGTAACCTATTCGGATAGCGTCGTCGGCCGACCGTTGTACGACTACACGTCGCTGGCGAATCTGCTGCAGCCGTGCGCGGCGTTCGCGACCAGCGCGGCGGGATCGCCATTCAACCTCGTTGATCCGACCGGCGCCGCGGCGCGCTGCGCAGCGCTGGCCAATGCCGGCATCATCGCGGGCGCGGACTTCCAAACGCAGGCCGACAACGCGATGCAGGCGCTGCTCGACGCTGGCTGGCAGCCGGAGGCGACGCTGCTGCACGCTTCGCACTGGGCGTTGAATGCAACGACCGGTGTCACGGTCACTTATGCAAACGCCTATTCGCGTGCAAGGGTCACCGACAACCTGTGCGGCTTCAGCTTCGCGACCACCAGCCTCGCGGGCATCCCGGCTGCACCGGCGGTTTCGCCGATGGCTTCGCTGTTCAGCCTGGGCAACGGCGTGCCGCCGACCAATGGCATCAACGTCGTCTACAACGACTCCGCGGTCGGTCCGATTCTGCATAACCTGGCTGACGGCAACTTCGCGTTCAACGGCGCGCAGTGCCTGCGGCAGCAATGGACCGGCGCCAATCCCGCACTGGTAGCCGGGGTCGAAGAGATCAAGGTCGCCGGCAACCTGCGCGGCAAGCCCGCGATCATCGTGCATGGCCGCGCGGATGCGCTGGTGCCGGTGAACTTCGCGTCGCGCGCGTACGTCGGCGCCAATCGCTCGGTCGAAGGCGGGGCCAGCCAGCTCACGTACATCGAGGTGGAAAACGCGCAGCACTTCGATGCGTTCCTGGGTCTGGCAGGCTACGACACGCGCTTCATCCCGATGCACGTCTACAACAACCAGGCGCTGAACATGATGTGGGCGAAGCTGACGGCCGGCACTGCGCTGCCCCCGTCGCAGGTGGTGCGCACAACGCCGCGCGGCGGCACCAGCCCCGCGCCTGCGATCACGGCAACGAACCTGCCGCCGATCGTCACGGCGCCTGCAGCCGGCAACCTGATCCTCACCAGCACGGTGGGCAACGTCACGACGGTTCAGGTTCCGAACTGATCGCGCGCAGCTCTGCAATGCCGCCGCTTTGCCGGCGGCTTTTTTTCGCCTGCTCGACTCGCAGCGCTATCCTCGCAGCATGGAATCGGCCGAGGGCACGGGAGGCAAGCGCTGCGCGTGCTGTGCAGCCGTCTTCGTCTGTGGTCGCGGCGCACCGGGTGGCTGCTGGTGCGCGCGGCTGCCACCGTTGCGGGCGTCACGGCTCGCCGCGGACATCGATTGCCTGTGCCCGGCGTGCCTGGCTGCGCTGTGCGCACAGCAAGCGGCCGAAGCCGCCGCGGAAAGCCCCCGCTGATGCGCGAGCTGACCGTGACCGAACTGCGCGCCGCGACCGGCACCGAGGTCGCCGTCAGCGACTGGTTCACGGTCACGCAGCAGATCATCGACGAGTTCGCCGATGCCACGCGCGACGCGCAGTGGATTCACGTCGACGCGGAACGCGCAGCGCGCGAGTCGCCGTTTCGCGACGCGGCCGGCGAGCGCTGCACCGTCGCGCATGGCTTCCTGACGTTGTCGCTGCTCAGCCACCTGGCCGACAGCAGCTTCAGGGTCGTCGGCACGCAAGCCGGCATCAACGTCGGCTTCGACCGCGTGCGCTTCGTGGCGCCGGTGCCGTCGGGCTGCGCACTGCGCGCGCGCTTCATGCTTGCGCAGTGCGACGACATCCCCGGCGGCCTGCAGCTCACGTGGCAGGTGACGGTCGAGCGCCAGGGCGAGCAGCGTGCGGCGCTGACCGCGCAGTGGCTGGTGCGGCTGCTGGTCTGAAACGCGCTCAGCGTGCGGCGGGTTGCGGCGCCGGCTGGTCCTTGGCCGGCTTGCTGTCCTGCGCCTTCGGGCTCCAGATCAGCGGGGCCGCCTTGGAGGCATCCACTGCAGTCGGGGATCTGCCGGCATCGGCACGCGTGGCGGCATCGGCCTTCAGGCCTTTCAGCTGCAGCGACGGTGTGGCGCCCAGCGCGTCGTAGGTGAAAGGGCTGGGGCGCGTGTCGGTACGCGTCTGCGCGTGCACGGCGGACACTCCCAGCGTGGCGGCCGCGATCGCGGCGAGGATCAGCGTGTTGCGGTTCGTCATGTCGGACTCCTGTGGTTGCCGGCAGCGCTTTCCGCTGTCCGGCGATGGACGTATGCTGCGCGGCATGGGTTGAAGAAATCAGCAGGAAAAACCTAGATTCATGGCGAATCGTTCAAATTCGTGTGTCCTGCAACCGGAGGCAACGGCGTCGGGCCCGCGTTACGACGTGCTGACCGACGTCATCGAGCACGTACACCTCGAGGGCACCGTGTATTTCATGGCCGAGCTGCACGCGCCGTGGGGCATATCGATTGCGCGCGCCGGCCGCACGCCGTTCTACCTGGTGCGCGCGGGCGGCGCGCAACTGCAGATGGGCACGCGCGGCCGCGTCCACCAGCTGACCGCGGGAGACTTCGTGCTGCTGCCCAATGCCGCGCCGCACGTCGTGCGCTCGGGAGCGGGCGTGCCGGTGGTGCCGTTCGACGACTGGCTGGCGCTGCATCCGCTGGACGACGCGGGTCGGTCCGTGCAGCACGGCCGCGGCGCGCTGACGCGCGTGATTGGCGGCTTCTTCTCGTCGGGCGGTACGACGGCGAACCCGCTGTTCGCGGCGCTGCCGCCGCTGATCGTGCTGAAGGGCGACGATGCCAACGTGCGCCGCTGGCTGGAGCCCACGCTGGCCTTCATCGAGAACGAGATCGCCACGCGCGCGCAGGGCGCCACCGCGGTGTTGCATCGCATGGCCGACGTGCTGTTCATCCAGGCGGTACGCGCATATGCCGCGCACGACCGCGGCGCCGGCGGCGTGCTGCGCGGCATGTCGGACCGGCGCATCGCGCAGACGCTGGCGCTGCTGCACGAACGCTACCGCGAGCCGTGGACGCTGGATTCGCTGGCACGCGCCGCCGGCATGTCGCGCACCGCGCTGGCGGTGCGTTTCAGGGAACTGGTGGGCGTGGCGCCGATGAACTACCTCGCCCAGTGGCGCATCACGCGCGCTCTGAGGCTGATGCACGAGAAGCCGCTCGATCTCGAACAACTCGCACACGAAGTCGGCTATACGTCCGGCACGGTGCTCGCGAAGGCCTTCAAGCGCGTGACCGGCCAGTCGCCGGGAAGATACCGGCGGGGCATCGGCGTGTTTCCTGCGCCGGCGTAAACACCGCCGTCGCGCCGCATGATCGCGCCGCGCAGCCCCTGCCGCGGTGCCGGGTGCGAGCTAGCGCCGGCGCGCCAGCGTCAGGCCGTCGCCGACCGGCAGCAGCGCGATGTCCACGCGGTCGTCGGTCACCAGCTTGTCGTTCAGCGCCTGCAGCGCGGCGGTATCGCTGCCGGCCTCGGCTTCCTGTGCGACGCGGCCGCTCCACAGCGTGTTGTCCAGCGCGATCAGCCCGCCGGGCCGTACGAGCTGCAGGCAGCGTTCGAAGTAGCCGTCGTAGTTCGTCTTGTCGGCATCGATGAACGCGAAGTCGTAGTGTCCGGCTTCGCCCGCCGCCAGGCGCCGGTCCAGCGTCTCCAGCGCAGGCGCCAGCACCAGCTCGATCTTCGCCGCCACGCCGGCGCGTTCCCAGTACGGCCGCGCGATGCGCGTGTACTCGTCGCTGACGTCGCAGGCCAGCACGCGGCCGTCCGCCGGCAGCGCCAGCGCCACGGCCAGCGCGCTGTAACCGGTGAACACGCCGACCTCGATGGTGCGGCGCGCGCCGATCAGCGTGACCAGCATCTGCAGCAGCGCGCCCTGCTCCGGTGCGATCTGCATGCCGGCGCGCGGATGCGAGGCGGTCGCCTCGCGCAGCCGTGCCAGTTCGGTGTGTTCGCGATTGTGCTGCACGACATAGTCGTGCAGCACGTCGTCCAGTCCAAGCGTGCGGCGGTTCATGGTCGGGGTCAGGCGTAGCGGCGGCGCGCCAGCGCCGCACCGGCACCCAGGGCGGCGAGCTTGGCGAGCGCGATGTCGCGCTTCATCGGTGCCATGCCGCAGTTGGTGCACGCGTACACGCGCTCCTTCGCGACGAACTGCAGCGCGCGGCCCAGTGTATCGGCCACCTGCTCGGGCGTTTCCACCACGTCGGAGGCCACGTCGATGACGCCGACCAGCACGTCCTTGCCGTCCAGCAGCCGGATCAGATCCATCGGCACGCGCGCGTTCATGCACTCCAGCGACACCTGCCGGATCGTGCTGCGCGCGATCGCCGGGAAGATCTGCTCGTACTGGCGCCATTCGGAGCCCAGCGTGGCCTTCCAGTCGACGTTGGCCTTGATGCCATAGCCATAGCAGATGTGCACGGCGGTCGTGCACGTGAGCCCCTGGGCCGCGCGCTCCAGCGCCGCGATGCCCCACGCCCGGACATCGTCCGTGTAGACGTTGAAGGCCGGTTCGTCGAACTGGATGACGTCGACGCCGTCGGCCTGCAGCGCGTGCGCCTCCTGGTTCAGCAGTTCGGCGAAGGCCATCGCCAGCGCCGCGCGGTCGCCGTAGTGGCGGTCGGCGACAGTGTCGACGATGGTCATCGGGCCGGGCATCGTGATCTTGAGCTTGCGTGCCGTATGTGCGCGCGCCAGGCGCGCTTCGATCTGGTGCACTCGTCCGCGCAGCCGCAGCGGTCCCACCGCCTGCGGCACCATCGCCTTGTAGCGGTCGTTGCGGATGCCCATCTCGACCTTGTGCTCGAAGTCGATGCCGTCGACGAACTCGAGAAAGCCGTGCACGAAGTGCTGGCGTGACTGCTCGCCGTCGCTGACGATGGCGAGGCCTGCGTCCTCTTGCTCCTTCAGCCACAGCAGCGTCGCGTCGCGCTTGGCGGTCGCCAGTTCGGCACCGCTCGCCTTCCATTGCGGCCACAGCTTGTCGGTTTCCGCGAGCCAGCCCGGCTTGGGCAGGCTGCCTGCTACCGTCGCATCGAACATCTGCGCCTCCTTGCTGAGGCGTGAACGATACGCGCCGGCCGCGCCCGCGTCAGCGCGTGGTCGGAAGCGGCGCGGTTAACGCGCCGCGATCAGCCGCGCGATCAGCGCGTCCTTGTCGGCCCACATGCCGTTGATCCAGTCCTGCATGTTGCGGCGGAAGCTCGTGTCGCCGTAGTCGCCGGCCAGCAGTTCGGCCGGAATCTCGCGCTGTTCGACACGTACGGTCACCGCGCGCAGCTGGCCCGACAGCAGCGTCCAGAAGGTGGGCGCGCCGTCCGGATACACGACGGTGACGTCCAGCAGCTTGTGGAACTGACTGCCCAGCGTCGCAACCGCGGTCGCGAGGCCGCCGACCTTCGGCTTCAGCAGGTGCGTGTATGGCGACTGCTGCGCCGCGCGCTTGGCCGGCGTGAAACGGGTGCCTTCGAGGAAGTTGATGACGGACGTGGGCACCAGGCTGAACTTCTCGCATGCGCGCCGCGCACGCGCCAGGTCGCGCACGCCCGAGGCGCCGCCGCGGCGCTGCATGAACGGAAAGTCCAGCGCCCACCACGCCAGCCCGATGACCGGCACCCAGATCAGTTCGCGCTTCAGGAAGAACTTCAGCATCGGTATGCGCCGGTTGAACACCCGCTGCAGCACCAGGATGTCCACCCAGCTGCGATGGTTGCTGGACACCAGGTACCAGCCGCGCGGATCCAGCCCTTCCAGGCCCTGCACGTCCCAGCGGGTGTCGCCGACCCAGGCCATCCAGCGGGTGTTGAACGCGATCCATTGCGTGGCGATCGCGTTCAGGCACGGATCGACGACGCGGCGCACCGCGTCGAAGGGCAGCAGCAGTTTCACCAGCGCCACCGGCAGCAGCAGGCCCACGCCGATCACCGTATTGAGGCCCAGCGCCAGCGACGCCAGCACGCCCTTGATCCAGGTGACGAAGGAAGACATGGGGCCGCAGGTTAACCGACGCCGACGGCCTGCATGCCGATGCCGTCAAGGATCTGCAGGAGGCCGCTGCGCCGACTTGAGCCCCCGCTGGAATCGAATAGCCCGCCGCAGTCCGCGCTTTTTGCGCGTTGCAGTGCGGGCAGCCGCTGCGAATATCACTGCCATACAAACCGTCGGCGGGGCGGGTGGTGACATTTGCGTGACCTCGCCCGCGCCTTTCATCGCAGCGTAGGACAGCAGGTCGCAGGTGAGCCCATCGTATTCAGCCGAAGCCGACGCCGCGAGCAGGCCGCTCGAGGCTGAGCTGCGTTACAGCCACCTGACCCGCTTCGGCGAAAAGGTGAAGTGGCTGCCGCCGTACCGGCTGATCCCGTCGTTCGCCAGCGCGGACGGCCAGAGCGCGGTGTATCGCCGCCGTTCGCAGGTGGTGCTGACCAGCGACGCCGAGGGTGACGCCGCCGGTGCCGCCACGAGTTTCGCGCTGCCCGACAGCGAGATGAAGGTGCGCATCGACCAGTACGGCTACGCGCGGCTGGTGCGCCCGACGCGGTCCAGCCAGCACGTCGATCCGCTGTCGAACCTGGTCGACGGTGCCGCAGACATGGAGCGCGAAGCGGCGCTCGCCGTGTGCGCACACCTGAACGAGCACGTCGATGCCATGGGCCGGCCGCAGCGCTCGACGCCGTCGCCCGACGTGCAGCTGGCCCCCCTGTCCGTGCGGGCGTTCGCCGAGCCGGCACCCGAGGCGCCGCGGCCCGTCGGCCAGAAGAACGGCAAGCCGGTCGTCGACCCGCGGGCGATGAGCGACTATCTGGACGATCGCGCGAAGTGGCTGGCGCGCCGCTTCGCGTGGGAGTCCACGCAGCGCGGCATGCACGAGCACAGCCAGCGTGCCGCCAAGGGCGATCCCGACGCGATGCGCGAGCACCTGCTCGCGTGCCTGCGCGACATCCTGTGGCCGCTGCCGGCGGCGGTGAGCTTCGAATTCGAGGACACGTACATCGTGCGCATGGACGTGCAGCTGCCACCGCTGCCTTCGCTGCCCGACCGCGAGGCCGCCATCGACTACGGCAATCGCGTGGCCGTTCGCCGCATGTCGGAAGTCATCCACACCAAGCTGCACAACCGCCACGCGCTGGGACTGGTGGCGCGGCTGATGGGCGAAACCTACGCGGCGCTGCCCACGGTGCGGCAGGTCACCGTCTCCGCGCGGCATCAGCCGAACGACAACCGGCCGCCGCGCTACGTGGTCAGCGCGCGCAGCGCGCGCAAGGCGTGGTCCACGCTGTTTGCGCGCGGTGTGGTGACCGGCGATGCCGCACGGTGCCTGGACGAGATCGAATCACGCGTGAACCTGACCGGACTTGGCGCGTTCCTGCCGATCGAGCCTTTCGACTGAGCGCCGCGCGGCCGCTCCGGAGGCGCTCAGCGCCGCGGCGCGGAGGCTTGCACTAAGCTCCGCTGAGGCGCGTAGCGGCTGCTGCAGCCCGGCTATGCAGGCAACGCGGCGCCGCGCTCCACCAGCGCGTGCTCGGCGCGATATAGCTGCATCTTGATGGGCACCACGCGTTCGGGCACGTGACGGCGCGCCAGCGTCAGTGCGCGGCCCAGGCAGTAGACGGCGCGCTGCAGCAGCTCGGGCCGCTCGCGCTCGGCCAGTTCCAGCAACGCGATGCCGTAGACGAAGTGCAGCGTCACCGTCTGCGGCGGATCTGCAGTGGCGGCCGGCGTGTCCTCATCGTCCTGTTCGCCGAAGGGCAGCATCGCAGCGAGCTGTTCGCACAGCGATGTGAGTTCATCGACCAGCGCGACGGCTGCGCGTCTTGGCCAGTCCCACAGCGCTTCTTCGTTGGTCGGCAGCAGGTCGGTACGGGGCAGGTCGGTGTTGGCGTTCATCGCGGGCCCGGGTTCGCGGTGGTTGGATGCCTGTCACGGCAGCGCTGCTGCCGCTGTGTTGCGCCATCTTCAGGACGCCCGATGGCATGTGCATGACAACAGCGACACAGTAGCGTCGTTGCGCGACGCTTGCATCCCCTTTATGCGATAACGAAAGAACGCTTCGTCATCTGCAATGTGCACGCGCGATCCGCTGCGTCGCAGCGAACGACTATGCTGCCGGCATTGCTGCAATGCATGAGCAGGAGGTTGCATGCTGATCGAACTTTCGGGCCGCACAGCGGTCGTCAGCGGTTCGACGGCCGGTATCGGACTGGCCATCGCCAAAGGCCTGGCGGCGTCGGGCGCGTCGGTCGTGGTCAACGGGCGCACGCAGGCGGCGGTGGATACGGCCGTCGCCGCGCTGCGGCAGACCGCGCTCTACGAGCAGGTGATGGGCTGCGCCGCGGACCTGGGCACCGCCGCCGGCTGCGATACGCTGCTGCGTGCGCATCCGGCCTGCGACATCCTCGTCAACAACGTCGGCATCTTCGGCCCGCAGGACTTCTTCGAAACGCCGGACAGCGAGTGGCAGCGCTTCTTCGACGTCAACATCCTGTCGGGAGTGCGGCTGTCGCGCGCGTACCTGCCGGGCATGGCGAGCAACGGCTGGGGCCGCGTCGTGTTCCTTTCGTCGGAGTCGGGGCTGAACATACCCGCGGACATGATCCACTACGGCATGACCAAGACGGCCGTACTGGCCATCGCGCGCGGACTGGCCAAACGCATGGCCGGCACCGGCATCACGGTCAACTCGGTGCTGCCCGGGCCGACGCTGTCCGACGGAGTCGCCGAAATGCTCGCGCCGGCGATGCGCGCGAGCGGCAGGACGCTGGAACAGGCAGCCGCGGACTTCGTCGTCGCGCACCGGCCGTCGTCGCTCATCCGCCGCGCCGCGACGGTGGAGGAGGTCGCCAATCTCGTGGTCTATGCATGCTCGTCGCAGGCCTCTGCAACGACTGGTGCTGCGCTGCGCGTCGACGGCGGGGTGGTGGACACCATCGCCTGAGCGACGCGCGGCTGCTCCTAGGAGCGGACGGCCAGCGGTTCCGCGACGCGCGCAGTCTCGCCGCGCAGGAAGCGCAGGATGCGCTCCAGGGCCCAGTCGGCCATCGGCTTGGTCGTCACGAAGATGTCGCCGTCCAGGCCCGGCAGTGTGCCGGCGACTGCGTCGTCGCCGGTCAGCACCACACAGTGGAAATCTTCCTTCAGCCACGGACGCAGCGCTTCGATCACGCGTTGGCACGTGCCGTCCCGCAAACGGTAGTCGAGGATGAACAGCCGCGGCGCGCGCGGCATCGTCGGGCAGGCAGCCAGCAGATCCAGCGGCTCTGCGAAGGTCATGACGCGTGCGCCCAGCGTCTCGAACAGGCGCGCGGATGCGCTGAGCGCCGCAATGTCGTCGTCGAGCATCGCGATGACGTGGCCCGATAGTGCGGACTCGGCCGCGGTGCCACTATCGGCGGCAGGCGCGGCGCGCAGTACCGGCCGTGGCAGGTGCACGAAGAACGTGGTCGCGCGTGGCGATGAGCGCACCAGCAGACGTCCGCGCAGCCGCGCAAGCAGCAGACGGCAGATCGGTAGTCCGTGACCGTGCCGCGTGCCGTGTTCCTGTGCCGATGCCGCCCGCGCATCGGGTTCGGCGAAGATCCGCGCGAGTTCGTCCGGCGCAATGCCGGCGCCGTCGTCGCGTACCGCGATCAGCAGGCTGCGGCTGTCCGCGAACGCGCGCACGGTTACGGCGGATGCGCCCGAATGACGGATCGCGTTGTCGGCCAGCAGGCTGACCACGCGGCGCAGCACCGCACCGTCGACGCGCAGCCACCACGGTTGCGAGCGCAGCGACAGCACGACGTGCGCGGCATCGGCCGCCGGCTGCAGGCGCTCGCGCACCGCGGCGAACAGCGATTGCACCCACGTGCCGCGCAGCCGTTCGCCGCGTGTGAGACTCACCGCGTCGCGTAACTCGTCCTGCAGCACGCGCAACTCGTCCAGGCGGTGCACACCCTCGGCAGCCAGCGTCGCCAGTGCGTTGTCCGGCGTACGCAGCTGCAGTTCGCGCAGCATGCTGGACAGCGCCTGCATCGGCTGCGCGGCCTCGTGCGCAATCGCATCCGTCAGCAGTTCGACGGTGGCCGCACGGCGCGCGGCATCCAGCGACAGCGGCGGCACGGCGATGGTGCATCGGCGCTGCGCTGCGGCGCGCTGCGACAGTGTGACGGGTTCCTTGCGCAGGCTCGCGCGCAGATCCATCGCGATGGCTTTCAAGGAACCATCAGGGAATCAGATGGCGGCGGCGCGCTTCGGCTACGGCGCGTGCACGGCTGTGCACGCCCAGCTTGCGGTAGATGCGCTTTAGGTGTCCGCGCAGCGTATCGGGCGCGATGGCCAGCGCCTGGGCCGCGTCCTTGTCGCCCTTGAAACTCGAGATCACCAGCAGCACGTCCATCTCCCGGCGCGATACGCCGGAAGTGTCCTCCACGACCGGAAAAACCGGCACTCCGCTGATCGCCTGCATCAACCGCTCGCGCAGCTGATCGATAGTCAGGCCTTTCTCCAGGAAGGCAGCCGCGCCGTTGTCGTAAGCGGCCTTGACCACCGCCGCGCTGTCGTGCCGCGACACGACGATGAAGCGCGCCTGCGGCGCGGCGGCGCGCAGCGCCGGCAGCCGATCGATGCCGTCACCGTCGGGCAGCTCGACGTCCAGCAGCACCAGTTCGGGCGCCAGCGCGGCGCACTGCTGCGTTGCGTCGGCCAGCGTGCGCGCGAGCCTCACGTCGCAGGCGTCCGGAAGGATGGAGCGCAGCGCGACGCCCACCACTTCGTGGTCCTCGACGATCAGTGCGCGGCGCGGTGCGGCATCCATGCCGGTGCAGTCTGCGGGCCGCGCCGGCCGTGCGCAACAACCCAAGATGGGTCGTTGAGTGCTGCGGTGTTTGGTCGCATCGTTGGTGATCCGTCTTGACCGTCGGCATGGCCGACGCCCTGCATGTTCGCGCCCCGGGACAGTCAGTTCATCGGTGACCAGTTGCTCGTGCCTGCAGCCGGATCGGCGGCCGAGCCGGTCACCTATCGGCTGGCCGTCGAGGACGATGCCATCGTCGTCGAGCGCGAGGTCCGCGACAAACAGGCGGTTTCGCACCGGTTATTCACCACAGCGAGCACGCCGGAGGAACTGCGCACGCTGTTGCTGGACGACGAGACCTTCGGCGAGCCGCAGCGCCATCTGGCACAACGGCTGCTGCGCACCGCGAGCCCGTACCTGGCCGACCGCCGGCCGCCGCCGCTGCCGGACGATCCCTTTGAGCTGCTGGCCGCGCTGACGCCGGGCGCGTCGCAGGCGCGCGTCACCGCGGTGCTGCAAAGGCTCGGCGCGCTGGCCAGGCTGCCGGGCGTGCTGGCGATCTGGCTGCGTCGTCATGGCGAGCACGGCCAGACGCTGACCTCCACGCGGCTGCTCGCCGGCGCCGCGTGGCCGACGAATCCGGTATGGGCGCGCGCGATGGTGCACAAGCGCTGGTGCGTGACCGATCCGCTGGTCACGCACGCTCGCGTGCGCAACGAGGTTGTGGGCAGCTGGCAGCTCGCGCGGCGCTCTCCCGGGCAGGAAGCGGCGGCCAGGCGCGCCGCCGAATGCGGCTTCCAGTCCAGCGTGTGCGTGCCGGCGCACGAGGCGGGCGGCCAGGCGACGCTGGCGCTGATCTACGGCGGCGCGACGCCGCCCGAGCCGCGCCGGCTGGAACACCAGATTGCGCCGCTGCTGCAGGCGGCTGCGATGCGGCTGCTGACATGGGCGCGCGAGCGGCGCTGGCGCGAGGAGCACGGCGCCGTCGCACTGACCGGCACGCAGCAGCGCATCCTGACACTGCTCGCACAGGACTTCACGACGATGGATATCGCGAAGGTCATCGCCGAACCCGAAGGGCGTATCACCTACCACGTGAAGCGGCTGCGCGGCATCTTCGGTGCACGATCCGGCGTGGAGGTCGCGATGCGTGCGATGGAAGCCGGCCTCATCGATCCGCTGGACCCTGGCTGACCGATAGCAAGGGCGTCGCGGCGGGCTGACGGCCGCGGCTCGCTAGACTCCGGCTATGCATGTCTGCGTGATCGGCGCCGGGGTTATGGGCCTGACGACCGCCTATTTCCTGCAGGCCGAGGGCCACAGTGTCACGGTCGTCGACTGTGCCGCCGGGCCGGGGATGGGCGCAAGCCGTGCCAACGGCGCGCAGCTGTCCTATTCCTTCGTCGCACCGCTGGCCGACGCGTCGGTGCCGCCCAAGCTGCTGTCGCTGATCTTCGGGCGCGACTCGCCGCTGAAGTTTCATCCGCGTATCGAGCCGGCGCAGTGGCGCTGGGGGCTCGCGTTCCTGCGCGTAGCCAACACGGAGGCGGCGCGCGCCACCACCGCCGCGCTGCTCAGGCTCGCCGAGCTGTCGCGCGAGTTCATCGAACCGCTGATCGAGGGCGAAGGCATCGCCTGCCATTTCACGCGCGGTGGCAAACTGGTCGTGTACCCGGACCAGGCGTCACTGGCCGCGGCGCGCGCGCAAGTGGAGTATCAGGCGACGCTGGGCTCCGTGCAGAAGATCCTCGATGCCGACGCCTGCGTGCTGCAGGAGCCGGCGCTGGCGCCGTATCGCGAGAAGATCGTCGGCGGCGTGTGGACGCCGACCGAAGCGGCCGCCGACAGCGGCGCATTCTGCGATCAGCTCGCGCGGCTGCTCGCCGAGCGCGGTGTCGCCTTCGACTTCGGCCGCGCGGTGCAGCGCTTCGATGTGGCCGGCGGCGAGGTACGCGCGGCGCTGGGCGCACCGGCGGCGGGTGGCGCGGCTACTCCGCTGCGCGCCGACGCTTACGTACTGGCCAACGGCGCTGCGGCGCCTGCACTGGCAGCCACGGCCGGTCTCGCGCTGCCGGTGTATCCGCTGAAGGGCTATTCGATCACCGTGAAGCCCGTAGGCAGCACGCTGCCGCTCGCATCGATCACCGACACGCGACGCAAGGTGGTGTTCGCGCCGCTGGGCGACCGCGTGCGCGTCGCCGGCTTCGTCGAGATCGGCGGCCATCCGACCGACATTCCGGCCGCGCGCATCGGCGCGCTGCTGGGGGCGGCGCGCGAGGTGCTGGGCTACCAGACGGTGGACGGCGACCTGGCGCCGTGGGCCGGGCTGCGGCCCGCCACGCCCTCGGGCCGGCCGCTGCTGGGCCGCACGCCGCTGCGTAACCTGTACCTGAACGTCGGCCAGGGCACGCTGGGATGGACGCTGGCCGCCGGCAGCGCACGGCTGGTGTGCGACGCGATCGCCGGCCGGGCGCCTACCATCGACATCGCGCCGTTTACGCTGTCGGTCTGAGGCCCCTCGACCGGCATCATCACTCCTCCGGACGCAAGACCATGCACAACGATTCGAAGATCCTGCACCGCCAGTTGCGCGGCCAGTACCCGCTCGCCGTTTCCGCCCAAGGCTGCTGGATCACCGACGCCAGCGGCAAACGCTATCTGGACGGCTCGGGCGGAGCCGCGGTGTCCTGCCTGGGACATGGCCACCCGGACGTGCTGGCCGCGATGCATGCGCAGCTCGACGCGATCGCCTATGCGCACACGAGTTTCTTTTCCACCACGGTGGCCGAGGAACTGGCGGACGAGCTGATCGCGAACGCGCCGCCGGGCATCACGCACGCGTATCTGGTCAGCGGCGGCTCGGAGGCGGTGGAGGCCGCGCTGAAGCTCGCACGCCAGTACTACGTGGAGAAGGGCGAGCCGCAGCGCGCGCGCTTCATCGCGCGGCGCAACAGCTACCACGGCAACACGCTGGGCGCGCTGGCGGTCGGCGGCAACGAATGGCGCCGCCGTCAGTTCGCGCCGCTGCTGATCGACGTCGAACACGTGGCACCCACCTACGCGTACCGTGACCAGCTTGAAGGCGAGACCGAAGCGGACTACTGCGAGCGCCTGCTGGCCGAGATCGACGCGGCCATCACGCGCATCGGCGGCGACAACGTCATCGGCTTCGTCGCGGAAACCGTGGGCGGCGCCACCAGCGGCTGCCTGACCGCGCCGCCCGGCTACTACCGCGGCGTGCGCGAGCTGTGCGACCGGCATGGCATCCTGCTGATCCTCGACGAGGTGATGTGCGGCATGGGCCGTACCGGCACGCTGCACGCGTGCACGCAGGAGGGCGTGGCGCCGGACCTGATGACGGTGGCCAAGGGCCTGGGCGGCGGCTACCAGCCGGTGGGCGCGGTGCTGGTGGGCGGCCGCGTCATCGACGCGATCGCCGGCGGCAGCGGATTCTTCCAGCACGGCCATACGTACATCGGCCATGCGGCGGCGTGCGCCGCAGCGCTGGCGGTGCAGCGCGTGCTGGCGCGCGACGGACTGGTCGAGCGCTGCGCGCGGCAAGGAGCGCGGTTGCGCGACGGACTGGCCGAGGCGTTTGCGTACCACCCCTACGTCGGCGACGTGCGCGGCCGGGGGCTGTTCCAGGCCGTCGAGCTGGTGGCCGACCGCAGCACGCGCGAACCTTTCGATCCGGCCCTGAAGCTCAATGCCCGCATCCGGCGTGCAGCGATGGAGCGCGGGCTGATGTGCTACCCGATGGGTGGCACCATCGATGGCGCGCGCGGCGACCACGTGCTGCTCGCGCCGCCATTCATCGTCAGCGACGACGAGATCGATCTGCTGATCGAGCGGCTGGTGGGCGCCATCGACGACGCGGTGGTCGCGGTCCGGTAGGCGGGGCGCCCCGGGGTGATCCGCCTTGCACGTTGCGGCTGTGGACGCTAACGTGCGTTTTCCCCGGGGAAAAGGAGAAGTGCATGAACTTCAGGATTTCGATGTGCGCGGCGGCTCTTAGTGCCGCCTTTGTGTCGGTTGCCGCCCTGCCCCAGACGGCCAGCGCGCAGCAGCGCTTCATCACCATCGGCACGGGCGGCGTCACCGGGGTCTACTACCCGGCGGGCGGTGCGATCTGCCGGCTGATCAACCGCGACCGCGCCAAGCACGGCCTGCGCTGCTCGGTGGAATCCACCGGCGGCTCGGTGGCCAACGTCAACCTGCTGAAGTCCGGCGAGATCGAGTTCGGCGTCGCGCAGTCGGACGTGCAGTACAACGCCACCAAGGGCGCCGGCCAGTTCCAGAAGGACGGCGCGATCGGCGACGTGCGCGCGGTGTTCGCGCTGCATCCGGAGCCTTTCACCGTCGTTGCGCGCAAGGAAGCGAACATCACGAAGTTCGAGGACTTCAAGGGCAAGCGCTTCAACGTCGGCAACCCGGGTTCGGGCACGCTGGCGTCGATGAACGAGCTGCTGGCCGCGATGGGCTGGAAGATGAGCGACTTCGGACTGGCCTCGGAGCTGCGCCCCGACGAGCACGGTCCCGCGCTGTGCGACGGCAAGATCGACGGCTTCTTCTACGCGGTGGGCCATCCGTCGGCCAACATTCAGGATCCGACGACGATCTGCGGCGCGCGGCTCATATCGCTGACGGGCCCGGCCATCGATACGCTGCTGAAAGAGCGTCCGTACTACGCCGTGGCGATCATCCCTGGCGGCATGTATCCGAACAACCCGCAAGCCACCACCACCTACGGCGTGCAGGCCACCGTCATCAGCTCGGCCAAGGTGCCGGCCGACGTGGTGTACACGGTGGTCAAGACGGTGTTCGACAACCTCGACGAGCTCAAGAAGCTGCATCCGGCGCTCGCGAACCTGAAGCCCGAGGACATGGTCAAGGCCGGCCTGTCGGCGCCGATGCACGAGGGTGCGCTGAAGTTCTACAAGGAAAAGGGCTGGATCAAGTAGGCGAACCGCGCACGCAGCGCGTATAAAGGAGCGGGCGGCCATGGCCGCCCGTTTCTGTTTCCGGAGGTAGCGTGGACCCCAAGCACATCGAAGAAGAACTTGGACCGACCGCCGAGATGCAGCTCGGCGAAGACGAGGTCCAGCAACTCGCGAAGGATGCGGACCTGGGCGGCCGCTCCAGCGTCGGCTTCGCCGGCGCGGTGATGATGGCGCTGGGCCTGGCGTGGGTAGTGTTCCAGCTCTGGTACGCGTCGCCGCTGCCCTTCGCGCTGCGCTTCGGCGTGTTCAACGACACCGAGGCGCGATCGATCCACCTGGCCTTCGGCCTGTTCCTCGCGTTCCTGGCGTTTCCGGCCTTCAAGCGCTCGCCGCGCGACCATGTGCCGCTGCTCGACTGGGCGCTGGCCTTCGTCGGCGCGGCAACCGTCCTGTATCTGATCGTCTTCTATCGCGAGCTGTCGCTGCGGCCGGGCGATCCCACGTCGCTGGACGTGGCCATCGGCGTGGCCGGCGTGCTGATCCTGCTGGAG
>Ga0307505_10001172_pt1 | contig 22673 bp, 20 predicted proteins | sample 23_S_MG_FD_202183 | JGI IMG/M metagenome (GOLD analysis project Ga0307505, IMG submission 202183) | Soil microbial communities from Populus trichocarpa stands in riparian zone in the Pacific Northwest, United States - 23_S | ecosystem: Environmental > Terrestrial > Soil > Riparian zone > Trees...
CGGCTGCTCGAAATCCAGGAAGCTGGTTTTCACGGGGTCGAAAGGCGGGGGGAGGCGGAAATGATAACAGCTACAATCCCGCGAACATGGGTACCCCTCGCACGATTCCGTGACCGACGCGGCACAGCAGCGGCTCGCGGAGCTGCTCTCCCGCACGGCGATGGGGGATCATGCGGCCTTCGCCGACCTCTATGGCGCCACGCGCGCGAAACTGTTTGCCGTGTCGCTGCGTATAGTCCGCGAGAGGGCGCTCGCGGAGGAAGCATTGCAGGACAGCTTTGTCAGCATCTGGCACCACGCCGCGGACTACGCGCGGGCGAAAGGCGCCCCCACGACCTGGATGGCCGCGATCGTGCGCAACCGCAGCCTCGACCTCGTGCGGCGCACGCGCGAGCTGCCGGACGTGGACGATTCCCTCGCCTCCCAGCTGGTGGACGAGTCTGCCGCGCCCGCGCGCGATGCCGAGGCGCATGACACCGCCCGCACCCTGGTGCGCTGCCTGGGCGAGCTCGACCCCGAGCAGCGCCAGTCGATCGCGCTCGCGTTCTTCCACGGCCTCACCCACTCCGAGCTCGCCGCGCACCTCGGCCGTCCGCTGGGAACGGTGAAGACGCACGTGCGCCGGGGCCTACTCAAGCTCCGGGACTGCCTCATGCGCGCCGGACACGCCTAGCCATGCGCAAGCTCGGACCCGACCTCGCCCACCGCCTCGCCGCCGAGTACGCGCTCGGCACGCTGCGGGGTCGCGCGCGCGCCCGCTTCGAGGCGATCGCGCGCGCCGACGCCGAGGTCGATGCCATCCGCCGCCAATGGGAGGCGGCCTTCGCCCCGTTCGCCGAGCGCGTGCCCGAGGTCGAGCCGCCGGCGCGCGTATGGAACCGCATCGAGGAGCGCGTCACCGCCGGCCGTCCGCGCGGCGCGTGGTCGAGCGTGGGGTTCTGGCGCAGCTTCGGGCTCCTGGCGAGCGGCGTGGCCACGGTGCTCTTCGCCGCCTTCCTCTATTCCGCCGGGGCCCCACGCGGCGAGCCGGCGCTCGTGGCCGTGCTCATCTCGCCCACGAACGAGGCGCGCATGACCCTCACGCTGCAGGCTCCCGACACCTTGCGGATCCACAACGTGCGTCCGTGGAAGACCGTGGAGGATGCGGGCCGCGCCCTCGAGCTCTGGGCGGTGCCCACGGAAGGCGCGCCGCGCTCGCTCGGGCTCGTGGCCAACGCCCCCGGGGATTTCGTGATGCGCCTGCGCCCGGACGATGCGCGCTTGCAAGGCGTGAAAGCCTTCGCGTTGAGCTCCGAGCCCGCGGGCGGCTCGCCCTCGAAGCAGCCCACCGGCCCCGTGCTTTGCGAGGGCCTCGCCGGCCCGGTCAAGAAGTCCTGATCGTCACCCCGGGTGTCGCAATCGCGACGATGGCCCGGGGCCCAATCATCTGGCCTTCTCCAGCGCCGCGCACACGCTCGCCACGCCTTGGGCCAGGCGCAGCGTCGGGCGCTGCAGCGTGTCGGCATCCACGTACGCGAGGCGGCCCGCACGCACCGCGGATAACGACGCGCGCTGCGACCAGTTGGCCCGGAACGCGGTCTCGCCTCCCTCGGTGCCGGCGCCCATGATCATCTCCGGGTCGCGGGCATAGAGCTCCTCCCACGACACGACCGGCGCCACCAGCGCCAGCTCCCGGAAGACGTTGTCTCCCCCGCACAGATCGAGCGCCTCGTTGATCCAGTGCGCGCCGGCGATGGTCGTGAGCGGGCGGTGCCAGACCTCCACGAAGACGCGCACGCGCGGGCGCTTCGCGTGCTTCGCGCGCAGCGCCGCCATGCGCGCGCGATGACCGTGCACGGTGCCTGCGACGTCGAGTCCCGCGAGCAACCCCACGGCCTCGAGCAGCCGCGGCACGTCCTCGAGTCGCTTCGCCCGCGCCACGAAGACCTGCATGCCGAGCCGCCCGATGCGCTCGATGTCCCCGGGCCGGATGCTGTCCTCCCATGCGAGCACGAGGTCGGGGCGCAAAGCCGCGAGCGCCTCGATCTCGGGTCCCATCGCCGTGCCCACCTGCGGAAGCGCGCGCGCCTCGGGCGGAAAGTCGCTGTATGCGGAAACGCCCACGAGCCTCTTCCCCGCGCCCGCCGAATATGCGAGCTCTGTGAGGAACGGGGCGAGCGAGACGATACGCTTCGCCGGCTCCTTCAGCTCGACCTTGCGGCCGAGGTCGTCGACTGCCGAAACCGCGGCTGCGTTTCCGCTCGGAATGGCGCACAACGCCAAAAGGAACCAGAAAAGCCGGGAAGAACGAGTAAAGGGAGTCAAAAGAGTGTCATCGCATCCATCCGCGACGCCGCGTAAGACAGGCAGGATCAACTCTCATTACTCCCTTACTCGTTCTTCCCGGCTTTTCAAGCCCGGGGCCGGAGGCGCTTCAGGTAGGCGTCCCGAACCAAAGCGCAGTCCTCGAGGAAGCGCGGCAGCTCTTCCAGCGTGATCGCCTGCCCGGCGTCGACCAGCGCCTTGGCCGGCTCGGGATGGATGTCGGTGAGGACCAGGTTGGCGCCCGCGATGATGCCCTGCGCCGCCGCGTGGTGGATGTCGGAAAGCCCGTCGGGTGCCTCGGCGCGCAACCCGACCGAATGCGACGGGTCGATGCATACCGGCATGCGCGTCCAGCGCTTGACCACCGGGACGTGCGCGAAGTCCACCAGGTTGCGGTGCGGGTCGCCGAAATTGGTCTTCATGCCGCGCAGGCAGAAGACGATGTCGCGGTTGCCGGCGCTGGCGACGTACTCGGCGGCGAGCAGCGACTCGTGCAGCGTGATGCCGAAGCCGCGCTTGAGAAGGATGGGGAAATCCCGCTGGCTGCCGACGGTCTTCAGCAGCTCGAAGTTCTGCGTGTTGCGCGTGCCGATCTGCAGCATCACGCCGCAGGGCTCGCCCGTGGCGGCGAGCGCCGCGCGGATCTCGTCCACGTGCTCGTCTCGCGTCACCTCCATCGAGATCACGCGGATGCCGTGCTTGCCGGCGAGCTCGAACACATAGGGCAGGCACTGCTTGCCGTAGCCCTGGAAGGAATAGGGGCTGGTGCGCGGCTTGTACGCGCCCATGCGCGCGCACACCTGCCCCGCCTCCTTCAACGCGCGGAAGGTTTGGTCGACGTACTCGCGGGTGTCGACCGCGTTCAGCCCCGCGACCACATGGAAGCAGTCCTGGTCGAAGACGACCCCCTTGTACTCGAAGCGGAAAGAGTCCTCGCTGCCCTTGCGGCGCCCGAGGATCCTGAACTCGTCGGCGGCCTTCGTCATCGGCGTGTATCGGCGTTCATCGGCGGTTCAAAAGCCTTCACTCGCCCTTGAGGCGACGACTGCGCACTGCGTCGGCCAGCGTGTCGAGGAGCGCCGCGGTGTCCTCCCACCCGAGGCACGCGTCCGTGATGGAAACGCCACGCGCCAGCGGCTGGCCCGGCACCAGGTCCTGGCGGCCCTCGGCGAGGTGGCTCTCGACCATCACGCCGAAGATGCGCTCCTCGCCCGCGGCGAGCTGGCCCGCGACGTCGCGCCCGACCTCGATCTGGCGGCGGAACTGCTTTGACGAGTTGGCGTGCGAGAAATCGATCATGAGGTGCGGGGCGAGGCCCGCGCCGGCGAGCTCCTTCGCCGCCGCCTCGACGCTCGCGCGCTCGTAGTTGGGCGCCTTCCCGCCGCGCAGGATCAGGTGGCAGTCCTCGTTGCCGAGCGTCTCGAAGATCGCCGCCTGGCCGGTCTTGGTCATCCCCATGAAGGCGTGCGGCGCGGCCGCGGCGCGCAGCGCGTCGACGGCCACGCGGATCGAGCCGTCCGTGCCGTTCTTGAAGCCCACCGGGCACGACAGGCCCGAGGCGAGCTGGCGGTGGCTCTGCGACTCGGTGGTGCGCGCGCCGATGGCGCCCCACGCGATCAGGTCGGCGGTGTACTGGGGCGAGAGCATGTCGAGGAACTCGGTGCCGCACGGCATGCCGAGGCGGTTCACCTCGAGCAGCAGCGCGCGCGCGAGCTTCAGCCCCTCGTTGATCGCGAAGCTGCCGTCCAGGCGCGGGTCGTTGATGAAACCCTTCCAGCCCACCGTGGTGCGCGGCTTCTCGAAGTACACGCGCATCACCACGAGCAGGTCTTGCGCGTGCCCGACGGCGGCGGCGTGCAGGCGGCCCGCATACTCCAGCGCCGCGTCGTAGTCGTGGATCGAGCACGGGCCGGCGACCACCACCAGCCGGTCGTCGGCGCCGTGCAGCACGCGGTGGATCGCGGCGCGCGCGTTGGACACCGTCGCGAGCGAGGCGGCGTCGATCGGCAGCTCCTCCAGCAGCAGCTGGGGAGATACCAGGGCCCTGATCGCCCCGATGCGCAGGTCGTCGGTGCGGCCCACCACGCTCACGTTCTTCTTCTCGCTCTTCACTCCACCACCGCCACCCTTCTCTTGCGCACGCCATCCGCAAGCGCATCCAGCAATCCCACCGTGTCGTCCCATCCGAGGCAGGCGTCGGTGATCGACACGCCGTACTCGAGCGGCTTGCCCGGCACCAGGTCCTGGCGCCCGGCATTGATGTGGCTCTCCACCATCACGCCGATGATGCGCCGCTCGCCCTGCGCGAGCTGCGCGGCCACGTCCGCGCCGACCTCGGCCTGCTTGCGGTACTGCTTGGACGAGTTGGCGTGCGAGAAGTCCACCATGACGTGCTGCCGCAACGCCGCGCCGGCGAGCTCGGCGCACGCCGCCTCGACGCTTGCATGCCCGTAGTTGGGCGCCTTGCCGCCGCGCAGGATGAGATGGCAGTCCTCGTTGCCGGCGGTCTTGAACACCGCCACGTGGCCCGACTTGGTGACCGAGATGAAGTGGTGGCGTGCGGCGGCGGCCTTGATCGCGTCGACCGCGATGCGCACGTTGCCGTCGGTGCCGTTCTTGAAGCCCACCGGGCACGACAGGCCCGAGGCGAGCTGGCGGTGCGACTGGCTCTCGGTGGTGCGCGCGCCGATCGCGCCCCACGCGATCAGGTCCGCGATGTACTGCGGCGAGATGAGGTCGAGGAACTCGGTGCCGCAGGGCACGCCCAGCTCGCTCACCTCGCGCAGGAGCTTGCGCGCGAGCCGGATCCCCTCGTTGATGTCGAAGGTCTCGTCGAGGTGGGGATCGTTGATGAATCCCTTCCAGCCCACGGTCGTGCGCGGCTTCTCGAAGTAGACGCGCATCACGATCGCGAGGTCGTGCGCGAGGCGCGTGGACTGCGCCTTCAACCTCGTCGCGTATTCGATCGCGGCGGCGTAGTCGTGGATCGAGCACGGCCCCACCACCACCAGCAGGCGGTCGTCGGCCCCGCGCAGGATGTCGTGCACCGCGCGCCGCCCGTCGAAGGTGGTGGTCTCGGAGCGCTCGGTGGCGGGCAGCTCGCGCATGACCTGCATCGGGGCGAGGAGCTCGTCTCCCTGTTCGATCCTGACGTCGTCGGTGCGGTGGTGGGTCATGGTGTCGGGGCTACAAACAAAAACCGCCAGCTTCGGCTGGCGGTCTCGGTGGATTCTGTCGTCCTGCTCCGGCTCAGATCCTCTCGACCGCCACGGGCGTGAGATGGGAGAACCAGAAGAAATAACCGCGGCTGCGAATCATGGGGCGGATGTTAGCATGGCCCGCCATGAGACGCCTCTGCATCCTGCTCGCCATTGCCGCCGTGCCCGCTCTTGCGAACCCGGCCGCGCCCGGAGCCACGCTCGCCGTCGACGTCACGCTCGCGCCAAAGAAGGTGCACGAAGAGTGCGCGCGCGTGGAGGCGGGCGAGTCGCGCCGCTACCACTGGAAGTCGGACGCGCCGGTGGACTTCAACATCCACTATCACCGCGGCGACGACGTCTTCTTCCCCGTGAAGCGCGACGGCATGCGCGGCGACGGCGGCACCTTCAAGGCCAGGACGGGCGAGGACTACTGCTGGATGTGGACCGCGCGCGGGGCGCCCGCGAAGGTCGAGGGGCTGATCGCGAAGTGATCTCCCTCCCCCTTGGGGGAGGGCCGGGGAGAGGGTCGCGTCAGGCCGCCACGAACTTGAGCGCCACCCCGTTGTTGCAATAGCGCTTGCCCGTGGGCTTCGGCCCGTCGTCGAAGACGTGGCCCTGGTGGCCGCCGCAGCGCACGCAGTGGTACTCGGTGCGTGGAAAGATGATCTTGTAGTCGGTCTTGGTGCCGAGCGCGCCCGGGATGAAGTCGTAGAAGCTCGGCCAGCCGGTGCCGCTCTCGTACTTGGTCTCGGACTTGAATAGCGGCAGCGCGCAGCCGGCGCACACGTACGTGCCGGCGCGCTTTTCGCGGTTGAGCGCGCTCGAGCCCGGCCGCTCGGTGCCTTCCTGGCGCAGCACCGAGAACGCCTCGGGCGAGAGGCGCTTCCTCCACTCCTCTTCGGGCAGGTCCCATTGCTTGTCGCGCGCGGGCGAAGCCGACTGCGCGGCGCGGTGCAGCGCGAAGAGGGCGGCGGCGGAGGCGAGGAATTTGCGTCTGATCATGTGCGGTGAGTCGGTGGGCGGCGCCGGACCTTACGCCGTCCCGCCGACGGTGAGGCCGTCGATGCGGATCGTGGGCTGCCCGACGCCCACCGGCACGCTCTGCCCGTCCTTGCCGCACATGCCCACGCCGGGGTCGAGGCACATGTCGTTGCCCACGAGCGAGACGTGCGTGAGCGCGTCGGGGCCGTTGCCGATGAGGGTCGCGCCCTTCACGGGATAGAGGATCTTGCCCTTCTCGACCCAGTAGGCTTCCGAGGCCGAGAACACGAACTTGCCGCTGGTGATGTCGACCTCGCCGCCGCCGAAGTTGACCGCGTAGAGGCCGCGGTCGAGCGAGGCGACGATCTCCGCCGGGTCCTTGTCGCCCCCGAGCATGAAGGTGTTGGTCATGCGCGGCATCGGGATGCTCGCGTACGACTCGCGCCGGCCGTTGCCCGTGGGTGCCACGCCCATCAGGCGCGCGTTCAGGCGATCCTGCAGGTAGCCGCGCAGGATGCCGTCCTCGATCAGCACGTTGCGCGTCGTGGGATTGCCCTCGTCGTCGATGGAGAGCGAGCCGCGGCGGTCCGCGAGGGTGCCGTCGTCGATCACGGTCACCCCCGGGGCGGCAACGCGCTCGCCGATGCGCCCGCTGAACGCCGACGTGCCCTTGCGGTTGAAGTCGCCCTCGAGCCCGTGGCCGATCGCCTCGTGCAGCAGGATGCCCGGCCAGCCCGGCCCGAGCACCACGGCCATCGGCCCCGCGGGAGCGGGGCGCGACTCGAGGTTCACCAGCGCCTGGCGCACCGCGTCGCGCGCGATCTTCGCGAGCAGCTCCTCGGTGAAGAAGTCGTAGCCGAAGCGGCCGCCCGCGCCCTGGTGGCCCTGCTCGCGCCTGCCGTCCTGCTCGGCGATCACCGTGACCGCGAGGTGCACCAGCGGGCGCACGTCGGCGGCCGTGCCGCCATCGGCGCGCGCGACCATCACCACGTCGTATTCGCCCGACAGCCGCCCGATCACCTGCTTCACCCGCGGGTCGGCCGCGCGCGCGAAGCGCTCGAGCGCCTCGAGGATCTTCACTTTTCGCGCGTCGTCGAACTGCGCCACCGGGTCGATCGGGGCGTACAGGCCGAGGCCGGTGCCGATCACCGGGGTGCCCACTACGCGGTCGCCGCCATCGGCCGCGATCGCGCGGGTCACGTGGGCCGCGGCTTCCAGGGCGTCGAGGGTGATGTCGTCCGAGTACGCGAACGCGGTCTTCTCGCCCGAGACCACGCGCACGCCGACGCCCTGGTCGATGGAGAAGCTGCCGTTCTTGACCTCGCCCTCCTCCAGCGTCCAGCCCTCGGAGCGGTTGTGCTGGAAGTACAGGTCGGCATCGTCGGCCTTGTGCGCCAGGATCGTCCCGAACACTCGGTCGGTCGCGAGCTGGTCCACCCCGAAGGGTGCCAGCAGCGTGGCCTGGGCGATGTCCAGGGTCGTAGGCTCAATCTTGGTCACGAAATGCCTTTATCTGCGGTGATCTGCATCGAAATTCGGGGTCAGACCCCAATCGCAAGGTTCTGGGTCTGACCCCTTGGGTTAGCTACCACTGACGGACTGTCTTGTGGGTCAGGGCGGGAAGGCTGCGGCGGATCTTCGCCTGATAGGTGGGGTTCACCCCGGCCACCACAACCCCCGATCCACGCGGCAAACGGTCCAGGACCACGCCCCACGGGTCCACGATCATCGTATGACCGTGGGTTTCGCGCCCGTTCACGTGATAGCCCCCCTGCGCCGGGGCGATCACGTAGGCCAGGTTCTCGATCGCCCGGGCCCGGATCAGGGTCTCCCAGTGCGCCTTGCCCGTCGTCTCCGTGAATGCCGAGGGCACCATGATGAGGTCCACGTCGCCCATGGCGCGGTAGAGCTCGGGGAAGCGCAGGTCGTAGCAGATCGAGATGCCGAGCCTGCCGTAGGGCGACTCCGCGGTGCAGACCGTCTTGCCGGGCTCGATGGTGCGCTCCTCGGTGTAGCGCTCCTGGCCCATCTCGAAGCCGAAGAGGTGGATCTTGTCGTAGCGCGCCACGCGCTCGCCCGCCTGGTTGTAGACCAGGCACGCGTTGCGCACCTTGTCGGGCACGCCCGCTTCCAGCGGCACCGAGCCACCGACGATCCAGACCTCGTGGCGCCGCGCCTCGGAGGCGAGGAAGGCCTGTATGGGGCCGTCGCCGTCGCGCTCGCGCGCCGCCACCTTGTCGGTGTCCTTCATCCCCATGATGGCGAAGTACTCGGGCAGCGCGATGATGCGCGCCCCGGTGGCCGCGGCGAGCTCGATCAGCCGCGCGGCCTCCTGCAGGTTGGCGGGGATCTTCGGGCCCGAGGCCATCTGGATGGCGGCCACGCGGAACATCGACTGCGTCGTCGACATCGTCTCGCGCAGCGCCTCGGGCGTGGCGGGCGTGTTGCGGGTGATGATCATTTCTTCGCTTCGGCCGCGGCGGCCTTCGCGGGGGGCGGTGGAGGCGCCGAGAGCTTCGTGACCACCGGATTATCCCACGAGCCCGTGACCGAATACTCGTAGGCGACGGCCTTGCCGAGCGGGTTGCGCAGCAGCTTCGACATGAGCAGCGTCGACAGGCCCAGCACCGGCGTGCCGAAGAGCGTGGCCGCGAGCGCCATGCCCTCGCCCACCTCGGGCACCACGCGCAGCGTGAGTGCCTGCGTCTCGCGCGGCAGCGACACCTCGCCCGACAGGCTCACGAACGCCGAGGGGCCGCTGATCTCGAACCGATCGGTCACCATGATGCCGCGCGCGACCTTGAGGTCGCCCTCGATGGTCTCGAAGGCGAAGCCGTCGCTGAAGACGTCGCGGAAGTCGAACATCGCGCGCCGCGGCAGCGACTGCAGCGAGAGCAGCCCCAGCAGCTTGCCCGCGCCCGGCTCGAGCTTGGCGAACTGCCCGCGCTCGGCCCTCACCTTGAGGGTGCCGGAGAGGATCGAGGTGGAGAAGTCGTGCGGGAAGCCCGCCCACGCGAGCGTGCCCTCCAGATGGCCGGCGCCGCGCCTCATGTAGTCGCCCCACCCGAACTGGCCCATGAGCGCGTCCAGGTTCTCGGTGTCGAGCTTGAGCGCGAGCGTCGTGAGGCCGCCCGCGCCCGTGCGCCGCCACGCGCCCGACGAGCGGAACTGCGCGTGCTGGTTGGTGATGTCCAGGCGCGCGATCTTCCATTCGTCGCCTGCGTACTCCGCCATCAGCTCGAGCTTGCCCAGCTCGCGCCCACGGAAATGGAAGCGCTCGGCCACCACGTCGAGCGCGGGCGGATCATGGCTCGACGGCCGGGCGGCCGCGGCGTCCTGCGGCGCCTCGGGCACCGCGAGCCGATCGAGGCGCGCGATGAGGCGTCCGCGGCCCTCGGGGTGCCACTCGACCGAGCCGGCGATGAGCGCGCTGTCCAGCGTGCCGCGCCACGTCCCGGCGCTGTTCTCGAGGCGCGCGCCGATCTGGATGAAATCGCGCCCGAGGTAGCGCACGCGGGCAAGCCGCATGTCGAGGCCGCGCAGGCCGAAGCCTTCTGCGGCGTTCGGGGCCGCGGCGGTGCCGTTGGCGGAGTGAGGCGCCTCCGGGAAGATGCCCATCCACGCGTCGGCGTCGAGGGAGTCGGCCGCGCCGTAGAGCCACAGGCCCTCGCGCATCGGCTCGTCGAACATCGGCGCCCCGGTCTTGAGCGCGACCTGCCAGCGCCGCGCGTCCCCGGTGCCGACGCGGCTCGAGCGCCAGAACACGTCCCCGGCGAGCGAGGCGCTCACGACCTCGGACTCGGTGCCCGCGCGCGCCACCTGGATCGAGAGCGCGCGGGCGGCATCGGCGGGCTTGTCGAGCGGCCGCGGCAGGCTCGAGGCAAGTCCCTTCAGCTCGGAGGTGACGGCGATGTCGATGCCCTGCGGTCCGGCAAGCACGCGCGCCTTCCAGTCCGTGGCGCCGGTCACCCGCGCCGCGATGGCGGCCGGGATGTACGCGCGCAGCTCGGCCGCGTCGATGCGTCCCCCGATCGTGGTCGCCATGCGCCCATCCGGCTCGTTCTCGAGCGCGAGCGTCGCGGGGCTGCCGAACATCGTGCCGGCGATCTCCGGGGCGCTTACGCCGCGCTCGGTGAAGGCGAGCTTGCCGCGCACGTCCTGCATCACGAGCGAGGGGCCCATCCTGGCGGTCGCGGTCGCGCCGGCGAAGGTGTACTCGCCCGCCACGCGCGCGCGCTCGGTTCCGCTCAACGGGAAGTCGATATGCAGCTTGAGGCGCGCCGGACCCTCCACCGCGACCGTGCGCGTGAAGGCGCCCGGGCCTTCGGCGAGCGGCGACTCGCGCAGGAACCGGACGCTGTCGGCCCCGGTGGTGTCGATCTCGCCGTCGATCGCGAGCACGGCGGGCTTGGCGCCCAGGTCGGGAATCACGGCCGAGGCGCTGCGAACCCGGCTCGCGAAGATCGTGGCGCGCCGCGCCTGGATCTCCATGCGCCGATTGTCGAAGCGCACGGCCCCGTCGATCGCATCGATCGACGGCCACTCGGGGTGGTAGACGAGCCGGCCGTTGCGCGCCCCGCCCTCGAGCAGGAAGCGCCCGGTGGACTCGCCGCCGAACGGAAACTCCCACAGGTCGCCCTTCAACTCGAAGCGCGCGGCGTGGATCTCGCCGCTCGCCAGCGCCTTCGCCAGCCAGTCGCGCGTGGGCGCGATCACGTTCGGCAGGTAGGCCGGCAGGCGCGCGAGCGCGACCCGGTCGATCGTGCCCTTCATGTCGACGATGCCGGGCGACTTGCGCGTCGTATTCGTGGCCGGGCGCCAGGTGCCGGAGAAACGCAGCGCGCCGTCGGCGTTGGCGATCCGCCCCTCGTCGATGGTCACCTCGAGCGCGCCGTCGGCGTGGCGCCAGAGCGCCACCGCGTCGGCCTCGTCGAGCGCGAGCGGGGCGGCGAAGAGGTGCGCAGCCTGGAAGGTAGCGCGCCTGGACGCGAGCTTGAGCGTGCCGCCCGCCTCCGTGCCCTCGATGCTGCCGGTGAGCCCGCTCACGCCGGGGTAGTTGTCGACCGCGTTCACGGCGAGGTCCTCGAAACGGCCCTTCACGCCGTAGGCGCGCGCGCCGTCCTCGGTCCAGGTGAGCACCGCGTCGGCGATGCGCCCGCGCGGGGCGAAGCGCAGCGCCCGGGCCTTCATCTCGCGCGGCACCGGGAAGTAGTCGACGAGGGTGGCCGCGATCTTGAGGTCGATGTTGTCGGCGCGCACCTCGACGCGCGCCGGGGCGCCCGCCCGCAGCGTGCGCGCGACCGAGAAACGCCCCGGCGTGGCTTCCGCGCCCGAGGCGAGGCGAAAGCGCAGGTGCTCGGTGGCGAGCGAGAAGCCCGTCGGTCCCGCGCTGTAGGTCGCCCGTCCCGAAAGGCTCGCGAGCTCGAGCGGGAGCGCATCGGCGGCGAGCTGCACGCGCGCGCCTCGCATGTCGAGGTCCCCGGTGGCCTCGCTCACCCCCTCGGGCGTGAACACGAGCCACAGGCGCGCGCTGCCGACACCGCTCCTCAGCGTCTCGGGAACCGGCAAATGGTTGCGCAGCCGTGCGAGATCGGCGTTCAGGCTCTCCGCGTAGGCCTCGCCGTGAGCGCGCCACCGGCCCCCCTCGCGCACCAGCGCCACGTCGGCGCGCAGGTCGATCTTCGCTGCCAGCTCGCGTGGCGGCACCGCGGTGAGCGCCGCGCGATAGCGGCCGAGGCGCTTGGCGACCGAGATTTCCACGCCCGTGAGACGCACCTCGGGCGCGCCGCCGATGTCGTCGCGCCAGGTGAGCGTGGCGTCGTGGATGCCCAGGCGCGGCTGCGCGAGCAGCCACTCGGTGAACGCGCCCTCGCCGCTCGGCCCGGCCGCGTTGAGCGGCTTGTCGGCGAGGTAGATGAGACCGTCGGCGCCGCGGCGCAGCACCAGGTCGGGGCGGTAGAAGTCGACATCGTGGAAGCGCACCTGGCCGGCGAAGAGCGACCACCACGAGAGCGTCACCTCGGCGCGCTCGAGCTTGAAGGCGGCGCGGCCGGCGCGGTCGATGATCGACACGCCCTCGAGCGAGAGCACGGGCCTCAAGCCCCCCCAGCCGCCGCGCATCGCGGTGACGCCGATGTGCATGCCCGAGGCCTTCTCGACCGAGGCGATGATGTCGGGGCGATAACGGTCGACGCCGGGGAGCGCCACGTAGCGCAGCCACAGCACCAGCGCGGTGAACAGGACGAGGAGGAACGCCGCGGCACCCGCTACGAGACGTGCACAGATTCGCGGAAGGGCCTTGATGCGGCGGGTCCCAGGAAGGTCGTGCGCCATTGTAACGTCTAGAATCCCCCCATGACGCAGCCCGCCGCCCCCTTTCGCGAGGCGTTCGACCGCACGCGGGCCCTGTCCCAGTTCGTCGCGCGCGTGGCGGGCGCGAGCCCCGCGATCGTCGCCGAGATCGAGGCGCGCGGCGCGCGCGCCTACGAGCGCGACGAGATGCGTGCCGCGCTCGGACCGGGCGAGGACCTCGGCTCGCGCCTGCGCCAGCTGCGCGCGCGCGTCATGGTCACGCTCGCGCACCGCGACCTGAACGGGCTGGCGAGCCTCGCCGAGGTGTTCGCGACCATGACCGCGCTCGCCGAGGAATGCATCGCCGCGGCCGCCGCGGAAGCGCAACGACGCGCCGCCGGGCGCTACGGCGAGCCGCAGGGGGGCGCCGCGCTCGCGGTGGTCGCGCTCGGCAAGCTGGGCGGGGCGGAGCTCAACGTCTCCTCCGACGTGGACCTCGTGTTCCTCTACGGCGGCGAGGGCGACACCACCGGGCCGCATGCGGTCTCGCACCACGAGTTCTTCGCCACCGCCGCGCGCACGCTGATCGCGCTGCTCGCCGAGCCGACCGCCGAGGGCCAGGAGTTCCGCGTCGACATGCGCCTGCGCCCCTTCGGCGACAGCGGACCGCTGGTGACCTCGCTCCCCGGCCTCGAGGACTACTTCATCGGCCATGCGCGGCCGTGGGAGCGCTACGCCTGGATGAAGGCTCGTGTGGTCGCCGGCCCGGCCGAGGGCGTGCACGAGCGCGTCGAGCCCTTCGTCTATCGCCGCTACCTCGACTACGGGATGCTGGATGCGCTACGCGACATGCACGGGCGCATCGCCGAGAGCGCGCGCCAGCGGCGCAAGGCCGACGACATCAAGGTGGGCGCCGGCGGCATCCGCGAGATCGAGTTCGCGGCGCAGGTGTTCCAGATGGTGCGCGGCGGGCGCGACTCGCTCCTGCGCACGCCCTCGACCCGCGCGGCGCTCTCGGCCATCGCCGAGCGCGGCCTGATGGAGCCCGAGCGCGTGGCCGCGCTCGAGAGCGCCTACGGGTTCCTGCGCCGGCTCGAGCACCGGCTGCAGTACTACGACGACCAGCAGACGCAGGCCCTGCCGCGCGAGCCCGGCCACCAGGACGCGATCGCGCAGGCGATGGATTTTCCCACCTACGAGGGGCTCCGCGCCGCGCTGGATGCGCACCGCGCGCGTGTGCAAGACGCGTTCGAGGCGCTGTTCGAGAAGGGCGAGGCGCGGGCGCCGGCCGCGGCGAGCCTCGACGCGGCGCTCTTCGACCCGCAGGCCACGCCCGATCCCGAGGCGCTCGCGGAGACGCTGGCGGCCGCGGGCATCACCGAGCCCGCCGCCGTCGCCGCGCGCCTGCTCGAGTACACGCGCTCGCGCCGCTACCGCTCGATCTCCGCGGCGAGCCGCGCCAAGGTGGAGAAGCTGCTGCCGGCCGTGGTCGCGGCGGCCGCGGCCGAGGGGGGCGGCGCCGCGGTCGCCGAGCGCCTGATCGCGCTCCTGGAGGCGATCGACGGGCGCGACGCGTACTTCTCGCTGCTGATCGAGCATCCGCAGGTGCTGGGGCGCGCCGCGCGGCTGATGGCGAAGAGCCGCTGGGCGGCGCGGCTGCTCGCCCGCCATCCGATCCTGCTCGACGAGCTCACCCGCACCGCGGCGAGCTTCACCGCCACCGACTGGCCCGCCGAGCGCGCCGCCCTCGGTGCCGAGTGCGCCGCGATGGACGGCGACGTCGAGCGCATCCTCGACCACCTGCGCCACTACAAGCAGCGCCAGGTGCTGCGCTTCACCATCGCCGACCTCGAGGGCGAGCTCGCCGTGATGGCGCTCTCCGACGAGCTCTCGGCGCTCGCCGACATCATCCTCGACGTGACGCTGGACGAGGCGGCGGTGTGCCTGGGGTTCGAGCGGCCGCCCTCGGGTCCCGTGATTCCGGGGTTCTGCATCGTCGCGTACGGCAAGCTGGGCGGGAAGGAGCTGGGGTACGGCTCGGACCTCGACGTGATCTTCCTCTACGATGCCGCGATCGCCGCCGAGGCCGATCGGCTCGCGCGCGTGGCCGGGCGCGTGAACTCGTGGATGACGACCCTCACGCCCGCGGGCGTGCTCTACGAGACCGACCTGCGGCTGCGGCCCGACGGCGCGAAGGGCCTGATGGTGAGCTCGCTCCCGGCCTTCCGCGACTACGAGCTCACGCGCGCCTGGACCTGGGAGCACCAGGCGCTCACCCGCGCGCGCGCCTGCGCCGGCGACCGCGCGCCGGGCGAAGCCTTCGAGCGCCTGCGCGACGAGATCCTCGCCACCCCGCGCGAGCGCGCCAGGCTCTTCGCCGACATCATCGCGATGCGCGCGCGCATGCGGGCAGAGCATAGGCGTGGTCGCGAAGCGCCGTCAAAGGATCCAACAGACTCGAGCGACCTCAAGCACGTGGCCGGCGGCGTGATCGACCTCGAGTTCTGCGTGCAGGCGCTGGTCCTCCTGCACGGGCCCGAGCACGCGACGCTGCGCGAGAACAAGGGCAACCACCAGCTGCTGCACCGCGCAGGCAGCCTCGGGCTCATCGACGCGGATCTCGCGCGCGACGCGGCCGACGCCTACCTCGCCATGCGCCGCCTCGCGCACCAGGCGGCGCTGAACGACGAGGAGACGGTGAAGGTCGGGCCGGGCGAGCTCGAGCGCGAGCGCGCGGCGGTCACGAGGCTCTGGAGCGCGGTGTTCGGCTGAGGCTCAGGCGGCGACGTTGCGCGCCGGGACGTCGATCGGGCCCAGCAGGTGGAAGACCTGCATGCGCCCCTTGCCCTTGATCTCGACCTCGTGGCCCTGGTCGAAACGGAAGCGGTTGTGCAGCCGCCGGTGGGTCATGAGGTCGACCTGGACCACCCCGGCCCCGGCGTCGGCGGCCATGCGGAAGGCGACGTTCACGGTGTCGCCCCACATGTCGTAGATGAACTTCTTCTTGCCGATCACGCCCGCGACCACGGGACCGGTGCCGATCCCGATGCGCAGCTCGATGCGCTCGCCGGTGCGGGCGCGGTACTCCGCGATCTTCTCCTGCATGTCGAGCGCCATGCGCGCGACGGCGTCGGCGTAGTGGATCTGCGCGCCGGCGTCGAGCCCGGCCGCAGCCATGTACGCGTCGCCGATGGTCTTGATCTTCTCCACGCTGTGCTTGTCGGCGAGCTCGTCGAAGATCGAGAACACGTCGTTCAGGATCTTCACCGTCTCCACCGGCGAGAGCTCCTCGGTCATGCGCGTGAAGCCCACGATGTCGGCGAACATCACGGTGACGTCGGCGTGCCCCTGGGCGATGTTGACCTCGTTGCGCTTCAACCTCTCGGCGATGGCGGCGGGAAGGATATTGAGCAGCAGCCGCTCGCTGCGCTCCTTCTCGACGACGATCTCGGCGTAGCTCGCGTCGACCAGGGCGCGCAGCTTCTGCTTCTCGCTCGCGAAGTACCAGAGCAGCGAGTAGATCATCACCGAGATGGCGGAGAAGTTGAGCACGAAGAACACCGCCACCGTGGACAGGTCGAAGCTGCGCACCGTGCCCGCCAGCAGGTAGTCGAACGTGCCCGCCATCACCGTCATGAACAGCCACCCGAAGAACCACGGCATCGACTGGCGCGTTCCCAGCACCGTGACCGCGCCCACCGGCGCCATGAGGCCCCAGAGACTCACCCCGGAGGCGTTCACGAAGTTGCCGATCGACCACTGCATGGCGAAGGGCGTGAACAGGATCAGCCCCAGCTGGATGACCGCGAAGATGTAGACCCGGCGGTACTTCCAGTAGAGGTAGATCGTGACCGCGGAGAGCGCCTGGAAGATCAGCGGGATGGCGGTCGAGTACTGGTAGCCCATGCTCCAGTAGATGGCGAGCCAGAGCATGGCCGCGCACATCATGAAGCCGGTGGTGAGCATCAGCATGTCGCCCGACAGCTGCTCCTCGGGCGAGAGGAGGGACGCGGCCGCGGCCTTGGCCGGCAAGCCGGGGCTGCTGGTCTGCGACGGTTCCGTCAAGTTCTCCCCTTGTGCGCGGACGGATTATGGCATGGACGGACTCACCCCGCCGGCCAAAACAGCTAGAATTTGCTGTCCCCGCTCGAAGGCTACCCTCCATGTCGATGTCAGACCGCGACGGCTTCATCTGGTACGACGGCAAGCTCGTGCCGTGGCGCGAAGCCAACACCCACGTGCTCACCCATTCGCTGCACTACGGCCTCGCCGTTTTCGAGGGCGTGCGCGCGTACAAGACCGAGATCGGCACCGCGATCTTCCGCCTGCAGGAGCACACCACCCGGCTCTTCAACTCGGCCAAGATCTACATGATGGAGATCCCCTACACGAAGGACGTCCTCATGGAGGCGCAGCGCGAGGTGGTGCGCGCGAACAAGCTGGAGAGCTGCTACCTGCGCCCGCTCGCCTTCTACGGCTCGGAGAAGATGGGCGTCTCCCCGGTCGGCTGCGGCGTGCACGTGACGATCGCGGCCTGGCCCTGGGGCGCGTACCTGGGCGAGGACGGCCTGAAGAAGGGCATCCGCGTGAAGACCTCGTCCTACGCCCGCCACCACGTGAACGTGACCATGGCGCGCGCCAAGGTCGCCACCACCTACGCCAACTCGATCCTCGCCAACCTCGAGGCCACCCAGCACGGCTACGACGAGGGATTGCTGCTCGACACCGACGGCTTCGTGGCCGAGGGCGCGGGCGAGAACATCTTCATCGTGAAGGACGGGCGCGTGTACACCCCGGAGCTCACCACGGCGCTCGACGGGATCACGTGGAGGAGCGTGCAGTCGATCTGCGCCGACCTCGGCATCGTGGTCGAGAAGACGCGCCTCACGCGCGACGACATCTACATCTGCGACGAGGCCTTCTTCACCGGCACCGCGGCCGAGGTCACGCCCATCCGCGAGCTCGACCGGCGCGTGATCGGCGCGGGATCGCGGGGCCCGATCACCGAGAAGATCCAGAGCGCGTTCTTCGACATCGTGAACGGCCGCAACCGCAAGTACCACCACTGGCTCACCCCCGTCGCCGAGACCAAGAATGTCGCTGCCGTCCGAGCTTGACCGCAAGGTCCTCGAGGTGACGGCGGCGGCGCTCCCGCTGCACTGCCCGCTGCCCTCGCAGAAGCTCTGGAACACCCACCCGCGTGTCTACCTCCCGATCGAGGCGACGCGCGAGGCGCGCTGCCCGTATTGCGGCACCCTCTACAAGCTCGTCGGCGACGTTGGCCCTGGCGGGCATTAAAGACGGGAAGAACGAGTAAAGGGAGTAAAGGGTGTCATTTCGTGCCATGTTGGAGCCGTCGACCTGATCACGAACGCAACTCCCTCTACTCCCTTTACTCGTTCTTCCCGTCTTTGGCACCGCTGGAATGAAAACACTGGTCGTCGCGCCATCGTGGATCGGTGACGCGGTTCTCTCGCATCCGCTCCTCGTGCGGCTGAAGGAAGCCGATCCCACCGGCACGATCGACGTGCTCGCCCCGCCGTGGGTGCTGCCGATCTACAAGCGCATGCCCGAGGTGGGCGCGACCCACTCCCTTCCGTTCGGCCACGGCGACCTGAGGCTCGGCGAGCGGCGCCGCTACGCGAAGACGCTGCCGCGGTACGACCGCGCGGTGGTGTTGCCCAACACGCTCAAGTCGGCGCTGATCCCATGGCACGCCGGCATCCCGCAGCGCACCGGCTGGCGCGGCGAGATGCGCTACGGCCTGCTGAACGACCTGCGCACGCTCGACGAGGTGGCGCTCCCCCTCATCGTCGAGCGCTACGCGGCGCTGGCGCAGCCCGCGGGCGAGAAGCTACGGCGTCCGCTGCCCGACCCGCGCCTGGCGGTGAATCCCGCGGCCCGTGCCGCCACGCTCGAGCGCCACGGGCTGGACGCCGCGCGCCCGGTCGCCGCCTTCGCGCCGGGGGCGGAGTACGGTCCCGCGAAGCGCTGGCCGACGCGGCACTTCGCGCAGCTCGCGCGCGACCTGCACGCGCGCGGCCACGCGGTGTGGCTCCTCGGATCCGCGAAGGATGCCGCCATCACCGCCGAGATCCGCCAGCTCGCGGGCGACATCTGCGTCGACCTCGCGGGCAAGACCACGCTCGACGAGGCGATCGACCTCATCTCGGCCGCCGCCTGCGTGGTGAGCAACGACTCGGGCCTCATGCATGTCGCGGCGGCGCTCGACCGCCCGATGGCCGCGCTCTTCGGCTCCTCCAGCCCGGCCTTCACGCCGCCGCTCTCCGCCAAGGCGCGGGTGGTCTCGCTCCGGCTCATTTGCAGCCCCTGCTTCGCGCGCACCTGCCCGCTCGGCCACACAAACTGCCTCGAGACCCTCGAGCCCGCCCGTGTCCTCACCGCGCTCACCTGACTACCGCGTCGAAGCCGACATCACGGTGGCGCATACGCTTCCGGGATCCTTCTATGCCGACGCAGGCGCGTTCGTGCGCCTGCGCGAGCGCGTGTTCGCGCGCACCTGGCAATGGCTGGGGCCCCTCGACGACGTGGCCGGGCTCGAATCGCTCGCGCCGCGCACGCTGCTGCCGGGCCTTGTCGACGAGCCGCTGCTGCTCACTCGCGACGCGGCGGGGATGCTCCGCTGCATGTCCAACGTGTGCACGCACCGCGGCAACATCCTGGTGGGAGCGGCCTGCCGCGCGAAAGAGATCCGCTGCGGCTACCACTCGCGCCGCTTCGACCTCGCCGGGAAGATGACCTTCATGCCCGAGTTCAAGGGGGCGCGCGACTTCCCCACGCCCTCCGACGATCTGCCGCAGGTGAAGCTCGGCGAGTGGGCGGGCCAGGGGTTCGTCTCGCTCGACCCCGCCGCGCCGCTCGACGCCTTCCTCGAGGGCGCGATCGCGAGCCTCGCGGGCGACCCGGTGGCGAGCCTCGCCTACGATCCCTCGCGCGACCGCGACTTCCACGTGCACGCGCACTGGGCGCTCTACGTCGAGAACTTCCTCGAGGGCTTCCACATCCCCTTCGTGCACGCGGCGTTGAACGAGGTCGTGGACTACGGCACGTATGCGGGAGAGCTGCACCGCTACTCCAACCTGCAGCTCGCGCGCGACAGGCAGGGCGAGGTGGCGGCTCGCTACTGGTGGGTGTTCCCCAACCTGATGCTGAACGTGTACCCCTGGGGCATCTCGGTGAACGTGGTCGAGCCGCAGGCGATCGACCGCACGCGGGTGCTGTTCCGCTCCTTCGTGTGGGACGAGTCGAAGCTCGAGCGCGGCGCGGGCGCGGGCCTCGACCGCGTGGAGGCCGAGGACGAGGCGATCGTCGAGGCGGTGGCGCGCGGCGTGCGCTCGCGGCTATACACGCACGGGCGCTACTCGCCCACGCGCGAGCGCGGCGTGCACCACTTCCATCGCTTGCTGTGCGAATTCCTTGGGTAAAATGCTGTCTCTCTCCCGAGGCACCGCATGAAAATCGCTCCCTACCTCCTTTGCGCCGCCCTGGCCGCGCCCGCCTTCGCCCTCGCGCAGGGCGTCTCGATCGACCCCGCCTACGCGAAGACCGTGAGGGATTGGCGCGCCCGCGCCGAGCAGAGCCTCAAGCGCAACGACGGCTGGCTCACGCTCGCCGGCCGCTACGTCCTGAAGCCGGGCGAGAACACCTTCGGCACCGCTCCCACCAACGACATCGTGTTCCCCCGGGGCCTCGGGCCCGCCGGCATGGGCTCGGTGTGGGTCGAGCCGGGCAAGGGCGCGCGCGTGAAGCTGGTCGAAGGCTACAAGATGAGGGCCGAAGACGGCGAGTTCACCGAGCGCGTCATGGGCACTTCGGTGGAAAAGCGCGACTGGGTCCGCGCCGGGCGCACCGCGTTCCACATCATCGAGCGCAACGGGCGCTACGTGCTGCGCCTCGCCGACAACGAGAGCGAGGTGCGCAAGACCTTCGGCGCTCGCGTCTGGTACGACGTGGACGACAACTACCGCATCCCGGCGACCTACGTGCCGTACGAAACGCCGAAGAAGATCTCGATCGTGAACGTGCTCGACGAGGTCTCCGACGAGCCCGCGCCGGGCTATGTCGAGTTCCTGCTGAACGGGCGTCCCTATCGCCTCGACGCGGTGGGCGACGACGACGGGCTCTTCTTCATCTTCAAGGACTCGACGGCGGGCGAGACGACCTATGGCCCGGGGCGTTTCCTCTATGTGGAGAAGAAGCCCAAGCCGGGCGAGCGCTTCACGCTCGACCTGAACCGCGCGTACAACCCGCCGTGCGCCTTCAGCGAGTACACCACCTGCCCGCTGCCGCCCAGGCAGAACATCCTGCCGGTGCGGGTCGAGGCGGGCGAGAAGTACCCGCCGCTCAAGAATGCCGGGGCGGGTTAGCACGAAGACCGGCCTGATCCCGTTTTCCGCCCTGCTCGCATGGGGCGTCGCGAGCGCGTCGTGGGCGGTCGAGACGACACAATGGCCGCCGCCCGCAGCCGACGTGGCGCGCATGCGCGCCCTGCAGCAGGAGATCGTCAAGCGCGACTCCACGCCCGAGCAGCGCGACGCCGCACGCAAGGAGCTCGCGCTCCTGCTGATGAGCCCTGCCGCGCGCGATGCTCCGCCTGCCCTGGGGGATGGCCGCAAGCGCGCCCCGCGCGCGGCGATCGACCCGTATCCGAGCATTCCCGCGCCTGCGCCGGCACCGCGCGTCCCGATGCCCGGTGTCGCCGAGCTGGAAGTCGTCTCGCCGCCGAGGCCGATCGTCGATCCCCGCACCGGCGCCGCCGCGGCGCCCGGCCCGGGCTTCGCCATCGATCCGCGCACCGGCGCCGTCCTGCACGAAACCCCCTCGGGCTACATCGACCCCCGCACCGGCCGGCTGGTGCCGAGATAGATGGGGCGAAATGGGGTCAGGTTAGTTTTTGAACCTGTCCCCTTTTTTGCCACGTGAACTGGAAAAAAGGGGACAGGTTCAAAAACTAACCTGACCCCATTTCGCCCCATCTACTTTTCCAGGCTCTCCAGATCGGCCCGGGTATCGATATCGACGAAGATGCCCGGGTCGTCGGTGACGATCCTCTCCACCATGTCCGCGTGGCGGGCGAGCAGGTCGCGAGCGCCGACGTCGCCGCCGAGCGCGAGGAGCTCGGCGCGCAACGCGCGCGAGAAGCCGACGGGATGGCCGCGGCGACCGGAGCGGTCGTAGGGCGCGGCCATCGGCGCGCCGCGCTCGAGCGCGCGGCGGATGGCCTCGATCGTCTTCGGGTCGACGCGCGGCATGTCGCCGAGCGCCACGATCCAGCCCTCGGCGGACGCGGCTGCCTCCACTCCCGCGGCGAGGCTCGCGCCCATGCCCTCGGAGGTGCGGTCGCTCTCGAGGATGGCGCAGCCCTCGGCCGCGAGCACCTCGCGCAGCCGCGCGCGCCTGGGCGGGATCACCGCGAGCGCGTTGCCCGCGCCGGACCTGAGGTGGCGCGCCGCGCTCGCCGCGATCGGCTCATCGCCCGCGAGCAGCTTGTCGACGCCGAAGCGCCGGCCCGCGCCGCCGCAAAGCAGGATCCCCGCGATCACGATTTCCGTCACGCGTGCGCGGCGCGCCCCAGCCGATCGCTGCGCTCGAGGACGATGCCGTTGCGCGAGGCGATGAGGTCGCCCAGGATCGCGAGCGCGATCTCCGGCGGGGTGCGCGACCCGATCTGCAATCCCACGGGCCCGCGCAGCCGCGCCACCTGCGCCGGCGTGAGGTCGAAGGTCGCGAGCCGCGCGCGCCGCTCCGCGCTGGTGCGCGCCGAGCCCACCGCGCCCACGTAGAACGCGTCGCTCTTCAGCGCCTCCATGAGCGCCATGTCGTCGAGCTTGGGATCGTGCGACACCGCGAGCACCACGGTGTGGCCGTCGGGGCGGA
>Ga0307505_10001173_pt1 | contig 22666 bp, 23 predicted proteins | sample 23_S_MG_FD_202183 | JGI IMG/M metagenome (GOLD analysis project Ga0307505, IMG submission 202183) | Soil microbial communities from Populus trichocarpa stands in riparian zone in the Pacific Northwest, United States - 23_S | ecosystem: Environmental > Terrestrial > Soil > Riparian zone > Trees...
CGTCAATGCCTTCAAGTTCGGCGACGAGCTCGAGATCCTGATCGTGGTGGACAAGCTGTTGACGGGCTTCGATGCGCCGCGAAACACGGTGCTCTATCTCGCCCGGCGCCTCAGGGATCACACCTTGTTGCAGGCGATCGCGCGTGTGAATCGTCTTTACGAGGACGAATCCGGTGCGAAGGTCAAGGATTTCGGCTTCATCATCGACTACGTGGGCGTGCTGGGGGACCTGGACCAGGCGCTGAACACCTACAGCGCGCTCGAGGGCTTTGACGAGGCGGATCTCAGGGGGGCGCTGGACTCCATTCAGGAAGAAACCCGGGCGCTCCCCCAGCGCCACGCGGACTTGTGGGACTTGTTCAAGACGGTTAAGAACCGCCAGGACGAGGAAGCGTTCGAGCAGCTGCTGGCGGACGAGAAGCTGCGCGCCGCATTCTACGAGAGGCTCACCACGTACGCCAAGACTTTGGCTGTTGCGCTATCCAGCGAGCGCTTCATCACCGATACGCCCGACAAGAAGCAGCAAACGTACAAGAGCGACCTCAAGCGCTTCGTCAACCTCAAGGCGGCCGTCAAGCTCCGCTATGCCGAATCCGTGGACTACCGGGACTTCGAGCCGCGCATCCAGAAGTTGCTGGATACCCACATCTCGGCGTCCGAGGTGGTTCGGCTGAATGCCCCTGTGAACATCTTCGATGAGGCTGCCTTCCAGAAGGTTGTCGAGGAGCAGGGTGCGGGAAGCGGCAACCTCGGGGCGAAGGCCGATATGATCGCCCACGCCACCAAGCGCGCCATCCATGAACGGCTGGAACAGGACCCGGCGTTCTATGAGAAGTTTTCGAAGCTGATCCAGCGGGCCATCGACGACTATCGCGCCAAGCGACTGTCCGACCTGGAGTACCTGCAGCGCGTCACGGAAATCAAGGATGCTGTCGTCACGCGCAAGCGCGACGATGTGCCGCCTGCACTAGCCGGCAACGCCGATGCGACCGCTGTGTATGGCCTGCTTCAGCCCTTCATTGCCGGTCATCTGGCCGACGCGGGTGAGGTGCAGGAAACGGCCGCCGAGGCGGCCCGGGCGGTATGGGACATCTTCCGGCGTAACCGCAAGGTCGGCTATTGGGATGATCTCGACGCCCAACGCCGGACGATGAACGAGATCGACGACTATCTGTACGACGAGGTGAAGGGGACGTGGGGCATCGCGCTTTCCACCGACGAGATGGACGAGATCATCGAGAGGACCGTTCAGCTCGCGCGCCACCGGATGGGGTGAAGGCCATGTCTGGCACTCTGACCTACGGTCGCGAGACGATTAGCTACGAAGTGCGTTCTTTGTCGTCGCGACGGACCCTCGGAATCGAGGTGCATCCAGACGGTCGCGTGCTGGTACGCGCGCCGGTCGGCTGCCCGGAGGCTTTGATTGCCGAACGGGTACAGAAGCGCGCCGCGTGGATCAGCCGACAACTCGCGGAGTTTGGCCGCTATCGCCCCAGAACGCCGCCCCGGCACTACGTGAGCGGTGAATCGCACCTCTATCTCGGTCGGCAGTATCGATTGAAACTGTTTGCGGGCGACGAAACCGGCGTGAAACTCGCGCGTGGTCGGCTGCTCGTGAGCCTTCCCGGCAAGCACCAGCCCGATCGTGTCAAGGCGCTATTGCATCGCTGGTACCTCGAGCGGGCCCGGGCGGTGTTTGCGGAGGTGCTGGATGCGAGTGTCGGTCTTTTCAGGGGAGTCCGGCATCCGCGCGTCAGCGTACGCGCCATGCAAACGCGCTGGGGAAGTCTGTCACGGGGCGGGACCATGACATTGAACGTCGACTTGGTGCGCGCCCCGCGTCCTTGTGTCGAATACGTCGTGACCCACGAGCTATGCCACCTCACGCACCGCAACCACGATGCGCAGTTCTTCCGCCTCCTCGGCCGGGTGATGCCCGATTGGGAGCGCCGCAAGCGGCGTCTCGAGGCTGCGATGCTTTGATGCAAGGGGTAACGAAGTCTTTCTATGACACTTCCGGCGTTCGTGAATGTGCTGTCATTGGCGCTCGGCTTTGTTGCCGGCCTATTTTTCTGCGTCGGTTCCGCGAAGCTCAACCGATCGTCCATCGGCGAACTGGCCGGGACCTACTGGGACGCCAATCCGCATTTGGCAAACTTCCTCGGCGTGCTGAAGGCCGAGTATCTGTGCGGTGGCATCGCGCTGTGCGCGACGTTCTTCCTCCAATTCATTGCGAACGTCTCGGGCGTGCTGCCTGACAAGTCCATCGTGGCGGATGCTTGGCTAGGTGCCGTGCTTGCCTTGGCGGGAGGTGCAGTGTTCGGCCTAGGCTTGCTGTGGCTTCGGCGGCGGATCGTCGCACAATTGGCAGAAGCGGCTCCTCGGGCAGAGTGACAATGGATCGAAAGATTCGTACCCTCGTGCTCGTCGAGGGCGACAGCGATGCAGCCGCAGTTCGCGCGCTTGCCCACCTCATCGGTTGCGATCTGGGTTTGCATCAAGTCCAGGTCTGCTCGGCCGGTGGCGTAACCAACTACTCAAGGGTGCTTGCGGACTTCGTGCGCACACATCCAAGCGCAGGCTTCTGCGGCATGTACGACGTCGCCGACGAGCGGCACGTCCGCCGCGCACTTGCCAACGTGGCCATTCCGATCGCCGCCCACGAATCCCTTGAATCCTTCGGCTTCTACGCGTGCGTGGCCGATCTCGAGGACGAGCTGATCCGGGCGCTGGGCGCGGAAGCCGTAGAGCGTGTGATCGAGGCCCAGGCCGAGCTCAAGTCGTTCCGACGCTTCCAGGCCATGCCTCAGCACCGCGGTGCACCGGTGCTTCACCAGCTGCGCCGATTCCTCGGGACACGGGCGACACGAAAGATCCGATCCGCACAGCGGCTCGTGGAAGCCCTGGACCTTGCCCGATTGCCGCACCCACTCGTGCAGCTGGCGGCCAGGCTGCAGCCAACATGGTACGTTGGGAGAGAAGAACCTGTGAATGGAGGAGACGCAGCATGAACCAATTCACGGGCGGTTGCCTGTGCGGCAACGTCCGAATCGTGGCAACCGGACGCCCATACCGGGTCGGCCTTTGTCATTGCCTCGACTGCCGCAAGCATCATGGGGCCCTCTTTCACGCGTCCGCGGTGTTCCCTCGGGATGCGGTGACGATCGACGGCGAAACACGCGACTACGCCGGGCGGCTTTTCTGTCCTCGCTGCGGCTCGACCGTCTTCGGACGCACCGCAGACGAAGTCGAAGTGAACCTGGGATCCCTGGACGCCCCTGACCAACTGGTGCCAACCTACGAAAGCTGGACCATCCGTCGCGAGTCCTGGTTGCCGCCGTTTCCGCTCACGAGACGATACGACCGCGATCGTGGCGCCGAGAGTCGATTCGAGGAGTAGGCGGGTCATGAGCTTGTCGGTCCGAACGTTGTTGGCGCTTAGCGCGGCAGGAGCCCTGTACGTGGTTCTGTCGAGCCAGGATCTTCCGCCAACCGTAGCCTCACACTTCGGTGCGGGAGGCGTTGCCAACGGCTTCATGCCGCGCGCAGGCTACACGGTGTTCATGGCTGTCCTCACCCTGGGCTTGCCACTGCTCCTTCCGATCGCTCTCAGAATGGTCAGCCGCCTCCCGCCAACGATGATCAACCTTCCCAACCGGGATTACTGGCTGGCACCGGAACGGAGAGGCGCCACGTTCCACTACCTGGCGACCATGGGAGGGGCGTTGGGCTTCCTGTTGCTGGTCTTCCTCTGCTTCGTTCATTGGCAAGTCGTCCAGGCGAATGCGGTCCAACCTCCTCGCCTTGCCGAGGGGCCGTTCCTTGGTGCCCTCGTGTTGTTCATCTTCTGCACGATTACCTGGCTGGGGGCTTTCCTTGCGCACTTCTATCGGCGTCCGCGAACCTAGGCGGCCCATGAAAATCATCGGCTTGCTTGTGGGCATCGCAAAGGCGCAGCCCCATCACGGTGGCCACGTCATCCTCTATTTCAACCAGCAGGGCCAGCTATTGCGGCGGGTCGATGGACAATGACGTCCGGACCGCTCCGAGGCGAATGGAGGGGACGCTTCCGGACAAGATGACCGGCGAGCTCCGTGTTTTGCCGTTGGTGGCATCATTGCAGGCCTATGGAGCCGAACCTCGCGAAGATCGAACCGCTCGTCCGGGAGCTGCTGAAGGAGCTCGGCGAGGACCCTGACCGGGAAGGCCTGAAGGACACGCCCAGGCGCGTGGCGAAGGCGCTCTCCTTCCTCACCCACGGCTACCGCGCCGACCTCGACGAGGTCATCAACAAGGCGCTCTTCACGCAGGACACCAGCAGCATGGTGATCGTGAAGGACATCGAGGTGTACAGCATGTGCGAGCACCACATGCTGCCCTTCTTCGGCCGCTGCCACATCGGCTACATCCCAGACGGCAAGGTGTTCGGCGTCTCGAAGCTCGCGCGCATCGTGGACATGTACGCGCGCCGCCTGCAGCTGCAGGAGCGCTTGACCGAGCAGATCTCGCGGGTGGTGATGGACGAGATCGGCGCCAAGGGCGTGGGCGTGATGATCGAGGCGCGCCACCTGTGCATGATGATGCGCGGCGTGGAGAAGCAGAACTCGACCATGGTGACCTCGTCGGTGCTGGGAGTGTTCCGCGAGCACCTCGCCACACGCGAGGAATTCCTCACCCTTATCGGCAAATAACGTCACCCCGGGCGCCGCGACAGCGGCTGGCCCGGGGCCCAATCTCATGATCCTCATAGGAATGCTCGACTCGCCCTACGTGCGGCGTGTGGCGATCTCGATGAAGCTGATGGGGCTGGCGTTCGAGCACCGGCCGATCTCCGTCTTCCGCAACTTCGACCTCTTCCGCTCGATCAACCCGGCGGTGAAGGCGCCGACCTTGATCTGCGACGACGGCACGGTGCTGATGGATTCCACGCTCATCCTCGACTACCTCGAGCATTGCGTGGCCGCGGGCAACGGGCTCATGCCGCCGGGTGGCGAGCCGCGCAAGCGGGCGCTGCGGTTGATCGGCCTCGCGATGGCGGCGAACGAGAAGGGCGTATCGCTCGTGTACGAGAAGGAGCAGCGGCCGGCGGACAAGCGTCACGAGCCCTGGATCGAGCGCGCGATCGGGCAGGTGCACGCCTCGTTCGGCCTGCTGGAGGAGGCCGCGAAGTCGGCGCGGCCGTGGCTCCAGGGCGATCGCATCAACGCGGCCGACGTCGCCGTGGCTGTGGCGTGGCGCTTCGGGCAGTTCTACAACGCGAAGGAGGTCGAGGCGTCGCGCTACCCGGCGCTGGTCGCCTACTCAGCCCGCGCCGAGGCGCTGCCGGAATTCGCCTCGACGCCACTGGACTGATGCGACTCGACCATATCCTCTCGCTCGACGACTTCGAGCGCGCCGCGCGGCGGCATCTTCCGAAACCCGTATTCGCGTACGTCTCGGGCGCGGTGGAGGACTGCCTTTCGGTGCGCGACAACCGGGCGGCGTTCGAGGAGATCGGCTTCGTGCCGCGCGTGCTGGTGGACGTCTCGGGCGCGAGCACCGAGTGCGAGCTCTTCGGCGAGAGCTACGCGGCGCCCTTCGGCGTGGCGCCGATGGGAATCAGCGCGCTCTCGGCCTATCGCGGCGACCTGGTGCAGGCGCGGGCGGCGAAGGCGGCCAACATCCCGATGATCATGAGCGCCACCTCGCTCATCCGGATGGAAGACATCTGCACCGCGTGCCCCGGGGCGTGGTTCCAGGCCTACCTGCCGGCGCCGGCGAAGGTCCCGGCGTTGATCGACCGCGTCGCCGCGGCCGGCTACAAGACGCTCGTGATCACCGTCGACGTCGCCGTGCTCGCCAATCGCGAGAACAACATCCGCGCCGGATTCCACACGCCGCTGCGCCCGAGTCTCTCGCTCGCATGGCAGGGCGTGATCCACCCCCGCTGGACCGTGGGCACGTTCCTGCGCACCCTCGTGAGCCACGGGGTGCCGCATTTCGAGAACTCGCAGGCCGAGCGCGGCGCGCCGATCATCGCGCGCAACGTCGATCGCGACTTCTCCGGGCGCGACCGGTTCAGCTGGAAGCTGCTCGAGGACCTGCGCCGGCAGTGGACGGGTCGCATCGTTCTCAAGGGCGTGGTCAGCGCCGAGGACGCGAGGATCGCGCGCTCGGCCGGCGTCGAGGGGATCATCGTCTCCAACCACGGCGGACGGCAGCTCGACGGCACGGTCTCGCCGATCCGCGTGCTGCCCGAGGTGGTGGACGCCGCGGGCGACCTCACGGTGATGATGGACAGCGGCGTTCGCCGCGGCACCGACGTGCTGAAGGCGCTCGCACTGGGCGCCAGGTTCGTGTTCGTCGGCCGCCCTTTCAACTACGCGGCGTCGGTCGGGGGCGAGGCTGGTGTCGCCCGCGCGATCGAGCTACTGGCGGGCGAGGTGCGCCGCAACATGGCGCTGCTGGGGATCACTCGGCTCTCCCAGCTGGACCCGCAGTACCTGCGGAAAATTCGGGGACAGACCCCTTAGTCCGTTGGTGCGCCGCAACAAAGCGGACCAAGGGGTCTGTCCCCGAATCTAGTCGATCTTGCGCGGCAGTCCGGCGGCGAGCGCGATGGTTTCGAAGGAGCGCAGGCGGTCCTCGAAGGCGTAGGCATCGGAGGCGATGATGAGCTCGTCGGCCTGCGTCGCCTCGACGATCTGCTGCAGGCCGGCGCGCAGGCGCTCCTCTCCGCCCACCACCATGAGCGCCATGCGCTCGGCCACGGCGAGCGCCTCGCCCTGGCTCCACACCGCGCCCATGTCGGCGACCGGCGGCTGCAGCGCTGTTCGCTGGCCGCGCAGGATGCCGAGCGAGCGCTGGTACATGCTGGTGGCGAGGAACTCGGCGCGCTCGTCGGTCCCGGCGCCGAACGCCGGCACGCCCACCATCACGTAGGGGGCGGAGAGCGCGGGCGAGGGCTTGAACTCACGCCGATAGATCTCGAGCGATGGCATCAGGTCGCCGGGCGCGAAGTGCGAGGCAAAGGCATACGGCCGGCCGATCGCGGCGGCGAGGTGCGCGCTGTAGGTGCTCGAGCCCAGGATCCATATCGGGATGTCCAGGCCCGCGCCCGGAATCGCCTTCACCGCCTGGCCGGGCGCGGCAGGGGCGAGGTAGGACATCAGCTCGGCCACGTTGGCGTCGAAGTCCGCGCCGGTCGAATGGCGCCGCAGCGCGCGCATCGTGAGCGGATCGGTCCCGGGCGCGCGGCCCAGCCCCAGGTCGATGCGCCCGGGGTAGATCGACTCGAGCGTGCCCACCTGCTCGGCCACGATGAAGGGCGCGTGGTTGGGCAGCATGATGCCGCCCGAGCCGATGCGGATCGACCCGGTCGCCTCTGCGAGGTAGCCCATCAGCACCACGGTCGCCGCGCTCGCGATGCCGTCGAGGTTGTGGTGCTCGGCCACCCAGTACCGCCGGTAGCCCCACGACTCGGCGGCGCGGACCAGACGGCGCGAGTGGCGAAAGGCGTCGCCGATCTGCGCGCCCTCGGCATAGGTGACGAGGTCGAGGACCGAGATCGGCGTCTGCGCGAGGGTCTTCATGGCGCCTTCGCGCGCTCGGCCCAGATCTTCTCCTCGGTGAAGCCCAGCTCGGCGAAGTCATTCGCGCGCAGCGGCGCTTCCCCCGTGCAGAAGAACTCGTCCAGCTGCGGAGGCTTGACGCGCGTACCCGCGAGCATGGCGTGCACCTGGCCCCGGTGGTGGATCTGGTGCTCGAAGAGGTGCGCGAGGATGCGCCTCGCGCGGTCGCGGAGCGGCCCGTCGCGCCGCGGCATGAGGATCACGTCGTCCAGGCGCTCGTCGGTGAGCGAGGCGCACAGGTCGATGAGGCGCAGGTCGGCGGCATGCTGCTCGCGCGAGAGCGCCGCGCAGTCGGCGAAAGGCTCCTCGGGCTCGAAGTGGCGGCCGGGGTGGTCGTGCGGCGGGAGCCCTGCGAGGCTGCGCTCGAGCATCTCGAGGTAGTACCAGTCGACGGTGAGGATGTGGTTGAGCGTCGCCCTGATCGAGGGAAAGAAGCTGGTGCGCTTCGCGCCGAGCTCCTCGGCGGTGAGCTCGCAGCACGCCCGCAGCAGGCGGTGGTTCGCCCACGCGTTGTTGTACGCCTCGGTGGTGAAGTGGTGCGCAAGGGACTGCATGCGGCCTCCCAAGAAGAAACGGCAGCCCTGGGGCTGCCGTTTCGCGTGGCTTGCGAAGCGGGGCTTCAGCCGATCGGACGAATCGCGACCGCCTGCTTGCCCTTCGGGCCATCCTTCGTCTCGAACTCGACCTTCTGGTTCTCCTTGAGGGTCTTGAAGCCCGACCCCTGGATCTCCGAGAAGTGGGCGAAGAGATCCTCGCCGCCGCCGTCGGGTTTGATGAAGCCGAAGCCTTTGGAATCGTTGAACCACTTCACGGTTCCGGTAGCCATTGCGTGTTTCCTTTCATGGATACGACCCGGGTTCCCCCCGGGACTGGGGCCAGCGAACTCAAGGAACCGCAAGACCGAACTGAAGTGGACGCCGGTTTTGCCGGCGGGACTGGAGTTGCTGCTTACAGATGCCTTTCTCACTGCGAGCGGAATTATACCCATTCCATGGAGACGCCACTGCGTCGCCCCGACTGGAAAACCGGGGTCGGAGCAGGGTCAGAACCCCGGCCTGGCCTCGGTAAGGTTTACCGCGCTTTCTTGCGCGCTTCCTCCTCCTGCATGGCCTTGAGGCGCGCGAGCCACTGCGTCCAGTCGACGGGCCCCTCGGCGAAGCGCTTCTGCAGGTTCGCGAGCACGTTGCCCCAGGCGCGGTCGAAGTAGGCATGGGTCTGGTCCCACTGCCCGCCGTCGCCCCAACCGATGTGCGTGAGGCGCACGAGCGTCTCCGCATCGCCCACGGGCTCGAGCCGCACGATCACGAAGGTGCGCTGCTTGCGCGCCTCGGGCAGGTGCGGGGGCGCGTTCCACGAGAACGAGAGCATGCGGTTCTCCTGCACGCCCATCACGCGCATGTCGTCGGCGCCCTTGAGGCCGGCGGCCCCGTACGGATTCATGTGGATGTGGAAGGGGCCATCGGGCCTTGCATCGACCACGGCTTCCGGCGCGAAGAACGAGACGATCCCCTCGGAAGTGGTCCATGCCTTCCACACCGCGGCGACCGGAGCCTTCACCACGACTTCCCTGAGGACGCGGCGCTCCTCGGTGGGGGCGGCGTGAATCTGCGCGGGGCTACCGGCGCAGATGGAAAGGGCGAGCAGGGCGGCGACCTTCATTTGCGTCCCTCCAGCGGCCAGTTTTCGGTCTTGGTCCTCTTCGGCAGCACGAACTCCATGGCGCCGAACATCCAGTACATGAGGCGCGTCTTGAAGCCCGGCCGGCCGTTCTCCACGATGGCCTTGAGGTTGTCCAGGATGAACATGCCGCCACTTTCCATCTCCTTCGCGGTCTTCGTGCCGAGCGGCAGGTCGTCCACGGTGAGCGTGACCTCGATGCCTCCCGTCACGGGCTTCAGCTCGTAGGTGACCTTGCACACGGGGTCGTCGTGGCTCGTGAACCGGTGCGTGTGCACGAAGCGGTGCGGCGGGTCGTACTCGATCACGTCCCCATCGACGACTGTGTGGCCGCCGCTCACGGTGCGCATCTGGATGCGCCCGCCGGGCCTCAACCCCGTGGTGTGCATGCGCGAGTTGAAGATCGCGCCCAGCGGCCGGTCGGTGGAGGTGAGCTCGCGGAAGATCGCATCCTGCGAGCCGTTGATGACGATGCGGTAGACCGCCTTGCCCTTCTCAGCCACGCCTGCCTCCCTTTTTCGTTATCGGTACGGGTGCGTTCTCGAGCCGGTATTTCATCCGCGCCAACCGCCCGGCCCAGTAGGCGCTGAACTCGGTCGTCCAGCGGTCGTAGATCATGTGGATCGGCACGGGGTTGAACCACAGGAGGCGCTCGCGCCCGTGCTTCTCCGAAAGCACGAGGCTGGCGGCTTCGAGAGCATCGATGTGCTTGAGCACCGCGACGCGCCCCATGTCGTCGAAGAACTCGCACACGCGGTTCACGTTGCAGCCCGGCTCCTTCTTGAGCACGTCGAGGATGCGCCGGCGCGGCTCGCTCGCGAGCGCGGCAAACACGGCATCCATGTCGTCGGCTGTCACGGCGCTTCGCGATCACAGGGCTTCATATGTCACCAGAAGGTGACATATTGCGAAGCCGGTGTCAACAGGTGATTCGCCGGGGACTCGCTGACAGCCGGCGCCGCAGTCGGGTGGACCATGCCAACCTGGACGCGCTTCATGGTTCAGAAATACGGAAATGCTTTCATGGAAGGGTTCCCCAATCCACGAAAGGTCCCACCATGCTTTACACGCTTGCGGTGATCCTTCTCATCCTCTGGCTTTTGGGGATGGTCGGGTCCTACACCCTAGGCGGGCTGATCCACATTCTTCTCGTGGTCGCCCTTGTGATGATCGTCGTCAACCTGATCTCGGGGCGCAGGGCACTCTGACGCTCGCCACGACGCAAAAGAAAACGGCCGCGAACAACGCGGCCGTTTTCGTTCTGGCGGCTAGCCCGCCGCGCAGAGCTGCACGCCCTCGTCCACCCAGCCGGACAGCATCGCGCCGTACTGGGTGGCATCGGCCATGAAGCGGTGGTTCGAATCCATCTGCGCCGCACGGTCGTTGTAGGTGCGGTAGACGGGCTTCAGCCCGCCGGGGCAGAGGCCTGCTTGCGGGACGAGGGCCCAGAACGCGGTCGTCTCGTATGCCCAGCCGAGGAAGGGCTGGCCGAGCGCGCTCGCCTCGGCGCGTTGCTGCTGCTCGAGCGTCCTCAGGTAGCCGCACTCCTGGCTGCTGCCCGTATAGAAGTGCGAATTGGGGCCGCTCGCATAGAATCGGCACACCGGCACGGCGCCGGCGGGCGCGTCGACCTGGCGCAGCCAGGCCGAGAACCGCTGGCCGGTGCGCCGCCAGTCGCCCTGGCCGCCGCGGTCGAGCAGGTCGATCTCATCGGCGCCGGCGGTGATGAAGTAGTGATCGAGGATGGCCGAGTAGAACTCCACCACGCGCACCGTCAAGGCGACGCTGAATTCCCGGGTGAAGAACTTCACGTATTCGCCCTCCATGTCGGCGCGGCCCCATCCTTCGAGGCGATAGGCGCCGGGCGCGAGCTCGGGCATGCGCGTCGCGCCGAAGGTGCTCGCGCCCGCGGGCTGCTGGCCCGAGGCGGGGGCGTCGGACCGGTACTCGAAGTCCATGCGCACGACATTCCCCGAGACGCTCACATGCGACAACGTGGGATAGAAGTAAGCCGCACTGCGCACGACCGCGTATGCCGCGGAAAACGCCTGCGGCGTCTCAGGCAGCGCGTAGATGCCCCATTGCTGCGGGGGGACCATCGCGATCTGCGTCGCAAGCTCGATGGGTGCAGCGGAAGGCGTGTTGATGTTGCGCAGGCGAGCGCGCACCTGGTAGTTGCCAGGCGGAAGCTCGCCCAGCTGCAGTGGAGCGAAGCCGAAATCGGCGCGGCCGGGGCCGAAGCCGTCGGTAAGGTACTCGTACTCGATGTCGATGACCGAGCCGGTTCTCCTGTAACGCGTCGCGGGGAGGTACATCGGCCAGCTCGAGTCCCTGAGGTCGATGGCGACCGCCTCGCCGTACGCGGGCAGCACCGGCATGGCGACGAGCTCCTGGGAAGCTGCGTCGGCAGCGTAGGCGATTGCGGCCGTGAGCGCCACGGCGGCGATCGCGGAGGGCATCGGGCGGCGGAGGAAGCTCATGATCCGGCCTCGACCTTCCTGCCGCGGTCGTCCCAGACCGCGCCGGCCTCATCGCGGTAGTAGCGCACCTCGCGCTCCGCCATGGTGGCAGACGGCGTGCCGTTGTCGTGCCAGATCGGCGCGTGCCGGGCGGGTGCAATGCGGACTTCGGGGGTGCAGCCGGTTACGGCCACGCCGGCGCTGATCGTGAGCGCGAGCGCCACGAGGAAGGAGGCGAGTGTCTTCATGCGGATGACACTACGGGGCCTTGTGCCAGGCGTCTGTTCGATTGCGCACCGAGCCCGCGCGGGCCTGTCCGTGCACCGGCAAGGGGCGGCGGCGAGGGCTCTCGTCTGTGCGCTGGCGAACCGATGACCGAGGCCGATCCGCGTAGGCTCGAATCCCCGCCCCACTCCCACGAGCCCGCACCCCATGAACTGGAAACCGATCGCAGGCGGCCGCGAGCACTTCAATCTCGCCGTGAAAGGCCAGTGGTCGAAGCTCACCGACGCCCAGATCGAAGCCCTTGCCGGCAACCGCATGGCGCTCATCGGGAGGATCCGTAGCGTCTACGGCATCTCCCAGGAGCAGGCCGAGAAGCAGGTGGCGTCGTGGGTCAAGCGCGCGGCGACGACGGCATCGGCGCCATAGCCCGCGCTACGCGCGGCGCACGCATCCGGTTCGCCCGGCTCTCGGCGGCGCTCGCGCGCCTCGGGCGTCGCGGCGCGTTCGAGCGATTCGCGCGCGAAGAGCCGCCGCTGCGCTCGGAGCTGTTCAGCGCCGACCGGATGGAGGTCCACGGCAAGGACCTCGCGCAGGCCCATCGCCTCGCGCGCGGCGGCGCCTCCGACCACCTGCTCGCCCGCCTGGCCGAGAACGAGCGCGTGCTCGGGGAAGTGTGCGAGCTGCTCGGGACGGCGCTCACCGGGGACCGGCGCATCACCCCGGCCGCCGAATGGCTGCTCGACAATTTCTACCTCATCGAGGAGCAGATCCGCACCGCGCGGCGCCACCTGCCCAAGGGGTACTGCCGCGAGCTGCCGCGGCTCGCGCTCGGCGCCTCCGCGGGCCACCCGCGCGTCTACGACCTCGCATTCGAAGCCGTCTCGCATGGCGACGGCCGCGTCGACGCGCAGAGCCTCGCGCGCTTCGTGGCCTCGTACCAGGCGGTGACCCCCCTCAAGCTGGGCGAGATTTGGGCGATACCGATCATGTTGCGGCTCGCCTTGATCGAAAACCTGCGCCGCGTCGGCGTGCGCATCGCCGCGAGCGCGCTCGATCGCAACCGCGCGGACTCGTGGGCGGACCAGATGATCGAGGTCGTCGAGCGCGACCCGAAGAGCCTGATCCTCGTCATCGCCGACATGGTGCGGTCGGATCCGCCCATGGAAAGCTCGTTCGTCGCCGAGCTCGCGCGCCGGCTGCAGGGGCAGAGCGCGGCGCTCGCGCTGCCGCTTACCTGGATCGAGCAGCGCCTGTCCGAGACGGGAATGTCGATCGAGCAGCTGGTGCAGGCGGAAACGCAGGCGCAGGCCGGCGTGCAGGTCACCATGAGCAACACGATCGGCAGCTTGCGCGTGCTGGGCGCGCTGGACTGGCGCGATTTCGTCGAGGCGGCGAGCGCCGTCGAGCGCGAGCTGCAAGGCGATCCCGGCGGGACGTACGGCCGCATGGATTTCGCGACCCGCGATCGTTACCGGCACGCGGTCGAGGCGATCGCGCGGGAGAGCCCGCTTTCCGAAGGCGACGTGGCGCACGCGGCGGTCGCGCTCGCCGCCGGTGGCGAGGGCCGCACCGGGCACGTGGGCTACTACCTGGTGGATGCGGGCCGGCCTCTGCTCGAGCGAGCGGCGCGGATGCGCGTTCGCGTGATCGAGCGGCTCCGTCGCGCGGCCGCACGGCGGCCGCTGCAGCTCTACCTCGGCGCCGTCGCGGCGATCACGCTCGCGCTCACCGCCGCGCTGCTCGCGCAGGCCCGGGTTGGCGGGGTCTCCGGAACGCCCCTGGTCCTCCTCGCGGTGTTGCTGTTCCTCGCGGCGAGCCAGCTCGCGGTCGGCATGGTCAACTGGCTAGCGACGCTCTTCGTCACTCCGCACGCGCTCCCGCGCATGGATTTCGCGGCAGGGATCCCGGAGGACTCGCGCACCCTGGTCGCGGTGCCCACGATGCTCACCGGCGCGGAGAGCATCGCCGCCCTGGTCGAGGCGCTCGAGGTGCGCTTCCTCGCCAACCGCGACGCGCACCTGCACTTTGCGCTTCTCACCGATTTCGCCGACGCGCCCACCGAGACCCTGCCCGAGGACCAGACGCTGCTCGACCTCGCTCGCGAGGGCATCGAGGAGATGAACGCGAGGCACGGCCGCCCGGGCGCCTTCTTCCTCTTCCACCGCGCGCGCCGCTGGAACGCGCAGGAGGGAACGTGGATGGGCTACGAGCGCAAGCGCGGCAAGCTCTCCGACCTGAATGCGTTCCTGCGCGGGCGCGGCGGCGATCGTTTCGCGCTCGTGGCCGGTGCCGTCGAGGAGCTGCGCGACGTGAAGTACGTGATCACGCTGGACGGCGACACGCAGCTGCCGCGCGAGGCCGCCCGCCAGTTCGTGGCCGCGATGACCCATCCGCTCAATCGTCCGCGCTTCGATCCCGCGGGCGGGCCCGACGGCGGCGCCCGCGTAACCGAAGGCTACGGGATCCTGCAGCCCCGCCTGAGCGTGAGCCTGCCCGGCTCGAGCCGCTCCTGGTACGCGCGCCTGCACTCGGGCGATTCGGGCATCGATCCCTATACCCGCGCCGTCTCGGACGTCTACCAGGACACGTTCGGCGAGGGCTCTTTCATCGGCAAGGGAATCTACGACGTCGATGCCTTCGAGCGCGCGCTGGCGGGCCGCCTTCCCGACAACCACGTCCTCAGCCACGACCTGCTCGAAGGCTGCCACGCCCGCTCGGGGCTGCTGAGCGACGTGCAGCTCTACGAGGAGTATCCCTCGACCTACGGCGCGGACATGGACCGGCGTCACCGCTGGATCCGCGGCGACTGGCAACTCGCCGGCTGGCTGCTCGCAACCGTGCCGGGTCCCGAGGGTCGGCGCCTGCCCAATTCGCTTTCGGCGCTCTCGCAATGGAAGCTCCTCGACAACCTGCGGCGCAGCCTCGTCCCCGCGGGGCTCGTCTTGCTGCTGATGCTCGGATGGGCGCTGCTGCCCCAACCGTGGCTATGGACCAGCGCGGTGATCGCGGTCCTGCTGGTTCCCGCGGCGAGCGCCTGGATGATGGAGCTGCTGCGCCCGTCGGACGAGGTGCCGTTGCGCCAGCACCTCGCGTCCACCGCCTTCGGCGCGGGCCGCCACGCCGCGCACGCACTGCTCGCGCTCGCGTTCCTGCCCTACGAGGCGGTGGTGAGCCTCGACGCCATCGCGCGCACCGCATGGAGGATGCTGGTCTCGAAACGCCGGCGCCTCGAATGGAATCCGTCGGGCGGCGCGGCGAGCGGTCCCGCGGCGATGTGGACGGCGCCCGTGATCGCGGCTGCGACCGCGGCCCTGCTGGCAGCGATCGCCCCGGCCGCGCTGGTGCCGGCCGCGCCGATCCTGCTGCTGTGGCTCGCCTCACCGGCGATCGCGTGGTGGGTGAGCCGTCCGCTGACGAGTCGCGAGGCGCGGCTCACGCCGGATCAGGCGGGGTTCCTGCGCAAGCTCGCCCGCCGCACGTGGGCGTTCTTCGAGACCACGGTGGGCGCCGAGGACCATTGGCTGCCGCCGGACAACATCCAGGAACATCCCGTCGCCGCCGTGGCGCACCGCACCTCGCCCACCAACATGGGCCTCGGGCTGCTGGCGAACCTCGCCGCCTACGATTTCGGCTACATCGCCGCGGGCCGGCTCGTCCAGCGCAGCGCCGATGCGCTGCGTTCGATGGCTTCCCTCGATCGCCACGAGGGTCACTTCTACAACTGGTACGACACGCGGACGATGCAGCCGCTTGCGCCGCTCTACGTCTCCGCGGTCGATAGCGGCAACCTTGCCGGGCACCTGATGACGCTGCGCGCGGGATTGCTCGCGCTCGGCGACGACGCGATCGCCGGCCCGCGGTGGTTCGAGGGCCTGCGTGACACGGCGCGGACACTCCAGGACGCCCTGGGCATCGCGGCGCCCGCCAACGTCGCCGTGCTGCTGGATGAGCTGGAGGGCCTTTGCGGCACGCCGCCTGCCACCCTCGCAGCGGCTCGCCTGGGGCTCGAGCGCGTACGCGCGCGCGCGACAGAGCTCGCCGCGCAGGCCGGTGACGGAGCGATCGGAGAAGCGGGCTTCTGGACCTCGGCGCTGGCGAGCCAGGTGAACGCCCTGCTCGAAGAGCTGACGCTTTTCGCCGCGGCATCCGGCAATCACGCGCCACCGACGTTGCGCGAGCTCGCGGCGCTCGAAGCGGCTCAGGCGCCCGGGGCGGCCGGGCATGCCGCCGAGCGGCTCGCGCGCATCGACGGCCTCGCGCAGCAGTGCGACGAGCTCGCCCGCATGGAGTACGGATTCCTCTACGAGAAGGCGCGCCACCTGCTGGCGATCGGCTACAACGTGACGGAAGGCCGGCCGGATGCGGGCCACTACGACCTGCTCGCTTCGGAGGCGCGGCTCGCGAGCTTCGTCGCGATCTCGCAAGGCGAGCTGCCGCAGGAGAACTGGTTCGCGCTCGGCCGCTTGCTGACCACCGCGTCCGGGCAGTCGGTGCTCATGTCGTGGAGCGGCTCGATGTTCGAGTACCTGATGCCGCTGCTGGTGATGCCGACGTACCGCCAGACGCTCCTCGACCAGACCTGCCGCGTGGCGGTCGAGCACCAGATCGCGTACGGACGCAGCCGCGGCGTGCCGTGGGGCGTCTCGGAGTGCGGCTACAACTCCGTCGATGCGGGCCTGAACTACCAGTACCGCGCCTTCGGCGTGCCCGGCCTGGGATTGAAGCGCGGGCTGGCCGAGGACGTGGTCATCGCGCCCTATGCGTCGGCGCTTGCGCTGATGGTGGCGCCCGAGGCGGCGTGCGCGAACCTGCAGCGCCTGGCCACCGAGGGACTCGCGGGCCGGTTCGGCCTCTACGAGGCGATCGACTACACGCCGGCGCGCCTGCCGCGCGGGCAGACGAGCGCGGTGGTGCGCTCCTTCATGGCGCACCACCAGGGGATGATCCTTCTTTCCCTCGGCCACGTGCTCCTCGACCGGCCGATGCAGCGGCGCTTCGAGTCGGATCCGATCTTCAAGGCGAGCCTGCTGCTGCTGCAGGAACGCGTGCCCAAGTCCGCGGCGCTGCACCTGCACCCCGCGGATCCCTCGGCGGTGCGCGGCATTCCCGGGGGGCCCGAGTCGCCGGTGCGCGTGCTCGCCACGCCCAACACGCCGGTGCCCGAGGTGCAGCTTCTCTCCAACGGGCGCTACCACGTCATGGTCACCAACGCGGGCGGCGGCAGCTCGCGCTGGAAGGACCTGGCGGTCACGCGCTGGCGCGAGGACGCGACCTGCGACGCCTCAGGCACCTTCTGCTACGTGCGCGACGTCGCGAGCGGGCGCTTCTGGTCGACGGCGCACCAGCCGACGCGGGCGCGCGCCGAGCACTACGAGGCGATATTCACCGAGGCGCGCGCGGAGTTCCGTCGCCGGGACGACGATCTCGAGACCCACACCGAGATCGTGGTCTCGCCCGAGGACGACATCGAGCTCAGGCGCGTTCGCATCACCAACCGCTCGCGCGCGCGGCGCACGCTCGACGTCACCAGCTACGCCGAGGTCGTGCTGGCGCCCGCGGCGGCCGAGGCGCTGCACCCCGCGTTCTCCAACCTCTTCGTCCAGACCGAGATCGTGGCTTCGCGCCAGGCGATCCTCGCCAACCGCAGGCCGCGCTCGCTCGCCGAATCGGCGCCCTGGATGTTCCACCTGATGGCGGTCCACGACGCCGACTCGCTCGGCGTCTCCTTCGAGACCGACCGCATGGCGTTCATCGGGCGCGGTGGCTCGCTCGCCGCGCCTCTGGCGATGACACGGGCGGGAGCGTTGGCTGGCGGCCAGGGCTCGGTGCTGGACCCGGTGGTCGCGATCCGCCACCAGATCGCCCTCGAGCCGCAGCAGAGCGTGACGATCGACATCGCCTCCGGCATGGCCGACTCGCGCGGGGCCGCGCTCGCGCTTGCCGCGAAGTACCAGGACCGCCACCTGGCCGACCGCGTCTTCGACCTCGCGTGGACGCACAGCTGGGTGACGCTGCGCCAGCTGAACGCGACCGAATCCGACGCGCAGGCCTACTCGCGCCTGGCGAGCTCGGTCATCTTCGCCAACGCCGCGCTGCGCGCCGAGGCGTCCGTGCTGCTGCGCAACCGCCGTGGGCAGTCGGGGTTGTGGGGCTACGCCATCTCCGGCGACCTGCCGATCGTGCTGCTGCAGATCTCGGACGCGGAGAACATCGACCTCGTGCGCCGCATGGTGCAGGCGCACGCGTACTGGCGGCTGAAGGGCCTCGCGGTGGACCTCGTCATCTGGAACGAGGATCGCGGCGGCTATCGCCAGGTGCTGCAGGACCAGATCATGGGGTTGATCGCAGCCGGCATCGAGGCGCATGTGATCGACCGGCCGGGGGGCATCTTCGTGCGCCGGGCCGAGCAGATCTCCGAGGAGGACCGCGTCCTGCTGCAGTCGGTGGCGCGCGCGATCGTGAGCGACCGGCGCGGGGGCCTCGCCGAGCAGATCGGCCGCCGCGGGCCCGCGGAGGTGCGCATCCCCCGCCTCGTGCCGACGCGCGATGCGCGCCCGCAGGCCGCGCCCGCCGAGCAGCCTTCGCGCGAGCTCATCCTCGCCAACGGCCTGGGCGGATTCACGCCGGACGGTGCGGAGTACGTGATCACGACGCGCGCCGGCGAGACCACGCCCGCGCCCTGGAGCAACGTGCTCGCGAACCCGGGCTTCGGCACCGTGGTGTCCGAGAGCGGGCTCGCCTACACCTGGAGCGAGAACGCGCACGAGTTCCGCCTCACGCCGTGGCACAACGACCCGGTGACCGACGCGAGCGGCGAGGCGTGTTTCCTGCGCGACGAGGAGACGGGCGCCTTCTGGTCCCCCGCGCCGCTGCCGCGCAGGGGAGCCGGGAGCTACGTGACCCGCCACGGATTCGGCTACAGCGTCTTCGAACACGTCGAGGACGGGATCCACTCCGAGATGACTGTCTACGTGGCCATCGACGCGCCGGTCAAGTTCACGGTGCTGAAGGTGCGCAATGCCTCGGGCCGCGCTCGCCGGCTTTCGGCCACTGGGTACGCGGAGTGGGTGCTCGGCGACCTGCGGCCCAAGACCGCGATGCATGTCGTCACCGAGGTCGACGCGAAGAGCGGGGCGCTCTATGCGCGCAACGCCTACAACGCGGACTTTCCGGGGCGGGTCGCGTTCCTCGACGTCGACGATCCCGCGCGCAGCGTGAGCGGCGATCGCACCGAGTTCCTCGGGCGCAACGGGGCGCTCGGCGATCCGGCGGCGATGTCGCGCACGCGTCTCTCGGGCAAGGTCGGAGCGGCGCTCGACCCGTGCGCCGCGATGCAGGTTCCGTTCGACCTTGCCGACGGCCAGGAGCGCGAGATCGTGTTCAGGCTGGGCGTCGGCGCGAACGCCGGCGAGAGCGCCGCGCTGGTGCAGCGCTTCCGCGGAACCGGCGCCGCGCGCGCGGCATTGGACGCCGTGCGCGTGCACTGGAAGCGCACGCTGGGCGCCGTGCAGGTGCGGACGCCGGACGCCGCATTCGACGTGCTCGCCAACGGATGGCTCCTCTACCAGACGATCGCCTGCCGCCTCTGGGCACGCAGCGGCTACTACCAGTCGGGTGGCGCCTTCGGGTTCCGCGACCAGCTCCAGGACGTGATGGCGCTCTTGCACACCGAGCCGGCGCTCGCGCGCGACCACCTCCTGCGTTGCGCGGGCCGCCAGTTCACCGAAGGCGACGTCCAGCATTGGTGGCATCCGCCCTCGGGCAAGGGCGTGCGCACGCGCTGCTCGGACGACTACCTCTGGCTGCCGCTCGCGGTGGCGCGCTACGTGAAGGCCACCGGCGACGCCACGGTGCTCGACGAGCAGGCACGCTTCCTCGAGGGCCGCGCGGTGAGTCCAGGCGACGACTCGTATTACGACCTGCCGCGCCGGGCCGCGGAGTCGGCCAGCGTCTACGAGCACTGCGTGCGCGCCGTCGAGCGGGGCCTGCGCTATGGCGCGCACGGGCTGCCGCTCATGGGCTCGGGCGACTGGAACGACGGCATGAACCTGGTGGGGATCAAGGGCGAGGGCGAAAGCGTCTGGCTGGGCTTCTTCCTGTGCACGGTCCTCGAGCAGTTCGCCGAGACGGCGCGCGCGAAGGGCGACGCCCCGTTCGCCGCACGCTGCGGCGTGGAGCGCGAGAGGCTGCGCGCCAACCTCGAGCGGCACGGCTGGGACGGCGCCTGGTATCGGCGCGCCTACTTCGATGACGGCACGCCGCTCGGATCGGCGAACAACGTCGAGTGCCGGATCGACTCGGTGTCGCAGAGCTGGTCGGTGCTCTCGGGCGCCGGCGCCCCACGGCGGGCGCGCCTCGCGATGGATGCCGTCGAGAATCACCTCGTGCGCCGCGATCACTCGCTGGTCCAGCTCCTCGATCCGCCGTTCGACCAGACCAACCTGGATCCGGGCTACATCCGCGGCTACGTTCCGGGCGTGCGCGAGAACGGGGGCCAGTACACGCACGCGGCGATCTGGGCGGCGATGGCGTTCGCGGCGCTGGGCGATCGCGAGCGCGCGTGGGAGATCGCCGCGATGATCAACCCCGCCAGCCGCACGCGATCGCCCGAGGGCATGTCGGTCTACAAGGTCGAGCCGTACGTGGTGGCCGCCGACATCTACGCGGTCGAGCCGCACGCGGGACGCGGTGGATGGAGCTGGTACACGGGCTCCGCGGGCTGGATGTACCGCCTCATGGTCGAGTCCCTGCTAGGGCTCACGCGCGAGGCCGGGCGCCTGGCCTTCACGCCCTGCCTGCCCGCCGCGTGGCCGTCGTGCACCATCGACTACCGCGTGGGCGCCACAACGTATGCGATCGAGCTGCGCCAGGGGGTCGCCGGCTCGGGCGACAGGATCGCCACCACGCGCGTCACCCTCGATGGCGTGGTGCAGCGGGACAATTCGGTGACCCTTGTCGACGACCGGCTGGCGCACCGGGTCGAGGTGCTGATCGCTCCCGAAAAAGAAAAACGCCGCCCATAGGGCGGCGCGTGTAGCGGCAAACGAAGGTTAGCGGGACGGAACGACCACGATGTTGTCGCCGGTCCTTCCGCGTTGCCCCTCGGCGCCGGTGCTGCCCGTCGCTCCGGTGTATCCGGTGGCGCCGGTCGCGCCGGTCGCGCCGGTGTCACCCTTCTGCGCAGCAGCTCCGGACATGCCGGTTTCGCCGGTTGCGCCGGTGGGACCGGGCGCGCCGGCGGGACCCGGAACCGCGACCACGGTCGGGGCGGGAGTGACGACGACCGCCCTTTCGCAGGCGGTCGACAGCAGGACGGGAATTGCCAGGAACAGGATCGAAGCTCTCATCGGAATATGCCTTTCAACGGTTGAAGGGTGAAGATACGCACGCCCCGCGGTGAGGTCGGTGCGCTACCGCGCAGAGGACGCGCAGTGTGCGGCGAGTGTCGCCCGCGTTGAAGTGGCCGGAGATCACGAGCACGTCGCACTGGATCGGCTGCAGACCGGCCGGCTGGATCGCCGCGGGACTCGTCCTGATGGCGGCAGACTGTGTGCGAACCCGTACAGACGACGCCGGGCGACACCGATATCGTGAAGCCCCTACCAAGGAGATGACATGAGCATTGGATTGATTCTGCTGATCATCGTGGTCCTGATGCTGGTCGGAGCCGTGCCTGCGTGGCCGCATGCTCGCGGATGGGGTTATGGGCCCAGCGGCGGCCTCGGCCTCGTAGTGCTGATCGTGGCCATCCTTCTCGTGATGGGCAAGATCTAGACCGTACGCCAGCGCACAGACGATCGCGAGCGCGCGGCGTACCTTCCATCCAGCAACTCGAAATCCATCAACAACGGAGAACTTCCATGACGAGTCTCAAACGCGTTTCCACGATTTTCGCGGCGCTGGCAATCGCCACCACCCTGGGCTGCGCCGGTACGATGAAAAAGGAGAGCACCGGTGAGTATGTCGACGACGTCGCCATCACCGCCAAGGTGAAGAAGGACATCTTCGATGAGCCGACGCTCAAGTCGGCCGAGATCAACGTCGAGACCTTCAAGGGCGCGGTCCAGCTGAGCGGCTTCGTGAGCTCGCAGGCCAACATCAACACCGCCGTCGTGGTCGCGAGGAACGTCAAAGGCGTGACGTCGGTCAAGAACGACATGCTGGTCAAGTAGACCCGGTCGATCGCGGCCGGGCGGCCGCGATCACCTTACCTGACCGTTGGATAGTGCGACAGGCGCTCGGTTTCCTTGCGCACGACCTCGTAGCATTCGCACGACATCCTCTCGAGCTTCGGCCGGTCGAGCACCTTGATGCGGCCGCGCCGGTACTCGATCACGCCCGCGTCCTGCAGCTTGCCCGCTGCCGCGGTGACGCCCTCGCGCCGCACGCCCAGCATGTTCGCGATCAGCTCCTGGGTCATGACGAGCTCGAGCGTGGGCAGCCGGTCGAGGCTCAGGAGCAGCCAGCGGCACAGCTGCTGGTCGACCGAATGGTGGCGGTTGCACACCGCCGTCTGCGCCATCTGGGTGATAAGCGACTGGGTGTAGCGCAGCAGCAGGTGCTGCATCGAGCCCGATCGGCTGAACTCCTCCCGCAGGTACCTCGCCGCCAGGCGGAACGAATGCCCCGCGCTTTGCACGACCGCGCGGCTGGGCGTGGTCTCCCCGCCCATGAAGAGCGAGATGCCGACCAGGC
>Ga0307505_10001174_pt1 | contig 22664 bp, 19 predicted proteins | sample 23_S_MG_FD_202183 | JGI IMG/M metagenome (GOLD analysis project Ga0307505, IMG submission 202183) | Soil microbial communities from Populus trichocarpa stands in riparian zone in the Pacific Northwest, United States - 23_S | ecosystem: Environmental > Terrestrial > Soil > Riparian zone > Trees...
ACAAATCGCGCGACCCACATACGCAAACGGCATAAGGCGCGGCAGTGTCCGCCTGCGTTGCGATAGCAGCCCGCCTGCTATCCAAAGCAGAAAAGATTGGTTCGAGCGAGTGCACTGCGCCACCAGAATCGCCCTTCGCTTTCAACTCCTATCGGAAGGTCGCTCGATGTCATCTCTCTCGAATCCCATTTCGCGCCGCGGCCTGCTGGCAGGCGCCGCGTTCGCGCTGGCCGCCGCGGCCACGCCGGCCCTGGCGCAGTCGCCGGTGAACCTGCTGAACGTCTCCTACGATCCCACGCGCGAGCTCTATCAGGAGATCAACAAGGCTTTCGTCGCGCATTGGCAGCAGAAGGCCGGTCAGGCGGTGGCGGTCAAGGCGTCGCACGGCGGCTCCGGCAAGCAGGCGCGCTCGGTCATCGACGGTCTGGATGCCGACGTGGTCACGCTGGCGCTGGCCTACGACATCGACGAGATCGCCGCGAAGGGCAAGTTGCTGCCGGCCGACTGGCAGAAGCGCCTGCCGCTGAACAGTTCGCCCTACATCTCGACCATCGTATTCCTGGTGCGCAAGGGCAACCCGAAGGCCGTGAAGGAATGGAGCGACCTCGGCAAGCCCGGCGTGGCCGTCATCACGCCGAATCCCAAGACGTCGGGTGGCGCGCGCTGGAACTATCTGGCGGCGTGGGGCTATGCGCTGAAGCAGCCCGGCGGCAACGAGGCGAAGGCGCGCGACCTGGTGACCGCCATCTTCCGCAACGTGCCGGTGCTGGACTCCGGTGCGCGCGGCTCGCTGACCACTTTCGTCGAGCGCGGCATCGGCGACGTGTTCATCTCGTGGGAGAACGAGGCGCTGCTGGCGATCAAGGAACTGGGTCCGGACAAGTTCGAGCTCGTGTACCCGTCGGTCAGCATCCTGGCCGAGCCGCCGGTGGCGCTGGTCGACAAGAACGTCGACCGCAAGGGCACGCGCGCGGTCGCTCAGGCCTACCTCGAGTTCCTGTACACGCCGCAGGCGCAGGAGATCATCGCTCACAACTACTACCGCGCCAGCGACAAGGCGGTAGCCGCAAAGTACGCGAAGCAGTTCCCGCCGCTGAACCTGTTCACGATCGACGACGTTTTCGGCGGATGGGCGAAAGCGCAGAAGACGCACTTCTCGGACGGCGGCGTGTTCGACCAGATCTACAAGCCGGGTGCCGCGGCGCCGACGGCGTCACGCTAGCGCAGCGGCGCACGCTGTTTCGACTCATGCCGGCCGTGTCCGACCTCGTTCCGCTGATCGTTCCCGGGTGGCGCAATTCCGGCCCGCGCCACTGGCAGTCGTACTGGGAACTGCTGCTGCCGCAGGCGCGACGCGTGCAGCAGCGCGACTGGGAACAGCCGGATCCGGCCGACTGGGTCGCGCAGCTGGATGCGGCCGTAGCGTCTCTAGGCGCGCGTCAGCGCGCCGTGCTGATCGCGCACAGCCTGGGATGCGCAACAGCGGTGCGCTGGGCCGCGGAGGGTGATGCGCGCAACGTCGCGCGCATAGCCGCCGGGTTCCTGGTCGCGCCGGCCGACGTGGAACGGCCGCTCGCCGATGAGCGACTGGCCGCCTTTGCGCCGCTGCCGCAGGCGCCGCTGCCTTTTCCAACGCTGGTGGTAGGCAGCACCGACGATGCCGTGTGCAGTGGGCTGCGCGCGCAGGAACTGGCGCGAAGGTGGCGCGCCGAGTGCCGACTGCTGCCGCAGGCGGGCCACATCAACGCGGAGTCCGGCCATACGCAGTGGCCCGAGGGGCTGGCTCTGCTGCGCCGGTTCGTTGCGCGCGTTACATCCGCGATCGTGCCCTGGCCGGAACCGATGGACCGTGAACCGGCGCTCAGCGCCGGCTAGTGGTGATACGGACCCGCGGGCGTTGTATTGCCCGCGGTCGTTCAGGCGGAGATCAGGCTGCCTTGGCCGGCGCCGGCGGCAGGCCTGCCGCGTCGAACACGCCTTCGAACAGCACCGAGCTCAGATACCGCTCGCCGGAGTCCGGCAGAACGACGACGATGGTCTTGCCGGCGTTCTCCGGCTTGTGCGCGAGGCGCACGGCGACCGCGACGGCCGCGCCGCAGGAAATGCCCGACAGGATGCCTTCCTCGCGCGTCAGCCGGCGCGCGAAGTGGATCGCTTCCTCGTTGGTCACCTGCTCGATCGCATCGACCAGCGACAGATCCAGTACGTCCGGCACGAAGCCGGCGCCGATGCCCTGGATCTTGTGCGGCGAAGGCTTCAGCGGATCGCCGGCGCGCTTCTGCGTCAGCACCGGGCTGGCGGCCGGCTCGACCGCCACCGCCTGGATGGCCTTGCCCTTCGTGTTCTTGATGTAGCGTGCAACGCCGGTGATGGTGCCGCCGGTACCCACGCCCGACACGAAGATGTCGACCTGGCCGTTGGTGTCTTCCCAGACTTCGGGACCTGTCGTGCTCTCGTGGATCGCCGGGTTCGCCGGATTCTTGAACTGCTGCAGCAGCACGTAGCGCGACGGATCGGAAGCGGCGATCTCCTCGGCCTTCGCCACCGCGCCGCTCATGCCCTTTGCCCCTTCGGTCAGCACCAGCGTTGCACCATAGGCGAGCAGCAGCTTGCGGCGCTCGACGCTCATCGTCTCCGGCATCGTCAGCGTGATGGGAATGCCGCGCGCCGCTGCGACGAAAGCGAGCGCGATGCCGGTGTTGCCGCTGGTGGGTTCGATGATCTCCTTGCCGGGGCCCAGAAGCCCGCGCTTCTCGGCGTCCCAGATCATCGCGGCGCCAATGCGGCACTTGACGGAATAGGCGGGGTTGCGGCCTTCGATCTTTGCCAGCACGGTGGCCTTCGCATCGTCGGCGACGCGGTTCAGACGTACCAGCGGCGTGCGGCCGATGGACAGGGAGTTGTCGGCATACCAGGTGGTCATGGGACTTTCCTTCGTTTGATGACGTGCGCATGCACGGCGCCGTCGCGGCGCCGCGCCGATCGTCTAACACTAGGCGCTTGCGCCACCGACGTGCAGCGCATATCAGACTAAGGATATGCCCGGCGGGCAGAACGCCAATGCCGCGCGCGACGCAATGCGGCTTTCCTGCAAAGCTAATCGCAGAAACATCGTTCACAACCCCACAGTGCGCTCCTAGTCTCGACGTCTTGCATATCGCGTACCCGGGAGCAGCCATGTCCATATCGTCGGTGGCCGAAGACACCGCCGTCGCAGCCGCAGAACAGACGCACGTCAGCGCCATCCTCGAACGCGCACAGCAGCTCGGTCGGGCGCTGGCGCTGGACTTCGCCGGTGCCGTGCCGCCGCTGGATGCGTGGGCGCTGGTGAAGGCCGGGGCGGCGAAGCTCGTCGACGTGCGCACCGTGGAGGAGCGCTCGTACGTGGGCTCCGTGCCGGGCAGCCTGCACGTCATATGGGCGACCGGGATCAGCCAGAACCGCAATCCGCGCTTCGTGCGCGAACTGGACACCAAAGTGCGCAAGGACGACGTCGTGCTGCTGCTGTGCCGCAGCGCGAAGCGCTCCGCCGATGCGGCCGCCGCGGCGACGCGCGCCGGCTTCCAGCACGTCTACAACGTGCTCGAGGGATTCGAAGGAGATCTGGACGAGCGTCGCCAGCGCGGCCGGCTGGGCGGCTGGCGCAGCTACGACCTGCCGTGGGAGCAGGACTGACGTCGGCTGGCAGCGATCGCGTGCCCGGCGCTCCGCTGCAGCCATCTGACATGCGGGATCCTCGACCTGCGCGCTGCGGGAACGGCGGCGAGTTCGAGCTGGACGCCGTCATCACCGGCCTGGCGGCGGCACGTGCGCGCTGGCGGGCCGCGCAGGGCCGCTCGTCGGAGCCCGGCGGCCGCGAGCTACCGTCCTTCGAAACGACGCGCGGGATCATCGACGATCTGCACGGCGCGCTTTTTCCGATGCGGCTCGGGCCGGCCGATCTGCGCCAGGAAGGCGAAGACTTCTACATCGGCCACGTGCTGGACACGGTGCTGCAGCGGCTGACCGGGCAGGCACGGCTGGAACTGCGGCATCAGGCGCGGCTCGATCTCGCGCAGCCCGGACCTTCCGAAGACGCTGCGTCGGCGGACATCGAGACGGAAGCGCTGCGCCGCGTGCGCGCGCTGGCCGCCGAACTGCCACGCATCCGCGCGCTGCTCGACGAAGACGTGCTCGCGGCTTTCAACGGCGACCCGGCGGCCCGCAGCGTCGATGAGGTGCTGCTGTGCTACCCGGGCATCGCGGCGATGATCCATCACCGTGTCGCGCACGAGCTGTACCGGCTCGATCTGCCGCTGCTGGCGCGCATCGTCAACGAGATTGCGCATCGCAAGACCGGCATCGACATCCATCCCGGCGCGGAGATCGGCGCGGGCTTCTTCATCGACCACGGCACCGGCGTCGTCATCGGCGAGACCGCGTGCATCGGTGAGCGCGTGCGGCTCTACCAGGCCGTCACGCTGGGTGCGAAGAGCTTCCCGGCGGACGGCAAGGGCCGGTTGCGCAAGGGACTGCCGCGGCACCCGATCGTCGAGGACGACGTCGTGATCTACGCGGGTGCGACGATCCTCGGGCGCATCACCATCGGCCGCGGTTCGGTGATCGGCGGCAACGTCTGGCTGACGCGCAGCGTTGCTGCGGGCAGCCACGTCAGCCAGGCCACCACACGCTCGGAAACCGTCGAGGGCGGTGCCGGCATCTGATCCATCGATTGCAGCGCCCGCTGCGCCATTACAAGAAAACGGATTCAAGAGGAGGGAAGCAATGGCCGAAAGCCAGGACGTACAACTCGCGTTGGGCGACACCGCCGCCCGGCAGCTCGCAGTCACCACCAAGACCGCGCCGCAGCTCGTCACGATCTCGCCACGCTGGCTCACGCACCTGCTGCAGTGGATTCCGGTGCAGGCCGGCACCTACCGCGTCAACCAGGTGAAGGATCCGCAGTCCATCGAGGTGCTGTGCGCCAAGCGAGACGAGGCCGAGCTGCCGCAGACCTTCGTTGACTACGAGGACAAGCCGCGCGAGTTCTTCCTGAACGCGGTGACGACGATCGTCGACGTGCACACGCGCGTGTCCGACCTGTACAGCAGCCCGCACGACCAGATCAAGGAGCAGCTGCGCCTGACCATCGAGATCGTCAAGGAGAAGCAGGAGCACGAGCTCATCAACAACGCCGACTACGGCCTGCTCGCCAACGTCGCGGAAGAGCAGCGCGTGTTCCCGCTGACCGGCGCGCCCACGCCGGACGACTTCGACGAACTGCTGAGCAAAGTCTGGAAGGAGCCGGCGTTCTTCCTCGCGCACCCGCTCGCCATCGCTGCCTTCGGGCGCGAGTGCACGCGGCGCGGCGTGCCGCCGCCAACAGTGAACCTGTTCGGCTCGCCGTTCCTCACGTGGCGCGGCGTGCCCATCGTGCCGTCGGACAAGGTGCCGGTGGACGGTGGCAAGTCCAAGGTGCTGCTGCTGCGCGTCGGCGAGAAGCGCCAGGGCGTGGTGGGGCTGTTCCAGCCGGGGCTGGCCGGCGAGCAGAGCCCGGGGCTGTCGGTGCGCTTCATGGGCATCAACCGCAACGCGATCGCTTCCTATCTGGTTTCGCTGTACTGCTCGCAGGCGGTGCTGACGACGGATGCGCTGGCGGTGCTCGAGGACGTCGAAGTGAGCAAGTACCATGAGTATTCGCACACCTACCAGTGACGCCGATCCGGCAGGCGCCGGCGCGCCGCTGCAGTTTCCGGACGCTGCGTTGTTGGCGCAGTGGGCGAACGAGCTGTTCAAGGCGCTGCCGGTCGGCGCGGCCGGGTACACGGGCGCGCCAGGCCTGCCGGCCACCGGTGCAGCGAGCGGTGCATCGCCGTTGGCGGCGATCCCTGCCGTGAGTTCGCCGGTCGTCACACCGCCTGCAGCCGGCGAACCGCATCCCGGTCTGCTTCAGTCCTTGCCATCGACGCCGGCGCATGCCGAGGCGCTGCTCGCCACGGTGCCGCCCGCGGTGCCGAATGCGACGACCGCGACGGGCATCCCGGATCATGCGGCCACTACGCTGCCCGCGACCGAACCGCGCATTGGCGGTGTCGCACAGGGCGTGCCGCAGGCCTACGCGGCAGCGCTGCCCTTCGCGGCGACGTCGCCGGCCGCTGGCACGCTGCCGGCGTCGGTGCCGTATTGCTTCCTGGGGGACGCCGCGACCGCCGGGCCGCGAGCTGCGCCTGCGGATGCGCCGGACACGGGCGCCGCGCGGTCGCAGCAGGCATCCGCCGACGATCGCGTGCTGGCGCAGAGCTTCGGCCTGCCGGGCGCGAAAGCACTGCGCGCTCTGCTGGCTGAGCCGGCACCGGATGCGGCTGTAGCCGCACCGCCGCCCAGTACCGCGCCGGAGGCGCCGTACTACTTCGTCGCCACGCCGGACCGCGCATTCCAGCACGATCACGCGCGCGGCGTGCCGGCGCTGGATGCTGGCCTGCGCCCGCCCTTCGACGTGCACGCGGTGCGTCGCGACTTTCCGATCCTCGCGCAGCGCGTCAACGGCCGGCCGCTGATCTGGTTCGACAACGCCGCGACCACGCAGAAGCCGCAGGCAGTCATCGATCGCCTGGCCGACTTCTACCGCCGCGAGAACTCCAACGTGCACCGCGCCGCCCACGAACTGGCGGCACGCGCCACCGACGCCTACGAGAAGGCGCGCAGCACGGTCGCGCGCTTCATCGGCGCGGACTCGTCCGATGAGATCGTCTTCGTGCGCGGCACGACCGAGGCGATCAACCTGGTCGCACAGGGCTGGGGGCGCCGGCACGTGGGTGCGGGCGACGAGATCGTCGTGTCGCACCTGGAGCACCACGCCAATATCGTGCCGTGGCAGCAGCTCGTGCAGGAGAAGGGCGCGAAGCTGCGCGTGATCCCGGTGGACGATTCGGGCCAGGTGCTGCTGGAGGAATACCAGCGGCTGCTCAACGACCGCACGAAGATCGTCGCGGTCACGCAGGTATCGAACGCGCTGGGCACGGTGGTGCCGGTCAGGGAGATCGTCGATCTGGCGCATCGCGCCGGCGCGCTGGCGCTGATCGACGGTGCGCAGTCGGTGTCGCACTTCCGTGTCGACGTGCAGGCGCTGGACGCGGACTTCTTCGCCTTCTCCGGCCACAAGATCTTCGGACCGACCGGCATCGGCGTGCTGTACGGCAAGCGCGCGGTGCTGGAGGACACGCCGCCGTGGCAGGGCGGCGGCAACATGATCGACGACGTCACCTTCGAACGCACGACCTACCAGCCGCCGCCGGCGCGCTTCGAGGCTGGCACCGGCAACATCGCCGACGCGGCGGGACTGGGTGCTGCGCTGGAATACCTGGAGCGGGTGGGCGTGGAAAACGTCGCGCGCTACGAGCACGAACTGCTCGAATACGCGACGCAGCAACTGCGCACCGTGCCCGGCATACGGCTGATCGGCACAGCGCGCGACAAGGCCAGCGTGCAGTCCTTCGTGCTGGCCGGCTACACGCCCGAGGAAGTGGGCAAGGCGCTGAACCAGGACGGCATCGCGGTACGCGCAGGGCATCACTGCGCGCAGCCGATCCTGCGGCGCTACGGCCTGGAAGCGACGGTGCGGCCGTCGCTGGCCTTCTACAACACCTGCGAGGAAGTGGACGTGCTGATCGCTGCGCTGCGCCGGCTGGCGGCGGCGCGGCGCTGAAGCCCTGGCCGTGACGCCGGCGCGTCACGGCGTGCGCCGCAACGCGGCACTGCCGGCCGGCGTGGCGGACGGCTTCTTCTTCGCCTTGGCGTGGCTGGCCGCGCCGTTGCGCAGCGCGGCGGGCTGACGCGTGGCCGGCAACGCGGTGGCTCGGTCCTCGCGCAGCGCTGCATCGACCAGCGCGCGCACCATCCACTGCGACACCTGCTCGACTTCGCGCTCGCTGGCGTTCCACACGTCTTTGAGAATGATGTACGGCTCTATGCCGTAGAGCACCGACAGCGCACGGATCAGCCGCGCGTACGATGCCGCCGACAGTTGCCGGCGCAGCGGCGCAGCCGCGCGATCCAGGATGCGCGTACGATGGCCGCGCTTGAACTGTTCCTCCTTCAGCGTGCCTGCCTGGGCCAGCGCCCAGTGCTCGAGCGACAGCTGCAGCGCAGCGCGTAGTTGCGCCTCGAACTCCTTGAAGCGCGGAAAGGTCTGCTCGAACAGGTCGTACAAGCGGTCGCGCCCGTCCTGCTTCTGCGAATCGAAGCGCCGCACAGGCCCCAGGCTTTCCTCCACCAGTGCGGTGACCAACTGGCCGTGGCTGGGGAAGTACCGATACGCGTTGGCACGTGACACGCCGGCCGCTGCCGCGACCTCGGCGACGGTCGCCAGACCGCGCTCGCGCACCAGGTTCATGCCCGCGTCGACCAGCTTGCGATAGGTGCGCGCACGCGGTCCGTGGTCCGGCGGTGGCGGTGCCACGGTGTAGTGCGACGGAATCCTCGGTCGGGCCGGCATGCAGACTTTTTTCGGAAGTTGTTGACGCTGCAAATTTTCGGCTGCTATGTTAACGCCGGGCCGTGAGACAGGTGTCTCATTTTCGGGTTTACCCGGCGCAGTAGCGGTTGCCGAGGGACACCGATCGGAACCCGCGCAGGTGAGGCGTCATCGTCTTCACTGCGTTGCAGCAAGCCATCCCATGAATATGAGCATGGCGCCATCAAGAGCGCCGGCCGCCCCGGTATGGGGCAAGGAGACACGCGACTTTGAAAGTCGTGACTTACCGTTGGGGCGGACGCCGCTGCGTCGGCACGCTGTCGTCCGACGGCAGCGAAATCGCGCCGCTGGAGCTGGGCGAGCGCGCGGCGCGCCGCGGCGCGCTGGCGCTGGTCGAACTGCAGGCCGAGCGCAGCAACGGCGGCGCGGCGCCACGCAGCGCAGGCCCGCGGCTGCCGCTGGCTGCCGTGCAGATCGAAGCGCCGCTGCCGCTGCCGCGCCGCAACCTGTTCTGCGTGGGTCGCAACTACCGCGCGCACGCGCGCGAACTGGCCGGCACCATCTTCGCGAAGGACCAGGTTGGCGAGGCCATCGACGAGTGGCCGATCGTGTTCACCAAGGTTCCTGAGTGCGTGATCGGCGACGGTGCGCCGATAAGGCTGCCTGGCGCGGTGTCACAGCAGATCGACTACGAAGCGGAGCTGGCGGTCGTCATCGGCCGCGGCGGCACCAACATCCCGCGGGCGCGCGCGATGGACCATGTGTGGGGTTACACCGTCGTCAACGACGTGACGGCGCGCGACGTGCAGAGCCGTCATCGGCAATGGGATCTGGGCAAGAGCTTCGACACCTTCTGCCCGATGGGCCCGTGCCTGGTCAGCGCGGACGAACTCGACGGCCGCGACACGCGCGTGCGCTGCTGGGTCAACGGCGAGCTGCGCCAGGACGCGCGCACGGCCGACCTGATCTTCGATATCCCGGCGCTGATCGAGACCTGTTCGCGCGGCATCACGCTGTATCCGGGCGACGTCATCGCGACGGGCACGCCGGCCGGCGTAGGCATGGGCATGGATCCGCCCACGTGGCTGCGCAGCGGCGACGTCGTGCGCATCGAGATCGACGGCATCGGCGTGCTGAGCAATCCGGTGCACTGACGATGACGGCCCGCTACATCGATCGCATCAGCGTGGACGTCGACGGCGAGGGCCGCGACACCATCGTCTGCGTGCACGGGCTGGGCGGAACGACCAACACGTGGACGCCGCTGATGCCGGCCTTCGAGCGGCTGCGCGTCGTGCGGCTGGACCTGCCGGGCTCGGGCCGCTCGCAGCGCGCGTATGCACTGAACGACGGACCGCTGACGATGGCGGCGCTCGTCGCCGCCGTGCGGCGCGTGTGCGGCGCTCTGGGCATCGAGCACGCGCACTTCGCCGGGCATTCGCTGGGCACCATCGTGTGCCACCACCTGGCCGCCGAGACGCCGCAGCAGGTGAGAAGCCTGCTGCTGTTCGGCCCGCTGGCTGCGCCGCCGGAAGCCGCGCGCACGGCCATCGCGCAGCGCGCCGCGCGCGCGCGCGCCGAAGGCATGTACCCGATCGCCGATGCGCTGCTCGCGACCGCGCTGTCGGCCACGACGCGCAGCGAGCTGCCGCTGGCGACCGCCGCCACGCGCGAGTCGCTGCTGGCGCAGGACGCCGAAGGCTACGCGCGCACCTGCGAAGCGCTGGCCGCCGCGCAGCCGGCGCGCTGGCCCGACGTGTCGTTTCCGTCGCTGCTGGTCACGGGCGACGAAGACGCGGTGGCCCCGCCGCAGGCGGTGCGCACGCTCGCCGACACGCTGCGCGCCGCGGGCAGCGACGCGTCGGTCGAAGTGCTGGCGCGTTGCGGCCACTGGACACCTTTCGAGCGCGCCGCCGACTGTGCGCGGCTGGCGCGCGCATTCCTGGACCGCGCGCTAGTGCGCGCTACCGGAAAGTGACGCCGGGAGGAATTGATGGCTTCCGTACTATTCACCAACGTGCGCGTGTTCGACGGCTCCGGCGAAAGACCCTACGCCGGCGAAGTGCTGGTGCAGGGCAACCGCATCGCGCGCGTCACGCGGTCCAACGGCCTGCGCGCGCTGCCGGTCGCCGGCGTGGACGTCATCGATGGCGCAGGCGCGACGCTGATGCCCGGCATGATCGAGGCGCACACGCACTTCTCGTGGAACGACCAGCCTTCGCTGGATTCGATACAGCGCATGCCCACCGAGGAGCACGTACTGTGGTGCGCGCACGTCGCCGAGCGTTACCTGTCGATGGGCTGGACGTCGTGCGTGGGCGCGGCCACCGCGAAGCCGCGGCTGGACGTGGTGATCCGCAACGCCATCGACGCCGGCGAGATCCCCGGCCCGCGCTACATCGCGGCCAGCCAGGAGATCACCGTGCAGGGCGGCCTGGGCGACGAGACGCGGCCGCACCTGCCGCAGCCCGAGTTCAGCTTCGGCGCGGTGGTCAGCGGGCCGGAGGAGATCCGCCGCTGCGTGCGGCAGTTCGTCAAGTACGGTGTCGACCAGATCAAGATCAACCTGTCGGGCGAGTACATCACCGGCTTGCCCGCGGAATACACGCCGTTTTCCGACGAGGAGATCGCGATGTGCGTGCGCGAGGCCAAGCGCTTCGGCAAGCGCGTCGCCGCGCATGCGCGCTCCAACGAGTCGGTGAAGCAATGCATCCGTCACGGCGTGGAAGTCATCTACCACGCGAGCTTCGCCGACGAGGAGGCGCTGGACCAGCTCGAGGCCGCGAAGGATCGCCACTTCGTCGCGCCGGGCCTGGCGTGGCTGATCAACACGTCGTTCCACGCCAGCGAGTGGGGGCTGACGCCCGAAGTCACGCGCAAGATGGGCTACCACCGCGAGCTCGAGATCGCGGTGGAGACGCTGAAGAAGATGCTGCGCCGGGGCCTCCGCATCCTGCCGGGCGGCGACTACGGCTTCGCGTGGACGCCGCACGGCACCAATGCCAAGGACCTCGAGTACTTCGTCAAGTACCTGGGCATGTCGCCGATGGAGGCGCTGCTGTCGGCCACCGCGTGGGGTGCGCCCATCATGAAGCGGCCCGACGAACTGGGGCGCGTAGCCGACGGCGCGCTGGCCGATCTGCTGCTGATCGACGGCGATCCGCTGGCCGACATCACGGTGCTGCAGGACCGCAAGCGCATCCTCGCGGTGATGAAGGACGGCGAGTTTCACCGCGCGCCGCCCACGCGCACGGCAGCGCGCAACCGCTGGAGCCAGGCGGCCTGAGGACGAGGAGAACGACCATGGACACGTTGTTCACGAACGTACGCATCCTCGATGGTTCCGGCACGGCGCCGTACACGGGCGAAGTGCTGGTGCGCGGCAACCGCATCGCGCGCGTGGCGCGCAGCGCACGCACGATCTCGCCGGCCGGCGCGGCCGTCATCGATGGCGCCGGCGCGACGCTGATGCCGGGTATGGTGGAGGCGCACACGCACTTCTCCTGGAATAACGCGGCGTCGCTGGCCGACATCCAGAAGATGCCGCTGGAGGAGCACGTGCTGTGGTGCGCGCGCGTCGCGCGCTCGTACCTCGATCACGGCTGGACTTCCTGCGTGGGTGCGGCGCCGGCCAAGCCGCGGCTCGACGTCGTGGTGCGCGATGCCATCGACAGCGGCCTGATTCCCGGGCCGCGCTATCTGGCCGCCAGCCAGGAGATCACCGTGCCCGGTGGCCTTGGCGACGAGACGCTGCCGCATCTGCCGTTTCCGGAGTTCAGCTTCTCCGTCAACTGCAACGGCCCCGAGCACATGCGCGCGATCTGCCGCATGTTCCTGAAGTACGGCGTCGACTCGATCAAGCTGAACCTGTCCGGCGACAACCTGGTTCCGCACGCCAGCGCGAAGACCCACTGGATGACGGACGCGGAGGTCGCGGTGGCCGTCGAGGAAACGCGCATGCGCGGCAAGCGTGTGTCGGTGCACGCGCGCTCGGCCGAGTCGGTGAAGCAGGCGCTGCGCCACGGCTGCGAAGTGATCTACCACGCCAGCTACACGGACAGCGAGGCGCTGGACATGCTGGAGGCGCAGAAGGACCGCATCTTCGTCGCGCCGGGCCTGTCCGTGATCTTCAAATTGCTGGAGGAGCAACCGGTACAGGCGCGCGCGCTGGGCTACGAGGAGGAACTGGCCGCCGCCATCGAATCGCTGAAGGCGATGCACCGGCGCGGCGTGCGCGTGCTGCCCGGCGGCGACTATGGCTTCTCGTGGGCGCCGCACGGCACCAACGCCACGGACCTGCAGTACTTCGTCAGGCACCTGGGCATGACGCCGATGGAGGCGATCGTCAGCGCCACGCGCCTCGGCGGCCAGATCATGCGCCGCGGCCACGAACTGGGCGAGGTGCGCGAAGGCCATCTGGCGGACCTGCTGCTGGTCGACGGCGATCCGCTGGCGGATCTTGCGCTGCTGCTGGATCGCAAGCGGCTGCTGGCGATCATGAAGGACGGACGCTTCCACAAGGCGCCCGAGGTGGCCGAGCAGCGCACGCTGCGGCCGGCGGCCTATGCCGGAGTCGCCGCGTGAACGCAGTGGCGTCCGTTTCCGCCGGGGCATAGCGCGATGTCGAAACGCGCGTCCGTCGCCGGCTGGGTGTTGCTCGCACTGCTGCTCGTCGCGCTCAGCGTGTGGGGGATCGCGGACAACGCGCGGCTGTTCCTGGTGACCGTCCTCAACGGACTGACGCTGGCGTCGCTGTACTTCATCGTAGCCAGTGGCTTCACCCTGGTGTTCGGCCTGATGCGCAACGTGAACCTCGCGCATGGTTCGCTGTACCTGCTGGGCGGCTACATCGGCTACGTGGTGGCCGAGGCCACCGGCTGGTGGGTGCTGGCGCTGGCGGCCGGCTTCCTGGGCGCGGCCGTCGTCGGGTTGCTGCTGCAGGTAGTGATCCTGCGGCACATGCAGGGGCAGGAACTGCGGCAGACGCTGGTCACCATCGGTATCGCCATCGTCATCGCCGACATCCTGCTGTGGATCTTCACCGGCGAAGTGCACCAGATGGAAGCGCCGTCGTGGCTCAAGGGTCCGCTGCGCGGTATTCCGATCATCAACGCTTATTCGCAGTACCGGATGAGCCTGCTGGTGCTGGGCGTGGTCATCGGCGTGGCGCTGTGGCTGTTCCTGAACCGCACGCGCGTCGGCATGATGATCCGCGCCGGCGTCGACGACCGCGCGATGCTGGCGGCGGCCGGTGTCAACGTGAACCTGGTGTTCGCGGTCACCTTCGCGATCGGCGCCGGACTGGCAGGGCTGGGCGGCGTCATCGGCGCGGTGGAGCTGTCGATGGTGCCGGGCGAGGACACGCGGCTGCTGCTCGCGTCGCTGATCGTCGTCATCGTCGGCGGCATGGGCAGCGTCGTCGGCGCCGCGATAGGTGCAGCGATCCTGGGGCTCGCCGAGACCTTCGGCCTCGCATATGCGCCGACGTACAGCGTGGTGTTCACCTTCGTGATCCTCGTCGTCGTGCTCGCCTTCCGGCCGCGCGGCATCCTGGGCAGGGCGTGAACGGGGGAACGCGGAGATGAGCGCAGCGAAGTGGCGCAAGGCGATGAATCCGGGTGCGCTGGCCGCCCAGGGCGCTGGTGCACCGATCCTTGCGCGGCTCGATCGCCGGTTCGCCGGCGCCGCGGCGTCCCCTGCGACAGTGGCGCGCGAGTCGTCGCCGACCTTGGACAGTGCGGCACTGCTGCGGCATGGATTGCTGCTGGCGGCGCTCATCGTGTTTCCGTTCGTCGCCACGCCGTTCATCACGTTCCAGATCGGCGGCCAATGCCTGACGCTGGGGCTGATCGCGCTGTCGCTGACCTTCCTCGCCGGCTACGGCGGCATGATCTCGCTGGCGCAGATGACGGTGGCCGGTATCGCCGGCTACACGGTGGCCATCCTCGGCGTCAGCGGCACCGCGGAGATCAGCCTGAACTGGCCGTCGTGGCTGGTCGTGCCCTGCGCGCTGCTGATCGCCACCGTGTGCGCGACGCTGATCGGCTGGCTGTCGGTGCGTACCGAAGGCATCTACACCATCATGATCACGCTGGCCATCGGCGTGGCCTTCTACTACCTGGTGCTGCAGAACTACTCGGTGTTCAACGGCTTCCAGGGGCTGCAGAAGGTCTACCCGCCCGAGGTCTTCGGCATCAACTGGCGCGACCCACTGCCGTTCTACTTCCTGGCGCTGACCTGTGCGGCGGCCGGCTACGCCTGGGTCCGCTATCTGGTGCGCACGCCGTTCGGCATCGCGCTGCAGGGCATCCGCGACAACCCGCGCCGCATGCACGCGCTGGGCTTCAACGTCGTCGCGCACCGCGTCGCCGCCTACGCGGCGGCCGGCTTCATCGCGGCGGTCGGCGGCGTGCTGTTCGTCTGGTACAACGCGTTGATCACGCCTGGCTCGGTGGGCACGTCGTGGCTGATCAACCTGCTGATCATCGCGGTGCTGGGCGGCCTGCGGCATCCGGTCGGTCCTTTCCTCGGCGCACTGGTGTTCGTGCTGCTGCAGACCTTCGCGATCGACCTCATCGATCGCGAGCGCTTCAATCTGGTCATCGGTGGCGTGTTCCTCGCCATCGTGCTGTTCTCGCCCGACGGACTGCTCGGCCTGTGGGCGAAGCTGCGGGCGCGCATGACCACGCGCGCCGCCGGCGTCGGGCGATCGACGATTTCAACCCAGCGGCCTTGAGAGAAGCCGCACACAGTCGCAAGGAGACAACGATGAAGACGCAGAAACGAAGGTTCGTGACCAAGTTGCTCGGCGGCGCTGTGCTGGCCGCGTGGGCTGTCGCCGCGCCGCTGGGCACGGCGGTCGCACAGCAGCCGCCGGTGAAGATCGGCGTGCTGGCGACGCTCGAAGGGCCGTTTGCCGCCGGCGGCGCCGACGGCATGCGCGGCGCCGAGCTCGCGATACGCGAGCGCAACGGCATGGTGGCGGGCCGCAAGATCGAGATGATCAAGGCGTCGTCGGACGCGAAGCCCGACGTGGCGGTGAACGCAGCGCGCAAGCTGATCGAGCAGGACAAGGTCGACATCCTGGTCGGGCCGCTGTCGGGTGGCGAGGGCATCGCCGTCAAGGATTACTCCAAGACACAGCCCAACAACACCTTCATCAACGGCTCGTCGGGCGCGCAGGCCACGACGCTGACCAACCCCAGCACCAACTTCTTCCGCTTCAACACCGACGGCGCGCAGTGGATGGTCGGCCTCGGCGAGGAAGCGCTGAAGCGCGGCTACAAGCGCGTGATGATCATCGCCGAGGACTACGCGTTCCCGTACTCCCAGGTGCAGGGCTTCATGACGGAGTACTGCGCGAAGGGCGGCAAGGTTCCGATCAAGGCCTGGGTGCCGCTGGGCGGCAAGGACTACTCGTCCGTGATCGCGCGCATCCCGAAGGACATCGATGCGCTGGTCGTCATCCTCGGCGGAGCCGACGCGGTCAACTTCCTGAACCAGTACGAGGCCGCGGGCGGTGACAAGCCGATGCTCGGTGGTTCGATCACGGTGGCGCAGGACGTGCTGAACTACCGTGGCAAGCGCCGCGAGTCGCTGGTGGGCACGCTGTCGGCCGGCCCGATCGCCGACTCGATCGACACGCCGGAGTTCAAGGCCTTCGTCGCGAGCTACAAGAAGAACTTCCCGGACGGCTATCCGAGCCCGGGCCTGTTCGCGCTGAACTACTACATCAACATGAAGGCGGCGCTGGACGCGCTGGAGGCGGTCAAGGGCGACCTGTCGGGCGGCCAGGCGAAGTATCGCGAGACGCTGGCGAAGATGACGGTGAAGACGCCGGTGGGCGACATCCGCCTGGACGAGAACCGCCAGGCGATCGGCACGACCTTCGTGACGGAAGTGGTGCGGGATGACAAGGGCGGCCTGTACCAGAAGGTGGTCCGCGCCATTCCCAACGTCAACCAGATGCTGGGGCAGAAGCCCGCGGACTTCCAGATCGGCTCGCGCGACGTGCCGAACTGCCCATAGGCTGTTCATGCGGCACCCGGTCGCAGCGCGCTGCCCGGCAGCGTGCTGCGCACCGTGGCGCCGCGCATGACCGCATCATGGCTGCAACGATGACGACGAACGCGACGGCCGCCGCGCAGCGGGCACCGCAGGTGCCCGTCGCAGCGGGCGACGCGCTGGTGCTGCACAACGTGACGCGCCGGTTCGGCGCGCTGCGCGCGGTGGACGACGTAAGCCTGGCGGTAGTCGCCGGCGAGCGCCGCGCGATCCTCGGCGCCAACGGCGCTGGCAAGACCACGCTGTTCAATGCGATCACCGGCGACTTTCCGGTGACTTCCGGCCGCGTGCTGTTCTTCGGTGAAGACATCACGGAACTGCCGCCGTACGAGCGCATCCGGCGCGGCCTGCGCCGCACGTACCAGTCGTCGCTGCTGTTCCGCGAACTGACGGTGCGCGACAACCTGTTCCTGGCGGTGCGCGGTGTGAGCACAGCGCGCTTCAGCATGCGGCGCGTTCCGACGCGTCACGCGTCGCTGCGTGCCACCGACGAACTGCTGCATCGGGTGCAGCTGGAAGCGGTGGCCGATGCGCCGGTCACCGCGCTGTCGCACGGCCAGCAACGGCAGCTCGAAGTGGGCATGGCGCTGGCCGGCGCGCCGCGGCTGATCCTGTTCGACGAGCCGGCCGCCGGACTGTCGCCGGCCGAGCGCCGCGAACTGGTCGCGCTGCTGCGCGGCCTGCCCGCTCATCTGGGCTTCGTGCTGATCGAGCACGACCTGGACATCGCGCTGGGCGTGGCCGAGTCGGTCACCGTCATGCACAACGGCCGCGTGCTGAAGCACGGCACGCCGCAGGAAATCCAGGACGACGCGGAAGTGCAGGCGATCTACATGGGCGAGCACGGCCATGGCCACCACTGACACCGCCGGCCGCCGTGGCACTGGCGCTGCCGGGTCGGTCGCGCTGGCGATCAGCCACCTCGACGTGCACTATGGTCGTGCGCACGCCTTGCAGGACGTGTCGCTGCAACTCGCGCACGGCATCCTCGCGGTGCTGGGGCGCAACGGCATGGGCAAGACAACGCTGTGCAACACGATCACCGGCATGTTGCCGCCGACGGCCAGCGCGCGCGGCAGCGTGAAGCTGATGGGCCGCGAAGTGCGCGGCCTGCCGGCCAACTCGATCACGGACCTGGGCATCGGTTACGTGCCGCAGGGCCGGCGCGTGTGGCCGTCGCTGACCGTCGACGAACACCTGCGGCTCGCCAGCCGCAGCGCGCGCCGCGGTGACTGGACCGTGGAGCGCGTGTACGAGCTGTTCCCGCGGCTGGCGGAGCGCAAGCGCAACGGCGGCGCGCAACTGTCGGGCGGCGAACAGCAGATGCTGGCCATTGGCCGCGCGCTGCTGTTCAACCCGCGCGTGCTGGTGATGGACGAGCCCACCGAGGGGCTGGCGCCGGTCATCGTCGAGCAGGTGGCCGAAACGCTGAAAAACCTGGTGGGCGCCAGCGAGATCTCGGTGCTGCTGATCGAGCAGAACATCGGCGTGGCGGTGGACGTCGCCGACCGCATCGCAGTGATGGTCAACGGCCGCATCGCGCGCGAACTGTCGGCGCGCGACCTCGCAGCGGATCGCGATCTGCAGCAACGGCTGCTGGGCGTGCACGGCGGCAATGGTGACGCCGCGTCCGAACCGGTGCACGAAGCGGCGGCGCAGCCTGCCGCGGACGAACGCGAGCAGACCATCGCCGTGCACGTGGTGCGCCGCGCCGGCGATGCCTCGATCCCGGCCGCCGCGACGATGACCGCGCCCGGCGGGCAACCTTCGACGCCGCCGCTGTCGGGGCGCACGCGTTGGGGCACGGCAGACGCGCCGGCGATGCCAACGGTCGCCGACGCGGCGAGCGCCGACGATGCGGCGCGCGAGGCCGTGCGCTCCGAAGCGCGCGTCGTGGAGTTCCCCGTCGCGGCCACTACCGGGCGCGCCGCCTACATCGTCGGCACCTTCGACACCAAGGGCCGCGAGCTCTTCTACCTGAAGAACTGCCTCGACAAGCTCGGCCTGCGCACCGTGACGGTGGACGTGTCCACGTCCGGTGCGGCCTCGACGGCCAACGTGCATCCGCGCGAAGTCGCGCGCCATCATCCGGCCGGCGAGCGCGGCGTGTTCACCGGCGACCGCGGTTCGGCCGTCACCGCGATGGCACTGGCGCTGGAGCGCTTCGTGCTGCAGCGGTTCAGCGGCGGCGCGCGCGACCTCGGCGGCATCATCTCGGCCGGCGGCAGCGGCGGCACCGCGCTGGCCACGCAGGCGATGCGCGCGCTGCCCATCGGCGTGCCCAAGGTCATGGTGTCGACGATGGCCTCGGGCGACGTGCGGCCCTACGTCGGGCCCAACGATATCTGCATGATGTATTCGGTGACCGACGTGTCGGGCATCAACCGCATCAGCGAGCAGGTGCTGGCCAACGCTGCGCACGCGCTGGGCGGCATGGTCGCGCACCGCCGCACGCGCGCCAGCGACGCCAAGCCGGCCATCGGACTGACGATGTTCGGCGTGACCACGCCGTGCGTGCAGGCGGTCACCAAGGCGCTGCAGGACGACTACGACTGCCTGGTGTTCCACGCGACCGGCACCGGCGGCCAGTCGATGGAAAAGCTGGTGGACTCGGGGCTGCTGGCCGGGGTCATCGACGTATCGACCACCGAAGTCTGCGACGAGATCGCCGGCGGCGTGCTGTCGGCCGGCCCGCAGCGCATGGATGCGATGGCGCGCGTGCCGCTGCCGTACGTGGGCTCGTGCGGCGCGCTGGACATGGCGAACTTCTACGCATGGGACACCGTGCCCGCGCGCTACGCCGGCCGCAACCTGTACCGCCACAATCCCAACGTCACGCTGATGCGCACGACGGCCGACGAATGCCGTGCGATCGGCGAGTTCATCGCGCGCAAGCTCAACGCGATGGCCGGGCCTGTGCGCTTCGTGCTGCCCGAAGGCGGTGTGTCGGCGCTGGATGCGCCGGGCCGGCCGTTCTGGGATCCGGAGGCCGACCGGGTGCTGTTCGCCGCCATCGAAAGCGGGTTTCGCACCGGCGCCGATCGCCGGCTGGTGAAAAGCTCGCTGCACGTCAACGATCCCGCCTTCGCGGAGCTGCTGGTCGCGCAGTTCCGCGAACTCACCGCCGCCGCGCCGCCGCGCCGCGCCGCCGCACACTGATCGAAGCCCGCTCCGACACCATGCCCCGCATCGCCCGACACGAGATCCTCGAGAAGCTGCGCGCCAAGCGTGCACGCGGCCAGCCCATCATCGGCGGCGGCGCCGGCACCGGCCTGTCGGCCAAGTGCGAGGAAGCCGGCGGCCTCGATCTGATCGTCATCTACAACTCGGGCCGCTATCGCATGGCGGGCCGCGGCTCGCTGGCCGGCCTGCTGGCCTACGGCAACGCCAACGACATCGTCGTCGACATGGCGCGCGAGGTGCTGCCGATGGTCACGCACACGCCGGTGCTGGCCGGCGTCAACGGCACGGATCCGTTCCTGATCCGCGACGAATTCCTGCGCCGGCTGATCGCGCTGGGCTTCTCCGGCGTGCAGAACTTCCCGACCGTCGGCCTGATCGACGGCACCTTCCGCGCGAACCTCGAAGAGACCGGCATGGGTTACGGCCACGAGGTCGACATGATCCGCGCGGCGCGCGCGCTGGACCTGCTGACCACGCCCTACGTGTTCTCGGAAGACGAGGCGGCGCAGATGACGCGCGCCGGCGCCGACGTCATCGTGTGCCACCTGGGGCTGACGACCGGCGGCGCGATCGGCGCCGACACCGCGCTGACGCTGGACGACTGCGTGCCGCGCATCAACGCGTGGGCCGAGGCCGCGCGCCGCGTCGATCCCGACGTGCTGATGCTGTGCCACGGCGGCCCGATCGCGATGCCGGCCGATGCGCAGTACATCCTCGACCGCTGCCCCGATTGCCACGGTTTCTACGGCGCTTCCAGCATGGAGCGCCTGCCCACCGAGGTCGCGCTCACCGAGCAGACCCGGCAGTTCGTTGCCATTACCCGGAGGTGATGCAGATGTCCGCCACCCAGATTGGAACCTCGCTACTCGCGATCATCGTGCTGGCGGCAGCGGTCGCGCTGCTGTTCTGGCTGCTGCACTGGCTGTACCTGCGCAGCTCCAAGGAGCGCAGCTTCGTGCGCACCGGGCTGGGTGGCACCAAGGTGGTGCTGGGCGGCGGCGCCTTCGTGCTGCCGATCGTGCACGACGTGATCCCGGTGAACATGAACACGCTGCGACTGGAAGTCTCGCGCGGCCGCGACAAGGCGCTGATCACCAAGGACCGCATGCGCGTCGACGTCATCGCCGAGTTCTACGTGCGCGTGAAGGCCGAGCCGCAGGCGGTGGCCGACGCCGCGCAGACGCTGGGCACGCGCACGCTGGAGCCCGAGAAGCTGAAGGAGCTGATCGAAGGCAAATTCGTCGACGCGCTGCGCACCTCTGCGGCCGAGATGACGATGGAGGAGCTGCACGAGAAGCGCGGCGACTACGTGAAGCGCGTGCGCGGACTGGTGGCCGAGGATCTGCTGAAGAACGGCCTGGAGCTGGAGGGGGCGTCGCTGACGCAGCTCGACCAGACGTCGATGGAGTTCTTCAACCCCAGCAACGCGTTCGACGCCGAGGGTCTGACGCGGCTCACCGAGCAGATCGAACGGCGCAAGAAGCAACGCAACGACATCGAGCAGGACACGCTGATCGCGATCCGCAACAAGAACCTCGAGGCCGAGAAGCAGTCGCTGCAGATCGACCGTGACAGCGAGTACGCGCGCCTGACGCAGGAGCGCGAAGTCGAGATTGCACGCGCGCTGCAGCGCGCGGAGCTGGCGCGCGAGCGCGCCGACAAGGACCAGACTGCCGAACGCGCTCAGATCGCCTCGCGCGAGGCCATCGAGCTCGCGCGGCTGTTGTCGGAACGTACGGTTGCCGAGGAGCGCATCGGCAAGGAGCGCGAGATCCAGGCCGCGGAGATCGAGCGGCGCAAGGCACTGGAGCTGGCCGAGCAGGCGCGGGCCATTGAGGTGGCGCACGCCAGCAAGGCCGAGTCCGAGGCGCGCGCCAGCGCCGACCAGGCGCGCGCCAAGGCTGTGGCCGAGGAAGAGCGCGTGTTTACCGTGCGCGAGACCGAAATGGCCGAGCGCCGCAAACAGATCGAGCTGATCGACGCCAGCCGGGACGCCGAGCGCGAGGCGCTGCGCCTGACGGTGGCGGCCGGGGCGGAGAAGGCGGCCGCCGGCGACCGCGGCGCGGCAGTGCGCGCGCAGGCCGAGGCCGACGCGGACGCCGACAAGATCCGTTCGCTGGCACTGAAGATCCGCCGCGAGATCGAGGCCGAGGGCACACGCCTGATGAACGAGGCGCAGAACGTGCTGACGCCCGAGGCGCGGGCTTCCGCGCTGCGGCTGGCGCTGGTCGAGAAGATGGAAGGCATCATCCGCGAGAGCGTGCGGCCGATGGAGCGCATCGAAGGCATCAAGATCCTGCACGTCGAGGGACTCGGTGGGGGCGGAGGCCACGGCAACGGCAATGGCGAGGCGGGCTTTGCCGACGGTGTCGTCAACAGTGCGCTGCGCTTCCGCGCGCAGGCGCCGCTGGTCGACCAGTTGCTGCGCGAGATCGGCGTGCAGGGAGGCGAGCTGGGGCAGATCGCTCAGGGCATGACCGAGGTTGCGCTGCCGGGCAGCGCGCGGTCGGGCGGCTGAGCCTGCGGAAGCGCCATGGTCAAGGTCTACACGAGCTCGGTCATCGACGCGCCGGCCGACCAGGTCTGGAGCCTGATCCGCGACTTCAACGGCCTGCCGTCGTGGCATCCAGCCATCGCCGAATCGCGCATCGAGCAGCAGCAGTCGCCCGACCGCATCGGCTGCGTACGCAACTTCCGCACGCGCGACGGCGGCACGATCCGCGAGCGGCTGCTGACGCTGTCCGACTACGACTACGAGTGCACGTACTCGATACTCGAGTCGCCGATGGGTGTGGAGAACTACGTTGCCACGCTGAAGCTCACGCCGATCACCGACGGCAACCGCGCGTTCGCCGAGTGGAGCGCGGAGTTCGACTGCGCGGAAGGGCGCGAACGCGAGCTGTCGCAGTTCATCGGGCAGGGTGTGTTCCAGGGCGGCTTCGACGCGCTCAAGTCGCGCTTCGCC
>Ga0307505_10001175_pt1 | contig 22659 bp, 20 predicted proteins | sample 23_S_MG_FD_202183 | JGI IMG/M metagenome (GOLD analysis project Ga0307505, IMG submission 202183) | Soil microbial communities from Populus trichocarpa stands in riparian zone in the Pacific Northwest, United States - 23_S | ecosystem: Environmental > Terrestrial > Soil > Riparian zone > Trees...
ACCGGTGCGCCGAAGTTCGAGGGCATCGCGCTGGCGCTGTCGCTGGCCGACGAGGCCGCGGTCAAGCGCGCCTTCGACGCGCTGGCCGACGGCGGCAAGGTGACGATGCCGCCGGCCCGCACCTTCTGGTCGCCGTCCTTCGGCATGCTGGTGGACCGCTTCGGGCTGGCCTGGATGGTCATGGTCGAACAGGAGATGTGATCACGCACGCAGGAAAAGGGAGAACGTATCCATGCAGGAAGTACAGATCACCGACCAGCATCGCTGGCTGCACCAGTTGATCGGCGAATGGACCTTCGAGGTCGACTGCCCCTGCCCCGACGGCACGTCGCAGAAGCACGCCGGCACCGAGTCCGTACGCAAGCTGGGCGATGCGTGGGTCCTGCTCGAAGGCCGTGGCGAATTGCCGGCCAGCGAGGGCGGCGGCGAAGCGCCGACGCAGATGACGCTGGGCTACGACCCGGACAAGGGCCACTTCGTCGGCACCTTCATCGCGTCGATGATGACTCACTTGTGGTGGTACCAGCGCGGCGCGCTGGACACAGAGCGGCGCACGCTGACGCTGGAGGCCGAAGGGCCGGCCTTCGATGGCACGGCGGGCAAGCTCGCGAACTACCGCGACGTCATCGAGATCGTCAGTGCGGACGAGCGGCTGCTGCGCGGAAACCTGCAGGGTCCGGACGGCAACTGGACCTGCTTCATGACGGCGCGCTACCGGCGCGTGCGCTGAAGCGCACCTCGGCGCGCGGCTTGTGCTGATTGCGCGGCGCTGACGCCGCGCGCCGCGTCACCCGGCTACGCGGCGGCCGCTGCCCGCCGGCGCTGCGCGATGCGCCGCGGCGGCGCCGCGCGCAGCCCTTCGAGCATCACGTGCACCAACCGCGGCCCGGCTTCGGCCAGGTCGTAGGGAGAGTCGTCGACCAACCACTGACGAACCAGACCGGAAATGAACGCATTGATCGCCATCGCAGCCAGCCGCACGTCGGTTTCCTTCGGCAACTGCCCGCGCGCCACCGCCTGCTTCAACAGACGCTCCAGGCTGGCGACGACGTTGCATTCGGAGTTGCGCAGGCACGGCTGCTGCGCATCGGCCTGCTGCGGCGCCTCGCTCCTGGACATCAGAATCTCGAGCACGGCGCGCGTGTGCGAGCAACCCGTTACCGCGCTCATCGCATCGGCGAGTGTCTGTTCGATGACGCCCAGCGGATCGTCGTGCCTGAGCGACGCCGCAGCCTCCAGCAGATGCTCGAGCGGCGGCGCGCTGCGCTCGCACAGCGCCTTGAACAGCTCCGCCTTGCCGGAGAAGTGCCAGTACACCGCGCCGCGCGTGACCCCGGCGGCGCGGGCCACGTCGTCCAGCGTGGTGCGGGCGACGCCGAGCCGGCAGAACGTCTGTTCCGCCGCGTCCAGCAGGCGCTCGCGCGTGGCTTCGGCTTCGGCCTTGGTGCGTCTGACCATGACCGGATTATGGCGAAAGCCGCACCACAGCGTGGCGGCTGCCTGTTGTGCGTACCATCATCGGGGGTTGACAAACATTCATGAATGTATGTTAATTCGCTCCTCGCCCCAATTCAAGCTGCAGTGCGGCATTGCTCCACCGGCACCGCGCACACCCCTCGCGTTGAAGGAAATACCCATGAAGCCCTCCATCCTCCCTGTTGCCGTTCTCGCTTCACTGTTCGCGGCCGTGCTTGCCGGCTGCGGCCGCGCCGAAGGCAATGCCAACCAAGGCATGCCACCGGCAACGGTGTCGACGATGGTGGTGCACGCGGGTGATGTACCGGTCGCCTTCGAACACGTCGGCCAGACGGTGGGTTCGAAGGAGGTCGAGGTGCGTGCGCGCGTGACCGGCATCCTCGGTGACCGGCTGTACGGCGAAGGCACGGCCGTCAAAGCCGGCCAGCCGCTGTTCGTCATCGATCCGCAGAGCTTCGAGGCGCAGGCCGCGGCCGCCGAGGCGGAACTGGCGCGCGCGCTGGCGCAGCAGGCGCAGTCGGAGCGCGAGGCGGCGCGGCTGAAGCCGCTGGCGGAAAAGCGCGCGGTGGGCCAGAAGGAGGCCGACGACGCGCAATCGAACGCCGAATTGGCCGCCGCGGCGGTGAAGGCGGCGCGCGCGCGGCTGAAGGAAGCGCATCTCAACCTCGGCTACACGCGCGTGAACGCCCCCATCACCGGACTGTCGGGGCGCGCCGCGCGGTCGCAGGGCAGCCTGGTGAACGCCAACGAAACGCTGCTGACGACGATTTCGCAGATCGATCCGATGTGGATCCGCTTCTTCATCTCGGAGAACGAGCAGCTGCGCTGGTCGCGCGCGGCCGCCGAGGGCAAGCTCGCGCTGCCGAAGGACAACGGCTACGAGGTCACGGTGCGGCTGGCCGACGGTTCGGAGCTGCCGCGCAAGGGCACGATCAACTTCGCCGATCCGCGCGTCAACCACAACTCCGGCTCGTACGAGATGCGCGCGACGCTGAACAACGCCGACGGCCAGCTGAAGCCGGGCCAGTTCGTGCGCGTGAAGCTGGCGGGCGCGGCGCGCACCAACGCGATCGCGATCCCGCAGACCGCCGTGCTGGACGGCCCGCAGGGCAAGTTCGTCTACGTGCCGGGCAAGGATAAGGACGGCAAGGACGTCGCGCTGCCGCGGCCGGTCGCGGTCGGTGACTGGGTTGACGGCAGTGAAGGCAACCGCTGGATCATCGAGTCGGGCCTCGCGCCCGGCGACGCGGTGATCGTCGACGGGCTGGCGCGCGTGATGTTCGCCGGACAGGCGATACAGATCGTTCCGCCGGCGACGGCGGCCAACGAGCCGACGACGAAGTAGGCGGCCGGCATGATCTCGCGCTTCTTCATCGACCGGCCGATCTTCGCGGCAGTCATCTCCATCGTGCTGGTGCTGGCGGGCCTGGCGGCGATGCGCGCGCTGCCGGTCGCGCAGTATCCGGAGATCGCGCCGCCCGTGGTCACGCTGCAGGCCACCTATCCGGGCGCATCGGCCGACGTGCTCGAGCAGACCGTGTCGGCGCCGCTGGAAAACGCGATCAACGGCGTGCCCGGCATGATCTACATGAGTTCGAACTCCGCGTCGAACGGCCTCGTGCAGATCCAGGTCACGTTCGAGATCGGCACCAACGTCGACGAGGCCGCGATCAACGTCAACAACCGCGTGAAGCAGGTCGAACCGCGGCTGCCGCTGGAAGTGCGGCGCCAGGGCGTGACCGTCGAGCGCGGTTCGTCGGCGTTCCTGCAGGTGCTGGCGTTCTACTCGCCCGACGACCGCCTCGACGACCTGTTCATCTCGAACTACGTGACGCTGAACGTCCTCGATCAGCTGAAGCGGCTGCCCGGCACCACCAACGTGCAGATCTTCGGCGCCAAGGACTATGCGATGCGCGTGTGGCTGCGACCCGACCGGCTCGCGCAGCTCGGCCTCACGCCCAACGACGTGGCCGCCGCGATCAACGAGCAGAACGCGCAGTTCGCGGCCGGCAAGGTCGGCCAGTCGCCGATGGACCGCGGGCAGGAGCTGGTCTACACGGTGACCACGCGCGGACGGCTGGCCGAGCCCGGGCAGTTCGAGCAGATCATCGTGCGCGCGAACCCGGACGGCTCCTACGTGCGCCTGGGCGACGTGGCGCGGGTCGAGCTGGGCTCGCGCGACTACGAGTTCAACGGCCGCTACAACGGCAAGCCTTCCACGCTGGTCGGCATCTTCCTGGCGCCCGGCGCCAACGCTCTGGAGGTCGCGCAGTCGGCGCGCGACACCGTCGATGCGATGGCCGAGCGCTTTCCGCAGGGGCTCGCCTACGCCATCCCCTACGACACCACGCACTTCGTCGAGGTGTCGATACGCGAGGTGGTGAAGACGCTGGCCGAGGCGATGCTGCTGGTGTTCCTGGTCGTGTACCTGTTCCTGCAGAGCTGGCGCGCCACGCTGATCCCGTTCGCGGCGGTGCCGGTATCGCTGATCGGCACCTTCGCCGGGCTGTATCTGCTGGGCTACTCGATCAACACGCTGACGCTGTTCGGCATGGTGCTGGCCATCGGCATCGTCGTGGACGACGCCATCGTCGTGCTGGAGAACGTCGAACGCATCATGCGCGAGCAGGGGAAGTCGCCGCGCGATGCGGCGATCCAGGCGATGCAGGAGGTCACTGGACCGGTGATCGCGATCGTGCTGACGCTGTGCGCGGTGTTCGTGCCCATCGCGTTCCTGGGCGGGCTGACCGGCGAGCTGTACCGCCAGTTCGCCGTCACCATCGCGCTCGCGGTGGTGATTTCGGGCGTGGTGGCGCTGACGCTGACGCCCGCGTTGTGCGCGCTGACGCTGAAGGAAGGCGTCCACGTGCCGAATCGTTTCTTCCGCTGGTTCAACGTGCAGTTCGCGCGCGTGACCGCACGCTACACCGACGCGGTGTCGTGGATGCTGCGGCGGGGCGCCATCGGCCTGCTGCTGTTCGCAGGCATGGTGGTGATCACGGCGGGGCTGTGGCGCTTCACGCCGGGCAGCCTGGTGCCCGAGGAAGATCAGGGCTACTACATCACGGCCGTCATCCTGCCCGACGGCGCGACGCTGGCGCGCACCGACCGCGTGGTGCAGCAGGTGGAAGCGGCGATCCGCTCGAACCCCGCCAACGCCGACGTCATCTCGTTCTCGGGTTTCGACTTCCTGGGCGGCGGGTTCCGCAACAACGCCGCGACCATCTTCGTCACGCAGAAGCACTGGGACGAACGCGACGTGACGGCCGCCGAGCTGGTGGGCGAGCTGTACGGCAAAACCGCTGGCATCAAGGATGCGCTGGTGCTGGCCTTCAACCCGCCGGCGATCTTCGGCCTGGGCACGGCGGGCGGCTACGAGTTCTACCTGCAGAACCGCGGCGAAGGCGGCGCGCGCCGCATGAACGAGGTGCTGCAGACCTTCCTCGCGCGCGTGAACGCCGATCCGATGCTGGGCGGCGCGCAGACGCTGTGGCGCGCGACGGTGCCGCAGCTGTACGCCGACGTCGATCGCGAGAAGGCGAAAACCTTCGGCGTGCCGGTGGACCAGGTGTTCGCCGCGCTGTCGGCCACGCTAGGCACCTACTATGTCAACGACTTCAACAAGTACGGTCGCACATGGCAGGTGTTGATGTCGGCCGAGCCGCAGTACCGCAAACGGCCGGACGACCTGGGTGCGGTGTATGTGCGCTCCGAGCGCGGCGACATGGTGCCGCTGGCGTCGCTGGTCACCGTGAAGTACAGCGCGGGCGCCGATTCGCTGGACCGCTTCAACAACCTGCCGGCCGTGAAGATCTTCGGACAGGGTGCGCCGGGCGTGAGCTCCGGCCAGGCCATCGAGCGCGTCGAGCAGATCGCGCGCGAGGTGCTGCCGTCGGACTTCAGCTTCGACTGGGGCGGCACGTCGTACCAGGAGAAGCGCTCGGGCGGCGCGTCGATCTTCGCGCTGGGCTTCGCGGCGGTCATGGTGTTCCTGATCCTCGCCGCGCAGTACGAGAAGTGGACGCTGCCGCTGTCGGTGATGCTGGCGCTGCCCTTCGGTACTTTCGGCGCGCTGACGGCCGTGTGGTTGCGCGGGCTGACCAACGACGTGTACTTCCAGATCGGACTGGTCACGCTGCTGGGCCTGGCCGCGAAGAACGCGATCCTGATCGTCGAGTACGCGGTACTGAAGACGCACGAGGGCATGACGCCGACGGCCGCCGCCATCGAGGCCGCACGCTTGCGCTTCCGCCCGATCCTGATGACGTCGCTGGCGTTCATCCTGGGCGTGCTGCCGCTGGCGCTGTCCACCGGCGCAGGCGCCGCTGCGCGCACGGCGGTGGGCACCGGCGTCATGGGCGGCATGCTGGCGGCGACCTTCCTCGCGATCTTCTTCGTGCCGCTGTTCTTCCGCGTGATCCAGGAACGGAAGCTGCGCGAGACGCGTTCGCACGACGAGCTGTTCGCCGAGGTCGAGAAGCATCGCGCGGCGGCCGATGCGGCGGCTTCCCAGCTGCCGCTGATCCCTGCCGAAGGAGGCCGCCATGCATGACGCTGCAACGATGCGGTCGCGCATCGCGACGCGCCTGCTCGCGCTGGTGCTGGCCGGCGTGCTGGCTGCCTGCGCCAGCACACCGCCCGCGCCGCCGCGACCCGATACGCCTGCCGGCAACGCTGAAGTCGTGATCTCGCCGCGCTGGTGGACCGCCTTCGCCGATCCGGCGCTCAATGCGCTCGTCGACGAAGCGCTGGCTTCGAACCTCGACCTGGCACTGGCGACAGCGCGCGTGGACGAGGCGCGTGCGCAGCTTGCGATCGCACGCTCCTTCCTGTTTCCCGAAGTGTCGCTGGGCGCCGGCGGCGGCCGCCAGCAGCTTTCCCGGACCACGGGTCCGCAGCCCATCCCCGGCGGCGGCGACGCGTTTAACAGCTTCGGCGTGGGCCTGAACGCCGCCTACGAAGTCGACCTTTGGGGCCGCGTGCGCAGCGGCCGCAACGCCGCGGGCGAGCTGCTGGCCGCCAGCGCCTTCGATCGCGACGCCATCACGCTGAGCGTCGCGGCGGAAGTCGCGCGCGCGTACTTCACGCTAGTTTCCGCCGACGCGGAGCTCCTGGTGCTGCGCGATACGCTGGCAACGCGCGACGAAGCCGTGGAACTGCAGCGCGAGCGCTACGGCGCCGGCGTCAGCAGCGAGTTCGAGCTGCGCTCCGCCGAGGCCGAACGCGCGACGGTGGTCGCCGACATCGCGATCGCGACCCGCGTGCAGAAGACCATCGCGTCGGCGCTGGCGACGCTGCTAGGCCGCAGCCCGCGCGACGTCTACGTGCCCGCCATCGGGCGCAGCGACGTCGCGCGCGCCGCGGCCACGGTGCCGCCAGTACCGGCCGGGCTGCCGTCGGACTTGCTCGCGCAGCGCCCCGACGTGCGCCGGCGGGAAGCGCAGCTCGCCGCCGCGCACTACCGGGTCGACGAGGCGCGCGCGCAGTTCTTTCCATCGATCGTGCTGACCGGCGCATACGGTTCGGAGTCGGCCGCACTGGGCAGCCTGTTCAGCGGACCGGCGGCGGTGTGGGCGCTGGCCGCGGGGCTGACGCAGCCGATCTTCGCCGGCGGTCGCATCGTCGCGCAGACCGACGAAGCGAAGGCGCGGCGCGACCAGGCGACCGTCGCGTACCTGCAGACGGTGCAGACCGCGTTCCGCGAGGCGCACGACGCCTTCGTCGCCTACAGCAGCGCACGCGACGGCTTCGCCGCGCAGACCGAACGCCGCGATCGCCTGACCGAGGCGCTGGCGTTGGCCGAGCTGCGCTACAAGTCGGGATACTCGCCCTACCTCGAGGTGCTGGATGCGCAGCGCGGGCTGCTGCGCGCCGAAACCGACCGCATCATCGCGGCACGCGAACTGCGCAGCGCGATCGTCGACATCAACAAATCGCTGGGCGGCGGCTGGCAGCCTCCCCTGCAAGACCTGCAAGAGACAGCGCCACTGGCGTCGGCGCGCTGAGCCGGCGTTGGCCGTCGATCCTTCAGCGCAGCAGCTTCGCCAGTGCCGCGTAGTCCAGCGTATCCCGGGTCTGCTGCATCGTGGTCCTGCGCTCGGCCACCGGATCGTTGGAAACGACGGACACGAACACGCTGATCAGCTGCACGCGGTCCGGCGCGGCGGGATCCGGGAACGAAGGATCCAGCTTCACCAGCGGCCGCGAGCGCGGGTCGTTTCCGGCCCCGAGATTCATCGGACCGGCGCCCACATACGCGGGGGCGGCGAACTGCGCCGGCGCGAGCTGCGCGCGCAGCGCCTGCAGTTCGGCAAGCTGCTTGCGCTCCCAGGATTCGCGCGGTGCGCCCCTGGCGGGCGGGGCCGCGGCCATGCGTCTGTCCATGTCTGCGCGGAATGCCTCGGCCGCCTTGGGATCGATCTGCTTCATGCCTTCGTAGGCACGCTGCACTTCCACGGGATCGATACCGTCGCGCATCGAGGCGAGGTTGGCTTCGGCCTGAGCAGCCTGCTTCTGCAGCCGCCGTTCGACGAGGTCGAGGTACTCGCCCACCGTCAGCGGCAGCCACGGCTCGCGCTCGCCGGGAGTCAGCACCATGTACATGCCGCCGTATTCCGGATACCCGGCAACACGCCCCGTGCGCAGCGGCGCCTCGAAGATCTCGAGCGACGCATCCTTGTCGAAGAGCTTCAGCAGGTTGCGCGGCTGGTTTACCAGGATCGTGATGCCGCCGTCGCCGCAGCAGCGGTCGGCGCCGGCCTTCAGCCCGCAGGTGCCTTCCCAGACTTCCGGCTGGTATGCGTTGACGTTCAGCTGCACGGTGCCGGGTGTGATGGACACGCTGGGGCGTATGCGTATCGGCCGCGGCATCGCCTTGAAGTGCGGGTTGTCGCGGACGACGCGCTCGGCCTCGCGCGCAGCACCGCGCAGCGCAGGCAGCGGCAGCTTCGCGTAGCGCGCCTGGCTCTGGTCGCGCGTCGGCACCCAGCAGTCGAGCGCGGCCTGTGCCGGTAGCGTGCACAGCGCGAGCAGCACCAGGCCGGCGACGTGCATCAAACGTTGGCGCACACATGCCGCCAGCGATCGACTCCCGCCGCGGGCCGCTTCATCGACCATCCCGTCTACCCGTTTCATCGCTGGCCGCTCCGCACCGGGCTTGTCGTTAAGATTGAAGGTTTCCTGCATCGAGGAGGCGCTCATGTCCTACATGCTGCTGATCGTCGAACCCGTGGGCCAGCGCGCCGAACGCACCGAGGACGAGGGCCGCGCGCTGTACGACGACATGATGAAGTTCAGCGCCGACCTGAAGTCGCGCGGACTGCTGGTCGACAGCCAGTCGCTGAAGGACGTGGCCAGTGCCACGCGCGTGCAGGTGCGCAACGGCAAGCCGACGCTCACCGATGGCCCCTTCGCCGAAGCGAAGGAGATGGTGGGCGGCTATTTTCTGTTGAGCTGCAACACGCGCGAGGAAGCGCTGGCCCTCGCGGCCGAATGCCCGGCCGCGCGGTGGGGGACGGTCGAGGTCCGCCAGTTCGGCCCCTGCTACACCTGAGGCACGAACTGCAACGTCGGAACGCCGGCCGTGAACCCGCAGGAACTCGCAGCGCTGAACCGCACGATCGCCGCGGTATGGCACATGGAGTCCGCGCGCATCATCGCCGGCCTGACGCGGCTGGTGCGCGACATCGGCGTTGCCGAAGAACTGGCCCATGACGCGCTGGTCGCGGCGCTGGAGCAGTGGCCGCAGTCCGGTGTCCCCGACAATCCTGCGGCATGGCTCACGGCCGCCGCCAAGCACCGCGCGATCGACCTGATACGCCGCCGGGCGTTGCACGAGCGGCAGCGGGACGCGATCACTTGGGAAATCGAGACGCGGCTGCAGGATACTGCGCCCGACGTCGAAGCCGAGGTCGCCGCCGCGCTGGACAACCCCATCGGCGACGATCTGCTGCGGCTGATCTTCATCGCCTGCCACCCGCTGCTGTCGCGCGAGGCGCGCACCGCGCTGACGCTGCGGCTGCTGGGCGGGCTTACCACCGACGAGATCGCGCGCGCGTTCCTCGCGCCCGAGCCCACCATCGCGCAGCGCATCGTGCGCGCGAAGCGCACGCTGGCCGAAGCGCGCGTGCCCTTCGAGCTGCCGCCGACCGCCGAGCTGAGCGAGCGGCTGGCATCGGTGCTGGAGGTCATCTACCTGATCTTCAACGAAGGCTATGCCGCCACCGCCGGCGCGGACTGGACGCGCCCCGATCTCGCAGAGGAAGCGCTGCGCCTCGGCCGCATCGTCGCGCAGCTTGCGCCGCAGGCCTCCGAGGTGCATGGGCTGGTGGCGCTGATGGAGATACAGGCGTCGCGGCTGCGCGCGCGCATCGGCCCTGACGGCGAACCGATCCTGCTGCTCGATCAGGACCGCGCGCGCTGGGATGCGCTGCTGATCGGCCGCGGGATGGCCGCGCTGCAACGCGCGGAAGACTGTGCTGCCGCGCAGAGCGGCCAGCCGGGGCAGCAAGGCCTGGGACCGTACACGCTGCAGGCCGCCATCGCTGCCTGCCACGCCCGTGCGCGTACCGCCGATGAGACCGACTGGTCGCGTATCGCTGCGCTGTACGAAGCGCTGGCGCAGCGCGCACCGTCGCCGGTGGTCGAGCTCAACCGCGCGGTGGCGCTGGCAATGGCCTACGGGCCCGCGGTGGGCCTGGAGGTCGCCGATGCACTGCGCGACGAGCCGCAGCTCAAGGACTACCACCTGCTGCCCAGCGTGCGCGGCGATCTGCTGCAGAAACTCGGCCGCCACGCGGAAGCCCATGCCGCCTTCAGCCGCGCGGCGGCTTTGACACGCAACGAGCGCGAGCGTGCGCTGCTGCTGAAGCGCGCGGAAGCCTGTGCGCAACAGGCCGCGACCGCGCACTGACCGGACCTGCACGCTCGCGCACCCTACTTCGCCGCAGCGGCGGCGACCGGCGCAGGCGCCAGCAGCGGTTGCGGCACGCGGTTCGGCACCGCCGGAATGCTCTGCAGATAGATGAAGATCGCGCGCAGGTCTTCGTCGCTGAAGTTCCGGTACATCGGAATGGGCATCGGCGGCAGCAGTTCGCGGCCGCGGCCCATGTGCCGTCCGCTGCGTATCGTCTCGACGAAGTTGCGCAGCGTCCATTTGCCGAGGCCGGTCTCGGGATCGGGCGTCAGGTTGGCCGTGTAGCTGATGCCCCACGGTCCCGCCCACGCGGTGTTGGTGGCGGCTGCGGACATGATCCATGGCCCCTGCTGCGCAGGCGGCGGCGGCAGATCGGTGCCTTGCGGATGGCCGGACAGCATGCGGCTCATGTCGGGCGCCGGCCCCTTCTCGCCCATTTTCCACGGCGTATGGCAGTCGTTGCAGACAGCGACCGTCACCAGGTACTTGCCGCGGGCGATGACGTCGGCGCCGCTGGACTGCGCGCGCGCCGACGTCGTGACGACCAGCGTCGCGGCGGCGGCCACCGCCAGCACCGCGTATTCGACAGGAATGCGTTTCATAGGATTCTCCGTTCAGGGTTGATGTATCAGGGACTGCCGGGCCTGGGTCAGCCATAGTTCGATCAGCGCGACACCGGCCGCGTCCACTTGCCGCACGCCCAGCGGCGGCATGCGCGTCGCCGCATCCGTGGACTTCAGGCGCAGCAGCAGCGTGCCCGGCGCCGTGCCGCCGTCGGCTGCCACGCGTTGCGCGGCGCCGCCGCCGTGCGGCACGAAGCGGCTCGCATGACCGAGCAGCGAGCGCAGCGTCGCCGCCGCGCTGTCGTCGCTATCGATCGCGCGCTGTGCCAGCGTCAGCTCGAGTCCGTCCAGCGCGCCCGTGGCGTTATGGCAATGGCCGCAGTTGGCGTGCAGGTAGCCGAGGGCTGCGCGCTCGACGGCGCTGCGCGCGGCGACACGTGGTGGCTTGGCGAGTAGTTGCGGCGACAGGTTCACGATGCGCCGCTGCGCGGCGAGGCTGCGCAGGTCCGTGTGCTCGCCGCGTGCTGCGCCGACGTGCAACGCCAGCGGATCGCGGTCGGGGGACAGCTGCAGCGCCGAGAAGCCCAGCACGGGTACGGCCGTGCCCTCGTGGCAGACCGTGCAATCGCTGCGCGACGGAATCGCGTAACGCCCACCGGGTGCCGCGGCCACCGCGACGGCGGCACCGCCTTCGGGCACCAGCGTCGCGTCGCTGCCGTCGGCGTTCCAGCGGTAGCTCGCATAGCGCCACGTGCCGTCCGGCAACCGCTCGATGTAGCGGGTCTCGATGCGCACACCCAGCGCGAACTCCTTCCACAGCCGGGTGCCCGCCGGAAACTGCCAGGCGTCGGGCCGTGACGCATCGATGACGCTGCCCGGCGGCAGCCAGATCCAGCGCCGCTTGTGCGCGCCGTCCGACCACAGTCCGTACTGCGGCATGTAGGCGAGGACATCGGCGCGCACGCGCGTGACGGAGTCCGCCTCGTACAGGCCCGTCTCGGACAGCCGTTGCGGCAGCGGCGGCGGCGGCGCAGCAGCCGTCGCCAGCGTCGGCAACACCGCGAACAGCAACGCCATCAGCACGTCACGCGTGTTCATCTCTTTGCGGATACCCAGGAGTCGGTGGCAGCGCCGGCGTCAGGGGCCAGGCCAGCGTGCGGCCGGCGCAGGCGCGCCGGCATCGATCCGCACAGTAGAGATCACGCGCGGTGCGCGTTCGTAATACTTTGCTCAGGGATTGCTAAAAGTCCGCTAAACGGCAGCGGACTGCGGCGCGCGAGGTCAGGCCGGCGCCGACTGCTCGACGTTGCGCAGCCTGTCGAGGTTCCAGGTTTCGCGAACCAGATCGAGCAGCGCTGCCAGTGGTGGTTCCTGCATGCGTGCCGCGAGGCACACGAACCACAGCGTCGTAGGCAGCTTCGCGCCCGGCCAGATCACCAGGTCACCCAGCGCAGCACGCGCGCGCGCGACTTCGTCGCGCACCAGCGCGACGCCGAGACCCGACACGATGAGGTTGGTGATCACCGATTCGTCGTCGGCCTGCACCGCGGGTTCTGGCGGTTCCAGGCCGTGCGCGGCAAACAGTTGCGACACCAGCCGCGTGTGCGTGCTCAGCGCCGGCGTGCGGATCCACGGCATCCCGGCGATCGCGTCCCAGCCGGCTGACTTCACGCGCTCTGCCCAGGCCGCCGGCGCAGCCACGCGATAGATGAGCGTGCGCAACGGCAACGCGAGCAGCGGTGGCGCCGGCTGCTCGCCGAAATAGAAGGTCGCATCGAGATCGCCGTCACGCACGCTCTCCAGCGCCGCGCCGCTCATCGAGTGGTGCAGTTCCAAGCGCAGCAGCGGATAGCGCTTGACCACCGCCGACAGCACGTCACCCAGACGGTTGTCCACGGGATCGGCAACCGTGCCGACGTGCAGCAGCCCCGCGACTTCCGAGTGCAGCTGCTGTGCGGCGCGCTTGACCCCGTCGGCGGCACTCAGCACCTTCAGCGAGTGCGCGAGCAACTGGCGGCCGGCCTCCGTCAGCACCATGCCGGTCGCTGCACGCTCGAACAGGCGCACGTCCAGTTCCTGCTCCAGTGCCTTGATGTGCCCGCTGACGGCGGGCTGGCTGAGGTGCAGGCGCTCGGCCGCACGCGTCAGGTGGCCTTCCTCGGCCACCGTGGCGAACGTGCGTAGCTGATAGAGCTCCATCGAGCAAAAGCCTCCAGTTCCTGTCTATCGGCCGCGGCCCGCGGCTGCGGTCCACGCGATGGAATGAGGCGGTAACGCCCGTCTGCAGTGCAGACTAGCGGCGATCGTGCACCGCCGCAATACCGAAAGTCCCAGTATCGCGATAGACAATGCTAATTATCTGAATTTTCGATTGTATTTTTTCGACTGATCGGTCGAATATAGGATGGTGCATAGCAGCATTTCGCTGCTGGGAGATACCGATGACCGTCCTGACCCGACTGCTGCCCTGGTCCTGGAACCTGCTGCCGCGCCGGCCCACCGCAGCACTCCCTGTTCCGATCCCGCCGGCAGCCCCATCCGTCGCCGCCGAACCCTCCTTGGACGCGGCTCAAGACGCGGCGTTGGCCGAACGGCGTGCGCAGGCGCTGCGCTCGATGTTCCCGATGCTCTACAGCCTGTGCGCGCGGCGCGCGGACCTGTGGCGGGCCATCGCGATCGAGCGCTACCTGTCGCAGGCATCCAACATCACGGACCTCGAACTGCGCATCCGGGACGTGCAGCGTCAAAGCCATTTTGGGTGCTCCACCTAATCGTGCAGCCGCATGAGCCGAGGCAACACGCAGGGCGCGCTGCAGCGAAAAGATGACTTCACTGCAAGCGTACCGCGAACCGTTACAAAGGCTTGCTGCATGACAGCGAATTCAGAGGCCAAAAGGACTGCCCTGTATCGCGATTTGTGATGCCAAGTATCCGTAATCTTTATTTTATTTCCGCGAACTGAAGGCCCATCATAGCGTTGTTGCATTGCGTCGAATCCTGCCCTCCGGGATTAGCAGCGAAAGAGGAAACCATGAACACCGCACCCACCACCGAACGCAGCCAGATGGCCCGCTTCTTCGACTGGTTGAACGAAACCTTCGAACGCCAGCGCATGCGCGACCACGATCGCTACGTGGCCGGCGCGTCCAACCCGCGCGAAGTGTCGCAGCGCCTGCACAGGATTGAACAGGGCGAGGAAAGCTTCCACGCCTGAACCGGTTGTCTCCTTGGCGCGTCCGCGTCTGTCTCCCAAGTACGCGCCCTTCCCACCGACGCGGTTCGCCGCGTCGGCTTTTTTCTTCCCCGAACTGAAGTTTCGTTGCGGCTGAGGCCGCGAGCTATCGCGCTGTGCCTCGCGTGCGCATCGCGCTCAGCACCTGTTGTGCGCCGGCCGCGATCAGGCGCGCGTCCGAGCTGACCGTCACCAGCTGAAAGCCCTTGGCGATGCGCGCCAGCGCGGCCTCCGGCGTGCCGTTGTGGATGCTGGCCACGATGCCATGCGCACGCGCTCTCGCCAGAACGTGATCGATGGCCTGCGCGACCGGCGCATCCACGTCATCGAACGCCGGCTTGCAGCCCAGCGACAGTGACAGGTCGGACGGGCCGATGTAGACCGCGTCCAACCCCTCGACCGACAGGATCGCGTCGAGGTTGTCCAGCGCCTGCGCGGTCTCGATCATCGCGAAGGTGACGATGGTGTCGTTGGCGTGCTGCGGATAGTCGGCGCCGCCGTAGAGCAACGCGCGTATCGGGCCGAAGCTGCGCGTGCCGCGCGGCGCGTAATGCGTCCACGCGACCAGCTTCTGCGCGTCCTCGCGCGTGTTGACCATCGGACAGATCACGCCATAGGCGCCGGCATCCAGCGCCTTCATCAGGATGCCGGGCTCCAGCCACGGCACGCGCACCAGTGGCACGGTAGGCGTCGTGGAGATCGCCTGCAGCATCGTGACCATCGCGCTGTAGTCGTTGACGCCGTGCTGCAGATCGACGGTCAGCGTGTCCCAACCCTGGTGCGCCATCACCTCGGCCGAAAATCCGTTCGGTATCGCCAGCCAGCCGTTGACGGCCGCGCCGCCGGCGCTCCAGATCCTGCGCAGGGGGTTCTCACGCATCGCTGTCCTTCGGAAAGTGGCGTCCGGGCGAGAGCCTACCGGACCATGCAGGGCCGCTTGGGATCGAAGCGCCAACCGGGTATCAGGTACTGCATCGCCACCGCGTCGTCGCGCGCGCCCAGGCCGTGCTGCTGGTACAGCGCGTGCGCCTTGTCGACTTCGGCGAGGTCCAGCTCGATGCCCAGCCCCGGCTTGCGCGGCACGTCGATGCGCCCGTCACGGATCGCCAGCGGCTCCCTGGTCAGGCGCTGGCCGTCCTGCCAGATCCAGTGCGTGTCGATCGCGGTCACGCGGCCCGGTGCTGCCGCCGCCACGTGCGTGAACATCGCCAGCGACACGTCGAAGTGGTTGTTCGAGTGCGAGCCCCATGTCAGGTCCCAGTCGCGGCAGGTCTGCGCGACGCGCACGGAGCCGGCCATCGTCCAGAAGTGCGGATCCGCCAGCGGGATGTCCACCGACTGCAGCGCCAGTGCATGCGTCAGTTGCCGCCAGTCGGTGGCCACCATGTTGGTGGCCGTCGGCAGGCCGGTCGCGCGGCGGAACTCGGCCATCACCTCGCGGCCGGAGTAGCCGTCCTCGGCGCCGCACGGATCCTCGGCATAGGCCAGTACGCCGTGCAGGTCGCGCAGCAGCCGCACTGCGTCGGCCAGCAGCCAGCCGCCGTTGGGATCCAGCGTCACGCGCGCCTGCGGGAAGCGCTGGTGCAGCGCGCGTATCGCATCGACCTCGTCCTGGCCCCGCAGCACGCCACCCTTCAGCTTGAAGTCGCGGAAGCCGTAGCGCGCGTACGCGGCCTCGGCCTGGCGCACGACGGCTTCGGGCGTCAGCGCGGGCAGATGGCGCACGCGCCGCCAGTCGCTCTCGACGACATCGGTCAGCGTCGCGGGATCGACGTACGGCAGATCGGTCTTCGTGCGGTCGCCGACGTAGAACAGATAGCCCAGCACGTCGACTGCCTCGCGCTGCTGGCCTTCGCCCAGCAGCGCCGCGACGGGAACGCCGAGGTGCTGGCCCAGCAGGTCCAGCAGCGCCGACTCGATGGCGGTCACCACGTGGATCGTCGTGCGCAGGTCGAAGGTCTGCAGCCCGCGCCCGCCGGTGTCGCGCTCGGCGAAGGCCCGGCGCACGCCGGCGAGGATCGACGCGTGGTCGGCGATCGCACGCCCTTCGACCAGCGGGCGCGCGTCTTCCAGCGTCTGCCGGATCTTCTCCCCGCCCGGCACCTCGCCGACGCCGACGTGGCCACTGCTGTCGGTGACGATCAGCAGGTTGCGCGTGAAGAACGGGCCGTGCGCTCCCGACAGGTTCAGCAGCATGCCGTCGCGCCCGGCCACCGGCACGACGCGCAGCGTGCGCACGGCGGGCGTACCCATCAACGCGGGCGCGTCCTCCAGCGCGGTCGACGCGCTGGCTGTTACCGCGCTCGACGCGCTGGCCGTTACCGCGCGCGACGTCACCGGCGCGTTCAGTGGAGTACCTTCGCGCTGCGCGCTGCGGTGCGAGCTTGCTTGGGAGCGGCCCGGCGCTGCGCTCATCAATCGACAGTGATCTTGCCGGTCTCGATCACGCCCTTCCAGCGCGTCAACTCCTGCTGCAGGAAGGTATCGAACTGCGCGGGCGTGTTGGCGACGATCTCGAAACCCTGCTCGCGGAACGACTTGACGATCTCGGGATCGTTCAGCGCCTTGACCAGCGCCGCGTGCAGCGTGTCGCGCACGTCCTTCGGCAGACCCTTGGGCGCGGCAACGCCCTGCCACGAGAACACGTCGGCGCCACTGACGCCGGCTTCGGCCAGCGTCGGCACGTCGGGCAGCACGGCGGAGCGCTTGTCGCCGGTGACGGCGAGCGCGCGCAGCTTGCCGGCCTGGATGTGCTTGATCACCGCGTTGATGTTCTGGAACGACGCCTGCGCGTGGCCGGCCAGCAGATCTGAGATCGCCGGCGCGCCGCCCTTGTACGGCACGTGGATGCCGCTGGTGCCGGTGCGCTGCCAGAACAGCGCCGCCGTCAGGTGATCGGACGAGCCCGCGCCGCTGCTGGCGAACGAGATCTTGCCGGGTTCCTTCTTCAGCAGCGCGATCAGTTCGGCGACGTTGTTCGCCGGCACGCCGGGATTGACGACCAGCACGTTGGGCGCGCGCACCGCGACCATCAGCAGGTCGAAGTCCTTCGCCGGGTCGTAGGCGAGGTTCTTCTGCAGGAACGGATTGGTCGCGAACACGCCGATGGACGCGACCATCATCGTGTAGCCGTCGGCCGGCGAGCGCTTAACGCGCGCGGCGCCGATCGCACCGGTGGCGCCCGGCACGTTCTCGACGACGAAGCTCTGGCCCAGGCTGGCCGACATGTGGTTGGCCAGCGCGCGCGCCAGCGTGTCGGTGGAGCCACCTGGCGGGAACGGCACGATGACCGTGACGGGCCGCTCGGGAAAAGCGGCGGCGGCAGGTGCGGCGAAGGCCGCGAGCGCGAGCAGAACGGAGCCGAGCGCGGCTCCCAGCAATCTTTTCATCGGATGTCTCCCTTGTCGGTATCGGCCGTCGTGGCGGCACGGCATGCATGCCGAGCGTCCGTCAGCGTAGGCAGGCTGCTGGCTGGCGTCCAATATATATTTCGGCCGTTATTGATTTGCCGTGCATATCAGTACGGCCGCCGCCATGGAACTGCGCACGCTGCGCTACTTCGTCACGCTGGCCGAAGAGCTGCACTTCGGCCGCGCCGCGCAGCGACTGGCGATCACGCAGCCGCCGCTGTCGCTGGCGATACGCGCGCTGGAGCAGGAGCTGGGCGTGCAGCTGTTCGCGCGCACGCGCCGCCAGGTCGAGCTCACGCACGCCGGCGCGACATTCCGCGAGGAGGCCGCCGCGATACTGGCGCGCGCCGACGAGGCACGCCGCCTCGCACTGGCCGCGGACCGCGGCCAGGTGGGACGCCTGGTCATCGGCTTCATGTCGGCCAGCACCTACACCCTGATGCCGCCGGTGCTGCGTGACTTCGCGGCCGGCCACCCGCGCGTGCGGCTGGACCTGCGCGAGCTGACGCTGCCGCAGCAGTTCGCAGCGCTGCGCCGCGGCGACATCGACGTGGGCTTCGTGCGTCCGCCGGTGGCCGATGCGGAACTGGACTCCGAGGTGCTGCTGGAGGAGCCGCTGCTGGTCGCGCTGCCGGGCGGGCATCCGCTGGCCGCGCAGGCGCGCATCGCGCTGGCGCAACTCGCCAGTGAACCCTTCGTGATGTTCCAGCGCGCGCCGGGCCTGGTGCTGCACGACCTGGTGCTGGGCTGGTGCCTGCAGCAGGGCATGGCGCCGCGCGTCGTGCAGGAGGCCAGCCAGACGCACGCGATCGTGGGGCTGGTGTCGGCCGGCATCGGCGTGGCGCTGGTGCCGGCCTCCGCCCGCGACATGCGGCCGCGCGACGTGGAGTTCCGCCCGCTGCGCACGCGGTCGCCGAAGGTCGGCACCGCGCTCGCCTGGCGCCGCGGCGATGCGTCGCCGGTGCTGCGGTCCTTCCTCGCGACGGCAAGACGTATCGCGCGGGGGCCGGCGCTCCGGCGGCTGCGAGCGGCCGGGTAGCATGCATCGATTCGCACCTGCGCGACACTCCTCGTGGACCTTCCAGCCTTCATCCAGCACTACGGCCTGTGGGCCGTCGCGGCCGGCAGTTTCATCGAAGGCGAGACCGTCGTGCTGCTGGCCGGCGCGGCCGCGCACATGGGCCTGCTGGACCTGCGCTGGGTCATCGCGATCGCCGCGCTGGGCGCCTTCGCCGGCGACAACCTGTTCTTCCTGCTGGGCCGCCACTTCGGACCGCGACTGATGCAGCGCTATCCGAGCTTCGCGACCGCGGTGCCGCGCATCGAGAAGCTGCTCGCGCGCTGGAGCTGGGGCGCAGTCGTCGCGCTGCGCTTCACCTACGGGCTGCGCATGGCCGGGCCTGCGATCATCGGCACGACGCGCATGCCGGCGTGGGAGTTCGCGGCCGCAAACGCGCTGGGCGCGGCGCTGTGGGCGGCGTTGACCGCGGGACTGGGCTTCGCCGCGGGCCGCGCGGTGGAACCGATGCTGGCGCGCATCGTCGATGCCGAGAAGGTGCTGCTGGTGCTCGTCGTGCTGCTCGCGGCCCTCGGCCTGGGTGTGCGCTACTGGCGAAAGCGCCGCGTCGCCGCGCGCAGCGCTATCGTTGCTACCCCACCGAGTACATAGACCCGATGCGCATCCTGCTGGTTGAAGACGACCCGATGATCGGCGAGAGCGTGGTCGACGGCCTGAAGGCCGAAGGCTATGCAGTGGACTGGGTGCGCGATGGCCAGCAAGCCGAATCCGCCGTCACCGCGACGCCCTACGCGCTGGTGCTGCTGGATCTGGGCCTGCCGCGCCGCGACGGCATCGAGGTGCTGCGCACGATCCGCGAACGACGTCTGGACGTGCCTGTGCTGGTGATGACCGCGCGCGACACGGTGCGCGATCGCATCAAGGGGCTGGACACCGGCGCCGACGACTACCTGGTCAAACCCTTCAACCTCGACGAACTCAGCGCGCGCGTGCGCGCGCTGCTGCGCCGCGCCGCCGGCCGCGCGGAGCCGGTCATCGAGCGCGGGCAACTGGTCATCAATCCGGCGACGCGCGAGGTCACGTGGGGCGGCGCGCCGGTCGCGTTGTCGGCGCGCGAGTACGCGCTGCTGGCCGCGCTGGCCGAGCGGCCCGGCCTGGTGCTGTCGCGCGCGCAGCTCGAGGAGCGGCTGTACGGCTGGAACGAGGCGGTGGGCAGCAACGCGGTCGAGGTGCACATCCACAACGTGCGCAAGAAGCTCGGCGACGGCGCGATCCGCAACGTGCGCGGGCTGGGATACACGCTGGCGACCGAGTGAAAGCCTCGCACCCGTGACGTCGATTCGCCGCTGGCTGCTCGCCGCACTGCTGACCGCATTGGCCATCGCAGGCTTCACCGCCGCGGCAGCCACCTACTTTTCTGCGCGCGACGAGGTGGATGCGCTGCTCGACGAGGAACTGCGCCAGGTCGCGCTGTCGCTGCGCGATCACGCGGTGCTGGACCTGCGGCGGCTGGAGAGCGTGGGCGCGAACCCCGACCAGCGCGTGCTGGTGCAGATCTGGGATCCGGCCTTCGACCGGCCTTATGTATCGCGCGTCGTCGGCGAAGGGCCGATGGCGCGCACGCCCGACGGTTACGCGACGATCATCCACGACCATCGGCCGTGGCGCGTGTTCTCGCTGTATGCGGGACGTCAGCTGGTGCAGGTGGCGCAGCCCACTGCGCTGCGCACCCAACTCGCGGCCACCACGGCCGCACAGCTGGTGCTGCCGGTGCTGGTCGTGCTGCCGTTCCTGGGCCTGGCGGGCTGGTGGATCGTCGGGCGTGGACTGGCGCCGCTGGGGCGCCTGGCCGGCGCGGTCAAGGAGCGCAGCCCGACCGCGCTGACGCCGGTGCCAACCGCCGGACTGCCGGTGGAGGTACGGCCCGTCGCCAATGCGCTGAACGATCTGCTGGCACGCCTCGACCAGTCGTTCGCGCTGCAGCGGCGCTTTGCGGCCGATGCGGCGCACGAGCTACGTACGCCGCTCACGGCGCTGCAGTTGCAGGTCCAGCTCGCCGAACGCGCGCAGACGGACGAGGAGCGCGCACGCGCCTTCGAACGCCTGCAGCAGGGCATCCGCCGTGCCACGCGGCTGGTGCAGCAGTTGCTGACGATGGCGCGGCTCGATCCCGACGCCGCAGCCGCCGCATCCGCGGCGGTGGACGTCGGCGCGCTGGTCGCCTCCATCGTCGAGGACGCGCAGCCGCTGGCCGCCGAACGCGGCATCGCGCTGGCGTGCCGCGACGAGGCGCAGCAAGCCAGCGTCAGCGGCGCCGAGGATGCGCTGCGCATCCTGTTCTCCAATCTCGTTGACAATGCCGTGCGCTACACGCCAGCCGGCGGCAGGGTTCAGGCGACCGTGGCACGCGACGGCGACAGCCTGATCGTGCACGTCGACGACACCGGCCCCGGCATCCAGGCCGAGGAACGGGAACGGGTGTTCGACCGCTTCTACCGTGGCAGCGACGCGCCGGGCACCGGTACCGGGCTGGGCCTGGCGATCGTGTCGCAGGTGGCCGACATGCATCGCGGCCGAGTGACGCTGGATGCCAGCGCCCTGGGCGGATTACGCGCTACGGTGCGCCTGCCGACCAATGCCAGCGCTCACTGACAGGCGCGTGGCGGGCGGCGCCGACGAGCGGCATTCGTCTTAAGTCGGCTTTAAGTCCCGGCGCCTACGGTGCGTTCCGTGGTCGACGGACCTTCCGTCGCTCCTCACTCACTCGACTTCCAGCGCCGCGTTTCGCGGCGCTTTTTTTTGCTGCCGAGCCCGTCATCCGGGCGAGATGTTCTGATTGAATCGGAACAGGTTGTCCGGATCGTATTTGCGCTTGACCTGCTGCAGGCGGCGGTAGACCGCGTCACCGAGCGCGTTGCGGACCAGGGACTCGTCCTCACCGAGGCCGGGAAAGTTCAGATACAGGCGGCCGGTCGACCAGCGTTGCATGTCACTCCACGCCTGCCTTGCCCATGCGATGTTGGCCGAGTCGTTCCCTTCATCCGACCAGATGGCATCGAGGCTCAGCATGTAGGGCGCTGTCCGGTCGCCGAAGGCGGTCGCGTCGGACGCGACCCGTTGCATCGCGCCGCCGAATCTCCAGATCGAGGAGAGCGTCATGTCGGAGGGGCGGCGTGCCAGATGCGATGTGATCTCGCGGATCACGCCGTCATCGAGGCTACTCAGATACGTCGACTTCCAGTAGCAACGATCGCGGCCTTTAGGGAAGAGCGCGTCGTAGAGGCTCTGGATCGTGCGATAGGGCATGCGTCCGCTGAAATCGACGAGCGGCTTGCCGAAGTTGCGCAGCGGTTCGACCACGCGCTCCCCTTCGTCCGCCGGGCCGTCGAACACATGCGCGAGCGCCAGGACGCGGCGCCCCCAGGCATGTTCGGGATACGCAGGGTCGGCGGGAATGGTCGAGAACTCCGCCAGACCGCTCAGACCCTCCGGCGCGGTCTCCATGAAGTCGCGCCACAGCGCAATGATCTCGTCGGCGCGCTCCTCAGGATAGGCCGGACCGCAGAACATCAGTTCCGGTGCTATCTCGTGCAGCCTGAACTCGAAGTTCACGACCACGCCGAAGTTGCCGCCGCCGCCGCGCAACGCCCACAGCAGATCCGGGTTTTCGGTCTCGCTGGCGTGGACCAGCCGGCCATCCGCGGTCACGACGTCGGCGGCGAGCAGGTTGTCGCAGGCCAGGCCGTGACGGCCGCGCAACCAGCCGATGCCGCCGGAAAGCGTCAGGCCGGCAACACCGGTGCCCGACACCACCCCACCCGGCGTGGCCCGATTGAACGGGGCCGTGGCGGCATCCACGTCGCCCCAGCACGCGCCGCCGTCGACCCAGACGCGATCCAGGGCGGGTGAAACACGCACGCCGTTCATCAGCGTCATGTCGATCATCAGGCCGCCATCGCACACGGCATAGCCCGCGACGTTGTGGCCGCCGCCACGGATGGCGACGGCGAGGCGACGATCGCGGGCGAAGCGCAGCGCTTCGGTCA
>Ga0307505_10001176_pt1 | contig 22653 bp, 22 predicted proteins | sample 23_S_MG_FD_202183 | JGI IMG/M metagenome (GOLD analysis project Ga0307505, IMG submission 202183) | Soil microbial communities from Populus trichocarpa stands in riparian zone in the Pacific Northwest, United States - 23_S | ecosystem: Environmental > Terrestrial > Soil > Riparian zone > Trees...
TGCGTAAGTACCTCGGCATCCAGACGTCGGACCCGAAGTTCCAGTTCCCGATCCCGGCTGCCGAGAACTTCGACTTCTTCAACCCGTCAGCCAAGACCGGGTATCCGAACCTGTAGGCAAACGGCCGCCGCTTGTGCGTGGGCGGCTACGAAGGCAATCTGAAGGTGGATCTCCGCGAAAGCAGGGATCCATCTTCGCTTTCCTGTGCATGCCCGCCCGGCCGCCAGGCGACACTGTCCGCATGCGAAACCTGAACTTCCGTGTGCCGCTGCTCGCGGCGCTGCTGCTGGGGGCCGTCGCGGCGCACGCCGCGCCGAGCTCTACCGCCCTGCGCGGCCTGGTCATCGAAGGCCCCGAAGGCGTGCTGCTGTTCCAGGCCTGCGCGGGTCGTGCGGCCTCGGCGCGGTTGCTGCGCCTCGAGGACCGCACGCCGGAAGCGGCACTCAGCGTCGGCATGCAGGACGTGCGGCAGATCATGCTCGAGCCCGGACGGCCCCTGTATGTGGAGTTCGTCGGCGCGGTCGCCGGCCGCACGGCGATTGCGCGGCAGTTCCGGCGCGCGCTGGGCACCGTCGAGTCCTGCGCGACGTCGCCGCAGGACATCGCGCCGGGAACGCTGCTGTGGGCTGCCGGCAACGAGCCGGTGTGGATGCTGGTGGCGGACGGCGCCGGCGCCCGCCTTCAGCGGCCGGGCAGCCCGCCCGTACGCTTTCCCGCAGCGCCCTTCCGCAATCCGGTGGCGGCGGACGGCGGGCAGGTCATCGATGCCTGGTCCTCGCTGGACGGCGGCACCGTCCGCGTCGAGATCAGCGAGCAGATGTGCAGCGATGGGCGCTCCGAAAGCGCTTTCGGGGCGCGCGTGAGTCTGCGCTACGGCAGCCAGACCTTCGAAGGCTGCGCCGCGCGCTTCTGACGACGATGCGGCGCATTGCGGCCGCGTGTTGCCCCATCTTTACAGCAGGGTTCCAGCCGTCTAAGGTCGGTGCGTGCCAGGGCAGCCGCATGGCGGAGGGTTCATGTATCAACGCATCTTGTTGGCCTACGACGGTTCGGAGTGTGGCCAGAAAGCGCTGCTGGGCGGCGTCGACATCGCGCAGTGGAACAAAACACAGTTGTCGCTGGTCGCGGTGATGCCGAACCCCGCGGCGTTCATCGCGGTCGACGGCGGTGTCTACGACGCGGGGCGCGACGAGATCGAACGACGCAAGTACAACGCGATCCTCGACGACGGCCTGGAGCGGCTGCGGCAGGCAGGTTACACGGCCGATGGCGTGCTGCTGATCGGGGATTCCATCCACGAGATCACCACCTATGCGAAGAAGATCGGCGCGGACCTGATCGTCGTCGGCCACAAGCACCTCGACAGCCTGGCCGCGCGCTGGTGGCGCGGTTCCACGTCGGCTTCGCTGATCGAGCACGCGCACTGCAACGTGCTGGTGGTGATCACGCACTAGCCGCGCCGACGCGCTGCGCACGGCCTCAGCGCAGCGGTCTGGCCTCGAAGCGCGCCAGCACCGCGCCCGCGGCATTCTTCAGTTCGAGATGCACGCCGGTGATCGAGTAGGTCGCCACCTGCGGCAGCGCGTCCAGGAATTCCTTCTCGAGGGCCATGCCTTCGGTGCAGGCCATCATCGTGCCGAGCATCTGTCCGAACGCGAGTCGCGCGCCGTTCAGTGTGTAGCTGCCGTTCAACCGGTTGCAGCCGCTGAAGCCGGCTACGCGCTGCTGCGCGGTGTGCAGCACCAGGCTGGGTTCGCGCTGGTTCGCGGCGACGGTCACCGGATTGCCGTTGAGCAGGGTCAGCACCCAGTAGGTATCCAGCAGGCCAGAGGTCGCGCCGCGCGGCCCGCAGGTCTCGCGCGGCGTCGCGCCCAGGAAGCGCTCAACGACCAGCACGCGCTGCATGCCCTTGCGCTCTGCATGCAGTACGTCCCTGACCGTGCCCTCGACATTGACCAGCAGTTCGGCCCCCGGCTCGCTGCGCAGCTTCAGGTATTCCAACTGCAACGCAGTGAGGTCGCCTTGCTGGGCGACCGGCCAGCGCTGCCCGGTCGTGCACTCGCTGAACACCGCGGCATCGGCCATGTAGCGGTACATGCCACGCAGCTTCAGGCGCGGCTGCAGCGGTTCGAACGCCGCCGTACGCAGCAGCGAGTGATTGTGCGGCGACTGGATCTCGCTGCCGTCCAGCGCCAGCAGCCGCAGTGTGCGCGTGTCCACCACGCGGAACGTCGTGGGCGCGTCGCGGCCACCCTGCAGACGCAGCGTGCTGCCGTCGGATGACAGGCCCCAGTTGCCGATATCGTAGAACTGCGCGTTCCTGCGGCCCACGTATTCCGTGCCCAGGAAATACGTGCGGTCGGCGAACAGATTCAGGCGGTAGCGCAGTGCCGCGCAGTCGGCGCATGGCAGGTCTCCCACGTAGCTGGCCGGCAGCGGTGCGATAGCGCTCAGCGCGGCGGCCTCTGCGGGCCGCTGTTTCTGCACCGGTCCGGACCTGGTGGCTGCGACAAGCTGCACGAACGTCGCCGCGTCCTCCACGGTGTCGGCGTGCGCGGCAGACGGCAGAACAAGGAGAGCGGATACGAGGACGAAACCCGCTGAGCGGAACGGCATGGCGGCCTCCCGGAGCCAGTGTGCGAGCAGGCGCAGGATGCGCAATGATGGAATTCTGCACGGTTCAGCCGGCGGCAAAACCGCAGGAGTCCGGCGCGTTCAAAAAAAAGAAGCCCGCCATCGGCGGGCCTGCGGAGCCTGAGTTGGGGCCGAGTCGTCAGGTTGCGACCGTCCGCCTGCGAAGTGCGCCCAGGCCGGCGAGGGCGATGCCGAGCAGCGCGAGCGACGCCGGTTCCGGCACGCGCATCAGCGTTCCGCGGATCTCGCCGCCGGGAAAGCGTGTGGTGTGGATGTTCAGATACGTCTCACCGGCAAGCATCGCGGCCAGCAGATCGGCGAACGCCGAATCCACCGTTCCGCCGTGCATCGTGATGAACGCCGGGTTGTAGGACGAAGCCAGCGTCATGTCGAAGGTGTTCAGATAGCTGCCGCTGCTGACGTCGAGCGGAAAGCCGGCGAAGGAGGGTACCTGCGTAGCCACCATGGCGTTGGTCGGCGGTGCCGCGCAGCAGTGAATGTGCGCCGCGGTGGTCGTACCCAGCAGATCGGCGAACGTGACGTCCAGAGTCATCGTGCGCGCAATGGTGTCGATGTCGATCAGCGCGCTGCCGTTACCAGGCGAAACAATCGGCGGATTCTCGTTGTCACCGGAAAGATCCACCGTGAACTGGATGATGGCCGCCTGGACGGCCGATGCGGCCAGCAAAGACACCGACACCAGCAGGGAGAGAATCGTTGCTCGCTTCATGGTTCCTCCGCGCACCGACTCGCGACGCGACGGGTTTGGGCAAGCAAGCTCTGCACCATGGCCGAAAATCAACGACGTGGCGCGAGCGGGCCTGTGCGAATGTCAGAGGCGCCGACATCACGCGAACGCGCATGGCGCAGTTGCCGCAGAGCAGATGCATGTCGCATCGCCGCCTTCCGCCAGGCGCCCGCCTGACTTTGGTCAGCGAACTGCGCGGAGCCCCTTGGTACCCTATCGCGCATTCGAGCTATCCCGCTGAGGGTCCCGTGGCCAGAACCCTTCTTCTGTACTCCACCGTATACGGCCTGTCGCGCACGATCTGCGAGCGCATCCAGGCGATTCTGCGCCAGCAGGGGCGCGAGGTCGATGTTGCGCCCCTGGCGGATGCCGACATCGATCCGTCCACCTACGATGCGCTCGTCATCGGCGCGAGCATCAAGCACGGCAAGCACCATCCCGCGGTGCTCGAGTTCATCCGCAGGCACCAGGCATTGCTGGAAAGCCGGCCCTCGGCGCTGTTCTCGGTGAACCTGGTCGCGCGCAAGCCCAACCGCAACACGCCACAGACCAATCCCTACCTGCAGCGGCTGCTCGCACAATCGCCGTGGAAGCCGAAGCTGCTCGCGGTGTTCGCCGGCGAGCTGGACTACTCGCGCTACAGCGCCGTCGACAAGCACATGATGCGCTTCGTCATGTGGCTGAACAAAGGTCCCACCGACTTTTCCACCAAGGTGCAGTTCACCGACTGGAAGGAAGTGGAGCGCTTCGCCGCGAAGGTGGCCGCGATGACCGAGGCCGTGCCGGCCCACGCCGAGGCCTGATGGGGATCCATCGCTGGCTGGAGCGCGGCTGGACCAGCGCGCACCTGCTGCTCGCGATCGTCGGCACGTGGCTAGTCGTCACCAGCCCGTGGCTGGCGTTGTATCTGGCCGTTCCGGAGTCGCCCGGCTTCATCAACCTGAGCCACGTCGTGCTGGGGCTGCTGATGCTGCCGCTGGCGGCGCTGCACCTGTTCGCCTGCGTGCATGCGGGCCGCTGGCGCCAGTACTATCCGTGGCTGGCGGGCAATTCCGGCCAGATCGCGACGGACCTCAAGGACATCTTCCGCGGACGCCGTCCCGGCAGCGAAGGCGGCGGGCTGTTTGCAGCGATCGAAGGGCTGCTGTTGCTCGCACTGGCGGCCGCGGCACTGACGGGCGCGTTGTGGTTCATCAACCAGGGCAGCGATGCAGCCATATTCTGGCGAGGACATCACATCATCGCGGCGCGGGTGTTCGTCGGGCTGCTCGCCGCGCACATCCTTGCGGTCGCGCTGCACTGGCTGGATTTCGTGCGCGGCTAGGCGTGAGCCGCGATGCGAAGTGACAGGAGGTCGACGATGAAGAACAGCGTGAACCCCCGGCGCCGCGGCCTGTGTGCGGCGCTGGCACTGCTGCCGCTCGCTCCGGCGGCGCGTGGACAGGGTGCGGCACCGAAGATCGAGGTGTGGAAGTCGCCCACCTGCGGCTGCTGCAAGGACTGGATCAGCTATCTCGAGAAAGACGGGTTCGCCGTCACCGCCCACGACACCGGCAACAACGCGGCGCGCAAGAAGCTGGGCCTGCCGTCGAAGTACGGCTCATGCCACACGGCGCTGATCGACGGCTACGTCATCGAAGGCCATGTGCCGGCGCGCGAGATTCGCCGGCTGATCACGGAGCGGCCGGCGGCGCTGGGCATTGCGGTGCCCGGCATGCCCATCGGCTCTCCGGGCATGGACGGCCCGGACTACGGCAACCGGGCCGATCCCTACGACGTCATCCTGGTACAGCGCGACGGCAGCGCGACGGTCTTTCAGTCGTATCGCTAGGCGGCCGTCGGGCTACAGCCAGCGTGCGACGATGCGCTGGTACTCGCCGGTGGCCTTGGCCAGGTGCAGCCACTGGTCGACATATTCCTTGGTCAGCACGTCGCCGCGCGGCAGCAGGTAGGCCATTTCGCCGTATTGCAGCGGCTTGTCTGGATTGACCGCACACAGGCCGGGCTTCTGGCGCTGCTGCACGATGGCCTCGGCCGATTCCGTGACAAAGACATCGGCGTTGCCCTTCAGCACCTCGTCGAAGATCGTGATGTTGTCGGTGTGGATCGTCAGCGCCGCGGTCTTGAAGTTGGCCTTCGCGAAGCGCTCGTTGCTGCCGCCCGGGTTGGCGATGACCTTCACGCCGGCCTTGTCGATGTCGGCGACGCTCTGGTACTTCTGCACGTCGGCGCAGCGCACGATCGGCGTCTTGCCGTTGACCATGTAGGCGGTGCTGAAGTTGGCGCAACTGCCATGACGGTGTGGTTGCGGCAGGCGCGCGTTGCGTGCATCCTTCAATGTTTCCCGTCGCGCGGTGATGAACGTCCGACTCTTGCTTCTGGGTTCGCCGGCAGTGCTGGTGGGCGAGCGCTCGGTGGCGCTCGCCTGCGAGCGGCGCACGCAGCTGCTCGCGTATCTCGCGCTGCGGCGCACGTGGGTGACTCGCTCGGAGCTGGCAGCGCTGCTGTGGCCCGACCAGCTGTCCCGGCTCGCCTACACCAATCTGCGCAAGATCCTGTTCCGGCTGCGGGTTTTCAAGTGGGCAGAGGAGCGCCTGGAGGCGCAGGGCAGCTCGCTGCGCTTTCTCGTCGGTACCGATGTCGACGCTTTCGACGCCGCGCTCCGCGAACAGCGCGACGACGATGCGCTGGCTCTGCCGGGTGACGAACTGCTGGCCGGTTTCGATGACGCCGGCAACGACACTTGGAATGCCTGGCTCGGTTTCGAGCGCGACCGGCTGCGCGGTGCGTGGCGAGCCGCAGCGTTGCGGAAACTGACCCGCTGTTCGCGGGACGATGCGGCGAACACCGACGTACCGAGGATCGCCGCACGCCTGCTGCAGGAAAACGCGCTCGACGAGGACGCCGCGTGCGCCGTCGCAGCCTTCCACGCGCGGGCGGGGCAGCCCGGTCAGGCGAGGCAGGTCTGTCACGACTATGCACAGCGACTGCAGCGTGAACTGGGTCTTCAGCCCGGCGCCGCCTACGCCACGCTGCTGCGCTCGCTGGACGCGCCGCATGAGGATGGCGCGGCGGAGGCAGCGGGCGATCGACAGACCGCCGGACCCGCACGCGCCGATGAGCAGACGGACGTCCGCTCGGCCGACGGTTTCATCGGTCGCACGCTCGAGTTGCGTCGCATTGCCGAGCTGCTGGATCAGGCCGACTGCCGACTGCTGTCGCTGATGGGCGCCGGCGGCATCGGCAAGACACGCCTGGCGCTGCAAGTGCTGCAGCGGCTGCGCGCGCAGTACGACGCGGCGCTGTTCGTCAGCTTCGAGGAGGTGACCGACGCGCGTGACGTGCCGGTTCAGCTGGCGCAGGCCTTCGGCGTGGGCGCAAAAGCCGCGCGCGGTGACCCGATGGCTGCCGTTCAGCAGGCCATCGGCGCACGTCGCGTGCTGCTGGTGATCGACAACTTCGAACAGCTCAGCGACGCGCCGGCGCCGCTGCAGCAGCTGCTGGCCGCGTGTCCGGCCCTGAAACTGGTAGTCACGTCACGCGTGCGCCTGGCGCTGCCGGAGGAATGGCTGATGCCCGTGGAAGGGCTGCCCTGCCCGGAGCCGGAGGACTGCGCGGACATCGAGCGCTTCGATGCCGCCCGGTTGTTCATCGATACGGCGCGGCGCATGCGGCCGGATCTGGACGCTGCCGCCGAAGCGCCCGCCATCGTCGAGATATGCCAGCGCGTCGAGGGCCATCCGTTGGCTCTGCAGCTGGTGGCCGGCTGGACGCGGCTGCTGACCTGTGCAGAGATCGCCGACGAACTGCGCGGCGAGGCGATGCTGCTGCGCACGGTGGACCCGTCACGGCCGGCTCGACACGGCAGCATCGAGGCTGTGTTCGACCAGTGCTGGCATCTGATCGGCGACCATGAACGCACGGCGCTGGCGCAGCTGACGGTGTTTCATGGCGGTTTCACGGCCGATGCGGCCCAGGCGGTGACCGGCGCGCTGCTGCCCGTGCTGGGCGCGCTTGCCGACAAGTCGCTGCTGCGCCGCGAGGGCCCGCGGCTGACGATGCATCCGCTGGTGCACAAGTTCGCCGGCCTGAGGCTGCCTCTGCAGGCTGCGCCGGTGACGCGCGCCGCCCACGCGGCTTACTTCGTCCGGCAACTGACGCAGCGCGCGGAGGCGTGCGAACGTGCCGATGCAGCCGCCCTGCGCTACATCGACGAGGAGTTCGACAACTGCCGTCATGCGTGGATGCATCTGCTTCAGTCGACCGAAGTGGCCGACGCTGACCGTCTCGTGGCCTTCGCCTCGGTGCTGGTGGATTACGCCGAGCACCGTGCCCGGTTCAACGATGTGCTGGAGCTGGTGCGCACGGCGTTGGCCGCACCTGCTCCCAGACGCGACGCGGTATTGCACTCGCAACTGTTGACGTGCAGCGCGTGGCTGCAGTGCCGTCTGGGCCGCTACGCCGAATCCGCCGCTGTCGCGCGGGAGGTACTGGCAGGCGCGGCTCTGCGTGATCCCGCGGTGGCCTATCGTGCACACAGCGTCGTTGCAGCGTCGGCGCTGTTCACCGGCGAAACGTCGACCGCCTCCGCCCACTTCCGGCGCGCGCTCGCGCTGGCGCGCGCCGCGCATCGCCCTTTCGACGTGGCCGCCATGCTCGAGAATCTCTCGCTTGCCGAGCGGCGCCGTGGCCGCTACGCCGAGTCGATCAACCTGCTGATGGAGGCGATGGCTCAGCATCGCCGCAACAGCGATGAGGGCAGCCTGGCGTTGTGCCTGAGCAATCTTGGCTCGATGCAGCTGTTCCTCGGCGAACTGGTGGCGGGCGAGGCGAACCTGAGCGAGGCGCTGTCGCTGTCGGAGCGCCTGGGCCTGGTCAGCACACGCGCCTACGTGCTCGCCAACCTGACAGAACTGGCGATCAAGCGCCGTGATGTGGCGGCGGTACGCGCCAACGCACGCACGGCGCTGGAAATCGCGGAGGCCCACGGCATGCAGTCGCTGGCCGGCTGGCTGAAGCTGCAACTGGCGCGCGTGTCCGCATGGCACGGCGAGCTCGTCGAGGCGCAGATCATGCTCACCCAGGGTTCGCAACTGGCGCTGAACCTCGGTGCTCCAGCGCTGAAGGCGGCGGCCCTGCTCGGTCTGGCCGAACTGCTGGAGGCGCACGGCGAAGCGCAGGGCGCATGGCGCGTGCTGGCTCTCGCCAAGGACGATGCTGCCATCAGCGCGCCGGACCGCGCAGAGCTGCTGGCCGAATGGCAAAAGCGCGCTTCGCCTCAGACGCCGGTCCGCCGGCAGCGCCGGCGTGGCGCGGCGATGACAACTGCCAGTCTGTCGCTGGACGAGCTGCTGCAGCGGGTCGTGCTGGAGGGTCCGGTGAACTACGGGCCGCTGCTCGCGACGCTGCAAAGCGTGCACTGACGCCGCGGCGGGCCGCACCGGCCACCCGATCCGGCATTCGCGCGTTCCACCGAGGAACGCTCGCGGAACGCACCCCTTCCTAAGGTGCGCCCTCTTTCAACGGGGGCCACCATGTTCTTCACCGCCGTCATCGGCAATCCGCTTATCGCGCTGTGCGCGGCGCTCGATCGCCGCACTGCCGACGCATTCACGACAGTTCGCCGGCATGTCTCGACATGGTGGCGCCAGCGCGAACGGCGTGCGCTGGCGCGTGCAACCCGCATCGCGCTGAGTCGCCTCGACGACCGCACGCTGCACGACCTTGGCCTGCATCGCAGCGAGATCCCCTCCGTCGGGGAGGAACTGCTGCGCGAAGGTGGCCGGCGCCGCTTCTGAGCCCCTGACAACCTGTTTTCGACCGCCGGCATCCGCCGGCATTCACTTACGGAGATCATCATGACCAGCACTGTTGCCGCACCCGTTTCCACCTCCACACCCGCGCCGAATCTCGCGGCCATCAAGCAGAAGCAGCAGGCCACGTGGGCCAGCGGTGACTTCGCGGTCGTCGGCACGACGCTGCAGATCGTCGGCGAATCGCTGGCCGAGGCGGCCGACATCTGCTCGGGCGAGCGCGTGCTCGACGTCGCGGCCGGCAACGGCAACGCCACGCTGGCTGCCGCGCGTCGCTTTGCGCAGGTCACGTCCACGGACTACGTGCCGGCGCTGCTGGAGAAGGGCGCGGCCCGCGCGCAGGCCGAAGGCCTGGACGTGCGCTTCATGGAGGCCGACGTCGAGGAACTGCCGTTCGCCGATGGCAGCTTCGATGCGGTGCTGTCCACCTACGGCGCGATGTTCGCGCCGGATCAGCCGCGTGCCGCCGCCGAGATGCTGCGCGTCACGCGTCGCGGCGGGCGCATCGGCATGGCCAATTGGACGCCGGACGGCTTCATCGGTCGGCTGTTCAAGGTGATCGGCGGGCACCTGCCGCCGCCCGCCGGCCTGGCGTCGCCCGCGCTGTGGGGCATGGAAGCGCATCTGCAGAAGCTCTTCGGCGATGGCGTGCGCGTGCATGCGGAGCGCAAGTACTTCAACTTCCGCTACCGCTCGGCCGAACACTTCCTGCAGATCTTCCGCGACTACTACGGCCCGACACACAAGGCCTTCGCCGCGCTGGACGCAAAGGGACAGGCCGCGCTGGCACAGGACATCACCGCGCTGCTCGAAGAGCTGAACATCGGCGGCACGTCGTCGCTGGTGGTGCCGGCGGCTTACCTCGAAGTCGTCATCACCAGGAACTGAGTACAGACAGGCACTGAACATCCAACACAGGGAGATCATCATGAAAACCGCAACTCACCGGCACATGCGACGGCTGACTGTCGCCGCTCTGCCGCTGGCACTGGCGATGGCGGCGGCGCAGGCCGACGTCGTCACCGACTGGAACATCAAGGCCAACGAGATCGTCATCGAATCGAAGCTCGGCACACCGCCGGCCGTTCGCGCGATGGCGCTGGTGCAGACGGCCGTCAACGACGCGGTGCGCGAAGCGGCGGCGCGGCCGGGTACGGCAATGTCGACGGAAGCAGCCGTGGCGGCAGCCAACCGGGCGGTGCTGGTCAAGCTGCTGCCGGCCCAGCAGACGTCGATCGATGCCGCCTATCAGGCGGCGCTGGCCACGATTGCCGACGGCCCGGCGCGTACGGCCGGCATCGCCGCGGGCGAGAAGGCTGCGGCCGCCGTACTTGCGCGTCGTGCGGGTGATGTGATCGCGCCCGACACATGGCGTCCGCTCGTGACGCCCGGCGTGTATGTGCCTACGGCCACCCTGGCCGCGACGCAATGGCCGCAGCGCACACCGTGGCTGATGACCGGGGCCGCGCAGTTCCGGCCCGGCCCGCCGCCTGCACTGACCAGCGAAGCCTGGGCAAGCGACGTCAACGAAGTGCGTGAACTCGGCAGCCGCAACAGCACGCGTCGTACGGCCGAGCAGACGGACATCGCGCGCTTCTGGGACTACTCGCTGCCAGCCATCTACCACGGTGCAGTGCGTTCCGTGGCCGATCAGCCGGGACGCGACGTCGCGCGCAACGCGCGGCTGCTGGCGGCGGTCGCACAGGCGATGGACGACGCGATGATTGCCGTGTTCGATGCCAAGTACCAGTACAACCTGTGGCGGCCAGTGACGGCGATCCGCAACGGCGATCTGGACGGCAACGACGCGACACCGCGCGAGGCCGGCTGGGTATCGCTGATCGATGCGCCGATGCACCCGGAGTATCCGAGCGGGCATTCGATCCTGGCCGGAGCCATCGGCGTGGTGTTGAAGGCCGACACCGCCGGCACGCAGCCGATGCTGGCCACCAGCAGTCCCACGGCGAAGGGTGCGACGCGGCGCTGGACCAGCATCGACGCTTTCGTCACGGAGATCGGCGAGTCGCGCATCTACGGCGGTATCCACTACCGCACCGCAATCCAGGTCGCCAACGCGATGGGCGAACAGATCGGCGCGCTGGCCGTGGAACGCGTGCTGCGCAAGCCGGATGCAATGGCGCGGCTGCAGCCGCCCGCGCCACGGCCGCTGGTGGAGTACGGCTCCCATGCCTCGCGCTGAACAATCGCGGGCACGGCGCACGGTGCTGTACGCGATCGTGGCCGTGCTGGGGCTGGGTGCAGCAGCGGCTGGCGGCGCGCTGCTCGCTGCACCCGAGCCGCCGGTCGAAGGCTGCGCGCGGACGGTGCTCTTCGCGCAGGCGCCGGCCGGCGGCGTGGCCGCCGCCGCGCAGCCGGCAGTATTGAAAGACGAGCCCCTGGGTCCCACCCCCGTACCAGACATCGAGACCGGCGTGTGCTCGCTGGCCGCGAGCCGCCTGGTCTGGCCGGGTCGCCCCTACTGCCAATGACTCATCGTGAGAAAGCCATGGAAGCCCATCTGTCATTGAACATCAGGCCGCGCCGTGCAGCGCCGCGACCCACGGTCGTGCTGCTGCACGCGAGCGCAGGCTCGTCGCGGCAGTGGACCGATCTCGCCGAGCGGCTGCAGCCCGAGTTTCACGTGTGCGCGATCGATCTGCACGGCCACGGCGTGCAGCCGGCGTGGAACAGCAACGCGCCGCTCTCGCTGGAGCATGACGCGCAACTGGTGGAGCCGATCCTGCGCGACGCGGGCCACGTGCATCTGGTCGGCCACTCTTACGGCGGCGCGGTCGCGCTGCAGCTGGCGGTCGCTCATCCTCGAGCGGTGGCCAGCCTGGCTGCCTTCGAGCCGATGGCCTATCACTGGCTGATGGACGGCGCCGCGCCGCATGCATCGGATGCATCGGATGCTTCGGACGAGCACGTGCCGGCGCGTGCCGCGCTGACGATGGCGGGCGCTGCGCACGTCACGGGCGAGGCGCTGCTGCGCGGCGCTCCGCACGAGGCCGGGCGCGTCTTCGTCGACTTCTGGGCAGGCGCCGGCAGCTGGCAGCAGATGGCCGCAGGCCAGCGCGATGCGGTCGCGCGCCGCATGCGCGCCGTGCACCAGCAGTTCGGCGCGGTGTTCCGCGCGGGCTTCAGTCGCAGTCAGGTCGCGCGCGTGCCCGCGCCGATGCTGTTGATGTCCGGCGAGCACTCGGTGCCGCTGGGCCGGCACATCGCCGCGCAGTTGCGTGCAGCGCTGCCGCTGGCCGAACACGTGACGCTGCCCGGCATGGGCCACATGGGTCCGGTGACGCACGCGCGCGAGGTGAACCAGCGCATCGTCGGCTTCCTGCGCAACCAGCTCGACGCGCCTTTCCTGCGCCGGCTGCAGCGCTACGCCTGAGCTGCGAAGTTCAAGGCCGGCGGCCGTCTGCGGACGGCCGCTCAGGCTGCGTAGCCGAAGACCGCAAAGTAATGGAACCCGCTGCCCGCGACGACGAAGCCGTGCCACACCGCATGCGCGTAGCGCAGCCGGTTGTCGAGCAGGTAGAAGATGCAGCCGGCGGAGTAGGCGAGGCCACCCGCGACCAGCAGCGCCACGCCTGCCGGCTCCACGCTGCGCACCAGCGGCACGACGGCGATCAGCACCAGCCAGCCCATCGCCAGGTACAGCGCGGTGGAGACCCATGGATGCGACAGCCGCCCGAAGGCCTTCAGCAGGATGCCCAGCGCGGCCAGCCCCCAGACCAGGCCGAACAGCGTCCAGCCCCAGGCGCCATGCAGCACACCCAGCGTGAACGGTGTGTAGCTGCCGGCGATGAACAGATAGATGGCGCCGTGATCGAGCTTCATGAACACGCGCTTCGCACGGCCGCGCGGCAGCGCGTGATACAGCGTCGAGGTCAGGTACAGCAGGATCATCGTCGCGGCGAAAACGGAGGCGCCGACGATGCTGGCGGCGGGCAGCCTGCTCGCGGCCACCAGCAGGAACGGCACGGCCACCACTGCGGCGATCAGCCCCGCGCCGTGGCTCAAGCTGTTGGCGATCTCCTCGCCCAGCGTCTGCGGGCGCTCCTCAATCAACGACAAGATCCTTCTCCTTCAGCCACGCGGCATTGAACAGCCGGTCGGCATAGATACCGCCACGGTCGGCCAGCAGCGTGACGACGGTATGACCCGGTCCCAGCCGGCGCGCGACCTCGACCGCCGCTGCGACGTTGGTGCCGCTGGAACCGCCGACGTACAGCCCTTCCTCGCCGAGCAGCCGGTGCACCATGCGCACGCTGGCGCGGTCGTCGACGCGAACCGCGTCGTCGATGGGTGTGCCTTCCAGGTTGGGTGTCACGCGCGAGATGCCGATGCCCTCGATGATCGACGAACCTTCGGCCTTCAGCTCTCCGGTCGAGAACCAGTTGTACAGCGCGCTGCCCGGCGGATCGGCCAGAACGATGCGGATGCGCGCGTCCTGCTCTTTCAGGTAGCGCGCCGTCCCGGCCAGCGTGCCGCCGGTGCCGGTTGAACATACGAACGCATCGATGCGGCCGCCCGTGTCGCGCCACAGCTCGGGGCCGGTGGTCTCGTAATGCGCCTGCCGATTGACCGTGTTCTCGAACTGGCTGGCCCAGATCGCCTCCGGCAGTTCGGCCGCCAGCCGTGCAGCGATCTTCTGGTAGTTGTCCGGGTCGGCGTAGGGCTTGGGCGGCACCGGCCGCACCTCGGCGCCCAGCGTGCGCAGCAGATCCATCTTTGCCGGCGCCAGATTGTCGGGAATGACGATCACGCAGCGGTAGCCACGCTCCAGGCAGATGTGCGCAAGCCCGATGCCGGTGTTGCCGGCAGTCCCCTCGACGACGGTGCCGCCTGGTTTCAGCGTGCCCCGGCGCTCGGCGTCGTCGATGATGTAGAGCGCCGCGCGGTCCTTGACCGAGCCGCCAGGGTTCAGGAACTCCGCCTTGCCGAGGATCGTGCAGCCGGTCTCGTCGCTGACCGAACGCAGGCGGATGAGCGGCGTGTTGCCGATGGTGCCACTGAAGCCGTGGTGAATATTCATGGTGCTTCCCGGTGCAGTGTAACTGCCCCAGGAGGCGTCAAAAGGTGCGATGCGCCGCGCGAGTCTGCCCCGGGTCAAGGCGGACGCGGAATGATGTCGCCTTCCTCGGTACCATTGCACCGATCGCCCAGGCGACCGACCCTCCAGGACTTCCGCAGGCATCATCATCGTGCTCGACAAGCTCTTTTCCGGTTCCCGGCTGCACGAACACGCCGATCCTGCACAACGCGTGCTCGGCGTCGCTGCATTGCCGCCCGATGCACCGGCGCTCGCGCAGCTGATGCGCGTCGATGTGTCGGCCGAGGTGCGCGCCGCAGCGGCCGCGCGCTGCACCGACGCGACCGCGCTGGCCGTAGCGCTGGCGGCGGAAGCCGATCCGCAGGTCAAGGCCGCGATCGCCGTGTCGCTGGGCCGAGTGCTGGCTGCAGCGGACGATGTCACCGTGCGCAACCTGCTCGGGGCGCCGGCCTGCAGCGACGCGGTTCGCGCGCAGGCTGCGCTGCACGCGGCCGGCGAGGAGCAGCGCCTCGGCGCATTGGCCGCCATCGACGATGAAGACCTGCTGGTGGACGTGGCACTCGGTGCGAGCCATGCCGCCGTGCGTATTGCAGCGGCCGAGCGCGTGCATGCGCCCGAGCCACTGGGCCGGCTGCTCGATGGCGCGCGCGACCGCGACCGCGGCGTTGCGCGCCTGGCGCGCCGGCGTCTGGACGCGATCACGCAACGCAACGACAGCGCGGCCGCTGCCGATGCGTTGCTTGCCGAGGCCGAGGCACTGGTGTCACAACCCGGTCCCGTCGTCATGGCCGCGGTCGAACTCGATCGGCGCTGGAAGGTACTGGCGCTGGGTGACGATGCGTCGCGCCGCGAGCGCTGGGAGGAGGTCGGCCGCCGATTGCAGCAGCGCTTCGATCGTGAGAATGCCGAACACCGCCGCCACGTGCAGTTCGAACAGCGCGTCACCGAGTGGCTCGCAGGCCTCGGCACACCGCCCGCCACCAGCGCGCTGCCGGCGTTGCGCGCGGAGTTCGCAGCACTGCGCGCCGAGGCCACGGACCACCACGACGCCGGCGCGCTGGCACGGCTCAACGCCGCCGATGCGCAGATCGCGCAGTGGGAGCAGGCCGCGCCAGCGCTCGCTGTCGCGGAGGCGCTGGTCACCGAAGCCGAGCAGCTCGCCGAGGGCACGCCGATCGACAACGCCGAGCTGCCGGCGCGCTGGCAGACACTCGACCTGGCGGCCCGCACGCCCGCGCTGACGCGTCGCTTCGAAGCGGCGCTGCTGGTCATCGAACAGCGCCGCCTGGCGACCGTGCGCGCCGCGGAGCAGGAGCAGGGCGCCGCGCGGCAACTGCTGCACGCGGCGCTGCACGCCGCCGAACAGGCGCTGGCGGCCGGCCTGTTGCAGGACGCCCGCGCGGCTGCCGATCAGGCTCGCGCACTGAAGCCCCGCGCGGGCCTGTTGCCCAAGCCCAGCGTTCAGCGCCTGGGCCGTGTCGTGCAACAGCTCACCGAACTCGAGCGCTGGCAGCAGTTCGGCCAGGCGAGCGCGCGCCTGCAGTTGTGCGAACGTGCCGAAGCGCTGGTCCGGCAGGCGCCTGCACCTGCGCAGGCGGCGAACGAGGTGAAGGCGCTGCGTGCCGAATGGAAAAAGCTCGACGAGCAGCACACCGGCGTGCCGAAGTCGCTGTGGGAGCGCTTCAACGCGGCCTGCGAGAAGGCCTACGCGCCGGCTGCGCGCCACTTTGCGGAACAGGCGTCGCTGCACAAGCAGGTGCGCCGGCAGCGCGAGGAGTTCATCGCAGCGGCGGCCACGCACGCGCCGACACTGCTCGCCGAGCCGCGCGACTGGCGCGCGATCGAGCACTGGCTGCGCGATACGGGGACGAAGTGGCGCGGCGCCGACCTCGGCAGCGTCGAACCGGGCGTATGGAAGAAGCTCGATGCCAAACTGAAAGCGGCCGTGGCGCCCGCGCACGATGCGCTGGCAGCCGCGCGCCATGAAGCACGGCAGGAGCGCGAGGCGCTGATCGCCGCCGCGCAGGAACTGGCCGCGAAGGCAGCGGAGCGCGATACCCCGTCGCGCGTGAAGGAACTCCAAGCTCGCTGGCAGGCCAACGCGAAGTCCATTGCGCTGCTGCAACGCGATGAGCGCGCGCTGTGGGACCGCTTCCGCGCCGCGTGCAACGCCGTGTTCGACGCGCGCACGGAATCGCGCAAGGAAGCGGAGCAACAGCGGAAGGCGCAGCGGCGTCCGGTGGAAGCTCGCTCCGAGACGCCGCGTGCGGGTGTCGAGGAGCAGCCGCGCGCCCGAACACGGTCCGACGAGACGGCTGGTCTGCGTGCGCTGTTCGAGCGCGAACGGCTATGCGAGGAACTGGACGCCATCGTGCTTGCCGACAACGCCGACACGGCGGCCGCGGCAGCCGTCGCGGAACGCTGGTCAGCCTTGCCGCCGCTGGCGGCCGACTGGGAGAAACGAATGCTCGCACGGCGCGATGCAGCGCTGCAGGCATTGGCGGACGAAGATGCCCGCTACGATCTCATCGATGTCATCGAGGAGAACAGCGCCTCGCGCCGCGATGCGCTGCTCGAGATCGAGCTGACGCTCGGCATCGCGAGCCCGCCCGACCTGCAGAAGGAACGGCTCGCCGTGCAGGTCAGGCAGCTGCGCGATCGATTCAAGCGCACAGCGCCCGGCGACACGGGCGGCGCCTTGCAGCTCTTGCTGCAGTGGTGCGAACTGTCAGGCGTCGCCGAAGCACGCGATCGGCAGCGCTGCGAAGCCATCGTTGCGCGCCTCGACAGGCCTCACGCGCGGTCGACGCGGCCGTCGTAGCAGCGCGCCCGGCGCGCGGCGCTGCGCGAGACGGGATCTTGGGTAGCGGACGCGATGAGTGTGGTCGTAGACTGCAGCAGCCCTTTCCTGCACGCATCCGATGGAGCGCCATGAAGCGACGCAGGATTACATTGCTTGTGAGCGCGGCACTGTTGCTCGGCGCGACCGCGGCGGCAGCGCAGCCCTTGCCGTGCACCTCGGTTGCAGCCGAGGTGCGGGAATACGTACGAAGCCGAGGTGCCTGCCGCGATGTGAAGGCTGCGCCCCGACCCAGAGCGTCCGCGAAGCCCAAGTCCGTCGCTTCCGATATTCCGACTCCCGCAGCCGCCACAGTCGACAGGCCGGAGAGCACGCCCGTCCTGCCTGAATCGGAGGGCTCGCCCGCCGGCGCTGCGAGCACGAGTCCTGTCGAACCCCCCGCTGCGGCGGCTGCAGCGTTGCCTGCGCCGATGCCTGCCGCGAGCCTTGCGCCCGCCTCGGTGCCCATCCCTGAGCCGCCTCAAGGCCCCATCGATGCGCCCAGCGCGCGCGACCAGTCTGCTGCCACCTTTGCGGGGGTCGCTGCGCTGATCTTCGGCGCCGGAGTTTCGCTCGGGCTGCTGGCAGGCGCCCTCCTGATGCGGCGCTGGCTGCTGCGCAGCAAGCGGTCCGTTGGCGAAAGTGCATCGCCGCCGCCGCTTCCTCGAGCTCAGCAGCCTGTCGATCTGCGGCCGGTCGGATCCGACGCCGGCGTCCTCCCGGCGCCCGGCACGTCGCCTGAAATCCAGTTCACAGCGTGGCTGGTCCCTGTCGCGACGACGATCGTGCTGGGGCCGCGTTCGCACGCCGCGGGGATCCATTCGAGCATTCAGGCGACTGCCAGGCTCGAGCACGTCAGGCTGCTTGCGCCGATCGAGGTGAGCGGCGATTGCATCGAGAGGGCGCAGGTCTTCGAGGGACTGCGCGGTGCCGCCGCTGAACGCGCGGCAGCCGAGCTGAACCGCGCGCTCGACGTCGACATTCTGGACGTGCTCGCGCAAGGGTGGGTACAGATACCCGCGATGCACGAAGCGGTCCAACTGAGCGCGGTGACCCGTGGACCGCCGGAGTTCGTCGATGTCGACGTGCAGCACACCATCACATCGACGTCGCACATCGTGCTCGACACTCGTCTGGCGGAGCGCTCGCTGCCGCCGCTGGAACTGCTGCTGGAGATCGTCGTAGACGTTCAAGGCGCCACCCTTGCCGCGCGCGAGGGCGGGATCGAGGTGGTCGCGCTCGGTGAGGCCACGGTGCTCGCGCGGCTCCAGTACGAGAACGCGCTGATGAAGGAGCACGTGACGGAGATCTCATTCACGCCGTGCGATCCCTCCGATCTCCGGCCGCCCGCGCCCGAGCGACCGGCCAGCGTCGACTTCCCGATCTAGTCGGCCGCTCTTTGATCCCATCGCAGCATCTTTCATGCACCTGCCCTGCGTGCAGCACGGCCGCAACTGCTACGTCTTCAGCTGATCCCGAATCGGCAGACTCCGGATGCGCTTGCCCGTCGCTGCGAAGATCGCGTTGCACAGCGCAGGCAGCACCGGCGGCACGCCGGGCTCGCCGACGCCGCCGAGCGGCTTGCCGTAGTCGCCGGGCACGATGTGCACGTGGATCTCGCGTGGCGCGCCGGCCATGCGCGTCACCTCGTAGGTGTTGAAGTTGTCCTGCTGCGCACGGCCGCTCTTGAAGGTGATCTCGCCCAGCGTTGCCGCGCTCACGCCCATGACGACGGCCCCCTCCATCTGCGAACGCACGCGGTCCGGGTTGACGGTGGCGCCGCAGTCGACGGCGATGTCCACGCGCGGGATCATCAGCTCGCCTTTCGCGTCGACCGTCACCTGCACGACCGCTGCCACGTAGCTGACGAAGCTGTAGTGCGCGGCGATACCCATGCCGCTGCCCTTGGGCATCGCGTTGCCCCAGCCTGACTCCCTGGCGACGATTTCCGTCACGCGCCGCAGGCGGCCGGTATCCACCGGGTACAGCTCCGGCGATTCACCGTGGTTCCAGTTATCGCCGAGCAGCTTCGGCGAGACCACCCGCGCGGGGCCGATCACTTCGAGCAGAAAGTCCTTCGGGTCGCGGCCCGCCGCCGCGGCCAGCTCGGCGACGAACGACTGCACCGCGAACGCGTGCGGAATGTTCGATACCGAACGGAACCAGCCGATGCGCGTGTGCGCGGTCGCTTCCGGGTTCTCGATGCGGACGTTGGGAATGGCAAAGGGCACATTGATCACGCCCATGCCGAGTTCCCAGTCCGCTTCGCGCACGGCCTTGCCGTCGAAGGTGGAGACGATCGTCGGCGCCACGGTGCGATGCAGCCACGCCACCGGCAGCCCTTTGGCATCCACGCCCGCTTCCAGGTACTCGACCGACACCGTGTGGAAGTAGTCGTTGTGCAGGTCGTCATCGCGCGTCCAGACAACCTTGACCGGTTTGCCGTCCATCGCCTTGGACAGCACCGCCGCCTCGACGCCGAAATCCGGCTTGGACTTGCGACCGAACCCGCCCCCGAGCAGGGTCACGTGCACGGTCACGTCTTCCACCTTCATGCCGAGCCGCTTGGCGGTCAGGTCGCGCGCGGCCTGCGGTGACTGGAAGCAGCCCCAGACCTCGCACTTGCCCTTGGTGATGCGCGCGGTCGCAGCCGGCGGTTCCATCGTCGCGTGCGCCAGATGCGGCAGGTAGTACTCGGCCGAGATGCGCCTGGTCGCCGCGGCCGCCGCCTTGTCATAGTCGCCGTCGTTGCGCACGACCGGCCCCGGCTTGCGCGCGGCGGCTTCGAGCGTGGCCTTGAAGGCCACCGAGTCGTAGCTCGCGTTCGGCCCGTCGTCCCACACGATCTTCAGCGCGTTGCGGCCCTGCATCGCCGCCCAGGTGTTGCGCGCGATGACCGCGACGCCGCCCAGCGGATTGAACTGCGGCGCGCCCGGCGTGGCGTCGATCGGCACGACCTTCAGCACGCCCGGCACCTTGCCCGCCGCGGAGGCATCGAAACTCTTGACCGTGCCGCCGAACACCTGCGGCCGCGCCACCACCGCGTAGAGCTGGCCGGGCAGGCGCGTGTCCATGCCGTAGTGCGTCTTGCCGGTGGCGATGTCGTGCCCGTCCACCAGCTTCAGTTTGCCGGTGCCGATGTAGCGGAACTGCGAGGGGTCCTTGAGCTTGACCTTGTCCATCGCCGGCAGCGGCACGCTCGCGGCGGCCTTGGCGAGCGCGCCATAGCCGAGCTTGCGGCCGGTGGGCGTGTGGATCACCTCGCCGTTCTTCGCCTGCACTTCGCCGACCGGCACCTTCCAGCGCGCGGCGGCCGCGGTTTCCAGCATCTGCCGCGCGGCGGCGCCGCAGCGGCGCATCGGCATGAAGAAGTGGCGCGTGCTGCGCGAGCCGTCAGTGTCCTGGTTGCCGTAGCGGGGTTCGTCGCCGGGCGCCTGCACCACGCGCACGCGTGTCCAGTCGGCTTCGAGTTCGTCGGCGACGATCATCGGCATGCCGGTACGCACGCCCTGGCCCATCTCCGAGCGATGGCAGACGATGCTGACGATGCCATCCGCGCCGATGGCGACGAACACCAGCGGGTTGTCGACCCAGCCGTGCGGCATGCCGTCTGCGCCGTACTTGGGCGGATCGGCGGCGCGCGCGGCCGAGGGGTATCCGACGGCGAGGATCAGCCCGCCGAGCGCGGCGGTTTCGAGGAACCTGCGCCGGCTGACATTGGCAATCACCAGCGTGGGTTCGGGCGTTGCCGGGTCCTGTGTCAGGGCCTTGACCAGATCGAGAGGCGCGTTCATTTTGTCACCCCTTTCTCGCCAGCCGCCACCTTGATGGCCGAGCGGATCCGCCCGTAGGTTCCACAGCGGCAGATGTTGCCGGTCATGGCCTCGTCGATCTCGGCGTCCGTCGGTTTCGGCTTCTGCTTGAGCAGCGCCGTCGCCGCCATGATCTGGCCGGACTGACAGTAGCCGCACTGCGGCACGCCCATCTCGACCCACGCTGTCTGCACGGCCTTGCCGACCTTGTCGGCGCCGATTGCCTCGATGGTGACGACCTTCCTGCCCGCGAGCGAGGAAATCGGCGTCACGCACGCGCGCCCCGGCTGGCCATCGATGTGGACGGTGCAGGCGCCGCACAGCGCCATGCCGCAGCCGAACTTGGTCCCCGTCAGACCCAGTTCATCGCGCAGCACCCAGAGCAGCGGGGTATCGCCGGGCAGGTCGACGTCGTGTTGTTTGCCATTGATGTTGAGCTTGGCCATCCGGATTCTCCTTGTGCGTTCAAGGACTTATCCCCGGATAGCGCGCTCCGGCTGGCTACCGGTGGACCGCGAGGAGGCTACGCTGAATGCGGCGGGGCCGGAATAGCCAATCGCAACGACGTCCCGCACCCGAGATCATCTCAGCACGTGGCCTTCAACGTGCGAACGCTTCACTCTGATCGTCATCGAGTTTGTTCGCCGCGTGTCGTGCTAGCCTCGTCAAGACTGCAGGTGGATGTCGCTTGAGTCTGCCGCAAGCCGCAAATAGATCGCAACTCTTACTAGATTCAAGTCACAAGCGACATGTATGCAGTAAGTCCCTTGAGATATCCCGGAGCCAAGTGGCGTCTCGAAGGGTTCATCGGCGCCATTCTCGAAGATAACAATCTTTCAGGCAGCCACTATGCGGAACCCTACGCGGGTGGTGCGAGTCTTGCACTGTCTCTGCTTTACAGCGGACAAGTAAGTGAGATTCATCTCAATGATTTGGACCGCTCAGTCTGGGCTTTCTGGAAGTGCTCGTTGGAACACACTAATGAGTTGATAGCCAGGATTCGGTCGACAAAGGTGACGATCGAAGAGTGGTACTTGCAGAAAGAGATTCAGGCCGAAAAGCAGTCCGCGTCGATTCTGGACTTGGGTTTTTCGACATTCTTTCTTAATCGAACAAATCGCAGCGGCATACTTTCGGCTGGCGTGATTGGAGGGAAGGGGCAGACGGGAAAGTGGAAGATCGATGCACGATTCAACAAGAGCGATCTAATTGAACGAGTACTGCGTCTGAAAAAGTTCTCATCGCAGATTCACCTCACTCGTTTGGATGCATCGACCTTTATTAGACGACGCAGCGCCTCGCTTCCACAGAAAGCGAGCTTGCTGTACCTGGATCCTCCATACTTCCGAAAGGGCGAGGAACTCTACTTGAACTCCTATCGCCCGGTGGACCACGCCAATGTGGCTAGCCTAGTGACCACAGGCGTGGCGATACCGTGGATCGTTTCTTATGACGATGTTCCTGAGATTCGCTCGCTTTATCGCTCAGTGCGGCGGTTTCGCTACGTACTTCGATATAGCGCGAGTTCAACCCGTCGCGGAAAGGAAGTCGTCTTCCTGAAACAGGGACTAAAAGCCCGAGCGCCTCTTCTGGCCGGTGCCTAATCTTTGGGACTATTCCGCTTTCGCGCTGGAAGGAGGTAGCGCCAAGTCAAGTTGGTTAGGTGCATTTATTAGCCGCAGGCGGATCCGCAAGTCAGCCGCCGTGCGTTCAACGCGCACCTCCACCCTCATCGGGTGAGAGCGTCCATC
>Ga0307505_10001177_pt1 | contig 22641 bp, 21 predicted proteins | sample 23_S_MG_FD_202183 | JGI IMG/M metagenome (GOLD analysis project Ga0307505, IMG submission 202183) | Soil microbial communities from Populus trichocarpa stands in riparian zone in the Pacific Northwest, United States - 23_S | ecosystem: Environmental > Terrestrial > Soil > Riparian zone > Trees...
GCGGGCGGCTCGCCCGCAGTAGGAGCCCAGCATGCGCGATCCCGAGCTGCGGGCGAGCCGCCCGCGCTCCGAATTAGGGCACTACTCCTGCGAGGGCTAAATTGTGTTTTCCCGGCCGCTCGCGCAAAATGCCTGTATGTCACTGATTATCAAGGCACGACTAGCCCTAATCCTTGCTCTTTCCGTTGCCGGCCTGCAATGCAACGCAGGCGCGAATTCCAGCCCGCCGGCCAACAACACGCCGGCCGCTGTTGCGAAACACAGTTATGAAATCGTACACACCTTTCCGCACGACACCGGCGCATTCACGCAGGGCCTAATCTTCGTCGACGGCAAACTCTACGAAGGCACTGGACAGGAAGGCCGGTCGAATCTGCGCGAGGTGGATCTATCAACCGGCCGGGTGGTGAAGAAAGTCGACGTTCCCGAACCGTTCTTCGGCGAAGGCATCACACTTCTCAATGGAAAAATCTACCAGCTCACCTGGCAACACCAGATCGGCTTCATTTACAATGCCCAAACACTGGAAAAGACCGGCCAGTTTGAGTACACCGGCGACGGCTGGGGCCTCACTAACGACGGCCGTTCCCTGATCATCAGCGACGGCAGCAACCGGCTCAAATTTCTCGATCCAGACAGCTTTCGCGTCGCAAGAACCATCGCAGTAACCGACGGCGGAACCCCCATTACGCAGCTTAACGAGCTCGAGTACGTCAACGGCGAAATCTACGCCAACATCTGGCACGATCAGCGCATAGTGACGATCGATCCGCAAACCGGCCGCGTGACCGGCTGGATAGATTTGAGCGGGTTGCTACCACCGGGCGCCGTCCAGGACGGAGAGGCGGTGCTAAACGGAATCGCGTACGATCAAGCCAACAACCGCTTGTTTGTCACCGGCAAACTTTGGCCGAAACTATTCGAGATCAAGCTCAAACGCCTGTCGTAAACGAACAGAGCGCAACAACGAGCCGAATGAACTTTCTGACCTACTTCCGAGCCCTCTCCTACGCCATGATCGGCGTCGCCATGCTGGCACTCGTACTGGCGGGAGGCTTGGACTACGGTCTCGCACTCGCGTTCCTCGTGGTGATGATCGTGAGTTGGAAATTCGAAGGCACGCGCTGGCAATTGCCCGAACGTTTCGGTCTCGCGATCGTGCTGCTCTCGATCCCGCTCTTCTATCTCGACTGGCACTACCAGAAGTCGCTCGGCGAACCCGCCGAACGCCTCGGCGTCACCGCACTCGCGCATCTGATCGTTTTCCTTTCGGCAGTGAAACTGTTGCAGGTCAAAAAAGATCGCGACTGGGTGTTTCTTTATCTGATCTCGTTCTTCGAAGTGCTACTCGCTGCGGGACTGAGCTTCAGTCCGATCTTTCTCGGCACGCTGACGCTCTATTTGCTATGCGGTCTCTCGGCTGTGACGGCTTTCGAGATCCAAAAGGCGCGCCGCTCACTGCGTCACACAGAGACGCGTTTGCTTGTGCCGCCCGATTCGCGTGTTTTCAAGAAAGGCCGGCGAAATTGGCGAAACACTGAGGCCGCGCGCCTTCCATTGGTTGCGGTAGCGCTGCTACTACTGATCTTCACGTTTGCGTTGCCGTTGTTTTTGATCGCGCCACGTTCCGGAGCGGCGGCGCTCACGCGCAGCGGTGGAGGCTTGTCAAACTTTATCGGGTTCTCTGAAAGCGTCACGCTCGGACAGATCGGAACGCTCAAACGAGATGACGGTCTCGTGATGCGCGTGCGCATCGAAGACGGCGAACCACCGCGCGGTTTGCGTTGGCGTGGTGTCGCGCTCGATGAGTTCACCGGTAATGCCTGGCGCAAATCGCCGGAAGCGCGGCGTCCGGATCCGAGTGTTACCGAACGCGCCGGCTTCTTTCAGTTAGGCACGACCGAAGCCCTGCACCGTCTCACGACGCAAACATTTTTCCTCGAGCCATTGGAGTCGCCCGTGCTGTTCGCGGCGCCGCGTGTGGTCGCTCTGCAGGGAGATCTGCCGTTTGTTCGCGTTGACGCAGAAGGTTCGATCCAGTCGCGGCGGCATGAGTTCGAGCGAATGATGTACAAGGCGATCTCCGACACGGATGAACCGCCCGCCGAAGAGTTGCGCACCGACATGCGACCCTACTCGGCGTCGTATCAACGTTATCTACAACTCCCGGAAGGACTCGATCCTCGTGTCGTAACGCTCGCGCGCCAGATGATTATCGAAGCCCACGCGCGCAACCGTTACGACGCGGCGAAGGCGATCGAGTGGCAACTGCAAAGAGACTACGGCTACTCGCTGGAGATGAAAGCAGGCGGTCCCGATCCACTGGCCGACTTTCTTTTCAACATTAAGACCGGTCACTGCGAATACTTCTCGACAGCGATGGCCGTGATGCTCCGCACGCACGGAATCGCCGCGCGCGTCGTGAATGGATTTTTGCCCGGCGAGTACAACGGAACCGCGGGAGCTTACACCGTCAGACAAAGCGATGCGCACTCGTGGGTCGAGGTCTACTTTCCGGAGACGCGTTCGTGGGTTACGTTTGATCCAACTCCTTCGGCGGGACGCGTCGAGCCGGTGCACACCGGTCTGGCGGCGCAGTTGCAAAAGTACGCTGAAGCGCTGGAGTTGCTGTGGTTTCAGTATGTGGTGGGTTACGACAAGCAGGAGCAGCGTTCGCTCGCGGTGTCGCTGCACAATCACGTCTTTGACTACACGCGAACGTTGTCGAACCTGATGGCGACGATTCGCAGTTACCTGACGACGAGTGTGCTGCTGATCGCGATGGGCGTGATCTTGCTCCTGCTGGGTTTGGGTTTCGTTTTGTTTGGCAAACGATTGTGGCCGTGGCTGTGGCGGCGCAGCGCAGGGCGCGTAATCGAAGACGGGCGCGCGTACTCAAACGTGCAGTTTTACGAGAAGCTATTGGAACTGATGGAGCAACGTGGTGTATTGCGCGACAAGGCGCAAACGCCGCTCGAGTTCGCCGGCAATTTGAAGTCGAGCGAAGTGATGATTATCACGCGCGCGTACAATCGCGTGCGTTACGGCGGCGAGCGCTTGTCGACTTCGGAACAACGTGAAGTCGAGCGTGCCTTGGTCGCGTTGGAAGACGCGGAGAAGCATGGGTAAGAACACGGAATGAAGAAAGTCGGATTTGTTAGTCTCGGATGTCCCAAAAACCTCGTCGACAGCGAGGTGATGATGGGCCACCTGAAGCAGAACGGTTACGAAATCACTGCCGACGCAGCGGATGCGGAAACTGTAGTTGTAAACACCTGCGGTTTCATCGATTCGGCCAAGAAGGAATCGATCGAGGCGATCCTCGAAGCCGCGCGTCTCAAGACCGAAGGTCACGCGAAGCGGCTGGTCGTCGCCGGCTGTTTGGTCGAGCGCTATCGCGACGAATTGAAGGCCGAGATGCCGGAAGTCGACGCTTTCATCGGCACCAACCAGATCAACGACATCCTCAAAGTTTGCGATCCGCAAACAAACACGCGCAGTCTGCCTGTGGTCCAGCTCGGAAACCAGAGCGCGACATATTTGTACGACGAGTCGACGCCGCGCGTGCTCGCGACGCCTTCGCATTACGCGTTCGTGAAGATCGCTGAAGGTTGTGACCGGCCGTGTGCTTTCTGTTTCATTCCGCAGATGCGCGGCCACTTCCGCAGCCGCCGCTTCGGCTCGATCGTCGCCGAGGCGCACCAGCTTGCGGAAGAAGGCGTTAAAGAGATCATTCTCGTGGCCCAGGATTCGTCGCGTTATGGCGAAGATCTCGGCAAGCCGGATGCGCTTGCGCGTTTGCTGCGCGAACTGGCGCGCGTCGACGGCATCGAGTGGGTGCGCGTGATGTACACCTATCCGACGCACATCAGCGACGCGTTTCTCGACGTGCTTGCCGAGGAGCCGCGCGCCGTCAAGTATCTCGATATGCCGCTGCAGCACGCGTCGCAGAACGTGCTCAAACTCATGAAGCGCGGCGGCAATCGCAAGAGTCTCGAACGTTTGATTCAACGCGTGCGGCAGCGTGTTCCCGGTATCGCCGTGCGTACGACGTTCATCACCGGTTTTCCGGGCGAGACTGAAGCCGACTTCGAAGAGTTGCTCGGCTTTATCAAGGACGTGGAATTCGATCGCGTCGGGGTCTTCACCTATTCCGACGAAGAAGGCACACCGGCTTACGAACTCGCCGACAAGGTTTCAGGCCGGATTGCTGCCCGGCGCCGCACGGCTTTAATGAAACAACAAGCCCGCATCTCGCGCCGCCGGAACAAAGCGCGCGTCGGCGAAACGGTGCGTGTGTTGTTTGAAGGCGAGTCGAAAGAGAGCGAACTGTTGTGGCAGGGAAGAATGGAAACGCAGGCGCCGGACATTGACGGCTGTGTGCTTATCAACGACGTGCCTGACGGTGTGCTGCCTGCATTGGGAGATTTTGTAAACGTCGAGATCACGGAAGCGCACGAGTACGATCTGATTGGAAGGATTTCAGTCTGACGTTGTCACTGAAAGAATCCAGCGACGAGTTGAATCCAACGGTGGCCGTGCCGGCCGATGCGCTTCCGGCTCCGAAACGTACTCTCGGTTCTCTTGATTATCTCGCGCTGGCGATTGCGACGTGGGGCGTTGGCTATTTGCCGCTGATGCCGGGAACGTTTGGATCGCTCGTTGGCATCGGCGTTTTTCTGTTGCTTGGTTCGCTGGTGCCGCAGCTTGTCGGCATCGTAGTGATCACCTGGGCCGGCATCTGGGCCGCCTCGCGTACCGAACGCATCCTGCGGTTGAAAGATCCCGGAAAAGTCGTGGTAGACGAAGTGGCAGGGCAGATGATCGCCATGCTGCCGCTTTCGTTGATGGCGACGCCGGGAAAAACCGGGATCATTCTTTCGTTTATTCTTTTTCGCCTTTTTGACATCTTCAAACCTTATCCTGCACGCCAGTTTGAGCGGCTACGCAGTGGTCTGGGAATAATGGCGGACGACTTGGTAGCTGGATTTTACGGCGCGATAGGAACAGCGCTGGCAATGTTGATTTGGAGGTAAAGGGTGAACACGATCAAAAAGCGACGGGAAGAAGCGACGAGCAAGGAAACTTTGAAAGACCTCGAAGACGAGACTTCTTTGGACACGGATAAAACGGATAACTCGGATGGACCAAGCCCCGACGGTGCTTTTGATGAAAGCGACGAACTGAAAGACGCCGATCCCACCTAATTTTCCGGCGTCTCGCGTCTGTCGTCACCACGGCCAAGCCAGCCGCGCCGCCAGAAAAAGATCAGCATCCCCACCGCGACCACGCCCATCACGATCAACGCGCCGAAGTAACCATAGCGCGTGTGAAGCTCCGGCATGTTGTCGAAGTTCATGCCGTAGACGCCCGCAATGAACGTCAACGGCAGCATGATGGCCGAGAACACTGTCAACACTTTCATGATCTCATTCATCCGGTTCGACACCACCGACAGGTAAGCTTCCAGCGATCCGCCGATCAGATCGCGATAACTCTCCGCGAGATCGGTCACGCGCACGATGTGATCGTAAATGTCGCGATAGAACGGCCGCATCTCGTCGGGTATCAGTCCAAACTCACCGCGACTCATGCGTAGGATGATGTCCATCTGCTTAGTCGAAATGCGGCGCAGCCGTAGCACGCTTCGTTTCAGATCCATGATCTCGGCCAGGATCACATTGTTTGGCCGTTTCAAATTGAAGATCTCGTGCTCGAGCTCGTCGATCCGCGTGTCGAAGTCGTCCAGCACTGGCGAATAGTAGTCGACCACCTGGTCCAGGATCTGGTGCAACAGGAACGCCGGTCCGCGCCGGCACGCGATTGGGCTCGTGCGCAAGAGTTGTTTGACGTTGGCGATGCTGCGGAAGAAATCGTGATGGTAAGTAATGACGTAATTAGGGCCGAGAAACCCGTCCAACTCGATCGTGTTGAAACGATCCGGGCTCGTGTCGGCGCGCACGCCGTGAACGATGAAGTAAATGTAACTGGGAAACTCTTCGATCTTCGGATAGTGACGGTTCTCGCGGCAATCTTCGACGGTCAATGGATGGAAATCAAAGACGTCGAGGAGTATCTGTTCGTCTGCTGAAGTCGGCTGTTCCATGTCGACCCAGATGACGGATCCGCGTTCCTGCAAGAGTTCCGGAAGCTGGTCCGCGGTGTGGCCTTCGCTGATCTTCTGCTGGCCGTTCCGGTAAACGAGAATTTCCATCAGTTATCTCCTCCGAAGCGGTATCTGTTACCATACGGCCTTTTTACTAGCAAGCATTAAGATCCTCGCGGGAGTGTGCAAGAGCAGCAGCCAATGTCAAAGAGTGGGTCGATGAAGGTTTTTGTAGCCGATGATGTGAGCGACAGCGGCCTCGAGCCGTTGCGTGCGGCTGGTTTCAATGTCGAGAAGAAAACTGGTCTAACGGGTCCGGCGCTGGTCCAGGCGCTGAAGGATTGTGACGGTCTGATCGTTCGTAGTGAAACGAAAGTGACTGCGGATCTGTTGGCGAATGTGAACAGTTTGCGCGTGATTGGGCGGGCCGGCGTCGGGGTTGACAACATCGACGTGCCCGCGGCCACGATTCGCGGGATCGTCGTGATGAACGCGCCCGACGGTAACACGATCACGACCGCCGAACACACGATCGCTTTGTTAATTTCACTTGCACGCTCGATTCCGCAAGCCAACAGCAGTTTGAAAGCCGGGCATTGGGAGCGAAAGAAGTTCATTGGCGTTGAACTCCAGGGCAAGACTCTCGGCATCATCGGTCTGGGACGTATCGGACGCGTCGTTGCTTCGCGGGCGCGCGCGATGGGCATGATGATTGTCGCTTACGATCCGTTCATCGCACCCGAACAGGCGCGCGATTTGGAGATTGAGCTGGCGCCGCTGGACGAGGTTTACGCACGTGCCGACTTCCTGACCGTACACACACCTTTGACTTCGGAAACACGTGGGCTAATCAATCGCGAGGTGTTGGCGGCGATGAAGAAGGGCGCGCGGATCATCAACTGCGCGCGCGGCGGTTTGGTTGACGAAGACGCGCTTTACGAAGCGATCATGAGCGGAACGATCGCGGGCGCCGCGCTTGATGTGTTCGGCCAGGAACCGCCGCCGGCAGAACATCCGTTGCTGAAACTGGATCAGGTAATCGTCACGCCGCACCTCGGCGCGTCGACAGCCGAAGCGCAGGAAGGCGTTGCTTTTACCGTCGCCGAGCAGATGCGCGACTTCTTATTGACCGGTGCGTTGCGTGGAGCCGTAAACGTGCCAGCGCTGGGAATGAAAGAGCTCAGTGTGCTTCAGCCGTACGTTTTGTTGGCGGAGAGTCTCGGACGTTTTCAGGCGCAACTTGTAGACAAGCCCGTGAGCGAAGTACGGCTCGAGTTTGCCGGTGAGATCGTCGAGGTCGACGCGACGCCGGTGACGCGCGCGTTTCTTGCCGGGCTCCTACGCGACGTCAGCGCGCGTGTGAACGTTGTCAACGCATTTCTGATCGCTGAAGAGCGTGGCATAAAGGTAACGACAACCTATGTTCGTGCCAGCGGCGATGCAGCGCCTGCGATCCGCACCGAAATCACAACCGAACAAGCAACGCGCAGTCTTGCCGGAACCCTTTTCGGTTACGGCGAACAGCGGCGCGAAGGCCGCATCACCGAGATTGACGGCTTTTATCTCGAAGCCACGCCGAAGGGCCACATGCTCGTGATGCGCAATAACGACGTGCCCGGCGTAATCGGGCAAGTCGGCACGATCCTCGGCGAACGCGGCGTGAACATCAGCCGCTTTCATCTCGGCCGTCGCGAACGCGGCGGTGAAGCGATGGCGCTGATAGAAATTGACGCGCCAGCGACTAAAGAAACACTGCAAGCGTTGCGTGATCTGGAGCAAGTGATCTCAGCTCAACCAATCGAACTATCGTAAGGTCAACTTAAAGGAGTGACCATGCCAGTTTCTTCACGTGCTCTCGTCGAACTGGTTCTACTCGGTCCGACAAACGATCGTCGCCAACTACAAGACTCACCCATACTCGGAGACGTGTGGATTGCTTACGCGATGAAACCCGCGGAGCCGCACGACCTGCTGATCACGCCGCACAAAGAGCATGGCGCCGGACGAGTAGCACTACGAATCGCAAAACGGCTGAATAACTTCAGCGTTCGCCGCGAAGGCGCACAGGGCTCTGAGATCGCATATTTGCAAGGCTTGGTCGCCGCAAAACTTTATTTTGGGGAACTGTTGCGCGTCGTTGTGCCAATGACGCAGTGGTGGAAGGAGCGAAAAGTTGAGGAGGCGCTCCAGACATACAGTGACGGTAAACGGCTCAAGGAACGAATCGCTGCACTCATCAAGTGGACCAAGGCAAAGAACGAAGACGCGCAGTTGGAAGCAGCCAAAGGCTTTGCTGAGTTTAGTGCTCTCGATCGATATGCGAGTCTCGCGGCAGTTATCCTTTGGGCGTCGACAAAGAAAAATCGAAGGTCAGTGGTCGGCGCCGGCGACGCACTCGCGGCGAGCAAAGGTCCGAACGAGATCGTCCAGTCGTTCCTCAAGACTCTCGACATAATCCGAATTGATAGCGACTCGAACAAGAGCGAGGTTCCGTCACAAATCTGGCAGATTTCGCTTAACCGTCGCGCCATGCCCGCGCTCGGCAGATCTGTGCCGGCGGTCAAGGGAGACGCGGCGCGCACGCTGTTTAGAGTGAAGTGCGACACGATCCGCTGGGCGGTGTTGGATTCCGGCATTGAAGGCTCGCACCCGGCGTTCATGATCGACGAAAAGAACAGCCGCGTCGTCAAGGCCTTCGACTTCCGAAACATTCGTGACCTTCTGACGGCGATCGAGATGAAGCCACAGTCATTTCGCGAGTTGTTGGAGGGCTTGGGCGAGAACGCGGGTAAAAAGGTCAGCTTGAAGGAAGCAACGCGAATTCAGAAAGCTTTAGTGGAGGACGCCGAAAACGATCGACCGATTCACTGGGAGCTACTCGAAAATTACATCTCCGTCGATCCGAAGACGGCGAAACCTGAGAGTGGACACGGCACACACGTCGCCGGGATCATCGGCGCGGCGGCGAAAGAGGGCTCGGAGTTTGCCGACGGCATGTGTCCCGACATCAGGCTCTATGATTTTCGTGTGCTTGGCAAGTCAGTGCCGGACACGGAGTTTGCCATCATCGCGGCGCTTCAGTTTTTGCGTTATCTCAACGAACGTCATACATATCAAACGATTCACGGCGCGAACCTCAGCCTGTCGATTCCGCACGACGTGCGCAACTTCGCGTGTGGCCGCACGCCGATCTGTAACGAGTCTGAACGGCTCGTGGAGAGTGGCGTCGTCGTCGTTGCGGCCGCGGGCAATCTCGGTTATCAGCGTTTTGAGACCAAAGACGGTTCTTACGAAGGTTATACGGCTTTCAGTATTACCGATCCCGGCAACGCTGACGGCGTGATCACCGTTGGCGCAACGCATCGCTATCGGCCGCACACGTATGGCGTCAGTTTCTTTTCGAGTCGTGGTCCAACCGGCGACGGCCGCTTGAAACCGGATCTCGTTGCGCCGGGTGAACGTATTGAATCGTGTTTGCTCGACAAGTCGTGGGGTGAGCTCGACGGCACGAGTATGGCGGCGCCACACGTGAGCGGCGCGGCCGCGATGCTGATGGCGCGTTACGACGAACTGATCGGCGAGCCGCAGCGAATCAAACAAATTCTGTGCGAGAGCGCGACCGATCTTGGCCGCGAACGCAGTTTTCAGGGCCACGGAATGCTCGATGTTTTGCGTGCATTTCAGAGTATCTAAGGAGGAAACTCGTGATCTTCAGTCTCGACGTCCGCCGGGCTCGCAAGGGCGACTGCCTGATTCTTCACTACGGATCGAAAAAAGATCCGGGCCTCGGGTTGATCGATGGCGGGCCATCGCAAGTGTATGGACCACAGCTCAAGCCGCGTCTCGAACAGATTCGAGAATTGCGGAACCTCGGTCCGGACGAGACGCTGCCGGTTGATTTTCTGATGGTCAGTCACGTTGACGACGACCATATCAAAGGCGTGCTCGAACTCACGAAAGAGTTGCTGGAAGCGAAAGCCGCCAAGCGTGCGTTGCCGCTCAAGATCAAGGGCGTGTGGCACAACACGTTCGACGACATCATCGGAAACAGTCCGAAGGAGTTGACTGCGGCGGTGACCGCTCAGTTTGGCGCCGCGTCGCTTAGCGGTGAGCCGGATGTTGATGGACTCGATCCGGATGTGGCGAAAGTCCTCGCCAGCGTCGGTCAGGGATTTCGTTTGCGCGACGACATTCGCGGGCTGAAGCTGAAGATCAATCCGGATTTCGGCGGCGGCCTTGTGATCGCTAAGAAAAAGGTCAAGCCGATCGACATGGGCAAAGGACTGAAGTTCACCGTGGTTGGTCCATTGAACGCCGAGGTCGTTGCCTTACAAAAAGACCACGATAAATTTTTGAAGAAGCAAGAGAAGGGAACAGCAGGGTTGTTAGCGGCTTTCACCGATAGTTCGGTGGCCAATCTTTCGAGTTTGGTAGTGCTTGCGGAAGTTGGTGAGAAGCGGATGCTGCTGACCGGCGACGCGCGAGGCGACAAAGTGTTGGAAGGTCTCGAACTGCTTGGTCTCTTAAAGCCCGCCGGCAAGGGCACGATGCACGTCGACGTTTTCAAAGTGCCGCATCACGGGAGCGATCGGAACGCAGATCCGATTCTCTTCCGGCGCGTCACTGCCAACCACTACGTCTTCTCCGGTGACGGCGAGCACGGCAACCCCGAACGCGAAACTCTCCAGATGCTGCTTGACGAGCGTGGCGAAGACGCCGATTTCACCATCCATCTCACCTACCCCATCGACGAGATCGACATCGGCCGCAAAGCCGATTGGGAAAAAGAGCAGAACAAGGAAAAAGCCCGCAAGAAAAAGAACCCCAACGTCAAGGTCCGTGCGAACTGGTCAGCCAAGAAAAACAGTCTCGCATCCTTCTTCGCCGCCCACAAAAAATTCGCAAAGAAGGTGGTAATCGTCGACGACTCCGAACCGCACGTGATCGATCTTCTCGACAAGGTGCACGATTGATGTGTAGTCTCTGTTGCGTATAATGCGCGGCAGGAGAACGAACATGAACGACCAGAACAAGGAAGTACCTCAAACCTCAACTTCCAAAAAACCTCCGAAGGCGATCATCACGAAGGAGGAATTTCTCCGTAACTTGAAGAACATTGATGAATGGAGAAGAAAGCGTCTTGAAAAACTTGGCAAACCTCACACCAAGGATTCGCGTTGAAGTTTACATTCCGATTCGCTACGAGAACTCATATCAAGATTCGCTCGCTTGGGTAATCGAAGAATTGACCGAACTCCACGGTGGTTGCACTGTGAACGAAAACGTAGGCGGTTATTACTTTTCCCGATTACGCGAAGTTATAGATGACCGTGTGAACGTCGTCTACAGTGACTTCTCGCTGGATTGGTACAAGCGTTCCGAGCGCGAGAAAGCACTCGCGTACTGTACGAAGCTCAAACGGTTCTTACTGGAAAACCTTTTAGAGGAAGAGATTTTGATAAGTGTGTACCCAGTCTCACACGTGGTATCCAGCGGCCCGTGACCTGAAACAACCTCACGGGTTCACAATTCTTAACAAATTTTTACGTGTAATTAACACCCCACCCGCGTGAGACGGCGTATTATTGGCGTCTTCTGGGCAAACAAGGGAACTATGGGCTTGGGCCGGGCGGTGCTGAACGGGCGCGGGCGTTCGCAGTAGCGCGCGCGATTTGGCACAATGGCATGGGCAGGCGCATACGCCCGTGCGCAATACGACCCGACCGGCGCGCAACAAATGGCGGCGTGCCGTCGTACCCAAACTCAAACCAAAACTTCAGTTGTCCAAGTAGACGCTGGATGAGCTAAGGGAACCAATGTGTATGAAACGCGAGCAGGGCTTGTCTTATCGTCTGGGTGTTGCACTCCTGATCACGGGGTTGTTGTCCCTCGCAGGTTGCGTAAACAAGGCTCAGCAAAATTTTGAACGTCCGCCGGCGCCGGTGAAGGTCGCCTCGGCATTGTCGCAGGATGTGTCGAGCTATCTCGACGCGCTCGGCAAGATCGTGGCGCGCGAAACTGTCGCGATTCAGCCCCAGGTGTCGGGCCGAATCATGAAGATTCATTTCACCGACGGCGCTAACGTCAAAAAGGGCCAACTACTTTTCGCGATCGATCCGCGTCCGTTTGAAGCGAACCTCAAGCAGGCACAGGCAAACGTTGCACGCGACGCCGCGCTCAAGAAACAGGCCGAAGCCAATCTGGCGCGCGAGGTGGCTCGTGAAAAGTGGGGCAGAACCCAAGTCGAAAGATACAAAACACTCGTCGAGCAGGGCGTAGTCGCCAGCGAGCAGTATCAACAACTGCGAGCAGACTACGACACGCTGCAAGCAAACACTGAAGCTGCACGTGCCGCAGTGCGCAGCGCCGACGAGACAATCAAAGTAGACAACGCTGCGATTGAAACGACGAAAGTCCAACTGAGCTACTGCTACATCCACTCGCCAATCGACGGCCGCGCCGGACAACGTCTCGTCGACATCGGCAACGTGGTGAACCCCGGTGGACCAGGCGGCGGCGACTCGAGCACCACAGTTCCAAACAACGCGCTTTTGGTGATTGAACGGCTCGATCCGATCTACGCCGATTTCACCATCTCGCAAGGCAATCTCACCGCCGTGCAACAGCAAATGCGCGCCGGCACACTGAAAGCGGAAGTCCGCATTCCGGACCTGGCGGACGATCCGATCCTGGGCCAACTGACGTTCGTCGACAACGCCGTACAGAACGAAACCGGCCAGGTAACACTGCGCGCCACGTTGCCGAATCCCGAACATCGTTTCTGGCCCGGCCGCTTTGTTAACGTTCGTCTGGTTTTGAGCACGGTGCAAAGCGCGGTGCTGGTTCCAGTGTCCGCGCCGCAAATGTCGGCAAACGGATCTTACGTTTACGTGGTCAAGCCCGACTCAACCGCCGAGCAGCGGCAAGTGTCGTTGGGCCAACGGCAGGGCGATCTGATCGTGGTTGAAAAAGGCATTCAGGCCGGCGAGCGCGTTGTGACTGACGGGCAGCTTGGCGTTACACCCAATGGCAAGGTCGCGGTCGAACAACCGCGCGAAGCAAACAGCCCGGCAGTCGCAGGAGACGGATCGAAGTCATGAATCTGTCAGAACCATTCATTCGGCGGCCGGTAATGACCGCGGTGTTAACGCTGTCAGTGATCCTGTTCGGCGTAATGAGTTATTTCCAACTGCCGGTCAACGATCTTCCGGTAGTTGACTATCCGGTGATTCAGGTCGTGGTCGGTTATCCCGGCGCGAGTCCCGACACGATCGCCAACAACATCGCCACGCCGCTCGAGCGCCAGTTCATGCAGATCAACGGACTGGAGGTCGTGACTTCTTCAAGCACGCAGGGCGTTGTCACTTTCACGTTGCAATTCTCGCTCGACAAGAACATCGACGCCGCTGCAACTGACGTACAGACGGCGATTTCGCAAGCCACCGGAAGCCTGCCCGCGGATCTTCCTTCGCCGCCGACCTACTCGAAATCGAACCCGAACGATCAGCCGCTGATGTACATCGCGATGACCAGCGACTCGGTCACCTCGGGACAGTTGTACGACTACGCAAGCACCAACGTCGGCCAGCGTCTCAGCATTCTGCCGGGTGTTTCGCAGGTCAACGTTTACGGCACTAAATCGGCGATCCGCATCAAGGCGAATCCCGCCGCGATGTGGGCGCGCGACATCTCGATCGACGATCTGGACAACGCGATCAAGAGCGGTACGAGTTACACCGGTGCGGGCCAGTTAGACAGCTCTTCCGGCACGGCCATTCTCAGACCACAAGGCCAACTCGAAACTGCCGAACAGTACGCCAATCTGATCGTCGGCGGCACGAACGGCGCTCCGATTTACTTACGCGACGTCGCGACCGTGAAAGACTCAGTGCAGGACGAACGCGTGAACATGCGCTTCTGGGTGCGCGGCCGCACGGTTCCTTCAGCGACGGTGATCGTCGCCGTGAGCCGTCGCGCGGGCGCCAACGCGGTTGACGTTTCGAAGTCGATCTATGAAACGCTGCCGTTGATTAACCAGGAACTGCCCGGATCCATCCACATCACCCCGATTTACGATCGATCGCTGAGCATCGTGCACTCGGTTGCGGACGTGCAGGTAACGTTGGTGATCGCGTTCGTGCTGGTCGTGATCGTGATCTTTGCGTTTCTCGGCCGAGTCACGGACACGCTTATTCCGGTCGTCGCACTACCGTTGTCATTGCTCATCACGTTCATCGCGATGCGCGCGCTGGGGTACAGTCTCGACAACCTTTCCCTGATGGCGTTGACGCTCGCAATCGGATTTCTGGTTGACGACGCGATCGTCTTTCTCGAAAACACGGTGCGGCGCATGGAACGCGGCGAGCAACCGCTTGAAGCGTCCATCAACAGCGCGAAAGAGATCAGCTTCACGATCATGTCTATGACGATCTCGCTCGCGGCGGTTTTCATTCCGCTCGTGTTCATGACTGGGCTCGTCGGACGAATCTTCCGCGAGTTTGCCATCACGATCGTGATCGCGATTCTGGCCTCGGGCCTGGTGTCGCTGACGCTGACGCCGCTGATGTGCGCGCGCATGTTGAGCGGCCGCGGTGAAGGTTCGAAAAAGACGTGGATGGAACGCGTCATCGGCGGCATTGAAAAACGAATCCTGTACATGTATGGCGGATCGCTCTGGTGGTTCCTGCGGCATCGCTGGCTCTCGCTGGTGATCTGGGGAATATGTTTGGCCGGCACGATCTACCTTTTCATGATCGTTCCCAAAACATTTCTGCCGCCGGGTGACAGCGGTGTGATCTTTGGCGCTTTTATCGCGCGGGAAGGTTCGTCGCCGAAGCAGATGCAGGAGTATCAGGATCGCGTCGACGAGGTGCTGCGCACCGATCCGAACGTGGTGACGGACTTCACCATGACCGGTGCGACGGGTTTTCTGGCTTCCAATCAGGGCATCACGTTCACGTTTATCGGCGCTCCCGAAGGACGGCGCCCGATCGCCGAAGTCACGGCGGAAATGATGGGCAAGCTGAACACGATTCCCGGTTTGATGACGTTCCTGCGTCCATTCCCGGTGCTCGAGATCAGCACGGGCGTCACGAGCCAGCAACAGGGACAGTATGCATTTACTGTTTCGGGCGCGAACCCGAATCAGGTTTATGACGTTGGCCAGAAGTTGATGGCCAAGCTGATGGAGTATCCCGGCTTCCTCAGCGTTTCTTCCGACTACTACAGCCACACGCCGAACCTGAACATCGAGCTCAAGCGCGATGAGGCCAAGACTTACGGCGTTTCCGAAACGCGCATTCTGGCGTTGCTGCGCACGGCTTATTCGCAAAACTATTCTTATCTGATTAAGAAACCCGAAGATCAATACCAGGTCATTCTGGAAATGGACGATTCGGTGCGCGAGAAGCCGGAAGACCTGGCGCTGCTCTACATCAAATCAGACGACGGCCGCAATCTCGTGCCGTTGCGCGAGCTCGTCACGTGGAAATCAACGCTTGGACCACAGGTCGTGAACCACCTGAACCAGTTCACCAGCATGTCGCTCTTCTTCAACTTGAAGCCGGGCGTGGCACTGGGCGATGCGACCAATTACATCACGAACTCGGCCGCGGAGATCGTGCCGCAGAGTGTGCGCGCGGAACTGCAAGGTGAGGCGCAAACGTTCAGCCGCACGGTGACGAGCATGACGATCCTGATGGCGCTGGCGGTGTTCGTGATGTATGTCATCCTCGCCATTCTTTACGAAAGCTACGTTCACCCGCTGACGGTGCTTTCAACGTTGCCGACGGCGTTGGTCGGAGGTTTGTTGACGCTGATTGTCTTCGGCCAGGAGGCATCGCTTTACGCGTTCGTCGGTATGTTCATGTTGATGGGCATCGTGAAGAAAAACGGCATCATGATCGTCGACTTCGCGCGCCAGCGCGTCGAACACGGCGAACGGGCAGACCAGGCGATTCACGACGCGAGTATGGATCGTTTCCGGCCGATTCTAATGACGACGCTGGCGGCGGTGTTTGGCGCGGTGCCGATTGCGCTCGGCTACGGCGCTGATGGTTCGTCGCGTCGTCCGCTCGGCCTGGTTGTGGTTGGTGGGTTGATCGTTTCGCAGTTCATCACGCTCTACATCACGCCGGTGATCTATCTCTATCTCGAGCAGTTTCAGGAGAACGTTCTGGACCGCACCTCGTTCTTCCGCTCGCGCCGTTCGCAGAAGCCCGTGTTGGCTGAAGGTGAAGCAGGCGACTGATCTCATCCAGTCGCCCGCCATCGTGTGGCGTACAAGTTTCTAAAATACTGCAAATCTGTGGTCCTGTTTGTGGGCCTTGGCCCGTCGTGTTAAGGTTTTGGGCCTCACTTCAAAACGGGAGGAAAGATAGATGCGTTTAGGCGTATTGACGATGGTCCTTACGGGGTTGATGCTGGTGGCGGCCTGCGGCAATCCGGCGACAAACAAGAGTCAGGCAGTAACGGGCGAGGCGCAAACGGCGCCGTCCGCACAACCGGCCGGTGCACAGACGTACGCGATTACACCAGCGAATTCGAAGATTGGATTTGTCGGTTCGAAGGTAACCGGAAGTCACAACGGATCGTTTGAAAAATTCTCCGGTGAGACCCATTACACGGGCGATGTCACAACGAGCCACGTGACCATCACGATGGAATCGGACTCGATTACCACCGACGATGCAGGTCTAACGAAACACCTGAAGACCCCTGACTTCTTCGACGTGGCGAAGTATCCGCAGGCGAAGTTCGAATCGACTGCGATCAAAGCAGGTGGCGACAAGGGCGCTTCGCACACGATTACCGGGAATCTCACGTTGCATGGCGTCACGAAGTCTGTCACGTTCCCGGCGACGATTGCGGTTGCTCCTGACGCGATTACGGTCGATAGCACTTTCACGATCAATCGCAAAGACTTCGGGATCAACTATGCGGGCGCCGCTGACAACCTGATCCGCGACGACGTTGTGCTGACGTTGAAGGTTAAGGCCACGAAAGCTTAGGCCACAAAGAAGCACAAAAGGCTCAAGAAAAGCAGAAAGGCACGAGGGTTCAACTAGAACTCCTTCGTGCCTTTTGTGGCAACTCTTAGCTGAAAACTCCTGAAATACTCTCCACTCTTCGACGCGCCACCGGCGTCAGCCATTCAAGCGTGGCAAGCACTTTCGGATGCGTCATGCCCGAGCCGAGATAGGTCCAGCGATTCGCCTGTAACTGCTTGCGGCGAAACTCTGCTCTTTGCTCGGCGTTCAACTCTCGACCCGATGCATTCTCGAAACTCTCGAGATCAAATTCGACTTGCTGCTTCAAACCACCGTCGATGAAGCCGCCGATATCGATGTATTCTTCGACGCCACTCAAGATCTGTTCTTCGCTACGTCCTGCCGACAGCGACTCGACCATCAACGTGTCGAGCTTTGCGTGTTGCACTTCCTCGATCCAGTGATGTTTCAGCAGGCTCTTGAACTGCGGATCCAGATCCCGGTCGTCTTTGATGCTGTCGATATAGTGACTTTGAACCATCCACTCGATGTGCAGCGTAGTTAGCGCGACGCCCAGCGGATCGTGGGCCAGGATCGCACTGGCAATTGCTTCCGGCGGACCAATCACCGGACAATGAACGCCAAAACCTTCCTCAAACTCCTGCCGGAAACGTTTGAAGAGTTGAATGTGTTTCGCCTCCTCGCCGGCAAACTGCAACAGCGCCCGAACACGATAATCGTCGCCAGTGAGTTGGGGCCGCGCGTGGTCCAACACGAAAGGCAGGATGAATTCTTCGACCAGGCCGAAGATACTGAGGTAAGCGTTACCTCTGATTTGGTTAAGAATGCGTTTTTCATCGCTGTCGAGAAACGGCAGTTCCTCAACGCGGGCAAGTGCCTCAGGTATAAATGGCTTGCCGAAGTCGAGACGCTTCTCGCCGCCGATAATGTCTTCGACGCGCCAATGGACTGACTCTGACGCGGCGAGTGCCGCTTGATATGAATATCTATCCAACATTTTGGAACACCTCCTTAAAGGTTCCTGTTTGAGTAACGCGTAAAAGAGTTGGACCACGGAGCACGGGGTTGACTATTTTTGGCGAAAGGCCGGGAGACGGGCTAGACTGGCGGGCAGTTATGGTTGATGACCTGTCGTGCTATCACCACCCCGTAAGTGAACTGTTTCCGCAAATTGACGATTGCTCTCGGTATCGATTGAGCGAGGAGCAGATCGAGTTTTACCAGGAATACGGATATTTAGCCGGGATCAAAATTCTCGACGACGAACAGCTCCGCGCGTTGCGTGAGGAACTGGCCGAGCTGGTCGATCCTGTACATCCGGGGCACGAACTGTTTTACGAGTTCAATGCCAACGAGTCGGCCGACCCGGAGCAGATCCTGTTTCACGCGCTCGGCGCCTGGCGCATTAAACCCGGCTTGCACGATCTGCTTTGGCATCCGGCGTTTGTCGTTCCAGCGGCGCAGTTGCTGGGTGGCGCGGTGCGGTTCTGGCACGACCAAATCTTCTACAAACCCGCGCGTCATGGCGGCATAGTCATCTGGCATCAGGACTATTCCTACTGGACCAGGACCACGCCGATGGCCCATATCTCGTGTTGGATCGGCCTAGACGATTCCACGCGTGAGAACGGTTGCGTTCATTATGTGCCTGGCAGTCATCGCTGGCAGTTGTTGCCGCGTGCGAGTTTTGCGAACAACATGGACGCGGTGCTCGATTCGTTGACGCCTTCACAGCGTGAAGAGTTCAAACCGGTGGCTATCGAATTGAAAGCCGGTGAGTGTTCGTTTCACCATCCGCTGATGGTCCATGGTTCCTACGCAAACAACACGAGCCTTCCGCGCCGCGCTGTGGTGCTCAATGCCTTTCGCGATGGTGTGACTTCGGCATCGGATGCGCCGTTGCTGGAAGGTGTGCCGCCGATTCCGGCAGGCGAGAAGATGGAAGGGCAGTTTTTCCCGCTACTGTTCGATCCTGCTACGTCATAACTCCTCGTCACCGAAACGCAACAGTGAAGTCGGAGAACTGCGACATCACTGCGACATCGCTGTAAGACCTGAGGTGTCTAATGGTGTCTGCAAACAAGTGAAAGGAGTTAATGATGACAGCATCAGCATCACGCGGGAAGCGGCCGTCAAAGTTGTTCAAGGACGCGAAAGCCTTCTCGAGTTTTTCGGTAAATGATCTGAAGCGAGCAAAGGAGTTTTACGGGCAAACACTCGGACTCGACGTCAAGGAAAACCAGGAGGGCCTGGAACTGCGTACTGGAGGGCAGAGTGTCTTTCTCTATCCAAAACCGAATCATACCCCGGCATCATTCACCGTTCTGAATTTTCACGTCGACGATATCGAAACAGCCGTAGACGAGCTTGAGACTCTTGGTGTGAAGCTCGAGCATTACGACCTGCCCGACATGAAGACCGACGAGCGCGGCATTTTCCGTGGCAAGCCTGGACCACAGATCGCTTGGTTCAAGGATCCCGCAGGAAACATTCTGTCCGTGCTTGTTGAACCTGAATAAAACGTAGCCACGGATTACACGGACAAGCACGGACTGAATACAAATCAGATCCGTGTTCGTCCGTGTTCTTATGTGGCTGAGATTCGATAACGCAGCAACGCCCCAACGCCGCCGACCTGTTGTAGCCGCGTATCATCCTCAATGAATGTGACGCGCGCAGACGAAAGCAGATTCGCGCGGCGTACCAGTTCATCTGCGACAGTTCGCTGATCGAGCACCGGCACTGGTTCCCCGTTGGGTTCGTAAAGCTCCAGCACTTTCCGCACTTCCTCGTCGTCGTACACGAGCTTGTCGGGTGTCGAAACGATCAGCATCTCTTCGACTTGTCCGTTCGAAAGCGCGGCGGGCCGGAGTCGGGTTCGTATGCCAAAAGCTTTTCGAGTAGTCGTTCTGCATTGCTGGTGGTTTTAATCTCTTCTTTGCCGGCATCTTTGGTTTCATTTGCCATAACGTTTCCTCACGCTCTTGTGTACACACACTTATGTATTCGTACCGTACGTCGAACTGAGCTGTCTGTTTAGTTACAGAGCAAAACTCGCCGAGAATTCCTTCGTCATAGGACACCCTAAGCTGTTTGCATGCCGGAGCAAGAGTTGCGTAGAGAAGTGACGCCATGAACGCAAAGAACACGACAAACATTCTCGGACTCGTTGCAGTTGCCGCGGGCGCCTGCGTAGTCAAATCACTTTTGGGGCGGAGTTCGGAATACGAATTCAAAGACAAGATCGTCCTGATCACGGGTGGGTCGCGCGGGCTTGGCCTCGTGCTGGCGCGAGAGTTTGCCGCTGAAGGTGCGCGACTCGTGATCTGTGCGCGCGATGAAGATGAGCTCGAACGAGCGCGAATGGATCTCGAGAGTCGCGGTGCGGAAGTGATGATTCACCGTTGCGATGTGACCAATCGCACGGATGTAATCGAGATGGTGGCGGCGATCGAGAGTCGTTTGGGTGGTGTGGACGTGCTGGTGAACAACGCCGGCGTCATTCAGATGGGGCCGCTTGAAGTGATGACTCATGCGGATTTCGAGAAGGCGATGAACGCGCATTTCTGGGGGCCGCTGAATACGATGATGGCCGTGTTGCCGCGTATGCGACAGAAGAAGAGCGGGCGGATTGTGAACATCTCATCGATCAGTGGGAAGGTCAGTGTGCCTCACCTCGTGCCGTATTCCGCGAGCAAGTTTGCGTTGACGGGATTATCGAAAGGCATGCGAACCGAGTTGCTGAAAGACGGGATCGCCGTGACGACGATTTGCCCGGGACTGATGCGCACCGGGAGTCCACGAAACGCGGGTTTCAAAGGTAAGCACCGCGAAGAGTATGCATGGTTCAGCATCAGCGATGCGTTGCCGCTGCTTTCGGTTAGTGCTGAGAGCGCCGCGCGACAGATCGTGAATGCCTGCCGCCGTGGGCGCGCAGAGTTGGTGATCTCGATTCCAGCGAAGCTGGCTGTTTTGCTCGATACGTTGCTACCGGAAGTAACCTCAAACCTCTTCGCGCTGGCAAACAAACTATTGCTTCCTACGCCCGGCGACATCGGTGAACGCGAGGCAAAAGGGAAGGAGAGCGAATCCGCCCTGTCACCCTCGTGGCTCACCACACTTAGCGAACAAGCCGCGGTTCGCAACAACGAAGTACTAACTTAGAAAATGCCTCACAAGAGTCCTTCCCATTCAGCACCGGGCTTTAGCCCGGTGCTAGAACCGGACCATCAGCAGAAAACCGTTTCAACGGTTTTGGGTGTTTCTCTTCAAGGGAAACCGTTAAAACGGTTCTCAACAATATGAATGTTTTTTCCACCGGGCTGAAGCCCGGTGTGAATGAGAAAGACTCTTGAGCAAAGGCTAACCTGGATGCGCCGTGTGTGTGAGGCTCGAAGGGCGTGGCGCGCTCTGGATGCTCACCGGTAATCTGGGCGCGCAGCAGATCTTCACCAGGCGTTCGCGATCGCGTTGCATTTCCTGATCGCTCGCCAGCCACGACATCACATCTTTCAGCAATCGGGCTGCCTCCGGATCGGCGGGCTCTACGACGCGGTAGTGCATCCACTGTCCTTCGCGCCGGGCATCGACGATTCCCGCGCGGCGCAGGTAGGCGAGGTGGCGGCTGATCTTCGGCTGATTCGTTTTCAAAATCTCAACAAAGAAACAGACACACACTTCGTCGGCCTGCATCAGGTTCAGCAGCCGCAGGCGCGTCCGGTCGGCCAGCGCACGAAAGAACAATTCCTTGTCGACATTCCTCGTTTTGGTCATACGGGAGCGAGTTTACCACGAACCTGAATATACGTCTTGACATATATGCGCCTGTGCGTATATATTCCGCTGACGAAGGAGCAAGTGAAATGACAACGAATACCGTACGGACCCTGAAAGCGCACCTCGCGCTAAACGTTCACGATGTAAATCGCAGTATTGAGTTTTACAAGAAGCTGCTCGCCCTTGAACCGAGCAAGGTTAGAACCGGATACGCCAAGTTTGACGTGCAAACCCCGCCACTCAATCTGACGCTCAACGAACACCCGTTTGGCGAACGCGGCGCCTTGTCGCACCTCGGCATTCAGGTCGCCTCGACCGAAGACGTCCTCGCAATCCGCGAGCGCTGGATCGAAGCAGGACTACTGACGCGCGACGAGATGCAAACCAGTTGCTGCTACGCGTTGCAGGACAAGACGTGGGTGCGAGATCCGGACGGCAACGAGTGGGAAGTCTTCGTCGTGTTGGAAGACAACCTTGCCGAAACCGCGCCGTGCGACTGCGGTGAGAAGGTCACGAGCGAAGTGGCTGCCGCCGCAAACACAGCGGCGACGTGCTGTGCGCCAACACCAGTCGGACTTGCGCATGAGAAAGGCTTTGCCTCAAAAGTCTTCTAAGACGGCTTTGCCGCCGGATGTGAGATACCGTCTTGAAAATCAAGAGCGGGAGTTAAATAAGAGTTGATGATTGGGGTCAAATGCTTTACCCGACTTCAGCACTCCGAAAGCGATATGAATGAGCTTGCGCATGGCG
>Ga0307505_10001178_pt1 | contig 22613 bp, 16 predicted proteins | sample 23_S_MG_FD_202183 | JGI IMG/M metagenome (GOLD analysis project Ga0307505, IMG submission 202183) | Soil microbial communities from Populus trichocarpa stands in riparian zone in the Pacific Northwest, United States - 23_S | ecosystem: Environmental > Terrestrial > Soil > Riparian zone > Trees...
AGGAAGCGTTCCAGATTTCCCATCCCCAGGGTTCGAGAGTTGATCGTCGTGCCGTCGACTCTGGTGAGCACGACGCGACTCTGCAGGTCGGAGATGTTCCACTGGAGCTGAATTTTCAGACGGGGGCGATCCCGACCGCCGACGACCTTGACGACGGAACGGGCAAGCTTCGGGGCGGCCTCCGGATTGGCGCCGTCGGGCCCCGCGGGAAGACGTCTTCCAATGAGACTGGGTGGAGTCCGGTCGACTCGGTAGAGGATCTGCTCTGGGCCGTTGCCCACGAGTTCTGGAATCAACCAAGCCTTCGGAGGAAATGGCGGCGCCACGAACGGCGCCCGCGCCAGACCGTTCAGGACCCGGAGTGTCGAGTATACCGGCGTGGGCGGCATCTTCATTCGCCCTGGCATGGTGTGGATCGTGACGTCGGGTCGGACCCCCTTCACCTTCTGGAAATAGAGAGCACCCTGGCCGAAGACGCCCGGGCCGGGAGCCAGGTGACTGTCCCGAGGCAAGATCTCGAAGATGCTCTCGTAGAAATCCTCAAACGCGGTATCGGTGCGCCGATCATTGGTCAGAAAGCTGGCTTGAGCGGTCAGGGCGGTCCAGCTCGCCAGGACCAGTAGAAAGCAGGTCTGCGCGGCTATCCGCGGGAAGCGGTCGCCGCCACGGGTCGCGCGCTCCACCAACCTCGGCAGCGCGTTCCAGATGTAACTTGCACCCACCCCGACGAACACTGCCCAGGCGACGTAGCTCGGTAGGAAAAACACTTCAACGTCGGTTGCGTACACCTGCATCGCGATGAAGACGTTGATCGCAAAGATGCCGACGAAGAGGACGGTTCGGGGTGTTCTCTGGCGCAGAAACTCCCACATCCCGATCGCGCCGACGGTGATTCCGACGGTGCCGAAGTTCTCATGAAGGAACGAGAGGTACACGAAGAAACGCCTGGGCAGCTTTTCGATCGGGAAGGCGAATCGGAGGTTGGAGAACGCGCCGATGGTGTACTTGTAGAGATCGGACATGTTGTCGGGACGCGGGTTGGGAAACGTCGCGGTTTCGGCCATCAAGGGGACCCAAACGTACTGCGCAAGGCCGATGAGAAAGGCGACCGCGGCGAGAGCCAGCATCCGGTATCGAGAGAGGATGCCGAAATCGGTGCACAGGATGAATAGGGCGAAGGCCGCTCCCAGTGAAAGGTTCGACATGTGGGTGCCGATGGAAACTCCATACGCGAGCGCGAACGCGGCGAAGGTGGCGGTCGATCGGATATCGGACCACCGGAGAAGCGACCAGATGACCAGACTCAACGCGAGGGTGTTCAGCGTATAGACCTCGGTGATCACCGCCTGCGACCAGAAGGTCGTTCCCATCCCGAAGCTAAGCGCGGTAAGAGCCGCGAATGGAGGGCGAAGCGCGAGGCGGCGCGCGATCGCGAACATGACCGGGATCGCGGTCGCCGCGAAGATCGCCGACAGCAGGTTGGTGCGATATGCTACTTCGCCGAACGGGAAGATCCTGGTGAACAGGAAACCGAGCCAGGTGTAGATGGGGTAGCCGGTACGCCGTGCGAGGCGCAGCTCGGCGATGGCCATGGTGAACTCGTGCGAGTCGCCCGGCGGATTGACCGGATCGACCGCCCACGGCAGCCCCGGGGTCAGCGTCCAGGTGTAGAGCCCGAGGTGGACGCCGAAAAGTGCAAGCCCGATCAGGAGATCGACGCGGTTGCGTACGGGCGCGCTCACGCCCTCAATGCCCCGGCGTGCATCGTCGTTCACCAGCAATCGCGGCAGCCCGAGCGCCTACCGTCGCTGCGAGGTGATCCTCGTGCGTTGAGCTCCGGTTCTGCGTGCGAATCGCAGCCACATCACCGGCAAGAGTGCGAGCATCAAGTTGACGGCCGCGCGTGTCGGCGGATCCGGGTCGACGCTGCAACTGCATCCACCACCGCCGCCGCCCGATGTCGGCGTGGGCGTCGCGCAGCGATTGTCGATGCACACCTCACCCGGTGCGCAGTCGTCTTCGTCCTCGCAGAATCCGATCGGCGTTGGCGACGGCGTGGCGCAGCGGTTGTCGATACAAACTTCGCCGGGCGCGCAATCCTCCTCGTCCTCACAGAACCCGATCGGCGTCGGCGTGGCGCAGCGATTGTCGATACAGACGCTGTCGTCGGGGCAGTCCTCGTCGTCGTCACAGAACCCGTCCGGTGTCGCCGTCGGAATCGGCGTGGCGCAGCGGTTGTCGATGCAGATCTGGCCGGGGGGACAGTCCTCTTCGTCTTCGCAGTAGCCGATCGGCGTCGGCGTGATCGTCGCGCAGCGGTTGTCGACGCAGATCTGGCCATCCGGGCAGTCTTCGTCGTCGGTGCAGAAGCCCGGCGGAGTCGGAGTGGCCACAGGCGTCGGCGGATCCGTCACTTCGATCGCGCAGGAGACCACATCGCTGGACAGGCGATCTCCCGCCGGGTCGCTGACGACATCGCCGAGCAGCTCGACCGCGTAGCTCCTGCGGTCGGCCTCGTCGTCGATTTGAAAGATGCACGAGTATAGGGAGCCCGGCGGAATCTCGATCTGGTTTTGTTGGGAAAAGACGATGGCGCGCACCAATCCGGGGCCGTCGACAAATGCCTTGGCAAGCCGCTTGTCCGGTTCCGTGCCCGGGCCGATGGCCGGGTTGAGCACACAGTTCGGAGTGCCGTCGAGCGGGTTGGCGGCGTCGAACACGGCTGCGTCGAACGCGATGTCGTTTTGTGTTCCTCCGACCGATTCCGCCTCGTCGGCAGTGAAGCGAAACTCGACGGTTGCCTGGCCGCCCGCCGGTCCGGTCGCCGGGGCGCATTCCAGGGTCACGGCCCATGCGGCAAGAGGCGACAAGAAGGCGGCGATTCCGAGAACGAGCGTTCGCGGGTGCATCATCGAGATTCTCCGATCCTTGGCGGGAAACGGCGAGGCCGGATCACGCACACAGTTTCAAGCTCGAGCGAGAAGCGTTCACGGCTTCCCGCGGAACCTGCACAATCTCCTCTTACATCCACCGCCTCACGGGGAGAACGAGATCGAGCTCTCCGGGCCCGTGGCGCAGCACGCGGCGATGATCTCGTCGAGCGGCAAATCGCCGAAGCGGGTACAGCCGTTGAGGCTGTTACCGACGGCGCGGATGAGTTCCTCCACCGTGATCGCGCAGTCGCCGTTGGCGTCGCCGGCAGGGCACGCTGCGACGGAGCCTTCCCCGCATACGCTGACGCCGAGGGCGATGTTGGTCATTCGAATGAGTTCGTTGATCGTGACGAAGCCGTCCAGGTTGCAATCGCCCGTGCAGGCGGCCGGTCCGGGCGTAACCGTCGGGTTCGGTGTCGGCGTTGCAATCTCCTCGCACTGATCGAGGTCAAACGGGTTGCAGGCGATGAACGAGTCGATTTCATTGTTGAGGTCATCGACCACCAGGTTCTCCGCGGCCGACGCGAATCCGATCCAGCGCCCGTTGCCGCTGATGGCGACGGGAAAATCGGGAACGTCGCCGTTGGGGCGCCCGGTGTTCGGCAGCGCGATGCTGACCCGTTTGATGCGGCCGTCTTGCGGGCTCGCCTGCCGGTCGACGACGAAAACGTCGGACGCGCCGTTGCCGTCGAGCGGATCGAACGTCGACGAGAACGAGATAAACGCGACAAAGCGGCCGTCGTCGCTGATCGCCGGCCCACCGCTCAGACTGTTCGACTGGTTGCCGAAGCTGTCGACGCTGACGCGTTCCGTCTCACCGGTCTCCCGCGAGTGGACGAAGACGTCCGGCACGCCGTTGGTATCGGCGGGAACCAGGTTGAACCCTTCGGACTTGAAGGCGACCACCGATCCGTCCGCACTGAGGTCGGGAAGAAACGAGGTGCCGTTCGACGGCGTACCGCTCGAGGATACGCTGGCGATCTGTGTCTGCCCGGAGGCGACATCGTGTACGTACACCTGCTCGATACCGCTTGCCACCCCGTCGACCAGGTTGGTCGCGCCCGAGATGAACGCGACGACTCCGCCGTCTGCACTGATCGTCGGAGTGCGGCTGTCGCGGTTCGCCTGCGAACCATCCGATGCAACGCTGACGACGCGGTTCTCACCGGTCTCTCGATCGTACAGAAAAATGTCGGCCAATCCGTTGGTATCGCCGTCGACGAGGTTCGACGCGAGCGACACGTACACCAGCCAGCGCCCGTCGGCACTCAACCTCGGAAATCGGGCCGTGCCGTTGGGCTGGCCCTGGTTGCCCTCGATGCGGATCGTCGTCCCTTCGTCGCGATCGACGAGGAAGACGTCTTCCACGCCATTGGTGTCACCGTCGACCAGGTTGCTGGCGTTGGACGAGTACGCGACGTAGCGGCCGTCGGCGGAGATCGCCGGTGCGAACCCGCCGGCCTGGCTGGGCCCGTTGACCAATCCCGCCGGCGGTAAGACGACCCGATCGGTCGCGGGGTCTTCGCCGCGGACGCGTACGTACACTTCGGAACGATGGCTTTGGCGTCGTGGCGGTACGAGGTCCAGGGCATCCGACGCGAAAGCCGCGATCGTGCCGTTCTCGCTCAGTGCCGGTGCGTTGCTGCGCCCCTCGGCGCTGAAGCCTCGATCGGTCTGGCTGAGCAGCTCGATCCCTTGCGCCTGGGCCCGATCGCCGCCCAGGCCGAGGGCAGCGACAGCTCCAGCCACCGCAAGCAGTCTTGCGCCATGCGAGCCGCGTTCCAGCCGCCACCCCGACGATTTACCCATGGCATTGGTTCCTCGAAACATTCCTTCCCCTCACCGGCGCGGCCCGCGGCAGTTTCCTTAATGTAGAAGGTCAAAGTCAAGGAGCCACCGTCGCCAGATTTTCGCGCGGAGACGGGCGAACGCTGCCGCCCAGCGCGGAACTCAGCCCGCGAGCCGCTTGCGGAGGAGTTCGTTCACCAACTTGGGGTTGGCCTTGCCGCCGGTCTCCTTCATCACCAACCCGACGAAGAAACCCAGCATCTTGTCCTTGCCGGCGCGGTATTCGGCGATCTTGGCGTCTTGCCCCAGCAGGACCCGGTCGACCACCGACTCCAACTCGCCCTCGTCGCTGACCTGGTTGAGGCCTTGCTTCTCAACGATCGCCGCAGCCGTCTCGTCGCAATCGATGAGCTCTTCGAAGATCGTCTTGGCGATCTTGCCGCTGATCGTGCCGTCGTCGATCAGGCCGATCAGCCCGGCCAACTGCGCCGGCGTCACCGGCCAGTTCTCGATCACCAGTCCCTGGTCGAGTTTGCGATCGCGGACCACCCGCAGAACGTCGCCCATCACCCAATTGCTCGCGGCCTTGGCGTTGTCGTGGGCAGCGACGACTCCCTCGAAGTAATCGGCGAGATCCTTGCGCGAGGTCAGGACGTCGGCATCGTACTCCGGCAGTGCGTACCGCTCGACGAATCGCGCGCGACGAGCGTCCGGCAGCTCGGGAAGCTCCGCCCGGACCTGCTCGATCCACTCGGCGGAGATCTCCAGCGGCAGCAGATCCGGATCCGGGAAGTATCGGTAATCGTGCGCGTGTTCCTTGGATCGCATCGAGCGCGTGACCTCGCGATCGGCGTCCCACAGGCGTGTTTCCTGGATGAGCGGTTCGCCGGTGCGCAGCGCCTTGGTCTGCCGCTCGATCTCGTACTCCAGGGCGCGCTCGACCGAGCGGAACGAATTCAGGTTTTTGATCTCGGCCTTGGTTCCCAATCCAGTGGTTCCGCGCGGGCGCATCGAGATGTTCGCATCACAGCGGAAGCTACCTTCCTCCATGTTGCCGTCGCACACTTCCAGGTACTGCAGGATCGCGCGCAGTTTGCGCAGGTAGGCGACCGCTTCGGCCGGGTTGCGGATCTCCGGCTCGCTGACGATCTCGAGCAAGGGAACGCCGCAGCGGTTGTAGTCGACCAGACTGGAGTCGCCGTAGGCCTCGTGGATGTTCTTGCCCGTGTCCTCTTCCATGTGGATGCGCGTGAGCGCGATCGATCGGGCTTCACCGTCGATGTGGATCGCGACGTGGCCGCCGATGCAGATCGGCATCTCGTACTGTGAGATCTGGTAGCCCTTCGGCAGATCCGGGTAGAAGTAATTCTTGCGCGCCCAGCGGCTGACGGGTTGCACCGCGCAGTGAGCCGCGAGGCCGGCGCGAATGGCGAACTCGACGACGCGCCGATTGAGGACCGGCAGCACCCCGGGGAGGCCGAGACACAGCGGGCAGGTGTTGTCGTTGGGCTCGGCGCCGAACCGCGCGGAACACCCGCAGAAGATCTTCGAATTCGTCAACAGTTCGGCGTGCACCTCAAGGCCGATCACCGCTTCGTAGTCGGACATCGATCAGGCTCCCGCCGGCTCGGGTGCGACGCGGCGATGCCAGTCCGTGTCGCGCTGGAAGGCATCCCCGGCGCGCAGCACCGCCGGTTCGTCGAATGGCTTGCCGATCAGTTGGAAGCCGATCGGCAGGCCGCCGGCGGTCATGCCGCAGGGCAGGGCGAGGCCGGGCAGCCCCGCCAGATTGACGGAGATCGTGAAGATGTCGTTGAGGTACATCTGCAGCGGGTCGTCGGTCTTTTCGCCGATGCGAAACGCGGCGGTCGGCGTCACCGGTGCGAGGATCAGGTCGTGGTCCGCGAACGCCGCCTCGAAGTTGCGGCGGATCAGCGTCCGCACCCTCTGCGCTTTGAGGTAGTACGCGTCGTAGTAGCCGGCCGACAGCGCGTGGGTGCCGAGCATGATGCGGCGCTTGACCTCGGCGCCGAAACCGCGCTCGCGGGTCTCCCGGTACATCTCGAGCAGGCCATTCGCCTCGCCGCTGCGCAGTCCGTAGCGGGTGCCGTCGTAGCGAGCCAGGTTCGAGCTCGCTTCGGCCGTGGCGATCAAATAATAGGTCGCGATTGCCGACTCGGTATGCGGCAACGACACCTCGTCGACGGTGGCGCCCATGGCTTCGAATTGTCGCGCGGCGGCGTGGACCGCGTCGGCCACCTCGCCGTCGATGCCGCCGGTGAAGTACTCGCGCGGCAAGCCGATGCGCATTCCCTTGACGTCTCCGTTCAAGGCGGCTGCGTAGTCCGGCGTCTCGCGTTCCACGGATGTCGAATCGAGCGGGTCGTGCGCGGCGATCGCGGAGAGCAGATGCGCGACGTCGCGGACATCGTGCGCCACGGGCCCGACCTGGTCGAGCGACGAAGCGAAGGCGATGACCCCGTAGCGGCTCACGCGGCCATAGGTCGGTTTGAGGCCGGTGACGCCGCAGAATGCCGCCGGTTGTCGGATCGAGCCGCCTGTATCGGTACCGAGGGAAGCGATGCACTGGCGCCCGGCCACGGCGGCGGCCGATCCGCCGGACGAACCGCCTGGTACGCGAGAGGGATCCCACGGGTTTCGGACGGGGCCGAACGCGGAGTTCTCGTTGGAGGATCCCATGGCGAACTCGTCGCAATTGAGTTTTCCCACCAGGACGGCGCCGGCGGCGCGCAGGCGCGCCACGACCGTTGCGTCGTACGGCGCGACGAACGACTCGAGGATGCGCGAGCCGGCGGTGGTGCGGACGCCGCGAGTCAGGATGATGTCTTTGATACCGAGCGGTATGCCGCAGAGTGGCGCGACGCGCTGGCCGCTCGCCATCGTCGCATCGGCGGCGTCGGCGCTGGCGAGGGCCTCCTCCGGGGTCGTCGTGATGAACGTGTTCCAGCGCGGTTGCGTGGTCTCGATGCGGCTGATGAAGGCTTCGGCCAACTCGCGCGCCGAAACTTCGCGGTTGTCGAGGCGCGCGCGCGCTTCGTGAATGGTGAGATGGGTGAGGTCGCTCATCGGCTGGCGCGCTGGAGCTACTCGATGATCTTGGGCACGCGGAAGTGCTTCCCCGACGCGGACGGAGCGTTGGCCAACCAGCGCTCAGCGTCGGGTACGGACGTGACGACGTCCTCGCGAAACGGCGTTGCCATCGGCGTGACGTGAGCCGTCGGGTCGACCGACGCGGTATCGAGTTCGTCCAGGACGCGGAAATAACCGAGAATCTGGTCGAGTTGCGCCGTCAGACTGACTTCCTCGTCCTCCGTGAGTTGAAGGCGGGCGAGGAGGGCGACGTGGCGAACATCGTCGCGCGTGATCGGCATCCGGGTTGGCTAACACAGGGGGTGAGGCCGTTCAACGCCGCGGCGCTGGCTGGCGAACGTTGCCGGCGTCGGTTCGCGTGCGTACGCTTTGGCAACATGCGTAGTCGGCGCGAAACCGGAGAGGCCGGAGAGCGCGCCGCGACCGATTTCTTGCGCGGCCTGAAGTATGTGATCGTCGCGCGCAATTACCGGTGCCGGGGTGGCGAGATCGACCTGGTCGCGCTGCACCGTGGGACGGTCGTCTTCGTCGAGGTGCGCACTCGTTCGGACGGGGCGCTGGTCGACCCGATTGAGAGCGTCGACGACTCCAAGCGGCGGCGTATCGTCACGGCGGCGCGACACTACGCGGCTCGGCACCGGTTGCACGATCGGGCGATGCGATTCGACCTCGTCGCCGTCCGCGCCGGCGTGCGTGAGATGACCTGCGAACTTCTCGTCAACGCCTTCGATCTCAACGACCTCGGGCCGCCGCGCCGCCGCTGGTGACCCCCGGCGTTTCGAGCGGAACTGGCAGCGACGTTTTGCCAGGCGGCGCCTTTTTTCCTCCGTCCGAGCGTGTTACCCGCTGTGGATGCTCGACATTCGCACGATTCGGGAGTCGCGGGACGCGGTCGTGACCGCGCTGGCCACGGTCGGCGTGCAGGCGGCCGAAGTCGATGAAGTGTTGCGGCTCGACGAGCGGCGTCGCACGCTGATCGCCGAGGTGGAGGCGTTGCGCAACGAACGGGGTGCCGCCTCCAAGCGCATCGGAGCGATGTCGCCGGCGGAGCGCGGGCCGCTGGTCGCGGAGATGCGGGCGGTGGGCGACCGGATCGCTGAGTTGGAATCAGGCCTGGCGACCGCCGAGGCCGAGTTCGAAGCCGCGATGCTGCAGTTGCCGAATATGCCCCACCCCGCGGTGCCGGTTGGCCCGGACGAGTCGGCGAACGTCGTCGTGCGCGAGGTCGGCGACGCGCGCAGTTTCGATTTCGCGGCGCAGCCCCATTGGGAAATCGGCGAGCGGCTCGGTCTCATCGACTTCGAGCGCGGCGTCAAGATCGCGGGTTCGCGATTCTACCTGCTGCGCGGACAGGGAGCGCGGCTGCAACGCGCGCTCATCAACTGGATGCTCGACCTGCACACGACCGAGCACGGCTACGCGGAGGTCTATCCGCCGGCGATGGTCCGCGAAGAGTGCTTGGTCGGCACCGGTAACCTTCCCAAATTCGGCGAGAACCTCTACCGGGACGCCGACGAGGACTTTTGGTTCGTGCCCACGGCGGAGGTCCCGGTCACCAACATGTACCGCGACGAGATCTTCGAGGCCGATCAGCTGCCGGTCTATCACGTCGCGTACTCGCCGTGTTTCCGGCGGGAGAAGATGTCGGCCGGTCGTGACGTTCGCGGGATCAAGCGGGGGCACCAGTTCGACAAGGTCGAGATGGTGAAGTTCGTGCGTCCCGAGTCCTCCGACGAGGAACTCCTTCGCCTCCTCGACGATGCCGAGGACGTGTGCAGGCGCCTCGGGTTGCGCCACCGGGTGTTGCAGATGTGCACCGGTGACCTCAGCTTCGTTGCGGCGATGAAATACGATGTCGAGGTGTGGGCGCCCGGCTGCGGCGAGTGGCTGGAAGTCAGCTCCTGCTCCAATTTTCGCGACTTCCAGGCGCGGCGGGCGCGTATCCGATATCGCGCGGAACCACGCGGCAAGCCGCAGTTCGTTCATACGTTGAACGGTTCCGGGCTGGCATTGCCTCGCATCGTCATCGCTGTCCTCGAGACCTACCAGGAGGCCGATGGCAACGTTCGGATTCCCGACGTGCTGCGCCCCTATATGGGTGGTGCGGCGGTCATCGGTGGACCACCCGTACCGGTCGCATAAAAAACCGTCGACAGAGAACGCGGTTCTAGTTCTTGCAAGGTTCGGGAAAGGTTTGTCTTTCAAAATTGCAAGAGTTTGCTGCACCCCAACCGGCAATTTTTTACAGTTGCCCCCGTGCCGGGCCCACGTTAAGGGCGGGCTGTGGTTGGTTGGCGAGGCGGGATCCGGGTGCTAGCGTTCGAAGCAATCCGCGAGATCATGAGCCGGTCGTTCCGGCGACCCATCGGCGCTCGGGCGCCCCGTGTTCCCGCATCTCGCTGTCCCAAACGACAGACAATCCGATGAACATTGAGCGAGGCGTCCGCTGGGCGGCCGACTTGGTCCGCCACCACGAGAGTGGAGAGGCGAACAAGGGCTTTCCGTCCGGGCGTCTTCGCTGTCCCACGCCGCCCCGCGACAGGGGCATCGTCCGTTCGTCTCGGACGTTTCTTTAGGAGGAACCATGGCGGATACGTCAGGTGACACTGTGAACGAGCCGCGACTTCGCGCGGTGAAACAGCCCCCAGAGGTCAAGACCAAAAGCCAATGGTCGGCGTTGGCGTCGGTGCTGGCGCGCCACCGGGGCAAGAAGTTGTTGGTGGTCTTGGTGGGCTACCCGGATCCCGACAATATCGGGTCGGGGTTGGCGCTGCAGTTTTTGGCGCGCGAGTACGGGATCGAGACCCACATCTTGTCGTTCCACGAGGTGAGTCACCAGGAGAACCGCGCCCTGGTGAAGCAGCTGGAGTTGGACCTCTGGCTCTACGAAGAGCGCACCGACTTATCGGCTTATGAGATCTACGCTCTGGTCGACACCCAGCGCACCGAGGCGACGCCGATCGACGCCGAGCTGAAGGCGAAGACACTCATCGCCGTCGTCGACCACCACAAGAAGTGCAACGACCTCGCCGCCGAGTTCATCGACGTGCGCGAGGACGCTGGATCCACCTGCGGAATCTGCACCGAGTACATCGAAGAATTCCTGCCCGAAGGGCTCGACTCGAACGAACCGGAACACGTGAAGCTCGCGACCGCGCTGATGCACGGGATCCGCTCCGACACCCGCGTGTTCCTGGAGGCTTCGCAAGAGGACTTCCTCGCCGCCGCCTACCTGTGGCCGGCCGTCGACCAGGCGCTGTTGCGCAAGATCTCGGCGCAGTCGCTCAGCCCGGCCGTGATGGACATGATCCAATCGGCCCTCGAGCGCAGGCGCGTTTACGACAACTTCCTGTTCAGCGACGTCGGGTTCGTGCGCAAGGAGAACCGCGACGGCATCCCGCAGGCCGCCGATTTCCTGCTGACGCGCGCCGGGATCGACACCGTGCTGGTGTTCGGCATCGTCAATGGGCGGACCATCGACGGATCGCTGCGCACGCGCAGTGACACGATCAATCCGGATACGTTTCTCAAGAAGGCGTTCGGCATCGACGAGGAGAAGGGCTCGCACTACGGCGGCGGCAATGTCCGCGACAAGGGCGCGTTTCAGATCCCGATCGGATTCCTGGCCCAGCACAACGACCGCGACCAGTTGTACCGCCTCGCCTGCGAGATCATCCACGAGAAGTTCCTCGAGGCGATCGGACAGGAAGCGTCCTCGTAAGGGCGGGCGGCGCGCTACGTTAGAGGGCGGTCCAGGCTGCGGTACTGGATCGCCTCTGCGATGTGGCTCGACCCGATGACCGGTACACCTTCCAGGTCTGCGACCGTGCGTGCGACTTTCAGGATCCGCGTGTAGGCGCGGGCGCTGAGGGCGAGCTTGTTCATGGCCGCTTCGAGCAGACGGTCGGCGGCGGTGTCCGCTTCGCAATGGCGGTGGATCTCGCGCGTTGACATCTGCGCATTGCAGAAGATGGCCGTGTCGGCGAAGCGTTCGAGTTGTCGAGCCCGCGCCCGGTAGACCCGTTCTCGCACGTCTTTCGAGCGCTCGCCGTCGCCGACTGATTTGAGGTCGCCGTACTTGACGGCGGGCACCTCGACCTGGATATCGATGCGATCGAGCAACGGACCGGAGACGCGCGTGCGGTAGCGCTGGATCTGTTGCAACGGGCAGATGCACTCGCGTTGGGTGTCGCCGAGGAAGCCGCACGGGCATCCCTGCGTTGCCTTTTTGTCATGTGCGGCTAAGTGCTCGAAAACCTGAGCATCCTGATTTGACCAGAGAGCCAAAGACATGGGGAGACCACATCCGGAAGCGCCGGCTTGATCTCGGGCTCCTCCAACGCGAGGCGGCGGCAGAGATCGGCTGCTGCGAGTCCTCCGTTCAGAGCTGGGAGGGGAACCGCGCACAGCCGAAGGTCGGGGAGCTGCCCGCCATCATCGACTTTCTCAGGTACGCGCCCATCGACCCAGCCGAGCCCTGGTTCGCGAGGCTCGCCCGAGCCCGGGGCGCATTAGGGTATTCCCGTAGACGCCTGGGCGCCGAACTCGGGGTCGACGAGTCGACCGTAACCCGGTGGGAAAATGGTCAGGGTCAGCCTGTCGCGTTTCTACGGGCTCGCATCAGGGTGATCCTACGGTTGGCGCCGCCCTGACGGTCTGACGCTTCCCATCGCGTCGGAAGATCGACCAGCATAGCTTCCAGAGCCAGCGCGAAGGCGCGCCTCGCCGTCCTCGAGTTCATCGCAGCCCGTACATCACCATCGCCGCCACTAGGCTGAGGGCTTCGAATCGCTGATCACCTATGAGCAGCCGCGGCGGGTCCCCGCGAAGTCCGAAAGTGCCAACCTCTCCGCGGAAGCGGGGAATTCCATGGAGCCCTTGCGCTGTTGGAACGGCAATAGCGGCGCGCCCGCCGCTTGGGTTAAGCGCTCGACGGCATCTTACTCTACCGCCGCCTCTGACCGCGGCGCGCCCGCTGCGCCCAGCCCGCCTCCAAGAAACTGCACTTGAGGGTTCTCACTGGCCACGGCGAGCTCGTCCGCGACTGCGCCGCGTAGGGTGACCCCCTCCGTGACGCGTATATGGCCCAACGGTACACTTAGCGCCTCTTCGGTCGAGTACAACACGGCCAGGCTCACCCGCGGATTGCCTTCTCCGAGCGCGCGCAGTTTTTGGTGCAGTGCGACGTAGGACTCGGCGCCAGCGATGGCCGCTAGCATCTGCGCCCGCTTCGGGTCGCCCTCTGGATCGATGCGTTCGCTCACCACGACCAGCTCGCGCTCGTCGTCCGGCGACTTCGACCAGCCCCGGACGGCGGCCTCGATGTCGGCATCAGCGATGTCTAGATCAAGTGGGACGTCGGGAGCTTTTGTGAGGCGGAACCAGCCCACGCGCCCGAGTGGGTGAAAGGTGCCTCGCGGTGCGGCGCTCACCCGCACAGCTCCGTCCTTGTCTCGCGGCGCGACCCCCACAGCGACGGCTCCGCCCTCGACGGATTCCAACACAAGCGGTCCAAGATACGATCGCCCCGACCGAGGGTCCTCTTCGCTGTATAGACCGATGATGCGCTCGGGAGGCGTACCTCCTCCTCCCTCCGTCGGGACGACGCGCGTCTGGCGCAGCAGATCCTGAGCTTCCTCGCGATGCAGTCCGTTCGGGAAGATTAACAGATATTGGTTGATCAATAGAAGCTTGCCGAACTGGCGATAGTGCGTCTGAGCCAAATCCCACAGGTGCTTGTCGTAGTCGAGGTCGCTTTTTAGGTCGCGGAGCGTCACGAAGCCGTCGATTGAACTGCGATAGAATGGGATCTGCTCATTCCTTGAACGCTCTCTCACGTCTCGCCCCACTCGCTTCATCAACTCCTCGACGCTGAGGCCTGGCTGATCCATGTGCCCAAGCAAGGCTTCAGTGTAGAGGCCGTGCTCGCCCGTTCCGTCCGACGCGACACCGCCGGGCTCGGTTGCATAGCCGATCACGACGCCGCTCGGTGGACGGAAGTCGCCGAGCCCGCGGCCTACGCTGGGTGAGCGGGTCGGGGTCCCCAAGTCTTGCAGCGGGAAAGAATTGTCGCGGCAGGCATCAACGATCACCACCGCGGCCGGAATACCCGCGACGGCGACGGACTGAAGGATCTCGGTGATTCGCACCGATTCGCGCGCGAGATGTAACTCGGCCGTCAACGACGCATCTGCTGGGATCAGGTAGTTCTCGCCGGCGCGCTCCACTCCGTGGCCGGCGAAGTAAATCAGGGCTAGGCGCTTGCCGGAGCCCTGTTGCTCCAGCGTCCGCAGCATGGCCAGGAAGCCCTGGATGTCCACATCGAAATCGCTCAGGGTGAGAAAGTTCAGTTCCCGCGCCTTGTCGGCAATCGCTTTCGCATCGTTCACCGGGTTGCGCAGATCGTTCGGTGGCGCATAGCGCTTGACGCCGATGACGAGCGCGATCCGATCGGCTTCCGCTCCTGCCGGCGACGACGAGGACGCAAGCTCGTCCGTCGGTTCCTCACCGCGAGCTGGCCCACTCGGTGCCTCGATCGACCCAACGGCTGAGGGCACGATTACAGCCAGCGCTACGACCCCCAGCAAGAAACGCCTAGCGCGCACGAGCCACTTGGAAGGCATGCACGCGCTGCCGCAGCGAGTCGTCAACACGTCCATATACCCCCCCATCTCCGCAGACAGCGCCGCGCAGTACCGGCCGCGACACGACGCCCACGAGCTCGAACTTCCCGCTCCCTGCGGGATCTTCCAAGAGAAGCGCGCCGCCGCTGTCACCGCTGCAGGCATCGCGCTCCTCATTCACGTTGCGCGCCACGAGTTCCTGGCCTTCGAGACATCCGAAGTAGGCCGCGTCACTGGCAGAGCATGTCGGGGACGCCACGATCACGTCCGCCTCCCGCCGGCCGGCGAAGCGCCCGGCCTCGGTTAGACCGTAGCCCACGACCCGGACGACGGCACGCTTGGTGAGGGCGGTCATCGTCGGCGCATCCGCGAGGCGCTTGGGTGATTCCTTGGCGGACCTTTCGAGACGGAGCAGCACGATGTCCGCCTCATTGAAGCCGAAGGGGCAAACCACCTCGCGGTCCGCTTGGGTCACGCGGATGAGCTCGCCGAGCGCCTCCGGAGAAGGGTTCTGTCGAAACGCTACACGGATCCCATCAGGCTTGACCCCATCCTTTCGGAACTCACAGATGCAATGCGCCGCAGTCAGTATGGTGTTTGGCGACACCAAGATACCGCTGCAGCGGCCGCCCCCCCTGCCAAAGAGTGCGGTGACGTATCTCTCGTTGGAGGGGTGGCCGTTCCAAACCCTCAACTGCATTTCGCCCGTCGATTCTGCGGCGGCCGCGAGGTTGCGCCGGAAGGACTCTCGCTGGTCGAACAGATCGATCGTGAACCGGTCCGGTGCGGTGGGAGTGAATCCCCGATCGGTCGGCCGGGCCGCCTGGCTCTCGGCGAGTTTGCGTCGAAGATCCCTGGCGGCGTCCGGATCGAGCGCCCGCGACCCTTCGGAATCAGTAAAGCATCCGGGGCCGGCGACGATCAGAAAGAGGAGAAGCCGCCGCACCCGCATCAGCTCCCCACGCCAGCCCGCGCCTCGGCGAGTTCGGTCTCGGAAAAGGGCGCTGCCAGGCCCGCCTTTGCCGCTGCTAAATTGGCGTTCGTCATAGCAGTGAAGGCGGCGGCCGCCTTCGTGCGCACGCCCGCGGCTCCGCTGTCGCGAGCCGTGGTGAAAGCCGCGACGGCGTCTCGCGCTCCAGCTTCGGCGGTAACGGCCGCGTTGCCCGCCTCGACGGCGGCCGTGGCGGCCGCGATCTCTGCCGCCGCCCGCTTCGCGGGAACAATCGCGTCCTCCAAGGCCGTCTGGAGCGGCTCCTTTGATCCCTCGAGCACGTCAGCGAGGAAGATCAGGAACTCGCTCGCCTTGCGCGTTTCGGCGAACGAGAGCAGAAGCGTACGGGGTGCCGGTTCCGAGACGCCTGCTACGGATGCCCCTATCCAGATCGTGGACTGCCCCGCACCTGGGGCGAAATTGTAGAGACGTTCCGAAGGCGTCAGCCCCTCCAGCGTGAGGTTTCCAAATGCCCCCTTGTCATCGCCCGCCGAGCCCGGCTCGGCGATACCGAGGGTCATCACAATGTCGCGCTTGTTTCCACGCAAGAAAGCGCTGCGCACCGTCTTCCGGTAGAGGAGGAGCGAGGGCTCCATTTCGACTCCCGTGCCGTTCCGAGACCAACGGAGGCGTCCTTCGAAGAAAACGTCAGGCCGGTCGGCGAGGACCATCTCGAGATGACTCATCGACTTCACCGCGGAGGCCGCTCTGCCTGTGTTTCGGAAGCCCAGCCAGTCAGTGCCCGAAAGCTCGGTGCATTCCTCATCCGGATCCGATCTGGTGCAGGTCAAATAGAACGATCCCACTGTTATCTGCACGCATTGCGGGACGCGGTTTAGACTGATTTCGACGTTCGCTGTCGCGCTGCGGGTCTCGGTGTGGGCCTCGCCGGCCTTGCGGAGAGCCAGCCCGAGCCTCGCAAGGCTCTCCTTGATTAACGCGGGAGCGATCGCGGCGACGATCGGCGCGAAGCGTCCCGCCACCGGGTAGGGCTCGCCGATGCACTCGCCCGCGAAGACACGTGTCATCTGCAAGGTCTGCCCGCTGGCGCCGTCGGCGGCAGAGCCAACGGCTGGCGGGTCATCCCCTGCGGCCGGAGTTGATCCGATAACCCCGCTGCCGAGGAGCGCGCACAAGAACACGCCGGTGACCCGACAGGTCCGTGCCCTTCCCCGGTTGCCGCTACGAATCATCCGCATTCGAACCTCCTCTTTCGCTACGCTGAGCGCCCGGCCAACCTGTACAAGCGCGCATTCAATGTCTCCCGGGTCTCCCGGGAAACTCGTAGCGCGTCCGGCCCATCCGCGACAATTGGGGGATACCCTCACTCTCCCTACGCGCAATCGGAAGTTGCCTCCTGCGAATGGGCAAACCGCCTCAAGCTGTTGGAGCCACCGCTCGCGCTGGAATCGCCGAATTCGAAGGTCCACCACGAACGGCCAAACCTTGCGTCTTTGTGCCCGGCGCAGGTTGTAGTCGCCCGACCGCGAGAAGTGCGAGGTGGACCCTTGCAAGAAATGGGGGCACTCTCTGCTGCTGTCCGGTGTTGTGCGGCGGAAGACGTTGTTCCGCTCGAAGTCGCGACGGGCCGAACGTCGCTGCACGTTGGCCCGCGATATATCCGCACGGGCGGTCGATCCCAGCGGTTTCCGCTCTGAGCGCACACGTTCCGAAGGGGTTCCTAAATCGTTGCAAACACTCCTCGGTGCATTCCAGGAAGGTGAAAAATCTCAATAGGAAAGCCGGGCTTTCTTGATGTTGTTCGCCTCGGCCGACCTGCATCCCTGCGTTGCCTTTTGCCATGCGAAGCTAAGTGATGAGTGCCTTGAAACCTGAGAGCTTTCTCAGGGGACTCGGAAAGTTGGGGCAACCTCCCGGGGGCAGATCATGCCATGCCTTTGTGAATTGAGTGTCAATTAATTCCTTGACGACGACGACGAAGTCAGTCTAGACATCTGTCCTCAACGCATATTCAACATTAGCCTTGGAGGAGCGAAACATGTTTCGGAAGTTGGCCATTTCGATCGTCGCACTATTGATCTCATTACTTGCTGGAGATGTTTCCTCGGCAGCCGACTCCTGTAATGGGACGCAGGCAATTTCAGGTAACTACACATTTGGGAGCGATTACGAGCAAACGTCGGGTTCTGCTGATTGCTTCAGTATTACCGGCACGGCGGTCATTGACCTCAACGGTCATACTATTACCTGCGCCCAAGGTGGCGGCTGCACTGGGAAGGCCATCGCTGTCTCAGCCGACAACGTCACGATCAAGAACGGTACGATCGCGGGTCCTTGGAATTATGGAATATTCAACGGAGTCAGCGGTGCTACGGCCTACGACCTCACAGTCTTCAATATGGTGATCACAGGACCAAGCACAGGCCTATTCTTCCCCGGCGATTCCACTAGGAAGAACGTTTTTATTAATGACACGGCTTGTATCGCGACGTTTATTGTAGCGATGCCGGAAGGTGGCGAGATCCTGGAGAACTACTGCGATTCGGGCGGTACCGGTATTCAGGCTAATGGGCCTAGCTCCGGAACTACCGCGGACATTCGTCGGAACTATATCCGGACTGGAGATTACGGGATCAACTTTCATTCTGGAATCGGAACTATTAGACAAAACATCATCGTCGAGGCCACCGATCCGATCCTTATTGGTGTTGGCGCCACTGAAACTGTCACCCAAAACCTTTGTGACGATGTGTTGTGCGACCAGCCGGACGCGGCTCCGTTCTCTCTCACTCTCGACTGGTAAGTTTGGGTTTAAGGTAGGCATCAAAAAAAGGGGTGACCGTCTACGATAGCGGTCACCCCTAGACCGAGGCCATTACTACCTTGATTGCTTACGATTCCTACTTTCCTCCTCGCGTCTTCCTCGCGACGAGAGGCGCGGCGGAGCACGGTGGCGACGTGCCCTTACCTTGGAGAAGGTGTCACCACCGGCGTTGGTGGCACGAGCGGCACGATCTTGCCATCGTCCTGTATGAAGAACTGAGCTTTGCGGGGATCCCAAACGACAACTGCATCCACGCCGGTCGCCGTTCCCAAATACTGGTGCGTCGCAAAGGTCTGAAGGTGTTCCGGTGACCGGCCATTGAGGATCGTCAGTGGAGCGCCCGTCTGGCGAATCGCCCGCGCGCTCGAAAGGAAATTGTTCAAGTAGCTACGCGCTTCATACGTAAACGAATGCGTCTTCGTCTGAAACGCAATCGCGTTTCTCGCCGTTGAAGTAACGAAGAGCCCGGTCGCCGCCACGCCGATCACCGCGTGAGCCCAACGCATTCGCCAGTGTCCAGCCTGCCAAGCAATGGCACCAAAGAGCGCAACAACCAGCATCACGTCCGGGTAGTAGCGGGGCGTAAGTGCGAGGCCCAGCCCGAATGCTCCGGTTCTGGTCGGCGACAAAGCTGTCACGACAAGCCAGATGGAAACGATGAGCAAGCCCACAACCCAGGTGAGCACGCTACGCTTCGATCGAAGAACGGAGGTGCCGAAAAAGAGCGCCCACGCGACAGGAACCCATGTGTGAACGTGTCCGATTTCCAGCGAACCGGGTGGGGGAGGGGAGCCAGCTGCAGCCACAGCCAGTCGCCAAAGACTGATTTGTAGGTAGCTCGCGAGAAACGGCACGTCGGTGACAACGCTTCGCCAGTGTTCCGCAACGACTGCTCGCCAAACGAAATAGTAGACGCACATCAGTCCGACAAGCACCACGAGGAGCGCGATATTTGAACGCAGTTTTTGCCTGGGTGTCTGTCCCATCAGGGACACTTCGACTCCGCCAAGAGCGAGGGGAATCAGCATCGCCTTCTCGAAAAAACCGAGCCCGAACACCATCGCCATCACTACGCCGGTCGCGTCGCGAAGGCTGCTGCTGTCCCGGTACCGTGCGTAAAACCAGACGGCCGCCGCCGTGGCGCAGATGAACGGCAAACGGTGAAGCGAGGACGACCAAAACATTACCATCGTCCCGTACAGGACGAACGTGCCGTACCAGCACACGAACACGGCGTTGGCCGCCGTCTTCTTCAACCGCTGCAAACCCAAGTACAGAAAGCAAAGCGATGCAAGGTGCAAGGACGCCAGGAATACCTGCACCACCCCGTAGTTCATCGGCACCAGCTGGCTGACGAGCAGGTTCACAAGCCGATGCAGCGGAACCGGATGCAGATCTATCGGCCTGACGATGTAGTCCCACGCCGGAAGTGTGTTGGCCAAGCGGAACGCGTTCAGGTCATCGCTGAAGAAGTGACTGTAGCGGAAAGCGTAGACATGCGCGGCAAACCCGAATACTGCCGCAACCGTGAGACACCAGAACGCCAGGACGCGGCCCGGGGTCATCCCTTCCGAAAGTTTCGCAATCATAGCCTAGACTATTCACAAACCAGCGACACGCGAGCAAGCGGCAAGGGTCGCGACTCAGACGTCTCGATGGTCGGAGGGGCCTTGGCCGGGCGGCCTCGGCTATGCCCCCATCGATCCCGACGAGCCATGGTCCGTCAGGCGGGAGCGATCATGCCCAAAGGTGGGATCGAAACAACCATTGGACATTGGTCGAAGCTCTTGGGCGGTCTTACCACGACGCCCCAAGACTTCTATGCGGCCGTCGAAGCTGCGGTGCAGCGGCGCCAGATTCCCGACTGCAAGATCTCGCGAACGGAATGGTCGGAACAAGGTTCACGTCGGCCAAACGCGAGTACCTTCAAGTCGAAAGGGAAGAACTTCTAATAGACATTTGCGGCGCTCCGTTTGGGAATCAGTTCTTCGCGTCGTCGTGGCTCTGCGCGCCGCCGCCGAATATCCTAAACGCGATCGCATGTGCGTGACCCGAGCGCCGCTCTGGGAAACGGAGTGGGTGGTCTTGCGATACAGTTTGAGTAGGCAAGAGCGGCATGAGCTTGGTATGCCGAACATGGCGCCACCAACAAGGATCCCGTTTGAGTCTCTCGGAACACCTCCCGGAATTGGAGCCAAATCTTGCCCCAACGGGAGGCTGGTATCAGAGAGAATGAATTGATGGTCCTCTTCGACACAGCCCCGGGTGGTCTCTATGAATGGCGCAACCACAGCGCACAATGGGACGGTCTTGAACTATTCTACGACCGGCTCGGCTCGGTTGACTCTGAACGCGGTCTGGCTTTATAATTTTTTTATGACACTGAAAGCGCAGGCTGAGTACCCAGCGTTTGCCACACTAGACATCAGGGTTGGTCGAATCGTTGATGTTCAAGACGCCGACACGAAGAAGCCAACCTATCGCCTCACGGTCGATTTCGGTCCCGAAGTCGGCATCAAACGTTCATGCGGCGCTTATCGGAACTACTCGAAGGAATTCCTATTGGGCAAACAGGTGATCGGGATCGTCAATTTCGCAGTGAAGAAGATGGGACCAGAACGCTCTGAGGCATTGATCTTGGGCGTCCCCACTCCTCAGGGCGAGACGATCTTCTTGATGCCTCAAGCAGACGTCGACTTGGGAGTCGAGGTCTTCTGAAGTATCGCTAGGGGGGGGAGGTTTGAGGCCGTTTGAACTCCTCTGGGAGAGGAACTGTGATGCCTCGATCATCTCGATAGCGGCAACACCAAACTTCTCTACGATCGGCGCGGCCACGGTCGGGAAGAAGGTCTTTCTATTCGATTCCGACGGCAACTCCCTCTGGGACGAACCATATACTGTTGATCACGAAGCATGGGCCATCGACGTATCAGAGGACGGCCTGTTCATTGCGGTAGGAACAGCTTCAAAGCTCCCGTCCGATGGTACCCTCTATGTCCTCACCCGTGATCGACGCCTCGTTTGGTCTCATAGGGTTCGAGCTCCAATCTGGAGCACAAGTCTGTCGGGCGACGGCGAGGTTCTCGTCGCGTCTACATGGGGAGAGAATCGCCTCTTAATCTTCCGACGACAGGGTCGGACATATCAGCTGACGAATTCCCCCCAGATTGATGGCCGCGGTCTCTATGGAGCGGCCGTCACTCGAAACGGCCAAATTGCTGTTGTCGCCAGCTACGAAGCTGGCCTCTTCCTACTCGACGACGACGGCTTAGTGTTGTCGTCGAATTCGTCGGAGACCGGTCTCTACAATGTGGCGATTGCTCATGGCGCGAATCGTGTTGTTGTGGGGACTCGTGACGGGACCTTCCTCCGATGTGCATTGGACGACGCGCTTTCGGCGACCGAGTCACAGGCAATCTCGCAACGCCCACTCTTCGGGGTCTCTGTTTCGGACAACGGGATTCTAGTCGCCGCAGGGAGTTTCGACGGGCGTGTGATCGTTACGACTGATCACGGAGATCCGCTTTGGTCGTACCAAACGAAGGGTGAGGTGTGGTCAACGGCCATGTCGTCTGGCGGCGGGCTGGTATGCGCGGGCGGTGGTGATCATCGATTGATCGTGTTCGGAAATCGCTGCGACGCCAGCGCCTACCAAGAGATCGCTGCCCTTGAACGCGCCCTTGTGGATCCGCCTTCAGCATCCGCCGCTCCCGGAATCGCGGCGCTTCTGGTGTCGCTGTATTTGAAGCAAGGGTTGACGAGGTACGGGCATCATAGATTCCAACGGTTGCAGCAGGAGTGCCCGGACTTCGATTTTGTGCAAGACAATCATCGCAAGCTCCTGGAAACGACCGTTGAGTCCGAGGAGGATGAATCCTCGCACTTGTTTCTAGGGCAGCTCCTGATGGACGAGAAGCAATACTGGGAGGCGATCCGACACTTTCAGCTCGCCGCTCGCTCCCCATCGCTGCGATCCTCCGGTCAGCGGAAATCAGCCGAGTGCTTCGCGGAGCTCGGCTCTCAGACGGCGGCTGCCTCCGCATCGCGACAGTCCCGAGAGCAGCATCTCGACGATGATGCACGAAGCGTCCTGTATCTACTTGGAAGAAGCTATGAGGACTGCGGGGCTTGGCGAGAAGCGGCGAAGATATACGAAATGATCCTGGCCTGGGATGCGGGATTTAGAAATTGCTTCGATAAGATGCAGATTGCAAAGCGCTTCAGCTCATCGGAAGCCTCTCTGTCACGAGTTGCGGAAGACGACACTGGACTGACAGTGAATCTGCTCGGCCCGGACGCACCGAGGCGAGTGGATGAAAAGCTACGCGCAGTGGTTGAGGCTCGTCAGCGCGAGGTGCGAATCCAAACAGGCGACCAGCAGA
>Ga0307505_10001179_pt1 | contig 22599 bp, 16 predicted proteins | sample 23_S_MG_FD_202183 | JGI IMG/M metagenome (GOLD analysis project Ga0307505, IMG submission 202183) | Soil microbial communities from Populus trichocarpa stands in riparian zone in the Pacific Northwest, United States - 23_S | ecosystem: Environmental > Terrestrial > Soil > Riparian zone > Trees...
GAACGGGTGATATGAATTCTGCACCGCCGTGGAGGTCGGGCTGTAGCCGGTCGGGAACCAGCCCGGGGGGGCAACGAAGTCGACCGAACCACCCGGGCCTGTGAATCCGAGATAACCCGGCTGCGCAGGGCCGAAGGTCGGGATGCCGAGCGTCTCGCCCGGGTACTGGTACTGCATCAGCACGGTCGTGCGCGCGGTCAACGCCGCACCCGAGGTGTTGATGCCGGTGTTCGGCCCGCCGGGGCCATCGAGCCGCATGTTGCCGACCAGGTTGTAGGTCCACACGTGGCCCCAGCGCAGGTCCTCGCAATGGAAGCTGCCGGTGCGCGGATCGATCAGGTCGGCGCGGGTGCCGTCCTGCCTGAAGATATAGGCTTCGGGGCAGGCCAGATAGTCGCGGTCGCCGCGGGCGAGTTCGTTGGTGTGCGAATAGTCGCCGGCGATCAGGATATGGCCGCGATCGAAGGTCTTGCCGAAGATCGCGTTGAGCCGGTACTGCTCGCCGCCCTCGTCGAACGGCATCGATACGTTGCCGCCGAGCTGAATTCCGTCGGTATCGGTCTTGGTGGTAATGTTGACCACGCCGGCGATGGCGTCCGAGCCGTAAACCGACGAGGCGCCGGTTTTAAGGATCTGGACGTTCTGCGCCAGCGACACGGGCAGCACGTTGAGGTCGAACGAGGAGACCCCGCCGCGGGTGCCGGCCGGGCCGGCGCGGCGGCCGTTGAGCAGCACCAGCGTGCGGTTGGGACCGAGGCCGCGCAAGTCGATGGTCTGCGCGCCGGGGCCGCCGTTGGTCACGAAGTTGGATGAGAGCGCGGCGGTGATCTGGTTCGAACCGGCGGCGATCGGCGAGCTCTGCAGCATCGAGGCAGTGTCAAACTTGCCTTCCCGCATGGCGACCTCGGGTTCGATGACCTGGAGCGGGTCGGGGCTGTTGAAGGCCGTGGTCTGGCCAATCCGCGAGCCGACGACGACGATTACCTGCTCCCCACCGGCGGCTGGGGCTGCGGGCGCTTCTTCTTCGTCGGTGGAGTCGTCCTGAGCCAGGGCCGAAACCGGCGAAAGAGCGATCGCGACGCTCGCGGCGGTGGTCAGCGCCGTCGCGCTGAGAAATTTATGCTTGGTCATGTGCAGCCCCGTATCGATAGTTCCCGTTGGAACTATTGGCCCATCCGCGCTCGGTCCCGCAAGCCCTATCACCACTTTGGCCACAGGGTGAGGAGTCTTGGCCACAGCCACTCCAGGCAGAGCCACCGCGCCTTGTCGCGGCCATATCCTATTGCCCATACCCATTGCATCGCTTGCGCGTGGCTAATAGCTGACGGCGCATGGTCTTGTCTCCCGTTGCCCTGGTCCTGCTCGGCCTGCTGCTGGCCGGCTGGACGTTCGGCGCGGTGTGGCTGGTGCTGGCGGCGCAGCGCCGCGCCCGCCAGGCGCGCACCGCGCGCAGCACGGCGCGGCGGCTGACGCGGATGATCGACGATTCCCCGGCGGTGCCGCTGCTGGTCAGGGCCGATGGCAAGATCGAAGGGCCCGAGCGGCTCGCCGGCTGGCTCGGGCTCGACCGGCTGCCCGGCTTTATCAGCGAGCTCGCCGCGGCCGAGGCGGGCCTTGCCGCCGACGACCTCGAACAGTTGCGCGAAGCGGTCCGCAAGACGCAGAAGACCGCGGCGCCGTTCGGCATGGTCGTGACCCCGCGCGGCTCGGGCAAGAGCCTGGCCATCCGCGGTCATCTCGCCGATCCGGCGGTGGCTCCGGGCGGCGCGGCGCTGGTGTGGTGGTTCGACTTTTCCGAAAGCCAGGGCGAGCTGGCCCGGCTGCGTGCCGAGACCGCGCGGGCGCGTAACGATTTCGCCGCGCTCGTGGGCCTGATCGAGGCGGCGCCGACGCCGATGTGGTTCCGCGGCCCGGACATGCAGCTACGGCTGGTCAACACCGCCTATGTCGTGGCGGTCGGCGCCGCCAGCGCGGACGATGCGGTCAAGCTGCAGGTCGAGCTGATCGAGGCGGTCGACGGGCTGACGGCGGCGCAAGTGGCGCAACAGGCGCGCGACAAGGACCTGCCGGTCGAACGCATCGTTCAGGCCACCGTCGGCAGCCAGCGCCGCACGCTCAAGGTCAGCGACCTGCCGCTCGGCAAGGAAGGCGTCGCCGGCTACGCGATCGACATCGAGGAGATGGAGGAGCAGGCGCGCCAGTTCCGCGCCTTCCGCGAGGCGCAGCGCTCGATGCTCGACCAGCTTTCGATCGGGGTGGCGCAGTTCGACGTCGATCGGCGGCTGACCTTTTCCAACCAGCCGTTCCAGCGGCTGTTCGCACTGCCGCCGTCGGCGCGGCTCGACCCGCTCGAGTTCGATCGCTTCCTCGACATGGCCCGCGATGCCGGGCGGCTGCCCGAGGCGCGCGACTTTCCCGCCTGGCGGCGCGAACTCGGCGCGTGGTTCAATGCCGGCGCGCCGAGCGAGGACGCCTGGACGCTGCGCGACGGCACCCACCTGAGGGTCGTCGCCCAGCCGATGCCCGACGGCGGCATGGTGCTGATCGCCGAGGACCGCTCCGAACAGCTCGCCCTCTCCGCCGTGCGCGACACGCTGTTGCGGACCCGCACCGCGACCTTCGACAGCCTGTTCGAATCGCTCGCCGTGTTCGCGCCCGACGGACGGATGCAGCTGTGGAACCGACGCTTCCCTGAAATCTGGGGCCTGCCCGAGGAATGGCTCGACGAGCACCCGCGGATCGAGGAGCTGCTCGAGCGCATCGGCGCCAAGCTGGCGCGGCCGGCGCAGCGCAATGCGATCGGCGAGGTCGTGCGCGCGGCAACGCTCGACCGCAAGCAGCGCGGCGGGCAGGTGACGCTGGCCGACGGCCGCACGCTCGAGTTCGCCGGTGTGCCGCTGCCCGACGGCAACGGCCTGCTCACCGTGCTCGACGTCACCGACAGCAAGAAGGCCGAGGACGCCCTGCGCGAACGCAACACCGCGCTCGAGGAAGCCGACGCGGTCAAGACCCGCTTCCTCGCCAACATGAGCTATGAGTTCCGCACCCCGCTGACCTCGATCGGCGGCTTCGCCGAGCTGCTGCAGGGCGGCGTGGCCGGCGAGCTCACCGACCAGGCGCAGGACTACGTTGCTGCGATCATCGCCTCGGTCGAGCGGCTGTCGCAGCAGATCGAGAGCGTCCTCGACCTGACCCAGAGCGAGGCCGGGCTGCTGCCGATCGCGACCGAGGAGGTCGAGCTGCTGCCGTTCGTGACGCAAGTGGTGCGCGAGCGCGAGGAGACGATCGAGGCGAAAGGCCTCGCGCTCGACCTGCGCGGCGACCGCACCGCGGGCAAGATCATGGCCGACACCCGCCAGCTCGGCCGTGCGCTCGGCAACATCCTCGACAACGCTATCACCGCCACCCCGCCTAAGGGTCGCATCCTGGTGGCGCTGTCGCGCCGCAAGCAGGGAGCGCGGATCGTGGTCTCGGACAACGGCGAGGGAATGAAGCCGAGCGAGCTGGCGCGCGCGCTCGATGGCTACCTGGTCGGGACCGACGGCAAGCCCGAGGGTCGCCGGGGTCTCGGCCTGCCGCTCGCCCGCCAATTGATCGAGGCCCACGGCGGGCGGCTCAACATTGCTTCCGAGAAAGGCGCCGGCACCACCGCCACGATCGATCTTCCATGAGTCTTTGGCGATGATTGTCGAATTGTCCGACCTGGCAGCGATGGCGGCCTTCGGCGCGCGCATCGCTCAACGGTTGCGGCCGGGCGATGTGGTCGCCTTGTCGGGCGGCCTGGGCGTGGGCAAGACCACGCTCGCCCGCGCCATTATCGCCGCGCTCGGGCACCAGGGCGAAGTCCCCTCGCCGACCTTCACCATCGTCGAGACTTACGGCCCTCCGGCGCTGCGCCTGGCACTGGTTCATGCCGATTTCTTCCGTCTCGAGCGACCGGCGGAAGCCGACGAGCTGGGGCTCGACGAGTATCGCGAAGACGCGGCGCTGATCGCCGAATGGCCCGAGAACGCCGGCGGCTTCGCCACCGAGCCAGGGTGCCTGGCCATCGCGCTGGAAATTGCGGGAAGCGGGCGCAGGGCGATTGTCGAACCGGGAACCGATTGGCTAGGGCGCCTGCCATGACTGGGTCGCTGCCCGCGGGCTTGGACGAATTCCTAGACGAAGCCGGCTGGGGCGGATCGCTGGTCGAGCCGCTGGTCGGCGATGCCAGCTTCCGCCGCTATTTTCGGGTCCGCGATGGCGGGCGCAGCGCGATGCTGATGGATGCGCCCCCGCCGCATGAGGATCCCGCAGAGTTCCTCCGCGTCGGCAAGTGGCTGATCGCCCACGGCCTGCGCGCACCGGCGATTCATGCCGAGGACGTTGAGCGCGGGCTAGTGCTGATCGAAGACTTCGGCGCCGACCGGATGCGCGATTGGCTCGACGACAACCCCGATGGCGAGGAGGCGGTCTATAGCCACGCGGTCGATGCGCTCGTCGCGCTCCACGCCTGTCCGCCGGGGCCGTTTAATCTTTACGATATGGCGCATTACCAGCGCGAGGCCGGGCTGTTCGTCGAATGGTTCTGCCCACTGCAGGGGCTGAAAGTCGATGCAGGTGGATGGACCGCGGCGTGGGAGGCGGCGCTGACGCCGATGATGCCGCGCCAGAACCCGGGCGTCACCGTGCTGCGCGACTACCATGCCGAGAACATCATGCTGCTGCCGGACGGCGCGCAGGGCCTGATCGATTTCCAGGACGCGCTGGTCGGCCACCGCGCCTACGACCTGGTCTCACTGCTGCAGGACGCGCGGCGCGATGTTTCGCCCGAGCTCGAGCGGGCGATGCTCGACCGCTATCGGGCGCAAGTCGAAGCCGAACCCGATTTCGAGGCGGACTACGCCCGGCTCGGGGCGCAGCGCAACGCCAAGATCGTCGGCATCTTCGCCCGGCTGTGGAAGCGCGCCGGCAAGCCGCGTTACCTGGCGATGATCCCGCGCGTGTGGCAGGCGATGGAGCGCGATTTGCAGCATCCTGCACTCGGACCAGTCGCGGCGTGGTTCGATGCCAACGTGCCTCGGGAAATCCGCGACAACGGCGGCGGGGAGCTGCAATGACCGCGCTCGCTTCCGACACCGCGATGGTGCTCGCCGCCGGGCTCGGAACGCGGATGCGGCCACTGACCGACGCTATGCCCAAGCCGCTGGTGCCGGTTGCCGGCAAGCCGCTGATCGACCATGCGCTCGACCGGCTGGCCGAGGCGGGCATCAAGCGCGCGGTGGTCAACGTGCATCATTTTCCCGACTTGCTCGAAGCCCATGTGAAGGACCGGACGGCGCCCCGGGTGACGATCTCGGACGAACGCGCGCTGCTGCTCGAAACCGGCGGCGGGATGGTCCACGCGGCCTGCCTGCTGCCAGATCCGTTCTTCTGCGTGAACAGCGACAACATCTGGCTCGACGGGCCGACCGATGCGTTTCGCGAGCTGTCGGCGGCCTGGGACGCAAGCCGGATGGACGCGCTGTTGCTGCTGGTTTCGCACACCCGCGCGCGCAATTTCCGCGGCAAGGGCGATTTCCAGATGAGCGCTGGCGGCAAGCTGGCGCGGCGCCGCTCGGGCCGCATTGCGCCGTTCGTGTTCACCGGAATCCAGCTCGTTTCCAAGCGTTTGCTGCGCGATGCACCCGCTGGGCCGTTTTCGACCAACCTGCTGTGGAGCCGGGCGATCGAGGAAGGGCGGCTCTACGGCAGCGCCTATACCGGCGAATGGTTCGAGGTCGGTAATCCGCAGGCGATCGCCCCGACCGAGGCGGCGCTGGCCGGTGGCTGAAAGAGCTGCACCGAACGTCTACTCGATCGCCGCGCATCGCGGTTTCGCCGATGCGCTGGTGGCGGGTCTGGTGCCGCGCTACGCCGATCCGGAATTCGGCCTTGCGAAGTTGACACTGCTGCTGCCGAGCGGACGCGCGGTGCGGACCCTGACCGAGGCCTTCATCCGCCATTCCGGCTCCAATGATCTTGGGGGCTTGCTGATGCCGCGCATGGCGGTGGTCGGCGATCTCGACCTCGACGAGACGCTGGGTCCGCTGCTCGATCCGCTGGGGACGGGCGACATTCCGCCGGCCGCCGATCCCACCCGCCGCTGGCTGCGGCTGGCCGATTTCATCAAGGAAGATCGGCCTGACCTCAAGGGCAGCGCGTTGTTGCGCCTGGCGTTCGAAATGGGCCGGACCATGGACCGGCTGCTGGTCGAAGATATCGGTCCCGAGGAACTGACGCAGGACCGCGTGCTCGATCTGCTGGGTGACCTGTCCGGGCATTGGACCAATAGCCTCAGGCTGTTCGCCCGCGTGCAGGCTCGCTGGTTCGACGAGCTCACCGCGCGCGGCGAGGTCGATCCGGCCGACCGCCGCAACAAGCTGTTCCGCCATGCGGCCAAGCGCTGGCGGGCCGAGCCACCGGAAACGCCGATCGTCGCGGCGGGCGTGACCAGCGCGGCAAAGGGCGTCGCCACGCTGCTGCGCACGGTCGCGCGGCTGCCGCAAGGCGCGGTGGTGCTGCCCGATCTCGACTTGTCGATGAGCCGCGAGGTGTGGGACGAGTTGGGCCAAGCCGGCGCGCCCGACGCCGATTCACCACTGGCGCGCGGCGATGCGGTGACGCACCCGCAATACCACCTCAAGCTGCTGCTCAACCGCATGGGTGTGAACCGCGACGAAGTGCAGCCGTGGCACCGTGCGGGGCTCGGCAAGGGGCCTCCCGAGCGCAGCCACGCGATCTCGAGCCTGTTCCTGCCGCCCGAAGCGAGCAAGGCCTGGGCCGGGCTGCCGGCCGATAAACGCAGCCTCGCCGCGGTGCGGCTGATGGAGACGGGAAACCCAGAGGAGGAGGCGCAGGCCATCGCCCTGCTGGTGCGCCAGGCGCTCGACGAGCCGGAAAAGCGCATCGCGGTGATCACCCCCGACCGCGGTTTGGCCGCGCGGATCGTCCAGCACTTGCACCGCTGGAACATCGAAGCCGACGATTCCGCCGGGCGGCCGCTCGCGCAGACCACCGCCGGGCGGCTCCTGCTGCTGCTGGCGGAGGTTGGCGCCGAAAAGGCCGCGCCGGTGCCGCTTGTGGCTCTGCTCGAGCATCCGCTGGTGCGTGCGGGGGAAGGGCGCCCCGACTGGCTCGACGCGGCCCGCGCGATGGAGCTGAAGCTGAGGGGGCCTCGGTTGGCGCCGGGCCTCGAACCTCTGAGAGAAAAGGTGCCGGCGGAGTGGTGGACCGGCGTCGAAGCCATGCTGATGCCACTCCTGCACGAAGGTGAAGCTCCGCTCGCCGAGCAGCTCGACCGCCTCGCGGCCGCGGGCGAGGCGTTGTGCGGCGATGCCTTGTGGGCGCAGGCCGATGGCCGCTCGCTGGCGGCGTTCGTCGAGGAGTTGCGCTTGCAGGCGCGCGAGGTCGGCACCGTGCTCGATCCGGGCGAATTGCCCGCAGTATTGCGCGAGGCGATGGACCGGGTCGCGGTACGTCCGCCGTGGGGCGGCCATCCGCGCGTGGCGCTTTATGGCTTGCTCGAATCGCGCATGACCCGCGCCGACCTGGTGATCTGCGCCGGTCTCAACGAGGGCGTGTGGCCGGCGACTCCCGCCACCGACCCGCTGCTCGCGCCCGCCGTGTTACGCGCGCTCGGGGTGCCCGGCGCGGACTTCCGCATCGGCCTCGCCGCGCACGATCTGGCGGGAGCCCTTGGGGCGCCCGAAGTCGTGCTCAGCCGGGCGCGGCGCGATGCCGGCGGCCCGGCCATCGCCAGCCGTTTCTGGCTGAGGGTGCAGGCGCTGCTGGGTGAGGACCTGCTGCCGCGTCACATCGAGAGCGATGCCGTCGAACTGGCCCGCGCGCTGAACGAGCCCCCGGCTGTTCCGCCGCACGCGCAGCCCCAACCGCGCCCCTCTGCCGAGCAGCGCAAGGTCCGTGTCAGCGTCACCGCGCTCGACCGGCTGCGGTCGGACCCGTTCCAGTTCTACGCCGGCTCGATCCTGCGGCTAAAGGAACTCGAGGCGCTCGATGCCGAGCCGTCGCCCGCCAAGCGTGGCGAGTTGGCTCACGAAATTCTCGAAATTTGGCACAAGACCGGACGGCCGCTGGCGGAGATCGCGGGCGAGGTTCTGCACCGGATGAACGCCCACCCTCTGATGCGCGCGCTGTGGCGGCCGCGACTGCTGAAGGCGCTCGAATGGGCCGAGGCGCGCCTCGCTGCAGAGCCCGAACGCGTGCCCACGGTTGTCGAGGATTGGGGGAGCATGCACGTGCGCGGGGTCGAGGTGTTCGGCAAGGCCGACCGCATCGACCTGCTACCCGACGGCACGCTCGCGATCGTCGACTACAAGACCGGCTCACCGCCGGGCGGGCGCGAGGTCGAGGCGGGCTTCGCTCTGCAGCTCGGCACGCTCGGCCTGATGGCGCGGGCCGGGGCCTTCGCCAAGGCGCAAGGCGAGCCGGTGCGCTTCGAGTATTGGTCGCTCGGCTCCAGCAAGACCAGCGAGACCGGGTTCGGCTATGTCGCCACGCCGATCCTCGAAGGCAGCAAGCGCTCGGGCATTCCGGTCGAACAATTCCTATCGCGAGCCGAGTTCTTCCTCAACGACGCGCTCGACCGCTGGATTCTCGGCGACACACCGTTCACCGCGCGGCTCAACCCGGACGCGCCCGGCTATTCCACTTACGACCAGCTGATGCGGCTCGACGAGTGGCTGGGGCGCGAGGAATGAGTCGCGTTCACCCCCTCAAGGACCAGCAGAAGCTGGCGGTCGATCCGCGCGACAGCGTGTGGCTGTCGGCCTCGGCGGGGACGGGCAAGACGCAAGTCCTGTCCGCTCGCGTGCTGCGGCTGCTGCTGCGCCCGGACGTGAGCCCCGAGCAGATCCTGTGTCTGACTTTCACCAAGGCCGGTGCCGCCGAGATGGCCGAACGGGTCCATGCGGTGCTGGCGAGTTGGGTGCGCAAGAAGAGCGAGGACCTGGCGGCGGACCTGATCGCCATCGGCGCCGAGCCGACTCCCGAAGTGCAGGCCCGTGCCCGCACGCGCTTTGCCAGCGTGCTCGACTGCCCGGGCGGCGGCCTTCGCATCGACACCATCCATGCCTTCGCCCAGTGGTTGCTGGCGGCGTTCCCCGAGGAAGCGGGCCTGATCCCTGGCACCCGACCGATGGAAGACCGCGACCGCGAACTGCTGGCGCACAAGGTGCTCGCCGAGCTGGTGGTCGACTGGGAGCAGCGTGGCGAGGCCGAGCCCGTCGCTGCGCTCGAAATGCTCAGCCTGCGGATGGGCGCCGACAAGGCGCGCGGCTGGCTCACGCGCTGCGCCGCGGCGCGCGAGGCGTGGCTGGGGTCGGGCGGCTGGCAGGAGCCGATGGGCGAGCGCGTACGGCAATTGCTCGGCCTGCCGGCGGATGCCGGGCCGGATTTGCTCGCCGAGCTGTGTAGCGATGCCGCTTTCGACACCTTGTCGCTGCGCCGTTGCATGGCGGTAAATGCAGCCTGGTCGGCGAAAACGGGGCAGGGCAACGCCGAGCGGATCGCTTCGTGGCTGGCGGGCGATCCGGATGCGCGGGCGGAAGCGATCGCTGACCTGTTCGATGTCATTTTCACCAAGGCAGGCGAATTGCGAGCCGCGGCCTCGCAGGAAAAGATCGATCCAACTTACCGGGCGGATGTCGAGCGCGTTGCGATGTCCATCGGCGCAGTGATGGAATGCAAGGCCCAGTTGAACCTGGTGGAACTGCTCACCCTGGCACTTTCGGTCGGCCGCCGCTTCGCCCTGGCCTGGGACGAGGCCAAGCAGCGCGAGGGGCTCGTGGACTTCGACGACCTGATTCGCCGCGCCGCCGCGCTGCTGCGCACCGACGATATCGGGCCTTGGATACGCTACAAGCTCGACCGGCGCTTCGATCACGTGCTGGTCGACGAGGCGCAGGATACCAATCCGGCGCAATGGTCGATCATCCGTGCACTGACCGGGGACTTCTTCACCGGCCTCGGCCAGCGAGACGGCAAGCTGCGGACGCTGTTCGTGGTCGGCGACTACAAGCAGGCGATCTTCCGCTTCCAGGGCACTAGCCCCGAGCATTTCCGCACCGCGCGCGAGCTGTTCGCGGCCGAGATGGCGGCAGCCGCGCGCAATGCCGATGCTCTGCGCGACGGCACCAGCGCGCGCGAGCTGGTCGAGCTGGGTCTCGGCCGGTCGTACCGCAGCTCCCAGCCGGTGCTCGATTTCGTCGACAAGGCAATCGAGGCAGTCGGACCAGCGAGCTTCGGGCTCGATCACTCGCCGGAGCGCCACATCGGCGATGTGCGCCCGGGGCTCGTCACCGTATGGAATCCGATCCGCTCGCGCCCCGACGACGAGGATGCTGGTGAGCTTGGGGGCGAGGGGCCGGAAACCTGGCTGTCCGAGCCCGAGCGGCGCATGGCCGACCGGATCGCGGACCAGATCAAGGCCATGATCGGCCATTTCCCCCTGGCCAAGTACGGCCGCAATGCCGGGCCGGGCGATTTCACGGTCCTGGTGAGGAAACGCCGCGAACTGGCGGGCTTGATCGTGGCGCGGCTCTATGCGGCGGGCGTGCCGGTGGCCGGCGTCGACCGGTTGCGGCTCGGCGCGCCGCTGGCGGTCAGGGACCTGATGGCGGCACTGCGCTTCGCCGCGCAGCCGCTCGACGACCTGAGCCTCGCCAACCTGCTGGTCTCGCCGCTGGTCGGGTGGAGCCAGGAACAACTTCTCGAACATGGCTACCGGCCGCCCAAGGTCACGCTGTGGGATCACCTGCACCGTTCCGGCCATCCGGACGTGGCGATGCTGCTGGACTTGTTGCGCCGCGCCGACTTCGAGCCGCCGCAGGCGCTGTTGCACTGGCTGCTGGTCGGGCCGTGGGACGGGCGCCGCAAGCTGGTGGCGCGGCTCGGGCGCGAGGCCAACGATCCGATCGACGAGCTGCTCAATGCGGCGCTGGCGTTCTCGGCCTCCAGCACCCCGAGCCTGCAGGGTTTCATCCGCTGGTTCGATGCCGGTGAGGGCGAGCTGAAGCGCGAGGCGGGGGCGAGCGAGAACCTGGTGCGGGTGATGACGGTCCACGGCGCCAAGGGGCTCCAGGCGCCGATCGTGATCCTGGCCGACGCCACCGGCAACCCCGACAGTTCGCCGACGCGCGGGCTGACGCTCAGCGACGGCGAGCGCGAAATGCCGCTGCCCGACCTGAGCAAGGACCAAAAGGTCGGCCGCATCGCCGAGGCCGAGGGGATCGCCAAACGCGAGGAGCGCGAGGAGCACTGGCGGCTGCTCTACGTCGCCATGACCCGCGCGGAGGAAGCGCTGTTCATCGGCGGTGCGCTCGGCAAGCGCGAGACCGAGCCGGCTGCCGATAGCTGGTATGCGCGGCTTGCACCGCTGATGCCCGACGATGCTTTGGCCGACGAGGTGTGGGGCGAACGGCACGAATGGGGTGCGGCTGCCGCCCCTGCCGCGAAGCGGACGCCAGTGCCGCCGCACACCGTGCCGGAGCTTCCCGACTGGGTGCTGCGCCCGATCGGCCCGGAGCCGCGCCCGCCGCGTCCGCTGGCGCCCTCGTCGGCGGGCGAGGAGCAGGGCGCCGATCCACCTTTGCCGCCCGGTGTGATGGCCGAGGCGGCGCAGCGCGGCGTGCTGATCCATCGCCTGCTCGAACGCCTGCCCGATGTTGCGGCTGGCGAGCGCGATGCCGCAGCGCGTGCCTGGCTCGCCCGCAATGCCGGGAGGCTGAGCGAGGAAGAGCGCGCGGATCTCTATGCGCAAACGCTTGGCGTAATCGAGCATCCGCATTGGGCCGAGCTGTTCGGGCCAGCGGCACTGGCCGAGGTGCCGCTCGCCGCGACGGTCGGCGGCCAGGTCATCGCCGGCACGGCGGATCGCCTGCTGGTCGAGCGCACCCGCGTGCTGGTGGCCGATTTCAAGACCGCGCGCCGTCCTCCCGCCTCGCTGGACGAAGTGCCGGTCTCGACGCTGCGCCAGATGGCCGCCTATGCCGCGGCGCTGGCGGCGATCTATCCGGATCGCACGATCGAGGCGGCGGTGCTCTACACCCAGACGCCGCTGTTGATTGCGATCCCGGCGGAATTGCTCGCGGCGCACAAACCGGGCTTGATGGCGGGGCAGGAAAGCTTGGGCGCCTGAGCCGTTGCCACAGGGCAATCGCCACCTAGATTTGCTGCACAAAAGCTTAGGAGCTCCCGATATGGCCACCAAGACCGTCACCGATGCCAGTTTCCAGGCCGACGTCCTCGATTCCGCGACGCCGGTTCTGGTCGATTTCTGGGCCGAGTGGTGCGGCCCGTGCAAGCAGATCGGCCCCGCGCTCGAGGAAATCAGCGACGAACTGGCCGGCCAGGTGACGATCGCCAAGATGGACATCATGGAGAACCCCGAAGTGCCGGGGCGGATCGGCGTGCAGTCGATTCCCTACCTGGTGCTGTTCAAGGGCGGCGAGCCGGTCGCCAACCTGCTCGGCGCGCGGCCCAAGAGCCAGCTCAAGGGCTGGCTGGAGGGCGAGCTTTAGGCCACGCTGGGCTGGTAACCGGCGCGAACCAGCCGCTCGGCGAATTCATCGAACAACGCGCGACTTGCCGCGCCGATCATGCCCTTGCGGCCATCGTCGACGCGATAGGCGGTTCCGTCCGGCCGCGCCGCGACGCCGCCGGCCTCGTTGAGGAACAGGCAGCCGACGGCGTGGTCCCAGGGCAGAGTGCGCTCGTAAATCGCCAGATCGTGCTCGCCGAATGCCGTCAGCGGATACTCCTGGGCGGCGCAGCCGGGAGCTTGCACGAGTTCGTAATGCGGAGCGATCTCAGCCTCGAACACCGCGCGTTGATCGGGCGACATGTAGCGCTTCATCGCCGACAAGGTCGGAATGGCCCGGCCGCTCGATCGTGCGGTGATCCGCTCGCCGTTGCGGAAGGCGCCCTTGCCCTGGTGCGCGACGAGAAATCGATCGCTCAGCGGGTCGTAAATCCATCCGGTGTGAGCCATGCCGCCGGACGCCATCGCGATCAGGATGCCAAAAGTTCCTTCCCCGGAAGCGAAGTTGGTGGTCCCGTCTATCGGATCGACAATCCAGCAGTCACCGGAAAGCCAATCGAGCACGGACGGGTCCGCGTGAGCCGCTTCTTCGCCGACCACGGGGATGTCGGCGATCTTCGCCAGCCCTTCGGTCAACATATCCTCGGCGAGCCGATCGGCAACGGTGACAATATCGTCGGCCGCCTTGGCTTCGATCTGATGCGCCGCGAGCTTCTGGTAATAGGGCAGGATCGCCTTGGCCGAGACCTCGCGCAGGAGCGCGTGCATCGATTCGTGCAGCGCCGCTGGGCTCAAGAACGATAATCCGCGTTGATCGCGATGTAGCCATGGGTCAGGTCGCAGGTCCACACCGTGGCGTGGCCGTTGCCGAGGCCGAGATCGATCTCGATGCCGATCTCGCGGCCCTTGAGGTGCGCGGCGACGGGCGCTTCGTCGTAGTCGGCCAGCGGCAGGCCTTCGCGCGCGGCCCATACCCCACCGAAGCCGATCGACAGCTTGTCGCGGTCGGCCGGCTCACCCGCCTTGCCGACGGCCATGACCACGCGGCCCCAGTTGGCGTCCTCGCCGGCGATGGCGGTCTTGACCAACGGCGAGTTGGCGACCGCGAGGCCGATTTTTCGCGCACTGTCGTCCGACACGGCGCCGCTGACGCGCACTTCGATGAATTTCTGCGCCCCTTCGCCGTCGCGCACCACCAGCAGCGCGAGCTGGCGGCAGACGTCGTGCAGGGCCGCGGCGAAGGCATCGGCGCCGGCATCGTCGAACGAGGCAAGCGGGGCATTGCCGGCCTGGCCGGTCGCAAACGCGAGCACGGTGTCGCTGGTCGAGGTGTCGCTGTCGACGGTGATGCACGAGAAGGTGCTGGCGTTGGCCGCCGTGAGGCAGGCCTGCAAAAAGCCCGGTTCGACCGCCGTGTCGGTGAACACGTAGCCCAGCATCGTTGCCATGTCGGGGGCGATCATGCCCGAGCCCTTGATGATTCCGGCCAGCGTGATCGTGCGCCCATCCAAGATAGCGGTAGCCAAGGCGCCTTTCGGGAAAGTGTCGGTTGTTCCGATAGTTATCGCGGCTTCTTCCCATGAACACGCAGGAGCCTGCAGGACTGCCGCCACGCCGTCCCGGGCCTTGTCCTTGGGCAGCGGCACCCCGATTACACCCGTGGAGGAGACGAAAACCTCGCTCGGTTCGCAGCCGAGGTGGTGGGCGACCTGGGCCATGATCTGTTCGACCGCCTCACGCCCGCGATAGCCGGTGAAGGCGTTCGAATTGCCGGCGTTGACCACCAGCGCCCGCGCCCGGCCGAGCCTGGCCTGCTCGCGTCCCAGCTCGACCTCGCTCGAACAACACACGTTCTTGGTGAACAGGCCTGCCGCGGCGGTCCCCTCGGCCAGCTCGACGTAAGTCAGGTCGCAGCGGTCCCATTCCTTGTACCGCGCCCGCGCCACGCGCAGCTGGACCCCGGCGATCGGCGGGATCGCGGGGAAGGGCAGCGCCAGCGGAGAGCGTTCGAGGTCCATGGCCGTCGGCGCATAGGGCCTCGCGCCACGGGCCACAATCGGGTCCCGGGGATTTACAGCCCGCAAGGCTTGGGTAATCCTTGCGGCATGCGCCTCTCCGTCCTGCCCGCCCTGGTCGCTCTGTTGCTTGCGACGTCCGCCGTGGGACAGTTCGTGCCCGGAAAAAACATCACCGCGCGGGCCCAGGTTTCAGGCCCGGTGCCCGCCAACGATCCGGGCACTTGGGTTCGAACCGAGGACTACCCGGACTGGGCTATCGAGCACGACACCACCGGCCGGGTCGGCCTGAGAGTCGAAGTAGATTTGGATGGCCGCGCGACGCGGTGCGACATTACCCGCAGCAGCGGCGTGGCCGATCTCGACACGATCGCCTGCAAGAAGGTCGTCGAGCGGGCGCGCTTCGTCCCGGCTCGCGACGAGGTCGGCAAGCCGGTTGCCGGCACTTGGGCCACCACCGTGAACTGGCAGATTCCGGACGACGATTACGAATATGATGAGAATGATGAGGGATCGAATGTCGCCCCGCAGCCCGGCTACCTGGTCATCACGATGGTCGTCGAAGCCGACGGCACGGTTTCGGACTGCACGGTGGAGCGCGCCGAGGGTGAGGCTGCCCGGATGTTCCCAAACTCATGTCCCTATGGCCGTCAGGTCGAGCCGATCCTGGACGTGGACGGCAATCCGCAGCGCACGCGAATCCGGATGATGTTCCGCCTCGTGCATGAGCCGCTGCCGGACTGAGCGGGCGAGACAAATTCTCGTCGCAGTCGCTGGACGGGGGACGGTGCAGTCGCTATCTACGCTGCGATGCTTCGCAAGTTGCTCGCCCTGCTCGTGCTCGTCACCGGCCTCGCCGCCGCGGGAACGCCCGCGCAGGCGCGGATCTTCGATGTCGAGAGCGTGCGTTCGGTCGATGCGTCGTATGCCTGCACCGCGCAGGCCAGCACACGCGAAGAGCGCAACGCGGTGAGCAGGGACCGCGACGAGGCCCCGGCGAAGTCGTGCCCGCGTCCGCCCAAGATTGTCGTCGTCGTCCCCACGGTGATGCTGCAGGTCGACCGCGCGCGCGAATAGCGCGCCGACCCTCCTCCCAGTCCGCCTGCCCGGCCGCGCCTCCGCGCGGCCTCATTCGCATATCCAGTCAGGAATCGCCCCATGATCGGCGCCATCGCCAAGGCCGTGTTCGGCTCCGCCAATGACCGCTACGTCAAGTCGCTCGACAAGATCGTTGCGCATATCAACGCGCTCGAGCCCACGCTCGAGAGCTTCTCCGACGAGGAGCTCAAGGCCCAGACCGGCAAGTTCCGCGAGCAGCTCGCCGAAGGCAAGACGCTCGACGATATCCTGCCCGAGGCTTTCGCCACCGTGCGCGAGGCATCGAAGCGCGCGCTCGGCATGCGCCATTTCGATGTCCAGCTGATTGGCGGTATCGTCCTCCACCGCGGCGAGATCGCCGAGATGAAGACCGGCGAGGGCAAGACGCTCGTCGCGACGCTGGCGGTCTATCTGAACGCCATCGAGGGCAAGGGCGTCCACGTCGTCACCGTCAACGATTACCTCGCTCGTCGCGACGCCGACTGGATGGGGCAGATCTACGGCTTCCTCGGCATGACCGTTGGCGTGATCGTGCCCAACCTGCCCGAACACGCGCGGCGCGAAGCCTATGCCGCCGACATCACCTATGGCACCAACAACGAGTTCGGCTTCGACTACCTGCGCGACAACATGAAGCAGGAGCGCGCCCAGCAGGTCCACCGCCCGTTCAATTTCGCCATCGTCGACGAGGTCGATTCGATCCTGATCGACGAGGCTCGTACCCCACTGATCATTTCCGGCCCGACCGAGGACAAGTCCGAGCTCTACATGACGCTCGACACGCTGGTGAAGACGCTGCCCGCCGAGCTCTACGAGACCGACGAGAAGTCCAAGAGTGTCTCGCTGACGGAAGAAGGCATCGAGCACGTCGAACAGACGCTGATCGCCGACGGGGTCATCGCCACCGACAATCTCTATGACGTCGAGAACACCCTGGTGGTGCATCACCTCGACCAGGCGTTGCGCGGCAACGTGATGTTCAAGCGCGACATCGATTACATCGTCAAGGACGACAAGATCGTCATCATCGACGAGTTCACCGGGCGGATGATGGAAGGCCGCCGCTGGTCGAACGGGCTGCACCAGGCGGTCGAGGCCAAGGAAGGGGTCCGGATCGAGCCCGAAAACCAGACGATGGCGACGATCACTTTCCAGAACTACTTCCGGATGTATCCCAAGCTCGCCGGCATGACCGGCACGGCCTCGACCGAGGCGGCGGAGTTCTGGGACATCTACAAGCTCAACGTGGTCGAAATTCCCACTAACGTGGCGGTCACCCGGATCGACGAGGAAGACGAGTTCTACAAGAACACCGCCGACAAGTTCCAGGCGATCGCCAAGTCGATCAAGGAAAAGCAGGTGCTCGGCCAGCCGGTGCTGGTGGGCACCGTTTCGATCGAGAAATCCGAGTTGCTGTCGAGCTACCTCGAGAAGGAGCAGGTCAAGCACAACGTGCTAAATGCCCGCTTCCACGAGCAGGAAGCGCACATCGTCGCCCAGGCCGGCCGGCTCGGCGCGGTGACCATCGCCACCAACATGGCCGGCCGCGGCACCGACATCCAGTTGGGCGGCAACTTCGAGTTCCGTATCGCGGATGAGCTCAAGGACCTCGAAGACGGGCCCAAGAAGCAGCTCGAAACCGACCGCATCAGGGCCGAAGTCGCCGCCGAGCGCGACAAGGTGCTCGAAGCGGGCGGGCTGTTCGTACTCGGCACCGAGCGACACGAGAGCCGTCGCATCGATAACCAGCTGCGCGGTCGCTCGGGCCGCCAGGGCGATCCGGGCCTCTCTCGCTTCTACCTGTGCCTCGAGGACGACCTGCTGCGCATTTTCGGACCCGACACGCTGTTTTCAAAGATGATGAATTCGAACCTCGCCGACGGCGAGGCGATCGGCTCCAAGTGGCTGTCGAAGGCCATCGAGACCGCGCAGAAGAAGGTCGAGGCGCGAAACTACGAGGTTCGCAAGCAGGTCGTCGAATACGACAACGTGATGAACGACCAGCGCAAGGTGATCTACGAGCAGCGCTCCGAAGTCATGGACGCCGACGCGGTCGATGACGTCGTCACCGACATGCGGGTCGATGCGGTCAATTCGATCGTCGGCACCTTTTGCCCGCCGGGCTCTTATCCCGAGCAATGGGACATTGCCGGCCTCAAGGCCAAGATCGACCAAGTGCTCGGCATCGACGCGCCGTTCGATGCGTGGATGGAAGAAGAGGCCATCGAGCCCGAAGTGTTCGAGGAACGGCTGGTCGCCATCGCCGAAGAGACGATGGCCGCCCGCATCGGCGAGGTAGGAGAGGAAAGCTGGCGGCTGGTTGAGAAGAGCATCCTGCTCGACCGCCTTGACCACCACTGGAAAGAGCATCTCGCCACGCTGGATGCGCTGCGCCAGGTCGTGGGCCTGCGCGCCCATGCGCAGAAGCAGCCGATCAACGAGTACAAGCAGGAGGCGTTCGGCCTGTTCGAAACCATGCTCGAATCGATCCGCGAGGACGTGACCCAGGTGCTGATGACCGCGCGGTTCACCGTGCCATCGCGCGCGCCGGCGATGGAGCTGCCCGAGCTGCCCGATTTCCTCACCGGGCACATCGATCCGTTCTTCGGTGGCGATGACGCCCAGGCCATCGGTCAGCCGGCCGGGACCGAAGCGATCCTGCGCGCGCTGGCGGCGAGCCCGATGGCGCCGGGGACTGAGGGCGCAGGGAGTGAGGCCGACCGCTATGCGGGAATGGAAGTGAGCCGCAACGCCCCATGCCCGTGCGGCTCGGGGAGCAAGTACAAGCACTGTCACGGCGCGGCTTAGGTCGGAGACCCTCACCCTCCCATTGCTGCGCGATGGGCCCCTCCCTCTCCCGGCGGGAGAGGGAAAGAGCGCCAAAGGCGCGAAAGGGTGAGGGTCAGCCGCTTGCCCCCATCGTAACACCCGTTAGGATTATCCCCCGAAGGGGAGCGCATGTATGCGGATCACGCGGCTCGATTTGCCTCGCTGCAGCGTCGGCGAGGGGCCGGTGTGGGATGTCGCCGAACAGGCGCTGTATTACGTCGACATCCTTCAAAAGCGCGTGCTCCGCTGGGACCCGGCGACGGGCGACCTGGCGACCTGGGACGTGCCGGACATCATCGGTTCGATGGCGTTGCGCGAGGCGGGGGGCGCGGTCGTCGCGCTCGGCACCGGCGTACACACGCTGGACTTCGCCACCCGCGCGGTCGAGCCGCTGGCCTTGCTCGACCCGCCCGATCCGCAAGTGCAACTCGCCGACGGCAAGGTCGACCGCGCCGGGCGGTTCGTGTTCGGCACCAGTCACCGCACGATGCAGGAGCCGCGCGGTGGGCTCTGGTCGCTTGGCCCCGATCATGCGTTGACCCGGCTCGACGGCGACATCTTCCTCGGCAACGGCCCGTGCTGGTCGCCCGACGACCGCACACTCTACCACGCCGACAGCCTGCGCCACTTGATCTACGCCTACGATTACGACCTCGCCACGGGCGCTGCCTCAAACCGGCGGCCGTGGTTCGACAGCTCGCCGTGGGGGCCGATTCCCGACGGGGCGACCGTCGATGCCGACGGCAACCTGTGGACCGCGATCTGCGAAGGGGGCGTGGTGCTGTGCCTCAGCCCGGCGGGCGAATTGCTGCGCGAGATCGCCTTCCCGACGCGCATTCCGGCCAGCGTGATGTTCTTCGGAGCCGACCTGGACCGGCTGTTCGTGCCGACCATCGATCCTACGTTCCTCGGCCGCGAGGCCGCGCCGGACGATGGCTATTGCTTCGTGATCGACGGGCTCGGCGTCACTGGCCTGCCGGAGCCGCGCTACCGTGGATAAACGCCTGCCTCCGCTGCTGGTTGCGGTGTTCATCAACATCGCCGGCTTCAGCCTGATCCTGCCGTTGCTACCGTTCTATGGCCAGGTGTTCGACGCCAGTCCGGTCGAGATCGCGCTGCTGTTCGCCGCCTACAGCCTGGGCAATGTGTTCGGCGAGATCCACTGGGGCCGCCAGTCGGACCTGTGGGGCCGCCGCAAGGTGCTGGTGGTGACAACCTTCTTCGCCGCGCTCAGCTACGTCGCCTTTGCCTACGCGCCGAGCTTGTGGGCGGCGATCGGCATCCGGGTGGTCAGCGGGTTCTTCTCCGGCACGCTGAGCGTAGCGCAGGGCTTCATCGCCGACGTTTCGCCGCCCGAGCGGCGGGCCAAGACGATGGGCTATTTCGGCGCCGCGTTCAGCCTCGGGTTCGCGTTCGGGCCGGTGCTTGGCGGGGTGTTCGCAGGCGAGGAAGTGGCCGCCGCCAGCTTCCGGCTGCCGATCTTCATCGCCGGCGCGCTGGCGCTCACCGCTTCGATATGGTGCTTTCTGGTGCTGCGTGACGCGGTGCCGCCGAAGGGCAAGGGCTCGCCGCTCCCGGCTTATAGCGAGGCGTTCAAGTTCGTCGGCGGCCAGCCGCTGCTCAAGCGGCTGTTCGCAATCTCGTTCGCCGGCATTGCCATGTTCGCCTCGATGGAGGCGATCTACGGGCTGTGGAGCGAGGCCAATTTTGGCTGGAGCGCCAATGACCTCGGTCTCGCCTTCCTCGCCATCGGCGGCGGCGGGTTGATCGCGCAGCTGTTCCTGATCGGACCGCTTGTGGCGCGTTATGGCGAAGCGCGGGTGATCGTGATCGGCCTGGCGTTGCTGGCGATCTCGATGCTGCTGCAGCCGCTGATCCGCCTGCCGGTTTCGGGCGTGCTGTTGATGGGCCTGCTGATGACCGGGCACAGCCTCGCCTTCCCGGCGGCAGGGGCGCTGATCTCGCGCAACATCCCGCCCGACCGGCAAGGCGGCACGATGGGCCTGCTGATGGCCTCGAACGCGGTCGGGCGGATCGTCGCCCCGCCGCTGTTCGGGCTGATCTACGCCGGCATCGGCCACCATGCGCCGTGGTTCGTCGGCGCGGCGGTGATCGGCCTGGTCATGCTGGTGGCGCTGCAAACGGTGCGGCTGAGCGTCAAAACGTAAACGCCTCGGTAACCGACAAACCGCGCGGCCAAGGGATACCTATCGGCATCTGCGCGTAAATCACACATGGACGAGGACAGAACCCCTCGCGAGCTGGCGCACGAGCTCGGCAACGTCCTTCAGGAGAAGGTCGCATTGCAGTATCTGCTGATGCTCGCAGCCGAGCGGATCGAGCACCTGGCGCAAGTCGTCGCCGACGAAGCCGAGCAGGAGGCGGCGCTGAAAGCCGCCAAGCGCTTCCGCCGCAGCGCCAGCCTTTAGCCGCGCTCGCCGAACAGGCTCGCAATCCATTCGAGTAGCGGGCCGGCCAGCGACTGGTCGCTGGTGCCCAGCGCCATGCCTTCACTGAAGTGGTTGTGGTCGGCGAGGTGAACCGACGTCGGGCACTGCGGCGGAATTTCGCACAGGCCGGTGCGCAAGGCGCTGGCGGTGTTCTGCATCAGGTCGGGATCGAACTCGGCGTCGGCGAGGAACAGCGGCACCGGGCTCGCCGACAGCCGCCGGAGCGATCCGGCGGGCGAATTCACCTCCTCGTCGCTACCGTAGTAGGCGTGAGGGATCTCGCCTGGATAGGCAGGGTAAGTCGGTGACAGCAGCACCGCGCCCTTCACCGCGACCAGCTCGTCGCCCTGGACCTCGCGGTTGCCGACGTAATCGGCGACGTGGTTGGCGCCCGCCGAGTGGCCGAACAGTACGATCCGCTCGGGATCGCCGCCCCAGCGGGCCACGTTGGCGCGGGCCCAGGAGATTGCCGAGGCGAGGTCCTGCGCCGCACCGGGAAAGGTTGTGCCGGGGGCGAGCCGGTAGTTGATGTTGAGCGCGACCATGCCCTGTTTGGCCGCCCACAGCGTGATGTTGTCGGGATAGAACGCGCCATGCTTGTCGCCGCGTACATAGCCGCCCCCGTGGACGAAGATCAGCACAGGGCGAGGGGTGCCGCCGCCGGGCGTGGTGTAGATGTCGAGCTGGTTTAGCGGGTCGGGGCCATAAGCCAGGTCGCGCTCGATGGTGACGCCTTCCCAGGCCTCGGGCGGGAACAGCGCCGCGTAACCTTGCGCCGAGGCCGGGTCCATCGTCTGCCCCGCGGCGCGAGTGCGGGCGGCGATGTCGGGCGGCACTTGCGCGACGGCGCCCGCGCCCGAGAGCAGCAAGGCGGCGCCGATTGCCGCGCGGATCACGCCCGCTGCCACTTCTTCGGCCACAGGTGGAACGCCACCACGACGACCGCGCCGACCGCGATGCCGACCAGTGCCGAGCCGATTGCCTCGACCAGCCATTCGACGACGGCTTGTGCGGCGGGAACGGCCTCGCCCGCCGCCACCGCCACACCGTGCACGGTGTGCGGCACCACGGCGGCGAGGCCGAGTTCCTCGAGCCCGTGGCTGAAAATGCCGCCGCCGACCCACAGCATCGCCGCGGTGCCGATCAGCGACAGCGCGGTGAGCAGGACCGGCATGGCATAGACCAGCGCGTGGCCGATCCATTGCGCCAGCCGCTGCTTGCGTTCGCTCAAATGCAGCCCGACGTCGTCCATCTTCACGATCAGCGCCACCGCGCCATAGACCCCCACTGTAATCGCCACCGCCACCACCGCCAGCACCGCCGCCTGCTGCACCAGCGACATCTCGGGCAGCTGGGCCAGCGCGATGGCCATGATCTCGGCCGAGAGGATGAAATCGGTCCGCACCGCGCCCCCGACCTGGCGTTCCTCGAGCTCATGCGGATCGGTTATCGTCAGCACATCCTTTTCGTGCTCGTGGCCGACCAGGCCGTGCCAGATCTTTTCGGTCGCCTCGAAGCACAGGTAGGCGCCGCCCAACATCAGTAGCGGCACGATCGCCCAAGGCGCGAAGGCGCTGAGCCCCAGTGCCGCCGGCAACAGGAACAGCAGCTTGTTCCTGAGCGACCCCTT
>Ga0307505_10001180_pt1 | contig 22591 bp, 20 predicted proteins | sample 23_S_MG_FD_202183 | JGI IMG/M metagenome (GOLD analysis project Ga0307505, IMG submission 202183) | Soil microbial communities from Populus trichocarpa stands in riparian zone in the Pacific Northwest, United States - 23_S | ecosystem: Environmental > Terrestrial > Soil > Riparian zone > Trees...
GACCAAGATCGTCGTCTCAGGTGCCGGGGCAGCCGGAGTGGCCTGTGCCCGCTTCTTCATCGAGCTCGGTGTCGACCCGACCAAGATCGTGATGGTCGACCAGAAAGGCGTCATCAACGCCGATCGCGACGATCTCACCGAAGTCAAACGCGAGTTCGCTATCGAGACCGACTGTCGCACGCTCGAGGAGGCGATGGAAGGGGCGGACGCCTTCATCGGTGTCTCCGTGGCTGGTCTCGTCACCAAGGAGATGGTGCAGTCGATGGCCGCCGACCCAATCGTCTTCGCCCTCGCCAATCCCGACCCGGAGATCACCTATCCCGATGCCAGGGCGGCGCGCGACGACGTGATCATGGCCACCGGGCGCTCCGACTACCCGAATCAGGTGAACAACGTCCTCGGCTTCCCCTTCATCTTCAGGGGTGCTCTCGATGTGCGCTCCCGGGGGGTTTCGGAAGGCATGAAGGTGGCCGCCTCCCGGGCTCTGGCCCAACTGGCACGGGAGCCGGTCCCCGAGTCGGTGCTCCGAGCCTACGACCTCGACCACCTGTCGTTCGGGCCGGACTACCTGATACCCAAGCCGTTCGACCCAAGGGTGCTGTGGACCGTCGCCCCGGCCGTGGCACAGGCGGCGATGGACGAAGGCCTTGCCCGCGTCCACATCGACGACATGAGCGTGTACAAGGCGGAGCTGCAGTCCCGTTTCAACGCCTCTTATGGCCTGATCAATTCGATCACCACCCGGGCCATGGAGCAGCCGAAGCGGGTCGCCTACCCGCATGCCAACGACTTGCGCATCATCAGGGCGGCCCGACGCGTCAAAGACGAGGGCATCGGCAGCCCGGTCTTGGTCGGGCCGTCGGCCGAGGTCGCATCTCTGGCCGAGGCCGCCGGGATCTCACTCGAGGGCATGGAGGTGATCGACCCGGTCGACGAGAACTCAGAGCGTGCTCGTTATGCCAGGGTTCTCGAGGAGTTGAGGCGATCTCGTGGCATGTCCCTCTACGAAGCAGAGCGTCTCGTGCACGACCCCAACATGTACGCCTGTCTGATGGTTCGGGAAGGGGCCGCCGACGCCGTGCTCGGTGGTCTCACGACCTTCTACCCGGAGACGATCCGCCCGGCACTCCAGGTGATCCAGATCGAGTCGGGACGCTCCATCGTGTCGTCGGTGTACATCGTGGTGGTGGGGGGTCGGCCGTACTTCTTCGCCGATTGCGCGGTCAACATCGAGCCGACGGCCGAACAGCTCGCAGAGATCGCCCTCGCCGCCGCCAGGACCGCCGAAGAGGAGTTCGACCGGGAGCCCCGGGTGGCCTTCATCAGCTATTCGGACTTCGGCTCGGCGGGTGGCGACGAGCCGGCGCGGGTCCGACGCGCCGTGGACATCTTCCGCACTGCCCGGCCCGACCTGATGGTCGACGGAGAGATGCAGGCCGACTCGGCTGTCGTGCCGGAGCTGATGGCATCTCGCAGCCCTGATGGGTCGATGGGGAAGGCGGCAAACGTGTTGATCTTCCCCAACCTGACTGCGGGTAATGCCTCGTACAAGCTGCTCAATCGGCTTGGAGGAGCCGAGGTGATCGGCCCGATCCTCAGTGGATTGTCCAAGCCCGTGCACGTTCTCCAGAGAGACGCTTCGGTCACGGACGTCGTCAACCTGACGGCCATCGCCGTTGCCGAGGCGCAGCGGCGGGAATCGAACTAGCGGCAGGGCGGGAATCCACCGTCCGCCCCCCGCGTTGGTCTGATCATGGACGAATCGATCAAGGCTGCGTTGGATCGGGGCGGGATAGCCGACATCACGACCATCGGCCGGAAGACGGGCCGGCCACGTCGAATCGAGATCTATTTCCACCAGTTCGACGGGAACTACTACCTCACCGGTCGTCACGGAGCCAAGCGCGACTGGGAGGCGAACATCATCGCCAACCCCGAGTTCACCCTCCACCTCAAGCGGGGCATGAACGCTGACGTCGCTGTGGTGGGGGAGCCTGAGCCCGACCCGGACGAGAGGGCTCGCATCCTCAGACGCGCACTGATCGAGAGTTGGGACTCACCCCCGGACCGTGTGGAGGCGAGCCTTCACAAATGGGTGGAAGGCTCGCCTTTCATCAGGTTCGTTCCGACGACGGGCTAGATCTCGCCGGTCTTCTGACCGACGTCTTTCATGCCGAGGCCGATGAGGACGAAGACGACGCCCATCAGCATGGCCATACCGGCGACTCCGAAGGCGACCACCGAAGTGAAGAGTGACGACTGGAGGAAAGCCGAGTTCATCGCCACCTGACGGAGTGGGTCCTCCCGGTCGAGCTCGGAGTAATAGAGCCCGCCTGTTTGGTCGAGGGTGTGCGTTTCAATGACCTTGGCTTGGCAGAAGGCGCTGAACGGGCCGTCCACCTCGTCCCCGGCTAGGCAAGCGGCATCGTCTGACACAGTGATGTTCTGGCTCCCCAGGGTGTTGCTGACGATGATCCACGTGCCCAACCCAGCGGCGACCAGGACGACTCCGAGGACTACTGACGCGATGTATGCGGTCTTGCGCATTGCTCTCTCTCTGTTTGAACTGTTCCCAACCCTACGCCTCGGGGTTGCGGGGGAAGATGGGCAAAGGTCACTAACGAAGAGGTCGTTGGGCACAGCCGGCAACAGGGCGAAGGCCGCCCTGTTGCATCAGGCGGCCTTCGTCTCGTTGGGTGCGCTGACTCTCTCCTCCGGCTGATTGGCGACATTCGTTCGCAGATCAGGCGGGCGGTGTTTTCGCCGATGCGCTCGTCTTGCTTGTTCAATTCGTTCCTGGCTCAGGATCTTGCTGAGCCGGTAGTCCACGTAATACATGAGTCCAATTCCTTGTCTGTGGCCGTGACGTGTCGTCAGGCGCGTCGAAAAGCGTCGCGAGAGGGTCGTCGGCGGCGCGATCTGCTGGCTAAGCGATGGGCGCGGAGCCGGGGCAGCCGAGGTGAGCCGACATGTCGGTGCGGAAGATATTGGGCATGTCGTTCACCTCCAATCGGTGCTCGGTCAGATGAGGCGAGGAAAACTAGGGCTGCCGGTCATTGGCCGTCAAGGCAATTATCCGAGCACTCCCGGTGGGACCTGGCCTCTCGACGCGAACCGAGGCTGGCATTTGATTTGCATTTGAATCCCTGGCTTCGGTCGCCACGATGTCAGGATGAGAAACTCCAACGTGTCGAGCGTTGTGGCCACCGCCCACTACTTTGGGCACATCGAGGGCGTGCTCACCAGTGGACCCCACGCCGTCGTCATTCGGACGGTCACGAGGTCGGCCAGACTGTTGTAGGGAGGCGAGGAGACGAGCGATGGCGCATATCAGGAGACATCCGAAGTTCAAGGGAAGCTGGCAAGTCCGCTATGCAGATCCCTCGGGTCGGGAGCAAGTGGAGAACTTCACGACCAGGTCGGAAGCAGAGGGGTTTCTACACAAAGTCAGGGCCGAACCGGTCAGTTCAGCGTTCGATGGACGGCGTTCGGTGGTGAGCCTCCAAGACTGGACGGATCGGTGGTGGAAGTCTGTATCTCATCTCAAGCCCACCACTACCGAGGCATACGAAAGCCTCCTTCGGCTGCATATCCTGCCGCGGTTCGGGGATGTGGCCTTGGGTCAGATCGAGCCCGCCGACGTGCGCGAGTGGGTGGCCGAGAGGCATGCCACCGGATTGAGCGCCTCCCGCACTCGCCAGGCCTACAACCTCCTTGCTCAGATCCTCCAATCTGCCGTGGAGTCGGGCTACCTCGCCGAGACCCCTTGCGTGGGAGTGAGCCTGCCTACGAAAGAGCGCCAAGAAATGCGGCTCCTCACCGCGGCAGAGGTTCGCAAGGTGGCTGATGCCACCAGGGACCCCTATGCCGTGTTGGTGTACGTGCTGGCCTACGGCGGGCTGCGTTGGGGTGAGGCAGCGGCCCTGCGCCGGGAACGATGTGACCTCCTTCGGTCGCGCCTCCAGGTGACAGAAACAGTTGCAGAAACCCGGACGGGTGTCCGTTTCGACCCGATCAAGCCATCTCAAGTTCGGGAAGTGGTCGTGCCAGCCTTTCTTCGCGACCTGCTTACCGAACATCTTGCTCACAACGTGGGGGCCGATCCCGGAGCTCTGGTGTTCCCGGCGACTGACGGCGGTCCCCTACTGCGGAAGGGGTTCAACTCCTCAGTCTGGGCGGCGGCCCTAGAGGCGGCCGGCGTCGACTATCTGCGACCTGATGATCTTCGGCACACGAGTGCCTCACTACTGATCGAATCGGGAGGTGGAGCGAAGGCTGTTCAGCAGCACCTGGGGCTTCCCTCCCTTCAGGCGACCTTCGACCGCTATGGCGACCTGTTCCCGTCCGATCACGAAGCTCTTGCTGAGCGGATGGACGATCTGTATCGCACATCGCTGAAGAGCACTGCAAAGGCCGGCCGAAAGGGCGGGTGAAAGGACCATCCACGTCACGAGAGTGGCGGAGGCGGACGGGAATCGAACCCGCCAGAGACCGTTGCGGCCTCTCACCGGTTTTGAAGACCGGGGGACCCACCAGGCGTCCGGACGCCTCCAGGAGGGATTTGCATCAGCGTAGATAGCCCCACGGTCTCCACGGATCTTAGCCGGCGCCAGGGGTTTTTCTCAGGGTGTTTGGGAACCATTCCGGGGGTATATACGCTCTCATGATCATGCCGGAAAGAAGTTTCGGGCGAACCGTCCGCTATCGGCGCACCAAACTCGGCCTCAGCCAGGCGAAACTCGCCGAGCTCGTCGGGCGGTCTACTCCGACAATCCGCTCCTGGGAGCGGGACAAGAGCCGTCCCAACGACCCCCAGGTGCTGGCGACCCTTTCCGCCATCCTCGGTATCGACGAGCGTCAGCTCTTCGACAAGGCTGAAATGGAGTTCTCGGCCTCCATCGAGACCAGCCCCACTGTCGAAGAGGCCCTGGCGACCCTGTCTCTCGAAGCCGGTCCCGTCACGGTCGACGCCGACGAAGACGGAGAAGACACCCGCGCTGAACCACCCGCAACAAATCCCGACCGACCCGTTCCGGTCTCGGTCGAGGAGTACCAACTCGATCTCGTCGCCATGGGCTCTAGCTCAGGCGAAGGTGTCGACGAGGAGCAAGCCGTCGTCGAAGAGTCCCTGTTCGATCGTCTCCTGGTCGGGTCCGCGGCCCGGACCGGGTCCGCACCTGCCTACGTCGCCCCACCCGAGCCCTACGTGCAGACTCCGGTGACACCTTCACTGGGCGACGTCTCGTACATGGAGGACGCCAACCAGAGGCAGCTCTATCGGGTTCGCAATCTGGCGACTCTCGTGGCGGCGGTTGCCCTCGTACTCGCCCTGATTTGGGCGTTCGGCGAAGGACTCGGCGCCCTTGGGGAGTGGTGGGACGACTTCTTCGGAAACCTCCGTCTCTGACCTCCACAAATTCACTTCCCCAAATCCTGATTTGTGGCAAAATCGCCCTACCAGAGAAAGGAGGTGGTCCGAACTTGTATGAATGTTTAAGGACTCTGGAGGTGGCCAAGCGCTGAGCGGCGCTGACCGCTGATGCGTCGCTCGTTCCGAAAGGAACCGGTGGCGACTCCAAACTTGGACCACCCGGCCCCGGCTACTGCGGACTAGTCCAACCGCGGCACCATTGGAGAGAAACGCCCGGGCTGATCTACTCGAGTGACCCCGCCGATTCGGCGGGGTCACTCACGTTTCGAAGCCCTCCCGCTCCATCCACTCATCGTTGAAGACCTTGGAGAGGTACCCCCGACCGGAGTCGGGAACGATGACCACGACCAGTCGCGACGTGTCCTCTCTCGCCACCCGAAGTGCTGCCTCGACGGCCAATCCCCCCGAGCCTCCGGTGAGCACGCCTTCGGCCCGAGCGAGCCGTCTCGCCATCGAGAAGGAGTCTGCGTCCGTGACTTCGATGAACCGGTCGATGATCTCTAGGTCGACTGTCTGCGGATAGAAGTCTTCACCCACACCCTCCACCAGGTATTGGTGAATGTTCCCATCGGGTCCCTGGGTGTAAATCGAGCCTTCGGGGTCTGCTCCGACGATGTCGACATCGGGCTTGCGCTCTTTGAGGAACTTGCCGGCGCCGGTGATGGTGCCACCAGTGCCGACCCCGGCCACCAGAACATCGATCTCGCCCTCGGTCTGCTCCCAGATCTCGGGGCCAGTCGTCTCGTAGTGGGCGTTTGGATTGGCCGTGTTGAAATATTGGTTGGGTTGGAACGAGCCTTCGATCTCGGAGGCCAGGCGGTCGGCGACCCCGTAATACGACTCGGGGTGCCCCGGCCCGAACTCGGTCGGAGTCTCGATCACCTCGACGCCATAAGCGCGCAGGAGATCTTGTTTCTCCTTCGAGACTTTGTCGGGCACGGTGCAGATGACCCGGTACCCGCGGACCGCTCCGACCATCGCGAGACCAACACCGGTGTTGCCCGAGGTCGGCTCGATGATGGTGCCACCGGGTTGGAGGAGCCCCTCCCGTTCGGCCTGATCGATCATGGTGACCGCGATCCGCTCCTTGATCGATCCACCCGGGTTCATGAACTCGAGTTTCGCCACCAGGTTCCCCGAAGGTTGAAGGCGGGCAAGCCGGATGATCGGGGTGTTTCCTATCGCGCCGAGGACGTCATCGTGGATGCCCATGCAGTCTTACCGGGCCTCGTCCTGATCGGAGTGGGAGCTGGTGAGGATCACCGCGGTGACGATGATTGCGGCGATGACGGTGAGGATTCCGGCGAACCAGTAGTCACCTATTTGTGCGAGGGGAAATAGCAGGCCCACAGCCGGGATAATGGCAGATCCCGGGCCACTCTCTAACCTGCCCGTGTGGCCAATCTCGTCCGGTATGCCTGGTCGGTCCTCATCTTCAACGTCGTGGTGATCCTGCTCGGAGCCCTGGTGAGGGCGACGGGGAGTGGGGCGGGGTGTGGCAGGTCATGGCCCACTTGCGAGGGGCAGGTGGTCCCCGAGTTGGACGGGGCCACTGCGATCGAGTTCACACACCGAGCCGCCAGTGGGATCGCACTCATTATGGTTTTCGTGCTCGCTGTGCTGGTCTGGCGCAATACCGACCGAGGCCACCCCGCCCGAACCGGGGCCGTCCTCTCGGCGATCGCCATCGTCGGTGAGGCACTCATCGGGGCGATGATCGTGCTGGCCGAATGGGTGGCCGACGACGTCTCGTTGGCACGTGCCATCTCGGTGCCCCTACATCTGGTCAACACACTCCTGCTGCTAGCGGCGTTGGCGCTCACCATCTTCTGGCTGTCGGGTGGGGGAAGGCTCGACTTCCGTCGCGACCGCACGGTCACTCGCTATGTCATCGTCGGAGGTGTGGCGTTGATCCTGATCGCAGCATCGGGGGCGGTCACCGCCCTGGCGGACACCCTCTTCCCCAAAGCAGGCGAGGCAGTGTTGGCCGGTGAGGAGCACTTTCTCACCCAGCTTCGGATAGTCCACCCGGTTCTCGCCGTCGTGGCATCCCTGTTGGGTTGGGTGGCCGCTTCTCGTTCAGGATGGGGGCGTGATCGGACGACGACTTGGCTGCCTGTGTTGGTTGGCCTGATGTTGATCACCGGGTTGGTCAACATCGCACTGGGTGTCCCGGTGTGGATGCAGCTTGTCCACCTCGTGCTGGCAGACGCCCTTTGGGTGACCTACGTGCTGGTGTCAGCGCGCGCCCTCCAGCCATCGCGCGCCAACGCTCCGCGCTTGTCTCCCAGCAAGTAGCGAGGCCCCGAGCCGAGGCCGGAGGCGATATCGCCCGGGTTGAAGATCGAGCACGACTTCAGGGACAAACAGCCACAACCTATGCAGTCGGTGAGCTCATCACGAAGGGCCACCAACTCGGCAATCTGGTTGTCGAGACGACTCCGCCACGAGTTTGAGAGACGTTCCCAATCGGACTTTGTGGGGACCGTGTCGTGAGGCAGGTACTCCAATGCCTCGGCCAACTCGGACAGAGACAATCCCACTTCCTGGCCCGCTCTGATGAGGGCAACCCGTCGCAGGGTGGCGCGCGGATAGCGTCGCTGGTTGCCGTCGGTGCGCTCCGACTCGATCAATCCCTTGGTCTCGTAAAAGCGAAGGGCTGAGGTGGCGACACCGGCCCGCGAGGCCAACTCGCCGATCGTGAGCCATTCCATGCCTTCATCTTAGGGTTGGACCTGAAGTTGGCTTGAAGTTCGATCGGCATGCCACTGGTGCCCGGGTGCCTCTATTCTCGGTCTCGTGTTCGACGAACTTGCCGACGGAGTCTTCAGGCGGCGCTACGAATGGCTCGACCTCAACATCGGGGTCATCATCGGTGAGGACGGAGTCCTGGTCATCGACACCAGAGCCTCAGAACGAGAGGCGGCCGAGCTCCTCGACGAGCTGGGCGTGCTCACCCCCAAACCGGTCAGATGGGTGGTCAACACCCATTGGCACTGGGACCACGCCTACGGCAACGCCGTCTTCGAAGACGCCGAGATCTGGGGTCACGAGCTCTGCCAGATCGCACTCGAGACCCGTGGCGAGGAGATGAAGGCTTCTGCCAAGACATGGCTGCCGGAAGCAAGGCACGACGAGATCGACAGGGTCAGGATCGTCGCTCCGACCAAGACCTTTGCAGAGCGAGCCACCGTGGCCATCGGACGTTCCGTGGAGCTGAGTTATCACGGCTTCGCGCACACGGACAACGACATCGTGGTCACGGTGCCCCAAGGTGATGTCGCCTTCTTCGGCGACCTGATCGAAGAAGGGGCCCCGCCGAACTTTGGGGACAGTCACCCGGTCGCTTGGCCGTTGACCCTGCGTCTCGCCTCCGAATCGCTGCCAACGACGATCGTCCCCGGCCATGGCGACGTAGTCGATCGGGCGTTTGTCGAGACTCAGCACCAGGAACTGGACGAGGTCGCCGAGTTGTCAACGAGGTTCGTCGCAGGAGAAATCGGGCTCGACGAAGCGAGCGCCCAGGGGCCTTATGACGCCGAAGTGATGAGAGGTGCCTTGCTGCGCGCCCAGGCGGTCACGGCCTAGGGGCGGCTGCCAGCTGGGATGCGAACAGCTGGGGCTCGGAGGTGGGGAGGTCGCAGGTGAAGCCTCTGCATACGTATGCGAGGGTCCCGACTCCTGGCGCCCGTCCGGCGAGAAGAGGGACGGAGTCGCTTCCCGTCGCCGACGACGCCAACACGGCGTTCGGGCGGTACTCAGACCAGTAGGTCTCGGAGAGTTCTCGCCAGCCTTCGCCGACGATCGCCACTTCCTTGGTGTCGCCGAGGGCGTGAGCCACTGCGAGGTGGTGGCCCACCATCGTTGGGTAGCGGTCGGCGAGCATGCCGACCGAGGCCAGCGCAGACTCGGCCTTCCCCCGCATGCTCTCATCGCCTGTGAAGAGACTCGCCATGAGCAGGGCCTCCGCCGCGAGGGCGTTCCCGGAAGGAAGAGGATTGTCGGTCACGTCGGAGGGCCTCTTCACCAGGTCTCCTGCGCTCCCGAGGCGGGTGCTGTAGAACCCGCCTCCTTCCTTGGCGAACATCTCGAACCAGCCAACGAGTCGGATGGCGAGCTCATACCAACGGACCTCGCCTGTGGCCGAGTAGAGGGTGAAGAGCCCGACCGCCAGCCCGGCATGGTCGTCGAGAAAGCCGGGCACAGAAGTTCTCCCATCTCTCCAGGAGCGCATGAGCGTGTCGTCGACCAGCAGATTGTCCGCAGCGAACCCGGCGGCCGCCGACGCCAGGTCGAGGTACCGACTTTCCCCGAGTGTGGCGCCGGCCTCTGCCAAAGCCCTGATCGCCAACCCGTTCCAGGCGGCGACGACCTTGTCGTCGAGCCCGGGCCTGATCCGCTCGGAGCGCGCCTGCAACAGCCTCGCCTCGATAGAGGCCAATGACGGAGGAGGGCGGTCCCCCACCACATTGAGGATGTTTGCTCCTTCGAAGTTCCCTGTCTCCGTGACCCCGAAGAATGCGATGGCTGCATCGGCGTCTTCTCCCAGCACCCGTCGCAGCTCTTCAGGGCTCCAGACGTAGAACTTGCCCTCGACGCCTTCGGAGTCTGCGTCCTCGGACGAGTAGAAGCCACCGGCCCCATTTCTCAAGTCGCGATCCATGTAGTCGAGGGTCGAGCGAGCGACCGCTGCGAAGTCGGGCCGATCGAGCTCGAGGCCAGCCCAGAGGTAGAGACGGGCGAGTTGTGCGTTGTCGTAGAGCATCTTCTCGAAGTGAGGCACCAACCAGTGGTCGTCGACCGAGTAGCGGGCGAAACCACCGCCGACCTGGTCGCGGATCCCTCCTGCCGCCATCTCCTCGAGTGTCTTTTCGAGCATGGCCGCCGCCCTCGGCGCCCAGACCTCGCGTTTGACGCGTAGGAGGAACTCGAGCACGGGTTGTTGTGGGAACTTGGGTGCACCACCGAATCCGCCGTGCACCGGATCGAATGAGGTGGCGACTTGCTCATAGGCCTTTGCGAGAACGCCGGCGTCGGGTATGTCACCTGCGGGTATCGAGCGTGAGATTGCTTCGACAAGGCGCTCGGCCTGCTCGGAGACGTCGTGGCGTCTCTCGATCCAGGCGGTCGATACCGCATCCATGACCTGGGAGAAGCTGGCCATGCCATGTCGGGGCTCTCCAGGAAAGTAGGTGCCAGCGAAGAACGGGCGCTTCTCATGGTCCATCCACACGGTCATCGGCCAGCCTCCCTGGCCCGTCATTGCCTGCACTGCCTCCATGTAGACGGAGTCGACGTCTGGCCTCTCTTCCCGATCGACCTTGATGCTCACGAACCGGTCGTTCATGAGCCGTGCGGTTTCGGCGTCCTCGAAGGACTCGTGTGCCATCACGTGGCACCAGTGGCAGGCGGCGTATCCCACGCTGAGCAGCACCGGCACATTGCGTCGCCGGGCCTCGGCAAAGGCGTCTTCGCCCCATTCCCACCAGTCGACCGGGTTGTCCATGTGCTGAAGGAGGTAGGGCGACGTGGCCTCGGAGAGACGGTTCGGCATCTGTCTCAAACGTAGCCCGCGACCACACGTAGTGAGTCACAGCCGTTATTACCCTCGGCCAGGATGAAGCGCTTCCTCGCCCTCGCCGCCTCGGTGTTCCTCCTCGCCGCGACACCGCAGGAGACCCTGCCCGGGCTCGAGGCAGACGGTTTCTACATCGAGCCCGGCTCGAACGCCAGCGAGCAAGTGGTCGGCGACGCCGTTTTCGAGGGCGGGGCGGACGGGGGCCGGCTCTACATCGTTGTCCTCGCCGACGAGCCGCCGAGTGGAGCGATCAATTTCTCTGATTCCGTGCTCGACCTCTTGGGCGATGGCTACGTGTTCACCGTGGCTCCGGAGACGGTGGGTTGGGCCGGTGATGGCACTTTTTGGTCAGCAGAGGAGATGGACGCTGCCGTCGACGCATCGCTGTCTGCGGGCGCGAGCGACGACGCTGTGGTGTCGACCTTCATCGAAACCCTCATCGCTCAGCCATCCAACGGCGGCGGTGGCGGTGACGACCAGTCGGGCGGAGGCATCTCCATCTGGTGGATCGTCTCGGCAGCGGCCGTGATCATCGGCATATGGATGGTGATGAGCAGGCGCACCAGGGACAAGCGCATCGCCAAGAGCATGGAAGAGGTCAAGGCACTCGCCAAAGCGAAGCTCGATGAAGTCGCCAACGACATCCTCGAGATGGAAGACGAGATCGCCGTATCAGAGAACGCCGAAGCGAAAGAGCACTATCAGCGGGCCTCCGCGATGTATGCCCAGGCGATCGATGACAACTCGACGGCCGCCAGCGTCAGGGAGATGCTGAAAGTCTCTGAGGAGCTCGATCTGGCGATCTGGGAGCTGGATTGTGCCGAGGCCCTCGTCGACGGAAAGCCCAAACCACCCAAGCCCCAACCTCCGGTGCCGCAGGTGACACCACCTCCGCCCCCCGTCCCCGAGGGACATGGAGGCACGCCTCCCGACGTGCCCGGGACGGTCGATCAGTTCGATCGACGCCCACAACGGCAGAGTTCGGGCTCGAACGACATGCTCACCATGCTCATGACGATGATGGCCATGGGGGGGATGCGTGGCGGTGGCGGCGGGTTCGGCGGCGGGTTCGGGGGTTTCCGCGGTGGTGGTGGCGGGGGATCGATGGGTGGTGGTGGCTCCCGAATGTCAGGCGGTGGTGGCCGGATGAGAGGCGGGGGGCGTCGGGGCGGCTGACAGCCTCCTAGACTCGCCGCCAGACACCAACAAGGAGTTCTCCCCGAATGTTTCAACGCTGGATTGCGTACATCAAGTCTTGGTTCAAGAGCACATCCGAGCAAATGATGGATCCCGAGGTCGAGATCCAGGCATCTATCGACGAGGCCAAGTCACGGGATCAAGACCTGAGGAATCAGGCTGCGAAGGTCATCGCCCACAAAACACAGCTCAACAGCCAGATCGAGCGCGCTGCCGACTCGGTGGGAGAGGCCAAGGAAATGGCCAAGCAAGCACTGCTCAAGGCCGAGGAGGCCAAGGCTGCAGGCGACCAGGCGGGGGTCACCAAGTGGACCCAAGCCGCTCAGAGCCTCGCCATGAAGCTCCAGGCATCTGAGAACAACCTGGCGTCGCTGAAGTCTCAGTACGAGACGGCCCTGGGCCAGGCCGAACAGGCGAAAGAAGCCGTCCAGTCCAACGCCATGAAGGTCCAGGAACTGAGTGCCCGGCGTCTCGAGATGCTCGGCTCCCTGGAGCAGGCGAAGATGCAAGAGGCCGTCAACAACGCGGTGCAGTCGATGTCGACCTCCATCTCCGACGAAGGGCCGAACCTCAACGCCATCGAGGACAAGATCGAGATGCGGAAAGCGGAGGCGATGGCCAAGGCCGAGCTCCACGAGGCCACGCCTGAGGGCGCCGAAGACGAGCTGCGCAAGGCAGTGAACATGTCCGAGGCCGACGCCAAGCTCGACGAGCTGCGGGCAGAGCTGGGCCTGTAGCGATTCCTCGTTCGTTCGGGGGGGAGGGATGAAGACCCTCCTCCTGATGCGTCACGCCAAGTCGGATTGGAGTGCCGACTTCGGCCGGGATCACGAGCGTCCCCTCAATGAGCGGGGTGTGCGCTCAGCCCGCCTCATGGGGAGGCTGCTCGCCAGCGAGGGTCACGTGCCGCAACTGATAGTCACGTCGACGGCGGTGCGGGCGAGGTCGACTGCCTCGATCGCCAACGAGGCCGGGAAGTGGGGAGCGGAGGTCGTCCTCGAGCCGGGCCTCTACGGCAGTGGTGCCGACGCCGCGGTCCAGGTCGCCGCATCGGCGCCTGAGGTGGACCGGCTGATGCTCGTGGGGCACCAGCCGACTTGGTCCATCCTCGTCTCGATCCTCACCGGGTCGAGTGTGGACATGAGGACGGCTACAGCCGCCGTGATCGAGTTCGACATTCCCGGGTGGACGGACGTGGTGGGGGCCAAAGGTGAAGTCGTCGCCGAGTTTCAGCCGAGGGACTACGAGGGCACGGAGTTCGACCGCGGATGACGCGGCCCGAACAGGGAGAGTCCCGAAACAGCAAGCTGCCATGTGATCGCCCCGATACGGGTGATATGCCAACATCGATCCCATGACCTGGAAACTCGCGTGTGGCTCCTACACGCTCTTCGTGATCGAGGACGGCTACTACTGGCGTGACCCCGCTACTTATTACGCGGAGTCCGGCGAACACGACTGGCGGTTCCATCAACGCAACGATGCGGGCCAGGCCAGGCTCAACTTCGGCTGCTATGTGATCACCGACGGCGACCGGACCGTCATGATCGACTCGGGTGTCGGCGAGACCCGCCAGGAGGGCATGACTACGGGCCTGATGCCGGAAGCGGTCGATGCCCTGGGTATCTCACGGGATTCGGTGGAGACCGTGGTCTACACCCACATGCACTACGACCACATCGGGGGCAGTCAGCGGGATGGGAAGATCGTGTTCCCCAACGCCCGGCACCTCGTCCACACCAACGAGTGGGACCACTGGAGAACGGTCGACAGTGACTTCGGAACTGCGGCTCGCCGAATCATGACACCGCTGTTGGATGCCGGCGCCGTCGATTTCGTCGATGGCGACATCGAGATCCTGCCAGGCGTCACCGCTATCGAGAGGTTCGGGCACACGCCCGGGCACATGAGCGTGACCATCGACTCCGGAGGGACCAACATCCTCGTGGGTGGGGATCTCAGTAACCACCCGTTCCAGGTGGAGCATCCCCACTGGAGCCTTCCGGTGGACAACGACCACGCTTTGGCCGGCACCACCAGGGACGGCGTTTTCGATGGGCTCAAGGACACCGACACCACCTTCGTCGCCCCCCACTACCCGATGCCCGGTGTCGGCAAGATCGTGACCGACGAGGGAGTCAGGGTCTTTCAGCCGATGTCGGTCGCGCCCGTCTAGACCACAAGGGCAGGCGGGACCGGACCAGTCCGAGCCTGTCCCGGCCATGAAGGGAGGGAGAGGAGCAGCTCACACTCTGCCCTGACCTCCTCGCTGATCACCCTCATCCGCCGCGATGCCTCTTCGGGAGCCCAGCCGAACCCCGCCAGCGCCTCCGACTCGGCGAAGATCCGAGTCGAGAGATGATCCCGGGTGGTCTCATACCAGTCGAGGGCGGCATGGGCGTTGCCCGGTTCGGTCAGGGCCCGGTCGACAGCTCGGGCGCAGAGCTCGGCGTCTCGAAGCGCATCACTGATCCCATGTGCCGAGATCGGGTCGTTGGTGTAGCCGGCATCGCCGACCAGAAGCCATCCTGGCCCCCATGCTTGACGGATGTGCCCGCTCAAACCATTGGTGCCGCGGAAGCCGCTGACCCTTCTGCCCCTGTCCACCAGCTCGGCGAGATCCGCTCCCCCCTGGCGTAGCAGCCGGGTGAACTCCCCTTCGGGATCTGCTGTGAAGCGCCGACGCAGGTCGGCCGGTCGGCCGGCGAAGACGAGACACTGTCCTCCGTTGGTGGGGACCAGCCCGACGTTGACGCCGGTGTTGAACTGGAACCAGAACCCATCGCGTTCGATGCCCTCGTAATACGCATAGTGGACGGTATTGGACGGATCGTGGGACACCTTGGTCGATGCGCCGGCCCACTCGGCCACATGCGACTTGTGCCCGTCGGCCCCGACGACGTGGCGAGCCGAGATCGCCGGCCTCAGACCAGGCTGACGCAACCGGACTCCGATAACCCGTCCATCCCGATCGCGGAGCAGCCCGCTCACCGCCGTGCGGTCGCGGACCTCGGCTCCGGCATCGACGGCCGCCCTGAGAAGAATGTCGTCGAGGAGGTGGCGGCGCGGGGCGAAGAGAGTGTCCACGCCGAATTCGTCGCGCACGTCGAACTCGATGCGCTCATCACCGAATCCAAGGGTGATGTGGGCGATGGGTGGTGTGCCTGCCTCGATGAGCGAGTCGAGGATGCCCCAACGCTTGAGTTGGAGGACTCCGGTGCGGAGGATGGCGTGGGTCGAGACCGTGTCTGACGGCATCGGGGAGCGCTCTAACACGAGCACGCGGTGACCGCCACGGGCGAGCAGCAAGGCCGTGGCCGCTCCGGCCACCCGTCCCCCCACCACGATCACGTCGTAGTCGGGGTCTCTCCGCGTTGGAGGCAGGGGCGAGCCGGCTCGGCCGGCCCGCCCCATGTCGTGGGTCATCGGGTCGTGACGTTCACGGTGACGGGGGTGCCGTTGGTGAGAACGTCGAACACGGCTGATCGGGCCACCGACCTCTCGACGACCGCCCTGAGTTCCTCCGCTGATGCGTCACCCTCGATGGTCAACTGGACGTCGATGCCCTGATATCCGTTCCGGACAGTCGTGTCGATACCCAACAGCCCGACGAGGTCGATGTCGCCGGACACGACCGACCCCACTCGCGTCAGCTCGACACCCCGCACCGCGGCCACGTTGCCGATTCCGGCAGTGATGCACGCGGCGATGGCGTGCAGTAAGAACTCGACCGGTGTCGGGGCTTGGTCGGTGCCTATCAGCTGAGTTATGTGGTCCGCATCGAGGCTGTGTGCCTCGTTGTGTGTCAGCTCCATGCCCAGACCGAAGAAGTCGTGGATGGTGCTCCGGCTGTGGGTTCCACTCACCCACTCGTTTCGAGCCCGGAACTGGAACTTGGCTGCTTCGGGTTGAGCCTTCACCGCGTCGAGTGCTCCGAATAGGGCAGTGGTGTCGACCCCATTTCGCATCTGTGTCGTAGTCATTGAATTTCTCTCCTTGTTGTGGTGATGGTGAGTCGGTCGCTCGACCGACGCTGATGAAAGTGTGCAAGTGTCTTCTTTGTCGATGTCCTCCCTGGTCGGTTTTAGATGAGCTCGGCGATCATGGCGGCCGCTCGCGCCGCCCCGTCGGTCTCCACCGGGCGGTAGTCGACCTTCTCGCCGACGTGGGTGACGATGGCGTCAGCCAGCGCCTCGGGCTCGGTGGCCGAGTAGTCCATGTATGTCCCTGCGCCGTATTGGCCGAGCCGGTGACGCACGTGGAAGTTCTGCTCGAAGTGATTCCTCAGCGGGAAGTAGAGAAACGGCCGTCCCGCCGCCGCTAGCTCCATCGTGGTGGTCAGCCCTCCCTGGACGACTGCGAGGTCACACACCGAGAGATGGCGATAGAGACGGTCGACATAGCCGTGGATCTCGAGACCGGGATGGGTTGGCAGGGACTCCGGCTCGATCCGGGGCCCGGCGACGGCGATCATCCGCAACTCGGGCATTTGAGCCTTGGCCATCGGGTAGGCGGCGATGACCTTCTCCAGCAGGTCCTGGCCGACTCCGGATCCTCCGACGGTGACCACACAGACCTTCTCCCCGTCCTCGAAGCCGAGATCGTGTCTGATCCCAGCTACTTCGTCTGCATCGGGAGGCGTGAAGCCGGTGATGTAACCCGAGAAGGCGAAGTGATCCTCGGTCCAATCCCTGATCTTGGGAAGACCGTCGCCGAACGTCTCCGGGTAGATGTCGTCGGGGTTGCCGACGAAGATTGCCCGGTCCCGAATGCGGGGGAACCGGGCGATGTGCTCGATCATCTCGGCGTTGTAATCGGTGGTGAGGTAGGCCTCCTCGGGCCCACCCTCAGGCATCGGGATGAACCCCACGAAGTCGGTGAGCCACACGTGTGACCCTCTCTTCAGCTCGGGATTCTCGTGCCAGAAGTGGTCGACGTCCCAGGCTTCGTCGGCGACGATCAGATCGTACGCCCCCTCCTCGACCACCTCCTGGAAGAGCATGAAGTTGGCCAGCAGGATCTCGTCCATTCGTCGCAGGGCCTGGAAACAATGGAGGTCGTGCCCTGATGCCTCCGATGCGATGTGCCCCGACTCAGAGGCGAGCCACCGGCTGGCGGGGTGGATCGACTCGCCGGCTTGATCCAAGACCTGGGTAACAGGATCTTGGGCCAGCCAATCGACCTGGAGGTCGGGCTCGACGTGCCGGAGCTCTTCGACGATGGCGAGGTCGCGCCGGGCGTGCCCCAGCCCGATCGGAGACGATATATAGAGGGCCTTCTTCTTGCGGCCCAAGCCGCGGGACCAGGTCCGGGACTTCATCTTCACTCCAGTGGTCGCGTCTACGAACTGCTCGATGAGGTGGTTCACCTTCACCGGATCCCGTCCTGCGACGAGATGGCCGGCGTCGGCCACGAGTTGGAACTCGCCCGAGACCGCCTCGGCGAAGGCGCGGCCCTTGTCGACGTGCTGGCACACGTCTCGGTCGCCATGGATGACGAGGACGGGCTTGTCGAGCGCGGCCACCTGTGAGGCGATCTCCTGGCGGGTCGGAAGGTCGAGGTCCTGGGCTTCCTCACTGTCGGCAAGGATCTCCCCGGTGGTCTCGAGCGCCCAGGAGACCGCGTCCTCCAGTTGCTTGGTCGAGTGTGGCTCCACCAGTTGGGATTCGAAGAAGAAGCCAACCCACCGCTCCAGGCCGGTCACGATCACCTCCCGGTTGAACAAGTCCCATCCGGTTGGGTTCTCGAGGTGGCTCCGCCACCTGGGAGCCACCTCGGACCAGTGTTCATGGGGGCGGCCCAGGTAGGGGATGCCAGGGGAGATGGCCACCAAGCCGACTACCCGATCGGGGTGCGCTGCCGCCAGGTCGATCGCCCACCAGTTGGCGTGACAGTGAGCCACCAGAACGGCTTTCTCTGTCTCCGACGCATTCAATACCGCCAGGATGTCGGCCACATTCTCCTCGCGGCCGTGTCTCGATGCACCCACGGGTCGGCCAGACCTGCCATTACCCCTTCCGTCGAAGGTGACCACTCGATAGTGACGTGCCAGAAAAGGCACCTGTGCCTTGTAGATCCGGGAGTGTGTGATCGGGGACGGTGGTATGAGCAGGATGGTGGGCCCCGAGTTCTCGTAGACCTCGTAGTTGATGGCGACATCCCGGCTCGCGACGGTGGCAGTGTGGCTGGGCTCCAGCGCTCTCATGTCGGGAGCCTCTCGATGAAGTCCCGGATGGCGAGGTTGACCTTGACTGGATCGCGCGCATTCGGGATGTGGCCCGAGCCTTCCATGGTCAGGAGGGTTCCGCCGCTTAGGCGGGCAGCTTTCGCGCCTCGCTCGTATGGCTGGATGCGGTCGTGTGTGCCATGGATGACGAGGGTGGGGCAGCGCAGTGACGCCAGCTTCATCGCCCAGTCCGGCTCGGGGCCGGGGTGTGTCGACTGGGCCCCGAGGACGTGGGAGTCGGTTTCGAGCGCCCACCCGACGGCGTCCTCGATGGGCTTGGTGGAGTGCGGCTCTGAAAAGCACTGGGAGAAGAAAAACTCGACGAAGTCGGCGTAGTGGTCGTGCCAGTAGGCCAGGTTGTACTTGCCCCACCCCGACACGTCGTCGGGGTAGGGCTCCGGGAACCGCTCTGCGATCGACGATCGCTCGTGAGACTGTGGCGTCAAGGGCAGCGCCGGCCCGATCATGATCAAGCCCGACACCCTCTCGGGAGCCATCGTGGCGAGGGCGACGCCGTATTGAGCTCCGAGGGAGAGCCCGGCGACGACTGCTGATTCGGCGTGGCACTCATCGAGCACCGCCAGAGCATCCGCGGCGTAAGCGTCGGATGTGTAGCGCTCGGGGTCGAGAATCCGGTCGGAGCGGCCATTGCCCGGCCCGTCGTAGGTGATGACCCGGTAATGGCGGGCAAGATATGGGATCTGCATCTTCCAGAAACGGGTGTGGACGATGGTCCACGTGGGGAGGAGCAGGAGAGTCGGCTCTCCACCGCCGTAAATCTCGTAGCCGAGACGGGTCCCGTCACGCTCAAGAGTCCCGGCAGTGTCCGGATAGGCGGCTCTCATTCCTCGAGGCTCCTGAGCACGTCACCTACCTTGCGAAGGGCAGATCGCATGGGCAGATCGCTCTCCTCGAACCCGAGGAGGATCAGGGCTTCCACTCCAAGGAATGGTGCCCCGGCGATCACCGCGATCTCGCCTGGGGTGAAAGGGCCGAGACTCCCGAGCTCGCGCTCCGCGCGTTGGGCGGTGTCTGTGAGGAGGACCATCCAGCCTTTCAGATTGGAGCGAACCGCGGTAGCGATCTCGCTGTCGCCCCAACCAGCCGCTGTCATCTCATGGAGCACCCGGACATACCCGGATGTCAGGTCGTCTTCCAGGAAGTCACATGCCTGTTCCCATTGCTTCCACAGAGGCATGTCATCGGCATACAGCTGGGTCTGTCTCTCCAGCAGCCTCTGGTTCTCTTCTTCCAAGACCTCGAGCACCAGGTTCTGTTTCGTACCGAAGTGGTAGTGGATCTGGCTGAGGGGCACCCCCGCTCGTTGCGCAATCGCCCGAGTGGAGAGTGCGGCATATCCGGCCTCGACGAGGGCATCCTTCGCCGCGTCGAGGATGGTGGATCTGGTGGATTGCTCTGGTGCCATTTCTATCCGAGGTAAGAGTGTTGGTCGATCGACCGAATTAGTATGCGTCGCGAGCGTCTGTTGTGTCAACCCCCATCTCGCCGATTCGTGCTTTACCAAGCGAGAACGGGCCTCTTGGTAGTCGGCGACGGAATGTTCTTGCGCGGGAAGCGTTGTATTTGGAGGAGTTGGAGAGATCGGGAACTAATGAGGTTTCCCCGACGTCTCAACCTTGTGGAAAAGTAGGGGGTTCACAAGCCCTGGACGTTGCGTATAGTTGGACGTCCGGGTCGCTTCCCCATCGACCCGCTCAAGCCCGCTGGAGGACACGGATTACCAATGGCTGCCACTGAAACGCGCAAAGACACCAAAGAGAAGCCGCGTCGTTCGCGCCTGCAGTCGAAGCTGACCGACGAGCGGGGCCGTCTCACCACCGACCTCGTCTCCCAGTATCTGACTGCAATTGGCGAGTACGACCTGCTCACTGCCGAGCAGGAAGTCGAGCTCGCCCAGAAGATCGAAGCCGGCGAAGAGGCCGCCGAGAGACTCGAAGAGGGTGTCTTCAAGGGCAAGCGCGAGGAGATGGAGCTCAAGCGTCTCGCCCGACGTGGCGCACAGGCGAAGGACGACTTCCTCACCGCCAACCTCCGCCTCGTGGTGGCCAATGCTCGTCGCTACGCCAACACCTCCGGCATCGATTTCCTCGACCTCATCCAGGAGGGGAATCTCGGTTTGATTCGCGCCGTCGAGAAGTTCGACTGGCGCAAAGGTTTCAAGTTCTCCACTTACGCCACCTGGTGGATCCGCCAGGCCATCACCCGGGCAATCGCTGACAAGTCACGGACGGTCCGTATCCCGGTCCACCTCCACGACACATTGGCCGCGGTCCGTGCCGCCCAGGCCTCGCTGAAGGCCGAGCTCGGTCGTGACCCCCGGCCCGACGAGATCGCCGAGGAAGCGGGTGTCACCGTCGACAAGGTGGAGCTCGCTCTCTCCGTCGCCGACACCGTCTCGCTGGAGCAGCCCATCGGTGAGGACGGCGCCCAACTGGGTGACTTCATCGAAGATGAGGATGCGGCCGATCCCGTGCAGATGACTGAGGAGATGGATGTCGCCAACTCGTTGCGTCAATCCATCGATCGTCTTCCCGAGAGAGAGGGGCGGATTCTCGCCCTCCGTTACGGGTTCTTCGACGGAGTTCCTCGCACCCTCGAGGAGATCGGTGACGAGTTCAATCTCACCAGAGAGCGCATCCGCCAGCTGGAGAAACTCGCCCTCTGCCGTCTCCGGCATCCCTCCTTCGGCATCAGAGAAGCCGACCTCGTCTGAGTCTCAGCGAACCCAGGGTTCCAGACACCGCTCAGCGCTGTCTGGAACCCTGGGTTCGCCGTTATTACGGTGCCGTTGATGCGACTAGGTGATCTCGTGGGGGATGCTCCCTATGTGTGTGGCCCGGATACCACCCTCCTCGAGGCGGCCGGTGCCATGGAGGGCTCCGACCTGGGTTCGCTGGCTGTTGTCGAGGGAGTGAGCCTCCTCGGGCTGATCACCGAGCGGGACATCCGCAGGGCCGTGGCCAATGGGACAGACCTGGACAGCCCGGTCTCGGCGGTGATGAGTGGCGACCCGGACACCTTCGACCCCGATCTCGACGTTTGGGACGCCGCGTCGTGGATCGCCGAGTCCGGCTACCGCCATCTCCCGGTGGTAGGTGATGACGGCGACCTTCTCGGCGTGGTCTCTATACGGGACCTGCTCAAGGCGCTGGTCGACACAGTCTGACCATCGCGAGCTTGGTGGCTAGACGGGGATCCACACGAGGCGGACCTCGACCACACGGATGTCGTTCTTCTCCAGGGTCACGGCGAGACGTTCCACGTCACCGGCCATCTCCTCGAAGCGGCCGACTATCGCCTCGACGTCGATGGCCAACTCGTTCTCCAGCGCCGCCAGTTCGGCATGCTTGGAGTGGTACTTGGCCGCCTCCGATTCGGCCTTCGCCTCGGCCTTGGCGACTGCCGTCCGGCGACTGGCCATTTTCTTGAGGGCGGTCGAGCCCGAACGCCCTCCGAGGAACGCTCCGAGGAGGTCGCCAGCAGTGCCGAGCACACTCTCCTCGCTCTTGGCCGCGGCCACCGCGTCGGCCTCCTGATAGCGGGTCTGAGCGGTGGCCATCTGCTCTTTGATCCGATCGATCTTCGTTTGATACCCATCCTTCAACTTGGCCAGCTCGGCATCGGCGGCTGTTTCGGCCGCCACCCGACAGCGCTCCCTGAATTCGGCCTCGGACTCATCTACCCGCGCGTAGACGTCGAGAGCGGTATTGGCAAAGATCTCCAGAGGCCGCTGCGTCACGAGATGATTCTCCAGATCGGTGGCCATCCCCTTCCAGAACGTCTTGGTGTGTATCGGAGCCTCCGGAGCGGCGAAAGTCGCTTCCCGGGAAGGCGATTCGAGGAAATCTCTCTCGTCGTGATCGACGGTCATGACGTCTTCTGTGTCCACGATCCCGTCGAGCGGGAAGATGATCGCCTCGTAGGTCTCCCGATGGCTGACTCCTGCCTTGGTCTCGTCGTAGAGGAGCTGGACAGTTGCAGAAGCTGCCGGGGCGTAGCTGGTGGAGGAGGGGGAGGCTCCCACGAGCCGTGCCCACGAGGCCGCCGGGTCGAGAAACGAAACCGGAACGCCGTCCGCGACCTCTGGTGCCCCGGTCGGGACACCGGCCCCTGAGCTCTCCAATGCCTGTGTCTGTGG
>Ga0307505_10001181_pt1 | contig 22570 bp, 12 predicted proteins | sample 23_S_MG_FD_202183 | JGI IMG/M metagenome (GOLD analysis project Ga0307505, IMG submission 202183) | Soil microbial communities from Populus trichocarpa stands in riparian zone in the Pacific Northwest, United States - 23_S | ecosystem: Environmental > Terrestrial > Soil > Riparian zone > Trees...
CGCCAGCGGAAGCCGAAGCGGCCTACTATCGGCAGAAGACCGAGCTCGCCACAGCGGTGTAACTCACACCAACGAGCCTCCGGGATTCCCGGGGCGGTTCAATCGTCGATCGCATTCAGGCGTTGCCTTGACGGACAGACTAAGAGGTTCTCGTGACCATCACGATTGGAATGCCGGAGGTTCGGCAAGCGAGCGGCCAGTCTTCGATGATCCTGCGCGCAACTCTCGCGCTGCTAGCCTCGTGCATTCTTTTGCCTGCGGCGATCAACGCCCAGACAGGTGCATGGCCTATTGCCATCCTGGAGCCGCCGGGAGCCAATGTAGCCAGGCCGATCCTCACGGATGTCGCGTTGTCGGCTGACACGGCCGTACTTGCCTATGCAGGTACGCCGACTCACGGCTATCGGGTCCATTTCACGACGCACGGCCCGGGCGGTTGGCCGCCCTCGCAGTTGCTCGCCGAAGGTACGGCGACCGACGGGCAAACCATTGCCGTCGACGCCGATGAGCAGCGCATGGCGGTAGGCCTTCCCGGCGCGGCGGGGGGCGGGCGCATCGACATCTTTCGACGTGACGGCGCCGCATGGACTTTCGAACAATCCATCACGCCTCCGGCGGGTGTTACATCGTTCGGAAGAGGTCTGTCGATCCGTGGCGACTTGCTCGCCGTGTCCGCGGTGTCAACTGGTGGCGGTGGGGGCCTTGAGAGCTATCGACGCGATGTGGCCAGCGGTCAGTGGGCGGCAGCAGGATTCTCGGTCTCGGGACCGGTCCTGGGCGCGGAATACTTCATCCATACAGACGGCGAGCGCCTCGCCGCCTGCATCGAATCGGTTTGCCGGACGTTCCTCGACGATGGCAACGGCACATGGACGATGGAAGCCAGCGTAGCGGGTGGCCGCACGCCGGTCGCCGTGTCCGGCGAGTGGCTTTTCGTCCGCGTGGCAGGAGACGGTCTTCGCATCCATCAGCGCGTGAATGCTGATTGGCAGTTGAGGCAAACGCTCGCAGGCGTGGGGCCTTTCACGATAGGTGATTCGACACTGATCGTGCGCAATGCGTTGGGCGGCCGTATTGCGCAATTCTCGATGGATGGCTTGGGCACCTGGACTGAAATCTCACACCTCGATGTCCCGACGGAAGTCATCCCTTCGGCACCCATTGCCTGGAATGGCACCCTCGCCTTGATCGGCAATCAATCCTTGAGCCCCGCCACAAGCGCCTGGGTGGCGACAGGGGTGGTAGGTCTACCCGATCTTTCGAACGCACGCTTTGGTGCCTCCCTCGGCGTCACCCGCAGCAGGCTGTGGATCGGCAGCCCGGGCTGGTCCGTCACGGATCGCGCAGCCGGGGGCGTCCTTGTTCATGCCCTGCCCGGTGCTTTGCTGCCGTCGGGGGGACCAGTGGCACCCGCTTCTCCTGCGTTGTCGAGGGGCTTTGGTGCCGCGATGAGCGTGGACACGGTGGGCAATCTGGTCATCGCCTCACGTACACAGACGATGGTCGAGCCGCAGGAGGCGCGCGTCTCGCGCTATTCCGGATCCACCCCGGCCCCGCTTCCACCCGCGAACGAATTCATCATGCCACTGGCGCAGGGACGCATCCTCGAACTTGATATCGCCTACGACTTCGACGCATTTGCGCTGACCTGGAAACGGACCCTCGCTGGGCAACGTCCACTCGCGGAGGTGCTCGTCTACAGCAATCGTGGAAATGGTTTCATCTCAACGCAGACGATCGTGCTGCCTGACGAAGGGGATTGGCCCGATCTCGCTTACGGACGGCGAGTCGTCGTCGACGACGACCGCATGGTTGCCGGCGTGATGGGTTATCGGAGGGACAATGTGTTCTGGGACTACGAACCTGCATCGCGGCTGCCCTTGACCCTCGCCGATGTGCCAATCGCGAGCGGCCTCGGCGCGAACGCGAACTGGATCGTGGTGCCGATGACAGATGACTTCGCCATTTCGGTGGGCACAGCCTACGGCTGGACCGCGACCGGTGGATGGAGCACATCGAGACGCGTGATGAAGAATGGATTTGCGATCAATGGCGGTTGCAAGGTGATGGCGATCAATGCGGACGACGTGATTACGTGCCTCGTCACTGGCACAGGAGGGCGACCAGAGATCTATCGGGCGACTCGTCCCAACGCAACGTCCGACTGGAGGATTACCGCCGGTGGCCCGGTGCCGGGCCCGGTCGAGGGATATGGCTCCCGGTTCATGCTCGCCATGCATGGCAACGAAGTCTATGTGGGCTGGCCGCAAACGGGAGCAGGCCTTGCCGGTGTCGATGTTGGCCGCGTGGTTGGAATGACCTTCGACGAAACGATCCTGCGCAACGGCTTCGAGTAGCCCGAATCCAATCATCGCCCTCCCAATCATCCCCCAATCATCGCACCCCTCCGCATCAGCCAGAAGACGCTCGACGACGGTTACCTCGACTCGTGGGCCATACGACTGGACCTCACCGCGTTGCTCGCACGCGCCAGGAGCGCGCGCAGTCCGGACTTGCCTGGTCCCTGAGGGCCGGGATCGCGAACGAAGCTACCGATCATCCGGGATTCCGCACCAATGTCATGAGGCATCAGCGCCCGTGCTGCGGATGATTTTCCCTGCTTCCCGCGCGTTCTCCGATGTGTCTCCGCGTTTTCCTGTTCCTGATTGCCGAACCTGGCCCCCGCCAGCGGGTTTTGCTGTTTGCATGGGGGAGAAATCCGGAAACCAACGCACAGGCCGATCGGTGGTGCAGCTGAAGCGTGTGTTTCCAGTCATCTGAAGCGGCGCGCACCCGGCGTCCGACGGCTGCTGCCGGAAGCACGTGTGCGTTGTCCGCGATTCGAAGCAAGACCCAAAGGAGTCAGCCATGTCGTCGTTCCTGTGTCGTTGCATCATCCTGCTGACGTCGGCGTGGCTGTTGGGTCCGGCGGTCGGCTGGCCGCAAAACGCCAACGACGGCTACGACCCCAATGCCAACGGTGCCGTGCTGGCGCTGGCCGTGCAGCCGGACGGCAAGGCGCTGGTGGTGGGGAGCTTCACCTCGATCGCTGGGGTCACGCGCACCCGACTGGCGCGGCTGTTGGTCGACGGCACGACCGATCCTGGATTCGCGAGCGTCGCGGTCGATGGCCCGGTAAGGTCGGTCGCCATCCAGGCCGATGGTGGCATCGTGATCGGCGGCGATTTCAGCCAGGTCGGGGCCCTGGTGCGCAACCGCATCGCCCGGCTCAATGCCAACGGCAGCGTCGATGCCGGATTCAATCCGAATGCGAACGGCATTGTTCGCGCGCTGGCCGTGCAGGCGGACGGCAGGATCGTCATCGGCGGTCAGTTCACGACCCTGGCCGGCGGTGCCACGCCGCGCAACCACATGGCCCGACTCAACGCCGACGGCAGCGTCGACGCTGGGTTCAACCCGGATGCGAACGGCACTGTCTTTGCGTTGGAGCTGCAGCCGGATGGCAAGATCCTGCTTGGCGGCCTCTTCACGACCCTGGCTGGCGGCGCCACGCCACGCAACTACATCGCCCGGCTGCATGCCGACGGCAGCGTCGATGCCGCGTTCAACCCCAATGCAAACTTCTGGGTGAACGAACTGGCCCTGCAGGCGGACGGCAAGATCCTGCTCGGCGGCAGCTTCACGAGTCTGGGCGGCGGCGCCACGCCGCGCAACTACATCGCCCGGCTCAACGGCAACGGCAGCGTCGATGCCGCTTTCAATCCGAATGCGGACGGCCCAGTCAATGCGATCGTCGTGCAACCGGACGGCAAGGTCCTGCTCGGAGGCCTTTTCGGGACCCTGTCCGGCGGCGGCACGGTGCGCAACCATATTGCGCGGATTGATATCGACGGCAGCGTCGACGCGACCTTCAATCCGAATGCAAACGGCTGGGTTCGTGCACTCGCCGTGCAGGCAGACGGCAAGGTCCTGCTCGGTGGCGAATTCACAACGCTGAACGGCGGCGCCACGCCACGCAACCGTGTTGCCAGGCTCAATGCCGACGGCAGTGTCGACGCCGCATTCAACCCGGATGCGAGCGGCGTGGTTCGTGCACTCGCCGTGCAGCGGGACGGCAAGATCCTGCTCGGCGGCGAATTCACGAGTCTGGCCGGTGGCGCCACGCCGCGCAACCGGATCGCCCGGCTCAACACCAACGGCGGTGTCGACACCGCGTTCAATCCGAATGCGAACGGCACGGTGCTCGCTTTTGCAGTACAGCCGGATGGCAAGATCCTGCTCGGCGGCCTGTTCACGACCTTGTCTGGCGGCGCCACGCCGCGCAACTACATCGCCCGGCTGCATGCCGATGGCAGCGTCGACGCCGCGTTCAACCCGGATGCAAACAATTACGTTTCGACGCTGGCCGTGCAGCCGGACGGCAAGATCCTGCTCAGTGGACTTTTCACGACCCTGGACGCCGGCGCCACGCCGCGCAACCGGATCGCCCGCCTCAATGCCGACGGCAGTGTCGACACCGCGTTCAACCCGAATGCGAACTTCGAGGTCACTGGGCTTGCCTTGCAGCCGGACGGCAAGATCCTGATCGGCGGAAGTTTCACGACCCTGGCCGGCGGCGCCACGCCACGCAACCACATCGCCCGGCTCAATGCCGACGGCAGTATCGACGCCGCGTTCGACCCGGATGCGAACGGGCTGGTTCGTGCGTTCGCCGTGGAGTTGGATGGCAAGATCCTGCTCGGCGGCGATTTCACGACCCTGGCCGGCGGCGCCACGCCGCGTAGCCGCATCGCCCGCCTCAATGCCGACGGCAGTGTCGACGCCGCGTTCAACCCGGATGCGAATGGCACAGCATATGCGTTCGCCGTGCAGCAAGATGGCAAGGTTCTGCTCGGCGGTGCGTTCGTATCCTTGACCGGCGGCGCCACGCCCCGCAGCCGCATCGCCAGGCTGAGCACGGCGCAAGCGGCGCTGCAGTCGCTCACTGCCAACGGTTCCGCGGTCACCTGGTTGCGCAGTGGTGCCGGTCCCGAACTGGCGCTGCCGCCGACACTGGAGTTTTCGCTGGGTGGGGCCGTCTATGCGCCGATTGGCACCCTGTCGCGCGTCCCCGGCGGCTGGAGCGGTGGCGGTCTGATCCAGCCGCTGGGCCAGAACTACTTCCTGCGCGTGCGCGCAACGGTGGGTTCCGTAAGGGGATCGGGTCTGATTGAGCGCGTGGTGCAGTTCTTCGGCAGCGACTCCATCTTCGCCCATGGTTTCGAGTAGGTGCCGGCACCGGCCAGGTCGCACTTCTGTTCGGCGCCCGGCACGATCACCCTCCCGCCGCCGGCGCCACCGGATTCGCAAGCGACTCCGGATGCGGTCGGATTGCCGGCCTCGATGGGACCTTTGCGGGCGACCTCGCGAACGGTACCTGCAATGTCCCTCCGGTCGACGCCGCCGGACGGGATTCGGGCAGCGTGGAATCGCTGTGTGTGGAAGTGGAGCGCCGGCTCCGTCTTGTCACCAAGTGAAGAGGTGACGATACGAAAAAGGAGCGGAAAAATAGTCCGCGAATCCTGACGCAACCGCCCGATCTTGCCGGGGCGGCGACGGCATGCGTGCATCGCTGGTGCAGCGGACCGGTGCGCACCGCCTCCGAGAATCGCCTGCGTCCCGGCTGATCCACAGGCGCCTGACCAAACAGAGTCATCCGATCGATGCGCCGTGCACGCCCATGACCGCTTCTGCGAGTGATGCGCCGGGGCGCTTTCGGGACTCAGGGCAGCTCGAATCCGTGGCGGAAAATCCGGTCGCCGACCCAGGTCTGGATCCAGCCTGCGGTCTGTCCATCCTCGCTGCGTCCCGGCGCTGCTGCGCCGGCGAACGGCAGGCCGTCGCGTTCGGCCAGCAACACCGAACTGCCGAAACGATTGCCGCTCGCCGACGCCAGTATCGAGCCGCCCCAGCGCAATGCCAGGGTTTCGAAGTAGTCGTAGCCGCCGCTGGCCGGCAATGACTCGAACACGAGCGCCTCGCCCGCTTCGCTGCGCACGCCGATCAGTACGGTGCCGAGATTGCGCCGTGGGACGCCAACCAGCAGGCGCGGCCCGACGGCACCTGATCGGGCCGACAGCGCCTGGCCGAAGCGCGCACCGGACTGCGCGGTGCCCGGGAACAGGTCGGTTTCGGTCACCCAGCTATCCAGTCCCGCAATGAATCGGTACACGCGCACTCCGCCGCCCTTGGCCTGGGCCGCACCCGGCTTGCTGCGCGCCGATGCGCCGACGAACAGGCGTCCATCGGCCAAGGCCATCGCGGTGCCGAAACGGTCGAGCAGATCGGTCGGCGTCCAGCTCAGCTGCTGGCGCAATTGCCAGGCACCGGCATTGCGGCGGTACACGTAGACGCGGCCGGCCACGGCCTGGTCGGAAACCGTCTGGTCGGGCGCGCCGACGAACAGATTGGCACCCGACGCGTCCATGAGCAGGCTCGAGCCGAAGGCGGCTCCCGCCGCGGGATTTCCAGCCGGCAGGTTGATCAATCCGTCGATGAACCAGGCGTCGTTCGGCTGCCGCGTCACCGTCACCACCTGGCCGACCTGCGCATTGCCCATCGGGCCGTGCCCCGGCACGCCGAGCGCTGCAAAATCGGCGCCGATCGCGACCGCCGTTCCCAGGCGCCGTGCGTTTCCGCTGGGAAGCCCTTGGACGAGCCGGCCGCCATTGACCAACTCGTAGTTGTCGTTGTCGGTGCGACGGCGGAACAGGTAGCCGGCACCGGCCTGGCTCACGCCTTCGACAGTCTCCCCCGGTGCACCGATCAACAGCCATCTTCCATGCACGGCCAGGGATTGACCGAATCGCGCACCGCTCTGCTGAAACGCGACCGGCGCGACGATGATCTGCCGGATCTGCCAGCTGCCGCTCTCCCATCGGTACAGCAGCACGTTGCCGGCTTGTGCGGTGTAGGCGCCGGGACGGCCCACCAGCAACTGGCTGCGCTCATCCATCGCCATCGCGCCGTCCTCGACCTCGACGCTGGCCTGGCGCATCGGCCCCAGCGTTTGCCCGGGTACCAGCAGGGTCGGGTCGGGCGTTCCAGCCAGCGCGGCACCGGCCAGCAACAGCGCGGTCAGGGACAGGCATCGGGGAAAGTTGTTCATCGCATTCTCGTGATGGGCGGACGGTCAATGGCTGCAATCGAAGTCGCTGTCGTGCAGGCGGTCGTGCACAAGCACATCCACGAAGCCGCTGCGGCCGACGCCGGTGACTTCACCGAGCGGCGCCCCGATCGCCACGAGAGTCGACGCGGCCAGCGACCAGCCGAGGAAGCCGTTGGTGCTGGCCAGCGCGCCCGGGTTGCCGAGGCCACCGGTGGTGCTCCACAAGGTGGGGCAAGGAACGCCGGAGCGACGCCGCGCATAGCCGGTGGCGGCACCGGCATCGAGCAAGACAGGCCCGATCGGTGGTACCAGATCGCGGAACGGAGCGCCCACCACGACGTCACGCGCGGTCGGCAGCGCGACCGCGTTGCCGAAACGGTCGCCGGCCGCGCCGTTGCCGTCGAATGCATTGTCGAGCAGCCACGGAAAATCGCCGGATCCGGACCGCCGCCAGAGTCCGATACGCCCACCGCCCGTACTCGGTGCCGACACATTCGGCGCACCGCCGACGACGAGGTGACCGCGCAGCGCCACCGACGTGCCGAATGCCTCGTCCAGCATGGCCTGCGGCAGCAACAGCCGCTGCTCCTGCACGAACGTGTTGTTCGGCTGCAGCGAGAACACATACAGCGCGCCGCGCGCCTGGTTGCGCCACGGCGCGCCGATCGCTGCGAACACGCCGCCATTGGCGTCCTCGCCCATCGCGATCGCGAAACCAAAGCCATCGGCCACGCTGCTGTCCAACGGTTGCAGCAGTTGTGCGAGCTGCCAGGCGGTGCCATCGTGGCGCCAGAACTCGACGCGGCCAGGCGCCCCATCGACCTCCCCTTCGCCGCTGGCCAAGCCGACCAGCAGGAGATCACCGAGCAGTGCCACGCCGAGCACCTGGGCGGCGGCGCCCGGATCGGCGGGCGCGACGGTCTGCTCATGCAGCCATGTTCCCGCGCTCTCGCGGTACACGTGGACCTGTCCCCTGTTGCCCGGCGCACCCCATTCGACCACCGCCAAGCGATCGCCGGACAAGGCCAGCCGCAGACCGAACAGATGACCGCCCACGGGCTGCGGCGCTAGCAGACGCTGTTCGCGCACCATCGCGGCGCCCTGGCGCCGCCAGACTTCGACCGCACCCGCAGGAACGGCAGGCGCAGCGCCGGTCAGGCCGTACAGTTCGCCGACCGCCACGCGGTTTCCGTCGGTCGCCACCGCAATGCCGTAGGCGGTGTCCGCTACGGCGTTGACGCCGGCATTGAGCCGCTGCACGAACGTCTGCGCCGCCGCCGGAACCGCCAGCGCGGCGCCAAGCAGCAGGGCCAGGGCCCGACCCGTTGTTCCTGCTCCTGCCATCTCCCGCCCCGTCGTCTCGTCAGCTCAATCGAATGCAGCAGGGAGCGGAATCCGAACGGAGACCGAATGCCCGGCGCGCGGGCGGGTGTCCGCTGCGGTCCACGAACGCTCGAAAGTTCCGGGTCCGTTCGCGTTCGGTTTCCCGTCGCCCACGCATTCCCTGCTGCGGAATCCCTTTCTGGAGCCGCGCCATGACGATCTCGATCCGTGTACTTGTCGGTCTTTGCCTGGTCGGCTGGGCGGGATTGTCCAGTGCCCAGGTCGAGCGCTGCGTGCGCACGGTGGCGGAGTTCAACAGCGCCTGGGTTCTGGCCGACGATGACGCCGTGTTGATCAAGATGGCGACCGGAACCTACGACTTCGATGGAGCGGTCACCTCCGGCGTCGACGAAGACATCGATATCCGCGGCGGTTACAACAGCAGCTGCACATCGCGCGTCGAGGACCCCGGAGCGACCGTCATTACGCTCGGTAGCGGAGGCAATCTCAACTTCAAGACTCATGGGAATGGCTTTGAGGGGGCAGGTACGCTGCGGTTCGAGAGGCTCACGTTCCGCGGAATCGCCAACGTTCGGGTATACGTGGAAGGCTCCAACACCAACGATTCCCGCCTTGCTCTGGAGCGCGTGTGGGTGGATCAGATCGGGCGCTTGCGTCTCGAGCGAGGCGCGGAATTTTTCATGCGGAACAGCCTGGTGACTCGCAGCGGATCCTGCGCTCTCCTGATTGCCGCAGACGAAGCAGAACTTCAAGAAGGCTTTCTGGAGCGGGCCGCTATCCAGCACAGCACCTTTGCGGACAATGCAGGCCCGGGCCTATGTGTTGGCCGAACGGACTTCGAGGAAGGGGACTGGCGCCTGGACCTGACAAGTTCGGTCTTCTGGGACAACGGCGGCGTCGATATCCAGCTCAACAACGCCGGCGTCAGCACCATCGACGCGGTTCTGCGCAACAACACCTACACCGCGATCCAGTCCAACCGCTCGCTGCGCACGGCTCCCGTCGCCACCAGCACGGCCAATCCGCAGTTCGTCAACGCCCTTGGCGGCAACTGGCGGCTTTCGGGCGGCTCACCGGCGATCAACAGCGGCCGCATCGACGCGAACCTCACGGCGCAGGTCGACTTCGACGGCAACCCGCGCTGGTACGGCGACGCCCCCGATCGCGGTGCGTTCGAGTCCGGCGTCGGCTCGACCGCTCCCGTGCTGACCGTGACCAACACCAACGACTGGGGCATCGGCTCGCTGCGCCAGGCCCTGATCGACGCCAATGCGGCGCCAAATCTGAACGAGATCCGCTTCAACATCAGCGGCAGCTGCCCACGCACGATCACGCTGGCCAGCCTGCTGCCGGACATCGTCCACCCGGTCGTGATCAACGGCTACAGCCAGCCCGGTTCGACGCGCAACACGGCCATCCTTGGCTGGAATGCCAACCTCTGCATCGTGCTCAACGGCGCCAATCAGATCACCGGCGCCTACGGCTTCAATGTCAATACCGGTGCCTCGGTCAATGCCACCGTCAGCATCGAGGGCATCGCTTTCTCCGGCCACTCGATTGCCGCCGTACAGTTCATCGCCGGGCGCGATCATCGCTTCGTCGGCAACCAGATCGGCGGCGTGGTCGGCACAACCCTGCTGCCATCGGGCACCGGCGTGCGAGTCGGCGGCACGGTCGAGGGCGTGCGGGTCGGAGGGTCCGAGCCGGGCGATCGAAATGTCATCGCCGGGACGTTGGGGATCGGTGTCAACCTGTCCGGATCGGGCGCGAACCAGCCCAGCCGTGCACTAGTCGAGAACAACTACATCGGCACCCAGAGCGGCGGCGATGTGCGCGGTGGCCAGCGCGGGATCTTCATCGCCAGCCCGGATCACCTCGTGCGCGGCAACGTGATCGTCAACGCGTCGAGCCATGGTGTCGAGCTGTCCGGCAGCCTGGCGCTGCGCAATCGCGTCAGCGACAACCGCATCGGCGTGCCGGCCCTGTGCATCGGCACCTGCGCCAACCGCGGCAATGCCGGCCACGGCGTGTTCCTGCGCAACAGTGCCAACGACAACCGCATCGAGTCGAACCAGATCGCCTACAGCGGACTGGACGGCATCGCCGTTACCGGCGCCCGCCGCAACAGCCTGCGCCGCAATGCGATGTTCGCCCTGGGCGGGATCGGCATCGACCTCGGCGATGACGGTCGCAACCTGTTCAACGACAACAACAGCCAACCCGCGCCGGTAGCCTCCGGCAACGACAGCCAGAACGCACCGGTGATATCGAGCGTCGCCGGCACCGCGGCCAGCGGACTCGCGGCAGGCTCGCTCGCTTCCGCCAACGGCTGGTACCGGATCGATTTCCACGGCACGGCTGAAGCCTGCACGCTGGTCTTCGCTGCTTCCGTGCCGGTCGGTTTCTTCGGCGACGGGCGTGACTGGCTGGGCTCCACGATCGTGCAGATCAGCAACGGCAGCTGGGGCTCGGACGGCAGCGCCGATTTTACGGCGGTGGAACTCAAGCGCGAAGGCTCCAGCACCTATTTCGTCGCTGGCAGCACGTGGATCACAGCGACCGCAACGCGTCTGTCGGGGCCGCCGCTGGTCGGCGCCTACCGGCACCTGGGCACTTCCGAATTCGGCCGCTGCCGGCAATACACGGCGGGCAGCATCAACGACACGATCTTCGCCGACGGCTTCGAGGGCTGAGCGCGCGCCAACGGTGATCGATTGTTCGCGACGGTTCCGAGGTCCGCGCGCAAGCCACGGACATGCGCCGCGCAGGTGCGTCGTGTCCGCGCCGAGTCCTGTCCGGCGGGAGCCCATGCGAATGGTTCGGCTCCAGCCTGCGGTTGCGCCGGGGTCGCTCCGTTGTCGGCACGATTGATTCAGCCTCGGCAACTGCGCACAGTATGTCGTCCGTCGACGAGAGCTGCGCCAGCCATGAGCGAGTCGAGCACCACCAGCCACACCACGGCGCTGCTGCTGCACCGTATCCGGGGCGGCGACGCGGCGGCTCGCGGTGTGCTGGTTGCGCGGGTCGAGCCACTGCTGCGGCGCTTCGCCCGCGGGCGCGTGCCGCAACTGCTGCGGCACCAGCACGACACCGGCGATCTGGTCCAGATCACGTGGCTGCGCGTGCTCGACCGCCTGGGCGATATCCGCAGCGACAGCGCAGGCGACTTCTTCGCCTATCTGCGTACCGTCCTCATCAATGCGCTGCGCGAATCGCTGCGACGCCAGGGGGCATCGCCAATGCAGGGACCTGGCGGTGAACGCGACGCGGTCGATGCGGCCATGCTGCCCGCGGACCAGGTCGATCTCGAGGATTGGCTGGCCTACGAACAATCGCTCGCCGCGCTGGAGACCGAACATCGGACATTGGTGCTGATGCGCTTCGAGTTCGGCATGAGCTTCGTGGAGATCGCCGAGGAGCTGGGTGAAAGCGCCGACGGCGTGCGCATGAAATTGAACCGGGCGATTGCGCGCATGGCCGGCGCGGCAAGTTGCTGAGGGACCCGTGATGGAAGTCACCCTGGAGGAACTGATTGCGCGGCTCGGCGCCGGTGAACCGATCGACCCCGAACAGATCCCCGCGACGCTGCGTGAGCAACCCGAGGTGCAGCGCTTGCTGACGCTGGCGCGGGTGCTGGGCCGGCTCGACAGCAATTCCGCCGACTCATCGTTGGCGACTGAGACCGCTTCCGCACCACCGCGATTGGGACCGTTCCAACTGCAGCGCGTGCTCGGCACCGGCGGCATGGGTGAGGTCTGGCTCGGCCTGCGCGACGACGGCCAGGCCGAGCAGCGGGTTGCGGTGAAACGCGTTCGCGCCGGGCTCGCCGGATTCGCCGAGCGCCTGCGCAGCGAGCGACGCATCCTGGCGCGGCTGGAGCATCCCAACATCGCGCGTTTCATCGACGCCGGGGTGGATGCGCAGGGCTCGCCCTGGCTCGCCCTGGAATATGTCGATGGCGTCACGATCAGCGCCTGGTGCGCGCAACAGAACCTCGGCCTGAACGAACGTTTGCGTCTGTACCAGAAGGTGTGTGCCGCCGTGGACCACGCCCATCGTCAGCTCGTGGTGCATCGTGATCTCAAGCCCGCGAACGTGCTGGTCGATGCACGCGGTGAACCCAAGCTGCTCGACTTCGGCATAGCGCGCCTGCTTGACGACAGCCAGGCCGATGCCACGTCGAGCAGCCTGACCCCGGCCTACGCGGCGCCCGAGCAGCTGCGTGGCCAGGCGATCAGCACCGCCACCGACATCTACGCGCTCGGCCTCGTGCTGTTCCGCATGCTCGCCGGGCAGCTTCCGGCCAGTCGCCGCGAGGGCGCACTGGCGGCGGTGCTGGAGCGGCTGGGCGACGAAGACACCCAGCAGGCCAGTGCGCAGTGCACACCCGACTTGCCTTACCCGCCTGCGCTGCTGCGCGGCGATCTGGATGCGATCGTCGCCCAGGCCCTGCGCGCGGATCCGGCCCAGCGTTATCGCTCGGCCCAGGAACTCTCCGACGACATCGAGCGCCATCTCGGTGCACGACCCGTGCGCGCACGGCCATTGACCCGGCGCTATCGTTTCGGCCGCTTCATCCACCGCAATGCGGCCGCCGTCGGTTTCGCCACGTTGGCCGGCCTGGCGCTGCTCGGAGGCACGGTGTTGGCTGTTGAGCAGGCGCGGCGGGCCACGCTTGCCGCCGACCGTGCCGAGGCGCAGGCGCAGGCGGCGCGCATCGCCCAGGCACGCGCCGAACGCGGCCAGCGTTTGCTGGTCGGTCTGTTCGCCAGTGCCAGCCCCGAGCTGCATGGCGGCCGCATGCCGAGCGCGCGCGAGCTCATCACCCAAGGCGCGCTCGAACTCGATCGCGCCGGGCTGACGCCGGCCGACAGCGCCGAACTGATCGCCACGCTGGCCGAAAGCTGGTTGGCGCTGGGCGACAATCGCGAGGCCGCGGCGCTGCTGGCCCGACCGCTCGCGGGCGACACGATCGACCTTCGCACCCAGGCACGACTGACGCTCGCGCGGGCGCGCATCGAGCAAGCCGCCGGTCGCTTCGAGCCGGCGCGGGTCCTCTACGAGCAAGCCGCCGCTGACGCGGCGCTGGCTGGGGAGCCGGCCGTACTGGAGGCCTCGCAGGCCCTGATGGGACTCGGCAGTCTCGATCTGTTCTCCGCTGACTACGCGTCCAGTCTCGCGCGCAGCCGCGTCGCCCATGAGGACCGCGTGCGCCGCTTCGGCAACGATGATCGCGCCAGTCTCGATTCCGGCGTGGCGCTGGCGGTGGCACTGATCGCCAACAACCAGCTTGACGCGGCAATCGAACAGTTCCAGACCACCCTCGCGGCGGCCGAAGCACGCTTGGGCAGTCCGAACGCGGTGGCCTGTAGGGCGGGAAATTCGCTCGGTGACGCTTACGAGCGTCGAGGAAATTACCGGCAGGCACTGGAGACCGGCGAGCAAGCGGCGCAAGCGTGCCTGGCGGTCTTCGGTGCCGCCAATCCGATATACGGTCAGGCCGAATTGAACGTGGGTTTCGCGCTCAATCGGCTTGGACGCAGCAGCGAGGCGATCGAGCGCTACGCCCGCGCCCGCGCGGCATACGCGGCCAGTGGCCATTTCGACGAGGGCAGCGCATTGCGTTATGCCGCCGGCGTGTTGCTCGGGCTCGAGCGCTGGCAAGAAGCCGAAACCGCGTTGCTGGAGGCCGAGCGCGTACTGGCCGACCGTTTGGGCGACGCCGCCGAACTCGTGCTGGCCGCGCGCCTGAACCGCGCCACTGCGATCAGCGGCCGCGGCCAGCATAAGGCTGCAGCCGCGCTGGCCGAGGCCGCATTGAACCAGGCCGAGGCGAGCCTGCCGGCCGAGAATTCGACCGTGCGCAATGGTCTTCGCGTGCTCGGCGGGATTCGCCGGGCACAGGCGCGCTTCGCGGAAGCGATCGAACTGCATGAGCGCTTGCTGGCTGCGGAGATCAATGCCAGCGGGGCGCAAAGCCCATCGGCGGCGCTGGCCCGCCAGCAACTGGCCCGCGATCACATGGCCCGCGGTGAACCGGCCGATCTCGTCCACGCTGCCGAACTCCTGCAGGCGGCCTTCGCGGTTCTGGGCACGCCCGAGCGCAGTCCAATGCAGCAGTTGAACCTGCGACTGGATCGCGGCGAGCTGCGCCAGCGACTGGGCCAGACGGATCAGGCGCGTGAGGATTCGGGCGCCGCGCTGGACCTCCTTGCGGGCATCGCCGAACCACCCCCGAGCCTGCCGGCCCGACTGTCGTCGCTGCAACGGACACTGCGCTGAACCAGCTTTACCTTCGCCCAGGCCGCGCCCGCGGGAAAGACCACGGGCATCCGCGTTGCCGGTTCCCCGGGCGAGGTGCGCGGTTGAAAATCGCGACTCTGCATTCGGATGGTCCAATCTGGCCGTCTCAGCAGGTTTCTTTTTTATGGGGGCGTGCGAGGTCCTGGATATCCCGGCATTGTTCCTCGCAGCGTCGCGGCAGCCGTCAAGATCTCAGGCGTTGGGTCCCGGCGATCATGTCGGGTGTGCTTGTGTTCTTGCCCCATACGTGGCCCACTCGGCCCTCACCAACGGGGGTTTGCATGAAGAAGTTTCTATTGGCCAGCGCATTGCTGCTGGTCACGATGGCGTCTGCGCAGGCATCTGACTATCGCGAGGGTGACTGGGTCCTGGCGCGCTACAAGGGGATGCAGTTCTGGTTCCCCGGCGTCGTGGAACAGTCGCGGGGCGACAGCGTGATGGTGGCCTACGATGATGGCGAACGCGAGACAGTCCCGCGGCGGGACGTCAAGCCCTACGATTGGGGTGTCGGCTCGCGCGTGGAATGCCAGTGGAAGGGTGGCGCCGAGTGGTACAGCGGGCGCATCACGGAAGCCAGCAAGGACGGCGAGGCAATCAGCGTCACCTATGACGACGGCGATCGCGAGCGCACCAGAACGCGCAAGTGCCGCTCGCGCTGAGGTACTGAACCCGAACCCGGGTCAGAATCGATTTTCGATGTGCCGGATCCGGATGCCGGAGTGGCTGCGGATGTCCTGGAATTCGCGCGCGATCGAGAGTACCCATGACGATCAGGCCAGTGCGGCGGTGCGCAGTTGGATGTCTGGGGTTGATGCTGTTGGTGTCTGCGCTAGTTCCGCAGGCTCACGGTCAACCGCTTCCAGCTCGGATCCTGGTTGCGATAGAACGTGCTGAGGTGTTCGGGTTGATCGGCGCGGCGTTCAACCCGCAACAGTTCCAGGTCGATCAACTCGAAACTGCGCTCGAAGCGACCGTTGCTGCGTGCTTCGCGGGCGGCGAGCAGCTTGCGTGAGTTCGGCACCCAGCCGGCGAACTCGATGTAGCCCAGATCGGGGCCGTCGGCTGACGGCGGCAGCACATCGACGCGCCAGGCCGCGTCGACTTTCTGGAACACCCACAGTTCGCGCCAGTCCGGTAGCGGCTGCACGGCCAGCGTCAGCAGGTTCCCTTGGGCGTTTGCGCGGGCCGATCCCGCCCACACTGTGGCGAAAGTGCAGCGTCGCAGCAGCGGCTTGCCGGCATGGCCTGCGCCGTTGACCAGTTCCACGCAGGTTTCGCCGGGCTGGCTGCCGGCGACCAGACGAACACCCAGACCTTTGCCCGGTGATGCGACGGATTCTGCTGCCCACCGCGAGGCACCGACGCGCAGCGCGGCCTCGTCGTGGTCGCGCGCGTCCTGCTCTGCCAGCAGCGCGGTGTCGACCGCGGCCAGTTCGTCAAGTGCGCGCTGGGCGGCAAGTTGCGTGTTCGCCCGATTGCTCTCGCCAAGGCGACTGCGGTTGTGCGCGACTGCGGCCCAGACCGACGCAGCGCGCAGGCGCAACCGGTTCTGCGCATGCTCGGACAGCTCCAGACGCGGCACGCGCTCCAGCATGTCGGCCCGCCATTCGTCGAGCGCGTGTCGAGCCAGGGGGTTGAGGTTGGGGTCGATGCATTCGGCTCGGGTCAAGGCCAGTGCCGCGCGCAGACGTTGCTCGGCGTTGGCGGGCAGGGCCAGCACTCGGCGAAAGGCGTCGCCCTCGTAACAGAGCTGCATGCGCTGCTCGTGTTCAAAGCTCAACACGCCAAGGCCGTAGCTGCGCAGCACGTCGATCTGTGCGGCGAGACTCTCATCCTGATTGCGATTGCGGTTGGCGGAAGCGCGCCGCAGCAGGCGGTCGGCCAGCGTGCCCAGCGCATCGAACACGTCGGCATCGATGGCCTCGACGGGCGCGGCGCGCAGAAAGGCGGCAGCGTAGCCCACACCCAGGGCTTCGGAGCCGGGCAGTTCGCGCAGGAAACGCAGTACCGCGAGCAGCTCCACCGCCTGCGCCGGATCGGTCGAGACCAGACGCAGTTGGGAGGTGCGCACGAAGCCGGCACGCTCGCGCCGATGGTCATAGACCTGCAGATAATCCAGGCGCGCGCCGCGAACCTCCACTGCTTCACCGGCCCAGAGCAGCGCATGCTGCTGGGCCGATTCGCGCGGTGCGGCACGCAGCGACACGCGGTCTTGCGCGACCAGTGCGATCTGCGGCGTCGGTTCCGCTGCAGGGCAGGAGGCGCTCGTCAGCGCCCAGATCAGCAAGCCGGCAAGCCAGGCAATCGGGCGGTGAATCATGGGGTTCTCCGGGTGTCGGTCCGTTGCGCCGTGCCCAACAGCCCGGCGCCGATGAAACCGCCGTCGGCCGGTGGCGCGGCGATGATCACCGACACCTTGTCCGACAACTTGTCGGCCATGGTCTTCTGGATCAGCAAGGGGTAGCGGCTGATCAATTCGCCGTCGCGTTCCAACTGCACGCTGTTGATGCGACCGACGTGTTCCAGGCGGTAGACCTCGGCATCGGCCAGCTTCTGGCGCGAATCGGCCTCTGCCGCGGCCTCGATGCGGCGGGCCTCAGCCATCCCTTCGGCGGTCTTGACCCGCGCCTGGCGATCCGCTTCGGCTTCCAACTGACGCTGCTCGACCTGCTTGAGTTTGAACGGCAGCACGTGGCGCATGGCCTCCTCTTGCGCTTTGGCGGCGATCACTTGCTCGCGTGCCGAGGCCTCGGCCGCTTTCTCCCGCCGCACTTTTTCGGCCTCGGCCTGCAGGCCGGTTTCCTTCACCTGCATCTCCTTCAGTTCCAGGGTGTGCAGCATCTGTTCGTTGGCCAGCTCGGCAGCCAGCAGCCGGTCCATGCCGGCGCGATAGTCGCGTGGCAGGTCGACATTGCCGAGCATCACGCTGCGCAGCAGCAGGCCATCCCTTGCCATCAACGGACCCAGATCCGCCTCGATGAGCGCCTGCAGCTCCTGCCGTTTGGTCGAGAAGATTTCGCGCACGGTGTAGCGGGTAAGTGCCTTGTAGATCACGCCCTGCACGAGCGGATCGACCAGTTGGCCGTCGAGGTCGGCGGGCAGACGGTGCACCGTTTCAGGCAGGCGCTCGGCGTCCAGCGCATAGCGGATCGCCATCTCCACACCGATCGAAAGACCTTCGGAGGACTGCAGGGGAGCCTCGCCGGTTGCGCTGGCGAAGCGCTGCGGACGAAACGCACGATCCTGCAGCGAATGACGCTGTCCGTTGTGCAGCAGCCCGACCTCGCCGAAGGAGAATCCGGTCAACTGCACGCCTTCCCGTTCCAGCAACAAGGCCAGTTCGTTCTCCACCGAGGTCCGCAATGCCTGCTGCTCGCCGCCGAACAGTTCGGCCAGGCTGTGATTCGCGATCTGGCGACGCAGCACCGCATGCACCACCGGCCTGACCACATCGCGCTGCAAATCGGCGGGCAGGCGTTTCAGCGTCGTGGCCATGCGCTCGGCGTGGGCCTGGTAACGCAGGCTGATCTCGACGTCGACCCCGAGCCCGTCCGAGGAGCGCAAAGGCGCCTCGCTGCCGGCTTCATCGTCCTGCCATGGCCGGTAGGTCTGGGTCTGGGCCGGATAGACGCGCAGGCTGTGGATGCCTGGCAGTACCCAGGGACGACTTTCGTTGAAGCTCGCATCGATGCCTGAGGTGAAGTGATTGAGGCGAAGTGCAAACTGCTGCGGTTCGATCGGTTCACGCCGGGACTGCATGATCAGCAGCACGAATGCGAGGCCGCCGAGCGCGAGAAGGCCCAGTCGCGTGCCTTTGAGCCGGCGCCTGGAAGGAACGGTGGAGCGCTGGGTTTCCGACACGGGAGATCTCCTTGAGGATTCGGACCAGGATGGCAAGGCGGCCCGGCCAGATCGGATTGCAAGGCGGCGGCTCGGGCAGCACCAGTAGGCGTCATAGGAGCGGTGCCGAACGGCCCGGATCGTGGCAATCGTCGGAAACGTTGTGTCGAAACGAGGGCAGGTGCCGGGAGTGGGGCGCCACGCCCGAGCCGCAGCGGGGGGAATAAGTGGGTGTCCCAGTCATGCAGCGAGCCGCAGCGGCGGGAAAAGTGGGTGTCCCAGTCATGCAGTCATGCCCCGGTGTCCCAGTCATGCGCCCCGGGAGTGGGGCGCTACGCCCGAGCCGCAGCGGGGGGAATAAGTGGGTGTCCCAGTCATGATCCCGAGCCGCAGCGGCGGGAATGGTGGGTGTCCCAGTCATGATTCGCTGGAGCGCGTGGCGTTGTCCGGCGTGAAACCGCGCTTACTCGATGGTCGCAAGGTTCCTTCTTGCTCGGACGTTCACGGCATGCACAGGTGCCGGCATCCACCCGAGGACGCGAGATGAAACGATTTGCTGCTGGACCTGCCGCCTGCGCGGCCGCGCGGTGCCGGGAACACCTTAGTCGATGTCGGTTCCGTGCCCAAAACCGGCGCTGGCGCGACCGTTGCCTATTCGCCGGACGGTCCGAAACGTGCGCTTGAATTTCCTACCCCTCCGACATGGATTGAATCCAGACATGAACACGACTATCGCTGCGAACCTGCGCCGCTGGGCCTGGCTACCCGGTCTGGCCTTTACCGCCACGGCAACCGCGGCGGTGTACACGGTCGGACCAGCCGGCACGCCAGGCAACTGCACGCACACCACGATCCAGGCCGCGCTCAACGCTGCCGCCGTCAATCCCGGCCCGGACGACATTCGTATTGCCAACAACCAGGTCTGGACGTCGCAAGCGCTGACCATCAACAATCACAGCGTCAGCCTGACCGGTGGTTTCGCCAACTGCCATCCGTTGGCACCGACCGGCCAGACCCGCCTAAGCGGGGCCGGCGGCGCGGGAGCGCCGGTTCTGGCCATCACCAACCACGCCACGGGGAGCCACCAGGTCGTCCTCAGCCGCCTGGAGATCGTCGACGGTGATGCCATCAATGGCGCCGAAGGCGACACCGACGGCGGCGGTGTGCGCTGGCGTGGTCCGGGTGTGCTGCGATTGGAGCGCACGCGTATTGCCGACAATCGGGCCGGTTTTGGTGGAGGCGGCCTCTATCTCGACAGCCAGACATCCAGCTTCCCGTTGACCCTGATCATCGGCGCACAGGTACAGATCGAAGACAACCAGGCCAACTCCGGCGGAGGCATCTACCTGAGAAACGCGGACTTGTTGCTGAGCGGCCCTGACACCACCATTCGGCGCAACAGCGCCGGTTTCGGCGGCGGCATTTCCGTCTTTGCCGAGGGCCGGCCACAGGTGCTCGACATCGCGTCCGGCGGCTTCGGCAGCGACGGCGTGATCGCAGCCAACAGCAGCACCAATTTTGGCGGCGGGCTGAACGTGAGTGGCACGGTCGAGCTGCGCCTGTACACCAGCGATCCGCTCCGACCGCTGCGACTGGAGCGCAACTCTGCGCGCTACGGCGGGGCGATTCATGCCAGTCATGGCGTGCGCATCGGCCTGTGGGAAGCAATCGTCAGTGACAATATCGCTACCGTGGCAGGTGCGGCGCTGGTGTTGGACGGTGCAACCCTGAATGCGTATCGGCTGCCCACCGCCGGTGTCACGCCACCCCCCGCGGCGGTCGCCTGCGCTGCGTCGCAGATCTGCAATCGTTGGCAGGACAATGTCGCGCGCAACACCAGCAACGAGCCGATTGGCGGCGCGATCGCCCGCATGGGCGGCTCCGCCAGCGCCGCGAGCGCCACGAGCGAACTGCGAATGGCCTCTGCGGTGATTCGCGGCAACCTGGGCAGCAGCCTGTTCACCGACTTTTGCCAGCCTGGGATGCCCGCCTGCAATATGTCGCTTTACCTGACCGGCAGCGAGCTGGTCGACAACCCGGCCGCCCGCTTCAGTGCATTCGGCTACGGCACCGGCGCCTATCTGGACCTGTGCACCGTGGCCGGTTTCAGCGAAAGTCCGTCTCCGCTGTTCGGCATGAACAATGGCGTCTTGAGTCTCAGCCGCAGCATCGTCTGGCAACCCGGACGCGCCCTGCTCGACATGCCCGACGTGCTCAACGCCAGTTTTCTGCTGCTGCACGACACCACCGGCTTCCCGCCCGATCCTCATATCCGCAGCGGCGATCCGCGCTTTGTCTACGCGGCTGCCGGCAACTGGCAACTGGCAGCCGATTCGCCGGCCTTGGACAGCGCACCGGAGGCGGACGCGCCGGTGCATGACCTGGCACGGGCCGCACGCGTGGTCGATCTGCCCCAGGTGACCAACCTGGCCGGCCCGCTCGATCTCGGCGCGTGGGAACGTCAGCTGGCTGACAGGATCTTCGCCAACGGTTTCGAGCCGCCGGCCGGCGCCATGACCCGCCTCGACTGATGTGCCTGGGCCAAGCTGACGGTTTTGCGGGCTGTCACTCGATGGTGGTCGGTCCGATGAATGGCTCCTGCTGCTGTGGGAGGCCCTTCAGGTCCAATGCTGTCTTGCATCCCGCGAAAAGAGCATCGCGATCGTCCGCGTGATTCCTGCAGCCGGGTTGCCGACGCGCTACACTTGCGCGCTTTTTTTCCGCCACATCGGCAGCATCACATGTCACGTCGCGCACCCAAGGTCGGTTTCGTCAGTCTCGGCTGCCCCAAGGCGCTGGTCGATTCCGAGCGCATCCTCACCCAGTTGCGGGTGGAGGGCTACGCCATCGTCTCCGGATACGACGAGGCCGATGTCGTGGTCGTCAATACCTGTGGCTTCATCGAGGCTGCGGTCGAGGAGTCGCTCGATGCGATCGGCGAGGCGCTCGCCGAGAACGGCAAGGTCATCGTCACCGGCTGTCTCGGCAAACGTGCCGAGCTGATCCGTGCCGCACATCCGGACGTGCTCGCGATCAGCGGACCGCAGGACTACGCGAGCGTGGTCGGCGCCGTGCATGACGTGCTGCCGCCGAAGCACGAGCCGTTTCTCGACCTCGTGCCCCCAGCGGGCCTCAAGCTCACGCCCAAGCACTACGCGTATCTGAAGATTTCCGAAGGCTGCAATCACCGCTGCACGTTCTGCATCATTCCGTCGATGCGCGGTGATCTGGTCTCGCGTCCGGTCGACGAAGTGCTCGGTGAGGCCGAGCGTCTGGTCAAGGGCGGGGTCAAGGAGTTGCTCGTCATCTCGCAGGACACCAGCGCCTACGGTGTCGATCTGAAATATTCCTCGCACGAGTGGCGCGGTCGCGCCTACCAGACGCGCATGAAGGACTTGTGCGAAGGACTGGCCGAACTCGGCGTGTGGACGCGTCTGCACTATGTCTATCCGTACCCGCATGTGGATGACGTGATTCCGCTGATGGCACAGGGCAGGCTGCTGCCGTACCTGGACATTCCGTTCCAGCACGCCAGTCCGCGCATCCTGCGCCTCATGAAGCGGCCCGGCGCGGTCGACAAGGTGTTGCAGCGCATCCGCAACTGGCGTTCGATCTGTCCCGAGCTGACGATCCGCAGCACGTTCATCGTCGGTTTCCCTGGCGAAACCGAGGCGGAGTTCGAGGAACTGCTGGATTTCCTCGGCGAGGCGCAGCTCGACCGGGTCGGGGCGTTTGCCTATTCGCCGGTCGATGGCGCGCGGGCGAATGCGCTGCCGGACCCGGTGCCCGAGGAACTCAAGCTGGAACGTCTGGAGCGCTTCATGGAGGTGCAGGCCGAGATTTCCGGTATTCGGCTGGGACGCAAGATCGGCACGACCCAGCGTGTGCTTGTGGATGCGGTCGTGGACGGCATCGCGATCGCGCGTTCGTCGGCGGATGCGCCGGAGATCGACGGCGTCGTGCACATCGAGGATG